>Ga0187783_10001379_pt1 | contig 17892 bp, 16 predicted proteins | sample 1015_SJ02_MP02_2_FD_132471 | JGI IMG/M metagenome (GOLD analysis project Ga0187783, IMG submission 132471) | Tropical peat soil microbial communities from peatlands in Department of Meta, Colombia - 1015_SJ02_MP02_20_MG | ecosystem: Environmental > Terrestrial > Soil > Wetlands > Peat | place...
GCGGCGGCGGCGATCGACGGCGGGGCGGCGCGGCGCCTGCTCGACGGGCTGGCCCGGCCGCCGGCCGCCGCCGCGTCGGCAGCGCAGGGCAGCACGTGAGCGCCGGGTTTCTCGAGGAGATGGCGGCTGCCAGCCGCGCGCGCCTCGACGCCGCGCGCCAGCTCCTCTCCGAGGCGGTGCTCGCCGAGCGTGCGCAGCGCTTGCCGCCGCCGCCCGCGCTGCGGCTCGCCGCGCAGGGCTTCGATCTCATCGCGGAGCTCAAGCTGCGCTCACCCGCAGCCGGGGCCCTCGGGGCGCACACCGCGGGGCTGAGCGAGCGCGTCACGGGCTACGCGCGCGCCGGCGCCGCCGCGGTCTCGGTGCTCACCGAGCCGAGCCGCTTCGACGGCTCCCTGGGGGACCTCGGCGAGGCGGCGGCCGCGCTCACCCCGCTCGGCGTGCCGGCGATGCGCAAGGACTTTCTCCTCGACCCCTACCAGGTGCTCGAGGCGCGCGGGGCCGGCGCCGGCGGCGTGCTCCTCATCCTGCGCCTGCTGAGGCGGCCGGCGCTCGATGCACTGCTCGACTGCGCCCGCTCCTGCGGCCTGTTCGTGCTGCTGGAGGCCTTCGACGAGCACGACCTCGAGCTGCTGCACGAGACCGTCGCGACGCACGCCGGCACGCACACGCTGCTCGCCGGCGTGAACTGCCGCGATCTCACGACGCTCGAGGTCGTGCCGCGGCGGCTGCTCGAGCTGGCGCCGCGGCTGCCGGCCGCGGTCCCGTGGGTGGCGGAGAGCGGCGTCGCAACCGCGGCGGATGCGCGCGCGGTCGCCGCCGCCGGCTACGCACTGGCCCTGGTCGGCAGCGCGCTGATGCGCGCCAGCGCTCCCGGGGCGCTCGTGCATACGCTGCTCGCCGCCGGCCGCGCGGCCCGTGGAGCGCGTTAGATGTGGATCAAGATCTGCGGCATGACGAGCGCGCCGGCCGTGGCGGCCGCGCTCGATGCGGGCGCGGACGCGCTCGGGTTCGTGTTCGCCGAGTCCTCGCGACAGCTCACGCCGCGCGCCGCGGCCGTGCTCGCCAGGGCGGCGCGCGCGCGCGTGCGCTGCGTGGCCGTGACCCGCAATCCGAGCCAGCGGGCGCTCGATGAGATTCTCAACGTGTTCCGGCCAGACCTGCTGCAGACCGATGTGGGCGACTTCGCCGCGCTGCGCGTGCCGGCGGCCCTGGAGCGGCTGCCGGTGGTGCGCGCGGGCGAGCCGCTGCCGCCGGCGCTGCCCGGGCGCGTGCTGTTCGAAGGTCCGGCGAGCGGCCGCGGCGCGCTCAGCGACTGGGATGCGGCGCGTGCGCTCGCGCGCCGCACGGCGCTCGTGCTCGCCGGCGGCCTGACGGCCGACAATGTTGGCCGTGCCATCGCCGCCGTGCGCCCCTTCGGCGTCGACGTGTCGAGCGGGGTCGAGGAGCGGCCCGGCGTGAAGAGCGCCGCAGCCATCGTAAGGTTCGTGTCGGCCGTGCGTGCGGCAACCGCCGCGCCCACCGCCCCGCTGAGCGAGGATGTTCCATGAGCGCACCAGCTTCCCTGCCCGACGCCGCGCGGCTGCTCGCCGAGCTGCTCGCCGGCGCTCTGCCCGACGGCCGCGGGCGCTTCGGCCCGTTCGGCGGGCGCTACGTGCCCGAGACGCTCATCCCCGCGCTCGAGCGGCTCGAGCGCGGCGTGCGCGAGCAGCTGCACGCCGCCGACTTTCGCGCCGAGCTCGCCGCGCAGCTCAGCGGCTGGGTCGGCCGGCCCACGGCGCTCACCTGCGCCGCACGGCTGTCGGCGCGCTGGGGGGCGCAGGTGTGGCTCAAGCGCGAGGACCTGGCGCACACCGGCGCGCACAAGATCAACAACGCCATCGGCCAGGCGCTGCTCGCGCGGCGACTCGGCGCGCGGCGCATCGTCGCCGAGACCGGCGCCGGCCAGCACGGCGTGGCGAGCGCCGCCGCCTGCGCGCGGCTCGGGCTGCCGTGCACCGTGTACATGGGCGAGATCGACATGCAGCGCCAGGCGCCGAACGTCGGGCGCATGCGGCTGCTCGGCGCGCGCGTCGTGCCGGTGACCAGCGGCGATCGCACCCTGCGGGCCGCCATCGACGAGGCGCTGCGCGACTGGGTGGCAGACCCGCTCGACACTTATTATCTGCTCGGCTCGGCGGTCGGTCCGCATCCCTATCCCTACCTGGTGCGCGAGCTGCAGGCGGTAATCGGCCGCGAGGCGCGCGCGCAGCTGCTCGCGGCCAGCGGGCGGCTGCCGGATGCGGTGATCGCCTGCGTCGGCGGCGGATCGAATTCGATCGGGGCCTTTCACGCCTTCCTCGGCGACCCCGCGGTCGAGATCATCGGCGTCGAGGCGGGCGGCCGCGGCGCCGCTCTCGGCGACAACGCCGCCACGGTCGCCTACGGGCGGCCGGGCGTGCTGCACGGCACCTTTTCCATGCTGCTGCAGAACGAGGACGGCCAGATCCAGGAGACGCATTCGGTGTCGGCCGGGCTCGACTACCCGGGGGTCGGGCCCGAGCACGCACTGCTCGCGGCTCTCGGGCGCGTGCGCTACGAGACCGCGAGCGACGCAGACGCGCTCGCCGGCGTGCGGGCGCTGTCCGAATGCGAAGGTATTCTGCCGGCGCTCGAGAGCGCGCACGCACTCGCCGGCGCCGAGCGCTGGGCACGCGCCCATGCGGGCCGCACGCTGCTCGTCTGTCTCTCCGGGCGCGGTGACAAGGACATCGCCACGCTGCAGCAGGCGCTGCTCGCGCCGGAGCGCGCATGAGTCCGCGCGCCTCGATCAGCCGCGCCATCGCGCAGGCGAGCGCCAGCGGCGAGCCGGCGCTCATCGCCTACCTCACCGCGGGCTTCCCGCAGCGCGCCACCTTTCGCGACGCGCTGCGCGCGCTCGCGCGCGCGGCGCACGTGATCGAGGTCGGCGTGCCGTTCACCGACCCGATGGCCGACGGGGTCACGATTCAGCGCGCCAGCCTCGCGGCCCTCGCCGCGGGCGTGAGTCTCAGGTGGATCCTGGCCGAGCTGGAAGCGCTGGGCCCGCTGGGCGTGCCGCTGCTGCTCATGAGCTATCTGAACCCGTTGCTTGCTTTCGGCCTGGGCGCGCTCGCCGCGGCCGCCGCGCGCGCCGGCGTGGCCGGTTTCATCGTGCCGGACCTGCCGCTCGACGAGTCGGGCGAGCTGCGCGCTGCGCTCGCCGCGCGCGAGCTCGCGCTCGTGCAGATGGTGACGCCGGTCACCGAGCCCGCACGCCTCGCGCAGCTGTGCGCCGGCAGCGAGGGATTCGTGTACGCGGTGACCATGACCGGCACCACCGGCCGCAACGTGGCAGTTCCCGAGGAGGTGCTCGGCTATCTCGCGCGGGTGCGCGCGGCCGCGACGCTGCCGGTGTGCGCCGGCTTCGGCATCCGCAGCCGCGAGCAGGTGCGGCGCCTGCGCGGGCACGTCGAGGGCGTGGTGGTGGGCTCGGCGCTGGTCGAGGTGCTCGAGCGCGGCGAGGATCCGGCGGCGTGGCTGCAGGCCCTGCGCGCCGGCTGAGCCCGCCCGTGCCCGCACACGCGTGCCGGCCGGCGCATTTGCCAGCCGCGCGCGCAGCGTCCATCCTCGGGCGCACCGTATGACCAGCCTCACCGTTGCCGCGCGCTTCTGCGGGCCGGCGGCCTCCGCGAACGGCGGCTATTTCGCCGGCCTGGTGGCGACGCGCGCGGCGCGCACCGTGAGCGTGCGGCTGCTGAAGCCGCCGCCGCTCAACACCGCCTTCGCCGTGCGCGAGCTCGAGGACGGCGGCCTGCAGGTGCTGCAGGGCGAGGAGCCGGTGGGCGAGGCGCGCCCCGCGCTGCTCAGCCTGGAGACCGCTGCGGCGCCGGACTATCTCGCGGCGGTCGAGGCCTCGCGCCACTACGCCGGCTTCCGCTACCACCGCTTCCCGAGCTGCTTCGTCTGCGGCACGCTGCGCGCGCGCGGCGACGGGCTGCGCATCTTCGCCGGTCCGCTCGCCGCGCGCGGGCTGGTGGCGGCGCCGTGGGTGCCCGACGCCTCCCTCGATGGCGGCGACGGCAAGGTGCGCGCCGAGTTCATGTCGGCGGCGCTCGACTGCCCAGGCTACTACGCGGTGGCGCCCGATGACCGCATGCTGCTGCTGGCGGAGTTCACCGCGCACGTCGACCGGCGCGTGCACATCGGTGAGTCCTGCACGCTCATCGGCTGGCGGGTCGGTGCCAGCGGCCGCAAGCACGAGGCCGGCACCGCGATCTTCGACGGCAAGGGCGAGCTGTGCGGCAAGGCGCGCGCGCTGTGGATCGAGCCGCGCAGCAGCGCCACCGTGAGCGCGCTGCCGGCGGCGGCGCGCTGAGGCAGCGCGTCGGCCCTCAGCCGCGGATCAGCTGCATCATCGGCCCGGCGTAGCGCGCGCCCGCGACGGCGCCGGGCGCAAACACCGCATCGAGCGCCGCGCGCTGCGGCGCGCTGAGCTGCACGGCAAGCGCGCCGATGTTCTCGTCGAGATTGCGGATGCGGCGCGTGCCGGGGATGGGCACGATGTGCTCGCCCTGCGCGAGCACCCAGGCGAGCGCCAGCTGGCCGGGCGTGCAACCCTGGTCGCGCGCCAGCGCCTGCACCTTGTCGACCAGCGCGAGGTTGCGCGCGAAGTTCTCCCCCTGGAAGCGCGGATTGCTGCGGCGGTAGTCATCGGCCGCGAAATCCTCGGGCCTCCTGAGCTTGCCGGTGAGAAAGCCGCGCCCGAGCGGACTGTAGGGCACCAGGCCGACCCCGAGCCGCTCACAGGTCGCGAGCAGGCCCTCCTCCGGATCGCGCGTCCACAGCGAGTACTCGCTCTGCACGGCGGTGATCGGGTGCACGCGCTGCGCGCGCTCGAGTGTCTCGGGGGCGACCTCGGAGAGCCCGAGAAAGCGCACCTTGCCGGCGCGTACCAGCTCCGCCATCGCGCCGACGGTCTCCTCGATCGGCACGCGCCGATCGACGCGGTGCAGGTAGTAGAGGTCGATGTGCGTGACGTCCAGGCGCCCGAGGCTCGCCTCGCACGCCGCGCGCACGTGCCGGGGACTGCCGTCGATGACCCGCGCCGCAGGATCGCCCGGGTCGCGCACGAAGCCGAACTTGGTGGCGATGAACGCCTCGCGGCGCCGCCCGCGCAGCGCCCGGCCGAGCAGCTGCTCGTTGGTGTACGGACCGTAGGCGTCGGCGGTGTCGAGGAAGGTGAGGCCGGCATCGAGCGCGTGCTGCAGCGTCGCGAGCGACTCGGCATCGTCGTGCGTACCGTAGAACTCGCTCATGCCCATGCAGCCGAGGCCGAGCGCCGAAACCACCGGGCCGTCACGTCCGAGCTTGCGGGTCTGCATGCGGGTCATTGTGCCTGCCCGGCGCGCGCGCTCCCATCCGTCGCTGGGGAGAGGCTCGGGTGCGCGCGCCGGCGCCTCAGGCGGCGCTCTTCCTGGGCGGCGCCGCGTGGCCGTGCGGCAGCGTGAGACGCAGGCTGCGCCAGCGGCCGTAGCGGTAGTAGAGCACGGCGAGCGCCGCGGACAGCGCCGAGGACAGTGGAAAGCTCCACCACACGGCATCGACCTGGTAGCGGGCGAGGAACAGCTCGGCGAGCGGAAAGCGCACCGCGAGCAGCGCCACGGCGAGGATGAGCAGCGGCGCCAGCACCGCGCCGGTGGCGCGCACCACGCCGAACAGCGTCAGCGATACGCCGAAGAAGATGAACGAGCCGGTCACGATGCGGTTCATGTGCGTGGCGATCGCGAGCGCGCCCGAGCCGGCCGGCAGGAACAGGCCGAACACCCAGGCGTTGAGCAGCTCGATGACCAGCACGATCGAGCCGGTCAGCAGCACGCTGTACAGCACCCCGATGCGCGCGATGCGCGTCACCCGCTCCCACTTGCCGGCGCCGACGTTCTGCGCCGTCATGGCCGAGACCGCCATGCCGACGGCGAAGGCCGGCATCTGGATGTAGTTCCAGATCTGCAGCCCGGCGCCGAACGCCGCGGTGGTGTCGACGCCGAAGCGGTTCACCAGCGTGATCATGAGCACGCCGCTCAACGACAACACCAGCATCTGCAGGCTCATCGGGATGCCCTTCCTCAGCAGTGTGCCGACCAGCGGCCAGTCGGGCCTGAGCAGCCGCAGCTCGCTCTTGTGCAGGCACAGCAGGTGGTGGCGGCGGTACAGGTGGCGGATGAGCGCCGTGAGGCTCACCGCCTGCGCCACGAAGGTGGCGAGCGCCGAGCCGGCGATGCCGAGGCGCGGCACCGGGCCCAGGCCGAAGATGAACAGCGGATTGAGCGCGATGTCGATGCCGACCGACAGCAGCATGAAGTAGAACGGCGTCTTCGAGTCGCCCGCGCCGCGCAGCACCGCCATGACGAAGGCGTACATGTAGAGGAACGGCAGTGCCAGGAAGATCACGCGCATGTAGGCCACCGCGAGCGGCACCGAGTCCGCCGGCGTGCGCATGGCGACGATCAGCGGACGGCACAGCAGCAGTCCGGTGACGGCCATGGCGACCGAGATGGCGGCGAAGAACGTGGCGCTGGTGCCGACCACGCGCCGCGTCTCGCGCAGGTCGTTCGCGCCGATGCACTGGCCGATGAGGATGGTGGCCGCCAGCGCCACGCCGAAGGCGGCGCCGATCAGCAGGAACAGCACGGTGTTGGCGTTCGAGGTGGCGGTGAGCGCCGCCTCGCCCAGATAGCGCCCCACCCAGATGGAGTTCACCGAGCCGTTGAGCGACTGCAGGATGTTGGCAAACAGGATCGGCAGGGCGAACCTGAACAGCCCGACGCGGATCGAGCCCTCGGTGAGCGAGCGCGGCACGTCAGCTCAGCGCCACAGTCCGTACAGGCTCTCGGCCAGCCCGGCCGCGAGCAGCAGCCAGCCGGGCCACGCCGGGCTGCGCGCCAGCGCCAGCCACACGAGCCCGCCGAGCAGCAGCGCCGCCCCGAGCACCACGGCGTCGCGCCGCAGCGTCGCGCCGCGCAGCAGCGTGCGCAGCTCCTGCGGCGGCACGGCCGGAGGCGGCGGCGGCGGGCGCTGCGCGCGCTCGAGCAGCGCGCGCACCAGCACCGGCAGGGCGCGGGCCGCCTCGAGCAGGTCCGGCAGCTCGCGGCGCAGGCTGCGCAGCAGGGCGCGCACGCTGGTGCGCTCGCGCATCCACTCGCGCAGGATGGGAGTCGCCGTGCTCCAGATATCGAGCTCGGGATACAGCTCGCGCCCCAGGCCCTCGACGTTGAGCAGCGTCTTCTGCAGCAGGATCAGCTGCGGCTGGATCTGCACGTTGAAGCGGCGCGAGATCTCGAACAGCCGCAGCAGGATGCGCCCGAAGGAGATGTCCTTGAGCGGGCGGTCGAAGATCGGCTCGAGCACGGTGCGCACCGCCGACTCCATCTCGTCGACGCGCGTGTCGGGCGGCACCCAGCCGGACTCCAGGTGCAGCTGGGCGACGCGACGGTAGTCGCGGTCGAAGACCGCCAGGAAGTTCTCCGCCAGGTAGTGCTGGTCGCGCGGGTCGAGCGTGCCGACGATGCCGAAGTCGACCGCCGCGTAGCGCGGGTGCTGCGGGTCGTCGACGATCACGAAGATGTTGCCCGGGTGCATGTCGGCGTGAAAGAAATTGTGGCGGAACACCTGGGTGAAGAAGATGCGCACGCCGTTCTCGGCCAGCCGCGGGATGTCGGCGCCGGCCGCCTCGAGTGCGGCGCGGTCGCTGATCGGCACCCCGTGGATGCGCTCCATCACCATGACGTCGTTGCGGCAGTAGTCCCAGTACACCTCGGGCACGTACAGCAGGTCGGTGCCCGCGAAGTTGCGCTTCAGCTGCGCGGCGTTGGCGGCCTCGCGCATCAGGTCGAGCTCATCGAGGATGGTCTTCTGGTACTCGGCGACGATCTCGCGCGGCCGCAGCCGCCGACCCTCGTGCCAGTAGCGCTGCGCGAGCGCGGCGAGCGCCTGCAGGACCTCCAGGTCGCGCTCGATCACCGCACGCATGTCCGGCCGCAGCACCTTGACCACCACTTCCTGCCCGGTCGGCAGGCGCGCGGCGTGCACCTGCGCGATCGAGGCCGCCGCCAGCGGCGCCTCCTCGAAGCCCGCGAATACCTCGGCGAGCGGGCGGCCGTAGGCGCGCTCGATCAGCTGCCGCGCGATCGTGCCGGGAAACGGCGGCACGCGGTCCTGCAGCCTCGCCAGCTCGTCGGCAATGTCCGGCGGCAGCAGGTCGCGGCGCGTGGATACCGCCTGCCCGAACTTCACGAAGATCGGTCCGAGCTCCTCGAGTGCGAGCCGCAGCCGCTCGCCGCGGCTGCCGGCGCGCCGCCGCGCGAACCAGATACCGGGCGCGAGAAACAGCAGGAAGCGCAGCGGGCGGTACAGGTGCGTGGCACGCACGTAGTCATCGAGGCGGTGCTCGAGCAGCACCCGCTGGATCTCGATGAGCCGCACCACGACGCGCAGCTTCACGGCGGTGCGCCTGCGGTCACGAGGCGCCGCGCCGCCGCTCGAGCAGCTCGAGACGCGCCTGCAGCCGCTCGGTGCCCTCGCGCAGCGCGTCCACGCCGCGCAGGAACTGCTCGCCCTCGTAGCGCGACACGAGGTCGGCACGCTCGTGAGCGAGGTAATCGGCGAGGTTGGCGAGCGCCACGCGCGCGGCTCGGGCGCTCCAGTCGCGGCCGAAGCGCGCCAGGCGGCCGAGCTGATGCGCGGGCACGTCGCCGAGCAGCAGCGCGAGCTCTTCCTCGGGATCGGGCCGCAGCAGCGCGAACAGCTCGCGGAACCTGCCGGCCACTTCCGTTTCGCCCGTGATGGTGACGTCGCCCCGCTGCAGCACCGCCTGAGCCGCCGCGCCGGCGAGCGACAGCAGGCTGAGCGGGCCGCCGCGCACGGTGGCGCTCGCCGGCTCGTCGTCCAGGGTGAGCTCGAGCGTGCGGCCGTTCGAGGTCGCGCGGCAGCGTGCCAGGTCGGGGATGGCGATGGCGACGCTCGCGCCGGCGAGCTCGGCGCACAGCTGCTGCGCGCGCGGCGAGCGCGGCAGGCCGCGGTTGAGCAGGTTCTCGAGCGCGGCGAGCATCCTCAGGACCGATAGCCGCGGTGCACCGCGACGATGCCGCCGGCGAGGTTGTGGTAGCGGCAGCCACACAGCCCTGCGTCCTCGAGCATGCCGAGCAGCGTCTCCTGGTCCGGGTGCATGCGGATCGACTCGGCGAGATAGCGGTAGCTCGCCGCATCGCCCGCCACCACCTTGCCGAGCCACGGCAGTACGCGGAACGAGTAGGCGTCGTACAGGCTCTTCAGTCCCGGCGCGCGCGGCTGGGAGAATTCCAGCACCAGGAGCTGGCCGCCGGGCTTGAGCGCGCGGCGCATGCTAGCGAGCGCCGCCGCCTTGTCGGTGACGTTGCGCAGCCCGAAGCCGATCGTGATGCAGTCGAAGCTGCCGTCCGCGAACGGCAGCCGCTCGGCATCGGCCTGCACGCAGTGCACGCCACCGACCAGGCCCGCATCGATCAGCCGGTCGCGGCCGCGCGCGAGCATGGCGGCGTTGATGTCGGCGAGCACCACCAGGCCCCGCGGGCCGACCTGCCGTGCGAGCCCGGCGGCGAGATCACCGCTGCCGCCGGCGAGGTCGAGTGCGCGCTGGCCGGGGCGCAGATTCGCGAGCGCGAGCGTGAAGCGCTTCCACAGGCGGTGCGCGCCGGCGGACATCAGGTCGTTCATCAGGTCGTAGCTGCCGGCGACCGAGTCGAACACGCCGCGCACGCGGCGCGCCTTGTCGGCGCGCGGCACGCGCTCGAAGCCGAAATCGGTGGAACGCTGGTCGCTCATGTGAGGCCGCGGCTGCTTGCAGGAGAGGCATTCTAGACGATCGCGCCCCGCGCCCAGACGCTCCCCGACCCGGCGCGCGCGTGCGGCGCGGTTGTTTTTTTTCCCGCGCATGCGCAGAATCGCCGCCGTTGCGGGGGGTCTTGGTGCGGCGGGCCGGACAGCGATGTCCGGCCCGCTTTGCGTTTGCGGCTGCGCCGCGCGCTGGCCTCAGCGCGCCTCGCGCGCGCGGCGCGCCAGATAGCGCGCCCATTTCTCGGCGTGCTCGCGGCCGAGCTCGTGCAGGTATTTCCAGGTGTACAGCCCGGTGTCGTGGCCGTCATCGAACACCAGCTTCACCGCGTACTGCCCGACCGGCTCGATGGCCGCGATGCCGACGTTCTCCTTGCCGAGCACCAGCACCTCCTGCCCCGGACCGTGGCCCTTCACCTCGGCGGACGGGGAGTGCACGCGCAGGTACTCGAACGGCAGCTCGAAGTGGCTGCCGTCGCTGAAGCTCACGGCGAGCACGCGTGCGGCGCGCCGCAGGCGGATCTCGGTGGCGAGCGGCTCGGACATAAGCCAGCGCAGTATAGGCAGGATGCTGCGCTGGACGCGTGCTTTGCTGCGGTGCAATATTGCACGCGGAGACGGGGCCGCGCGCTCGCCGAATCGCCGACTGGCGACGATGACAATCCGCCGTGCGCCTCTATACTCACCATCCCCGCAGCCGCCCGAGGGCCCGAGGCATGAGGCCCGGGCACTGAATGGAACCGACCGATACCTCGAATCCGGACTACTACCATCGAGTTGTGGATTGCCAGTGGGCCTGCCCGGCCCACACCGATGTTCCCGAATACATCCGACTGATCGCGCAGGGCCGCTTCACCGATGCCTACATGGTGAACCGGCATTCGAACGTCTTTCCGGGGATCCTCGGGCGCGTGTGCGACCGGCCGTGCGAGCCGGCCTGCCGGCGCGGGCGCATCGAGCAGAAGCCGGTGGCGATCTGCCGCCTGAAGCGCGTCGCCGCCGATCACCGTGAGGACGTGAGCGCGCGGCTGCCGAAGATCCCGCGGGTGAAGAACGGCAAGCGCGTCGCCTGCATCGGCGCCGGCTGCGCCTCGCTCACCGTGGCGAACGACCTGATGCCGCTCGGTTACGAGGTGACCATCTTCGAGCAGTACGGCGAGCCCGGCGGGCTGATGCGCACCAACATCCCCTCGTTCCGCCTGCCGCACACGGTGCTCGACGAGGAGATCGCCATGATCGTCGGCATGGGCGTGGACCTCAGGCTCGGCACGCCGGTGAAGAGCATGCGCGAGCTGCTCACCCACGGCGGCTACGATGCGGTGTTCGTGGGCTCGGGCGCACCCAAGGGCAAGGAGCTCGAGCTGCCCGGGCGCGCCGCGGGCGCCGCCAACATCCACATCGGCATCGCCTGGCTCGAGTCGGTGGCCTTCGGGCACATCGATAGGATCGGCAAGCGCGTGCTGATCATCGGCGTCGGTAATACGGCGATGGACTGCTGCCGCACGAGCCTGCGGCTCGGGGCGCACAGCGTGCAGGTCATGGCGCGCAAGCCGCGCGGCTTCTTCAAGGCCTCGGACTGGGAGCTGCAGGACGCCGAGGAGGAGAGCGTCGAGATCGTCGTCAACCGCGCGCCGCGGGCGTTCGTCATCGACGCCGGCCGCCTGGTGGGCATGCAGTTCGACCGCATGGAGTATGAGCTCGACGCCGACGGCCGCATCAGCGCCGAGCGCGTGGTCGGCGCGGAGTTCGTGCCGGCCGACGACGTGATCCTCGCCATCGGCCAGGAGAACGCCTTTCCGTGGATCGAGCGCGACCTCGGCATCCGCTTCGACAAGTGGGACGTGCCGCTCATCGACCAGAGCACCTTCAAGTCGACGCACCCGCAGGTGTTCTTCGGCGGCGACGCGGCCTTCGGGCCGAAGAACATCATCTGGGCGGTCGAGCACGGCCACCAGGCGGCGATCTCGATCCACCGTCACTGCCAGGGCGAGTCGGTGCACGACCGTTTGCCGCCCGGCATCAACCTGCAGAGCCGCAAGATGGGCATGCACGAGTGGAGCTACGCCAACGACTATGCGCCGCTCGAGCGGCGGCTGATGCCGCACGTCTCGCTCAAGGAGCGCTTCAAGAAGCTCAACATCGAGGTCGAGCTCGGCTTCACCGCCGAGCAGGTGGCGCAGGAGGTGCAGCGCTGCCTCAACTGCGACGTACAGACGGTGTTCACGGCGAAGCTGTGCATCGAATGCGACGCCTGCCTCGACATCTGCCCGGTCGACTGCCTGACCATCACGCACAACGGCCCGGAAGCGGAGCTGCGCGCGCGTCTCAAGGCGCCGGCGCGCAACCTGACCCAGCCGCTGTACGTGTCCGCAGCGTTGCCGCAGACCGCACGCGTCATGGTGAAGGACGAGGACCTGTGCGTGCACTGCGGCCTGTGCGCCGAGCGCTGCCCGACCGCTGCCTGGGACATGCAGAAATCCGAGCTGCATTGGCCGCGCGCCGAGGACGAGGCGCGCGCGCTCAGCGCGCAGCAAGCCAAGATTGCCTGAAGACGACGCACCACCCATGTCGAGCGCCACGCGCATCAACGATTTCTCCATCAAGATCGCCACGGTGAACGGTACCGGCTCGGCGAGCGCCAACACGCTGCTGATGAAGTCGATCTTCCGCAGCGGCATCCCGGTGATGGGCAAGAACTACTTCCCGTCCAACATCCAGGGGCTGCCGACCTGGTACGAGATCCGCGTGAGCCGCACCGGTTACGTGTGCGTCTCCGGCCGGGTCGATCTGATGGTGGCGATGAACGCCGAGACCTACGCGCGCGACGTGAAGGAGGTCGCCCCGGGCGGCTACCTGGTGTACGACTCCACCTGGCCGCGGCCGGCGCTGCTGAAGCGCGAGGACATCACGGTGCTCGGCGTGCCGCTGGCGCGGCTGTGCAACGAGAACTTCGACGGCGTGCGCACCCGCATCCTGATGAAGAACATCTGCTACGCCGGGGTGCTGGCGGCGCTGCTCGCGCTCGATCTCGAGCGCATCCGCGAGCTGCTGGCCGAGACCTACGCGAAGAAGCCGCAGCTGGTGGCGAGCAACATGCAGGCCATCCAGCTCGGCTACGACTACGCGCGCGAGCACTTCGCCTGTCCGCTGCCGCTGCACGTGGAGAAGATGGACCGCACGGCCGGTCACGTCATGATCGACGGCAACACCGCCGCGGCCCTCGGCTGCCTGTTCGCCGGCGCCACGGTGGCCGCGTGGTACCCGATCACCCCGTCCACCTCGCTCATGGACGCCTTCAAGATGTTCGCCGACCGCCTGCGGCTGGACCGGCAGAGCGGGCGACGCAACTTCGCCTTCATCCAGGCGGAGGATGAGCTCGCCGCCGTCGGCATGGCGATCGGCGCCATGTGGAACGGGGCGCGCGCCTTCACCGCCACTTCCGGCCCGGGCATCTCGCTCATGAACGAGTTCCTCGGTCTCGCCTACTACGCGGAAGTGCCGGTGGTGATCTTCGACATCCAGCGCGTCGGCCCCTCGACCGGGCTGCCGACGCGCACCCAGCAGGCCGATCTCATGCTGTGCGCCTATGCCTCGCACGGCGACACGCGGCACGTGTGCCTGTATCCGGCCAATCCCGAGGAGTGCTTCTACCTGTCGGTGCAGGCCTTCGATCTGGCCGAGCGGCTGCAGACTCCGGTGCTGGTGCTCTCCGACCTGGACATCGGCATGAACGACTGGATGTGCCGCGATCTGAAGTGGGACGACAACTATCGCCCCGATCGCGGCAAGATTCTCGACCGGGAGGAGATCCTGAAGCTCGAGAAGTTCTACCGCTTCATCGACAAGGACGGCGACGGCATCACGCCGCGCACGCTCCCCGGAGTGCACCCGAAGGCGGCCTACTTCACGCGCGGCTCGGGACACAACCAGTACGGTGCCTACACCGAGGACTCGGCCGAGTACCAGGCGGTGCTCGATCGGCTGACGAGGAAGTGGGCCACGGCGAAGCGGCTGCTGCCGCGGGCGCTGATCGACGCCACCGCCGGCAGCCGCCATGGCCTGGTATCCCTCGGCAGCTGCGACGGCGCCATCCGCGAGGCGCTCGACGTGCTCAGGGGTCTGGGCGTCGGCCTCGACTACATGCGGGTGCGCTCCTTTCCGTTCACCGAGGACGTCGAGAAATTCCTGGCCGCGCACGAGCTGCTGTTCGTGGTCGAGCAGAACCGCGATGCGCAGCTGCGCGCCCTGCTCACCCTCGAGACCGCGGTCGACAAGAGCAAGCTGCGCTCGCTGCTGCACTACAGCGGCCTGCCGATCTCATCGAGCTTCATCGTCGAGGGCGTGCTCGCCGAGCTCAAGCCCGCTAGCCTGCCGCGCAAGGGCGCCGCGCATGGCTGAGCTCAGCCGCGCGCCGCACACCGTGAGAGAGCTGACATGACCTACCTCGCCAAGCCCAAGGTAGCCCACCCGTCGCTGCCGAAGAATGCGCTCGGTCTCACCCGGCGCGACTACGAGGGGGTGCTGTCGACGCTGTGCGCCGGCTGCGGCCACGACTCGATCACCGCGGCGATCGTCGAGGCCAGCTGGGGACTCGCGCTCGAGCCGCAGAACGTGGTGAAGCTGTCCGGTATCGGCTGCTCCTCCAAGACCACCGCCTACTTCGTGAGCGGCGGCCACGGCTTCAATTCGGTGCACGGGCGCATGCCCTCGATCGCGATGGGTGCGAACGCCGCCAACCGCAACCTCTACTACATCGGCGTGTCGGGGGACGGCGATACGCTCTCCATCGGGCTCGGGCAGTTCTGCCACGCCATCCGCCGCAACCTCAACATGCTGTACATCATCGAGAACAACGGTGTGTACGGGCTCACCAAGGGGCAGTTCTCGGCGTCCGCCGACATCGGCACCCGGGCCAAGAAGGGCGAGACCAACTTCCAACCGCCGATCGATCCGGTGCTGCTGGCGATGACGCTCGGCGCTTCGTTCGTGGCGCGCAGCTTCTCCGGTGACAAGCAGCAGCTGGTGCCGCTCATCCAGGCGGGGCTCAAGCACAACGGCTTTGCGCTCATCGACGTGCTCTCGCCGTGCGTGACCTTCAACGATCACGAGGGCTCGACCAAGAGCTACGCATATACGCGCGAGCACTACGAGCCGGCGGTGCACGCGGACTTCATCCCGTTCGAGCGCGAGATCATCGCCGACTACCGGGAAGGCGAGACGCTGCCGGTGGTCATGCACGACGGCAGCCGCATCGTGCTGCGCAAGCTCGACTCGGCCTACGACCCCACCAACCGCACCAGCGCCGCGGCGCAGATCCAGGAGCGCATCAAGGCCGGGGAGTACCTCACCGGACTGCTGTATCTCGATGAGAATGCACAGCACGAGTTCCACCAGGTGAACGCCACTCCGGACGCCGCGCTCAACAGCCTGCCGTACGAGGCGCTCTCGCCCGGCGCGCAGGGGCTGGAGAAAGTGCTGGCGCGCTACCGCTGAGCGCGCTCAGCGATTGGTGGCGCCGAGCGCGTAGCGGATCGCGAGCTGCACCTGCGTCTCGGTGGCGAGCGGCAGTCCGCCGAGCTCCTCGCGCTGGTAGTTGCTCGACACCACCTGCAGCCACTCGAGCGTGAAGCGCCAGTGCGCGCCCGCATCGTAGGCGTAGGCTGCGGTCCAGGCGTGCCCGCTCTGTGCGCCATAGCCGTCCGCGCCGATCGAGTCGACCTCGAAGCGATCGTAGCGCGCACTGAGCGTGCTGCGACCGCAGCGCTCGGCGAGCAGGGCGTAAGCGGCGCGGAACGGCCAGCTCTGCGGCCAGCCCTCGCCGGCCGTGGTGGTCTCGCCGTCGAGCCACTGCGCGATCGCGGTCAGGCCGTGCCCGGCCTCGACGCGCACGCCGGCGCTGTCGAAGCGCGTGTGCCAGGCGTAGAAGTCCGACAGCTCGTCCTGCGCGTAAGGGTCGGCGCGGTTGTCGTAGTGCAGCGCACGCAGCACGACCCGATCGAGGTAGCGCGCCTCGAGGCCGCCGTAGAAACCCTCGCGGTGATCGAGCTGCAGGAAGGGCTCGGAGCCGTACAGCGGCGCATCCTGCGGCTGGCCGACGCGGCCGAACAGCGGCGTTTGCCGGTCGGTGAGCGCGAAGCCGTTGGTCGCAAGCACCGCGCCCGCCCCCTCGTTCCAGCCGAACACCGCGCCGGTGATGCCGAAGTCGAAGGCACGCCCGCTGCGCGTGCCGAGCCATTCGAGCGTGCCTTCCAGCCCGATGGTGCGTACCTCGATCGCGAGCCACGAGTCGATGGCTGAGTAGGACAGCGTGTAGGGCGAGTCCCAGCCGGCGGCGCGGTTCTCGAGCGAGACCGGCGCGTAGAAGCCGCCGGCCTTGAGGCGAAAGCGCCAGCCCTGGTGCGGATACGGGCGGAACAGCAGGAAGGCCTCGGTCACGCCGACCGGGCTGCGGTCCTGGTCGTCGTACATGGAGGCGTCCAGGTGCGCGCTCCACAGCTCGCCGAGCTGCTGCGTGAGGGCGAAGCGCGCCCGTCCGAGCTGCAGACCCGATTGCTCGCTGCCGTAGCGCACCGTGCCGAGTCCGCCGTCCATGAAGGGCGGGTTGGCGTCGGAGCTGACCAGCCGCGCATCGAGGCTCAGGTCCCAGTCGGTCGCAGCGGCGGCGCGCGCCAGCGCCACGAGCAGCGCGCCGACGGCGAACCCGGCGCGCTGCCGCCCGCGGCGCGGGCCGCGCCGCGTGCCACGCGGCGGCTCGGGTGAGAGGTTGGCGGTTGCGGCCGTGCTCATTGCCGGGCGGTGCTAGTAGTCCCAGGAGTGCGGGCGGTCGGCGAGCGGCGCCGGCTGCAGCGGCTTCGACAGACGCACCGTCAGATCGGCGCGGTCGGAATCGCCGACCGTGAGCTCGCGCTCGAGGTCGGCGTCGCTGTCGCGCAGCCGCGGGTGCCAGAGCGCCACGCGGTAGCGGCCGCGCGGCACTTCGGCCGACCAGGCGCCGGCGGCGTTGGTACGGCCGTACCAGGGCGCGTCCGTCACCAGCAGGTAAGCGAGCATCTGGTCGTGGATGTTGCAGCCGAGCGTGACCACGCCCGGCTGGTCGAAGCGCACCGGCGGATAGGGCTTGCCGCGGTAGAGCGGCAGCTGGAAGCGCTTGGCGGGGGAGAACGAGTAGATCTGGTGACTGACCGAGTCGCTGTTGGGGAACTCCACCGTCGAGCCGACCGGGATGACCAGCAGGTCGGGCGCGAAGGCGCGATCGATCTGGTCCATCACGGCGTGCAGCGGTGCGGCGTGGCGCGGCGCGCCATCGAGCGCGCGCACCGTGACCACCGCCCCGGCGAGGCCGCGGCCGTCGGCTGTCTCGACGTTCACCACCAGGGTCGCCGCGCCAGCCGTCGCGAGCGGCGCGGCAAGCAGCGACAGCAGCGCCGCGGCCAGTGCCGCGGGTGATCCGCGCCGGCGCGCTCGTGCCGAAGGTCTCATTCCCGCACTCGATTCCTCGCGGTCAGGCCGGCGGGGCTCTTACGATGGGCGGCATATTCGAGCGGCTTCCATGGGCAGTTTCCGCAACCGGCTTCTCGTGCTGATCATCGGGCTGGTGATCGTCACGCAAACTGTGACGCTTGCCGCAGTGCTGGTGAGCACCCGTCGCACGGTGGAGACGCGCGCCGCCGAGCAGCTGCGCGCCGGGGGAACGCTCGCCGAGCACCTGCTGCGCTTTCGCGCCGGGCAGCTGGCCAACGGCGTGGCGGTGCTGGCGGCGGACTTCGGCTTTCGCGAGGCCGTCGCCAGCGGCCACACGCCGACGATCCTCTCGGCGGCGCGCAACAATGCGCAGCGCATCGGCGCCGACCTGGTGCTGCTGCTCGACACCCACGGGCGCGTGCTGGCCTCCACCGAGCCGGCCGACTCCGACGCCGCCGGCTCGCTCGCTACGCTCCTCGAGGATCCCGCCGGCGTGCGCGACGCGCCGAACTTCCGCGTGTTCGGCGCGCACACCTATCAGTTCTTCCTCGCGCCGGTGCGCACTCCGGA
>Ga0187783_10001380_pt1 | contig 17890 bp, 18 predicted proteins | sample 1015_SJ02_MP02_2_FD_132471 | JGI IMG/M metagenome (GOLD analysis project Ga0187783, IMG submission 132471) | Tropical peat soil microbial communities from peatlands in Department of Meta, Colombia - 1015_SJ02_MP02_20_MG | ecosystem: Environmental > Terrestrial > Soil > Wetlands > Peat | place...
CAGACTCCGTCGGTTTCGCGCAGCCACGCGACGCCGACCCGATCCCCCACTCCGAATCTCCGGCTCCCGGCACCCAGGGTCTCGACCCGGCCGACGATCTCGTGACCCGGCACGATGCCGGGACATTTGGGCGGCAGCTCGCCTTCGCAGAGGTGCAAGTCGGTGCGGCAGACGCCGCACGTCGCGATTCGAACCAAGATCTCGCCCGGGCCGGGCTGCGGCCGGGGCTTCTCGATCAACCGCAGCGGGCCGGACTCGATCGGGGCCGGCCGCTCCAAGCTCATCGCGCGCATCAAGCGTCCGATGGTTCGCAGGTTCTTCCCATGCGCCGCCTACAGTTTCTTATCATGGATTTCCCCGTGCAGAGCATCTATCGCGGATTCGATCGTTCCGCCCCGCTGGATCGTCTCATCGCCGAGGAAGCCGCAAAGCTGGACAAATTCTTCGACGGCATCGTCGGCTGCCGGGTTCTCATCGAACTTACCCATCCGGGCCAGCGCAGCGGCCGGGCTTTCAGGGTTCATGTCAACCTGATGGTTCCCGGCGCGGATTTGGCGATCGTCACCGAGCCGAGGACCTCGCCGGTCCCGGTAGATGCCGCGGCCACCGTGCGTCAGGCGTTTCGGCGCGCCCGCCGGCGTCTCCAAGAGTACGCGCAACGCAAGGCCGGCAGACCGCACGGGCGGCCGTAAGCCTTCCTTAAATATGAACATCGTGAATCTTTGCGCTCGGCCGGTTCACATGGAATTCTCGGGGTCCTCGTAACCTGGCAGCGTGATCTTGGTTCCGGTAGACGGCTCGCCCGATGCATCGCACGCGCTCGATTACGCGTGCGATATCAGCAAGCTCCTTGGTGCCGAGGTTCACGTCTGCCACGCGGCCTCCGAATCGGCGGAAAGCGACGGAAACGAAAACGGCGCAACAATTCTCGCGAACGCGCGCAGGATCGGACGGCGGCACAACGTTGCGGTGCACTCGCACCTGTTGCACGGAAATCCGGTCCAGGCGATCCTTCGGCTGGCGCTCGAGACGCACGCGGATCTGATCGTCATGGGGACGCACGGACGGACGGAGCGGCGCACCGTGAGCTTGGGCAGCGTAGCCGAGCAGATGACGCGAGACAGCGCGCTTCCGTTGCTGCTGTTACGCGACCCAACCTACGATTTGAACGGCGTCGCCGATTAGGGAAGGGAGCTCTGAGAACGTGCGCCTGCTCGTCCCGATTGACGGATCCGATCCCTCGTTGCACGCGCTCGACGTAGCCAGCGAATTCGCATCGCGGCTGCACGCCGAGCTGGTCGTCTGTCACGTTGTGGACCTCGCGAGGGTCGCAATGCTGAGCGGAGGGCAGGCGCAACTGATTCCCGGCTGTCTCGAAGAGGTGGAGTCGGAGGGCAAAAGCCTGCTCGGTGACGCCCTCGCGCGCGTGGATCGCGGGGTGCGGACGGCGTCTCGTTCCGTAAAGGGCGCACCGGTTGATGAAATCTTGCGTTTAGCCGCCGAAATCCGGCCGGAGTTCATCGTGATGGGAACTCACGGACGCACCGGCCTGGGTCGCGTGCTTATGGGAAGCGTGGCGGAGGGCGTGGTGCGCGGCGCGTTGGTTCCGGTTATGGTGGTTCCCTACGAACGCCGCAGCTTATAGCCGACGCCGTAGACGGTAACGACGTGCGACGGATTGCGACTGTCGGGCTCGATCTTCTTGCGAAGGTTGTTGATATGCCGGTCGAGCGTTCGTTCGTAGATGTTGCCTGAATCCTGTAGCCGGTCGAGCAGCACGGCGCGCGTAAAAACCTCGCCGGGACTGCTCGCGAGCACCCCGAGGATCCGAAATTCCGTCGCCGTCAGGCTGACGAGTCTTCCGTTCATCTTGACCTCGTGCGATGCGAGATCGATTTCCATCGTTCCGATTCGCAGCGTCGCGTCGGGGGCGGCGGTCGAAGGCGTTCGCTCGTCGATGCGCCGTTGCAGCGCCCGCACCCGCGCCATCAGCTCGCGCGGCGAAAATGGCTTGACGACGTAGTCGTCCGCGCCGAGCTCCAAGCCGACGATCCGGTCGGATTCTTCGCCGCGCGCGGTCAAGACGATCGCCGGGATGCGGTCCCCGATTGAGGAGGCAGCGCGCAGCACGTCGAGACCGCTTCCGTCCGGAAGCGCCAGATCGAGAATCATCATCTTCGGTCTGGACCGCTGCAACGCCGCAAGCGCCTCTTGCACGGTGACGCACACCGTCGTCTCGAAGCCGTCGCGTTGCAAGTAGACTTTGAGAACGTCCGAAATCCGAGGCTCATCCTCGAGCACCAAAATGCGTTTGTCTTGTGCCATTTACCAGGTCCTCATGCCGGGCGCAAGATACCCCGGATGGCGAATCAGCTCCCCCAACGGCCCCGCATACGCAAGCACCGCCAGCAAAAGCGCAAGCGCCCCCCAGCGGTACAGGTGCTGTAGCGGCCACGGCGTCGGCGCGGCCCCTTGCGGCGGCTTTGCAAACACCACTTCATCGTATTCCGACGGCGTGTTGGCCACCAGCGTGCCGATCGCGACGACGGCGAACGTCAGAATGCTCAGGAATAGGATGAATCCTCCGGCCGCGGCCAGCAGCATGAACGGCTGCCAAGCATTAGCCGCTGCCGCTCCCATGTATGCCACTTCCGCCGTGCGTCGCGGCGCGCCCATCAAGCCGGCAACGTGCATGGAGAGCGCCATGATCAGCATCCCAACGAACCACAGACGAGTCTGGAGGAGCGCCCAGTGCGGCTTCCACAGCGCGCGGCCGGTCAAGCGCGGAATCATCCAATAGGCGGCGCCCAGAAACGTAAGCGCCACCGGCCCGCCCACGGTCACGTGGAAGTGGCCCACGATCCAAATTGTGTTGTGCACGACCGTGTCCATGCTGTACGAGGCGTTGACCAAGCCGCCGAAGCCGCCCACGATAAACAGGAGCATACCGAGCGCGGCGCCGCTAAACGTTGGATCGTTCCACGGCAGTGCCTTCACGGTTGCGATGAAGCCTTTGCGCCCCTGCTCGATCGCAAACAACTCGAACGACGCGAATACGGCAAACGCGGTGATGAACGACGGGATCGCGACTCCGTAAGTCGTAACCGTGTGCAGCATCTTCCACACCGAGGCGATCCCGGGCTCCATGAACTCGTGATGAATGCCGACCGGCGTCGAAAGCAAGATCAGCATGACGAAGGTGAGTCGCGTCAGCGCGTCGCTGAAGACGTTGCCGCCGTAGCGCGTCGGAATGATGTTATACCAGATGATGTACGCGCCCATGATCCAGAAATAGACCAGCGGGTGCCCGAAGTACCAAAAGAACATTCGCGTCATCATGACGTTGATGCCCGACGTCCATCCGAACGCCCACGGTACGAGCAAGACCATCTCGGCAACGACGCCGAGCGTCGCGACGATCCACATCACGAAGGTCGCAGTCACGCAAAATAGCACCAGCGGTATCGGTTGTCCCGGATTATGCTTCCGGAAGTAGTTGACGTTTTCGAATATCTCGAAGGCCACGACCCAGGTGCCGAGCACCAGCAGTGTCGCACCCACGTAAAACCATGGGCTCGCCTTGAGCGGCGCGTAGAACGTATACAGCACGGTCGCGTCGCCTTTCAGAATCGTCACCGCGGCCATGGCCGTGCCGAACAGCATCAGTCCGAAGCCGAACCAGTCCGCCCGCAGCGACCGTTCCCGCGCGACCGTCCGGTACGTCACGAAAAGCGAAAGGCCGGTGATGAAAAAGGTGGTGAACACCAGCGCCATCAGCACGCCGTGCATCGTCAGCACGCGGTAGTAGTCGAACCAGCCGGGAGCGCCGAACGCTCCGGTGCGCGCGAAGCCCTGGAAGACGCCGAAGACCGCGCCCAGCGCAATCGCCGCCGTCGCCGTATAGAGGTGGGCGATAACGACGCGATTCTCGCCCCGTGCGGCTGCTTGCATTTATCGAACCTCGATCTTTCCGAACATGTTTTGATGGCCGATGCCGCAATACTCGTGACAGATCAGCAGATACGTGCCGCGGCGGTTGAACGTATGCGTTTGTTGATTCACCCAACCGGGAATCGCCATCATGTTGATGGCCGTATCCGGAATGAAGAATCCGTGCACGACGTCGGCGCTCGTAACGTAGAACGTCACCTTGCTTCCGACCGGAACGGTCAGCGTCGCCGGATTGAACGAGAAGACTTGCGCGACGTAATAGGCTTCGTACGAGCCATCGGGGAGCTTGCGCAGACCCGGCTTGTCGAACGGCGGCGTTTGCGCGACCTTGGTCGGGTCGATCTGCATCATCCCGGTCGGCGGATTGATGTTGTCGGCGAACGCGGCGAAACCGATCAATGCAAGGAACAAAACGAGCATCGCCATGCCGAAGGTTAGCCACCAGCGCTCGTAGCGATGAATCTGCACTTAGATGACCCCTCTCACCAGCGGTCGCGCAGCAGACCGTACATGGCGAGCCAAAGCACCAGGAACGTCACGCCCATCACGAACACGAATCGCAACGTTCCGATTAAGGGCGCGTCTTCGGGCTTTCCGCTCTTCACGTTCCTTGCTCCGTGGCTTTGCCGCGTTCGTCGCGCGCGTAATGAGACTCCAGCTCGGTGCCGATGCGCTCGAGCAACGCCTGGGCGGTGGCCGCCGCAATCCGGCCGCCGAACACCGAATCGAAGGCCTGACCTGCAAGCCCTCCGGGAGGAAGATACGTGCCGTTCAGCTCGACGAGCGACGATTGGTACGTTTCGTCGGCGCGCACCGTCAGCTCGCCGTCGAAGTCGGGATACGGACCCGCTTTGGGCGTCCAGTGAATCCGCCACGGCTGATCGAACTGCATCGGATCGGCGGAAACGGTGTAGGTCACGAGGACCTCTCTGACCATTTGGCCGCCGCCTGGAAGCGAACACGTCAGCGCGAGATGGCCGGCTTCGCCGGCGCCGATCCGCGCTTGAATGCAGTCGGAAAGATAGCGCTGCGCAAGATGGTACGGACAAGCGACGACGCGGCGCTGTAATAGGTCGGACATGGGCTCATCCTAGCGAGGGGTTGCGAAGAACTCTCGAACGCCGCATTCACAAGTGCTTCACAACTGCGGCGCTCCACCGGCGGCTAGTTAGTAGTCGTCTCTCCGCTAGGGCTTGCGCATCTTGTAGCCCACGCCGTAGACGGTCACGATGTACTCCGGGTTTCGCGGGTCCTTCTCGATTTTTTTACGCAAATTGTTGATGTGACGGTCGAGCGTCCGTTCGAAAATCTCGCCCTCGTCGCCGAGGCGATCGAGCAAATGCGCGCGGGTGAAGACTTCGCCCGCGTTCTCTGCCAGGAGCGCGATGATCTTGAACTCGGTTGCAGTCAAGCCGATCGGGCGGCCGCCCATCTTGATTTCGTGGAACGTATAATCGATCTCGAGATCGCCGACGTGGATCCGGCGCGCGAGCTTGTCCTTCGCAGAGCGCGTCGCCTCTTCGGACGTGCGGCGCAGCAGCGCGCGCACTCGCGCGACCAGCTCCCTGGGTGAGAACGGTTTGGTGACGTAATCGTCGGCGCCGAGCTCGAGACCCACGACGCGGTCGGCCTCTTCAACGCGAGCAGTCAGCACGATCGTCGGCACGTGTGCGTCCGGCAACGATGCGGCGCGGAGCACGTCGAGCCCGCTGCCGTCGGGAAGCGTTACGTCGAGGATGAGGATGTCGGGGGTGAACCCGTCCAGCGCTAACAGCGCCTCCGCGACGCTCGGGCGGACTTCGACGATCATTCCCTCGCGCACAAGGTAGCCCGCAATCACGTCGCTGATTTGCGGCTCGTCCTCGACCACCAGGATGCGGTGGCGCTCCATCAGCCCTGCGTGCCCGGGTCATGCTCGCGCAGCAGCTCGCACGCGCGCCGCAGCGCATCCGCAAGCGACTCCAGCCGAGCGGGCGTGGGTGCTACGAGTCCGTCGATCATCCCCTCGAGATTGGCAAGCACGAGCGCGAGCAAATTCCCGAGTTCGTGGCGGTCATCGAGTCCTTGCATTTGCGTTTGTGTGAATACCTGGGCACCCCCGGCCCATACAGAACGGACGAAGTCCGTACGCGGCGAAGTTCTTGAGAAGATTATGGACGAGGCGCCGGTCTCCCTTAGAGACATCCCGCATCTTTCGCTCCGCGACTTGGCGGGTAGCCGGTTCCCGCTGCTAGAGTATGCGCCCGATGCCACCGTCATCGTCGATAAGGAGGGCCTCATCCGCCTGGTCAACGCGCAAACCGAACGGCTTTTCGGCTATTACCGTGAGGAGCTGATCGGCCAGCCGGTTGAGATGCTGATCCCAGCGCGCTTCCGCGGCAATCACGTCAAGGAGCGCAGCGGATACGCCGCCGACCCGCGAGTGCGGCCGATGGGCCGGCTCGGACTGGAACTCTACGGGCTGCGCAAGGATGGCACCGAATTCCCGGTCGAGATCAGTTTGAGCCCGGTCTCGACGCGCGAGGGCACGTTCATTGCGAGCGCCATTCGCGACGTCACCGAGCGCCGGGCGGCCGAGCAGCAGATGCAAGAGCTCAACGCCGAGCTGAAGAGCGCTAGCCGCGCGAAGGATTACTTTCTCGCATCGATGAGCCACGAGCTGCGAACGCCGCTCAACGCGATTCTGGGCTTCACGGGAGCGCTGCTGATGAAACTGCCCGGACCGCTCACCGAAGAGCAGGATCGTCAGCTGCAGATCGTTCAGTGGTCCGCGCGCCATTTGCTCTCCCTAATCAACGACATCTTGGATCTTGCGAAAGTGCAGTCGGGCAAGCGCGACCTGAGCTTCGAGCGCGTGCCGGTGCGTCAGGTAATCGAGGACGTCAGCGCTTCGCTGGGGCCGGCCGCGGCCGAAAAAGGTTTGCACTTCGCTTCTACGATCTCCGAGGACGTAACCGAGGTCACGACCGACCGCCGCAGCCTGCGTCAGATATTGCTGAATCTGACCGACAATGCGATCAAGTACACCCGGAAAGGGTCCGTACGGATCGACGCGCGCACCGCGCAAGAAAACGGCAGGCCGTCGATCGCAATCAGCGTGATCGACACCGGCATCGGAATCAAAACGGAGAACCTCAACCGGCTTTTCGAGGCGTTCGAGCAGCTCGACCCGATGCGCGAGCGCCGATTCGAGGGCACAGGCCTAGGCCTGTATCTGTCTCGCAACTTGGCGCAGCTGATCGGCGCCGACGTCAGCGTCGCCAGCGAGTTTGGACGCGGCAGCACCTTTACGTTGACGCTGCCGGCAAAAGCCCCGCCGGAGGAATCCTTATCGAGAGGATGAGCGCCAGAATTCTCGTGGTCGACGACAACAAAGCCAATCTCGATTTGATGCTCTTTCTCCTGAAGGCTTTCGGCCACGAGCCATACGGCGTCGCCGACGGCGCGGCTTGTCTGGAAGCGGCACGCGAGAGCGATTTCGACCTGGTGCTGATCGATATTTTGATGCCGGGCATCGACGGTTACGAGCTCGTGCGGCTCTTGCGCCGCGACTCGCGGCTTGCGTCGACGCCGCTGGTTGCGGTAACCGCGCTCGTAATGCCGACCGAACGCCAGCGCATCGAGAGAGCTGGATTCGACGGTTACATCGCCAAGCCGATCGAGCCCGAAAGGTTCGCCCGTCAGATCGAAACCTATTTAAAGCGCGCATCCTGATGGCAACGCTGCTCGTCGCCGACGACGATGACAACGCGCGCCTGCTTGTCCGCACGCTGCTCTCGCATGCCGGCCACACCGTTCTCGAAGCGAAGACCGGGATCGAAGCACTCGCCTGCGCCGCGAACGGCCATCCGGATTTGATCTTGCTCGATCTTTCGATGCCGGCGATGAGCGGGGCGGAATTCGTGCGGGCGCTGCGCGCCGACGCGCGAACGAAGGCAATCGCCGTGGCCCTCTACACCGCAACGCCCTCGAATGCGGCGTTGCGCGACTTCATGGAGATCTACGGAATCGCGGACGTTATCCCCAAGCCCTCGGAGCCGGTCGAGCTTATCGCGGCGGTCGAGCGGGCGCTCGAAGCAGCGGGCGGCGGCCCATCGCGACGATGAGAAGGACTTAAGAACGATTCGATTCCTCCTGGGTTCACAATGCAATGCTATGCTTTGCGGATGCCCCAGCTCCACGACGTCGCGCCGCTCGAGCGCTCGGTCGAGCAAGCGCACCGCGGCCTCGAACGATTCTTGATCGAGCGACGCGGTGACGACGGCGTCGCGCGTCTGCGGCTGCACGTTCCGACCAGCGGTCCAAAAACGATCTACGGCATTTCGCTCGATCGCGAAGTGCGCGTCGAAGCCTGCGGCACTTGCGCTGCCGGCAATTCGAGTGCCGCGATTCAGATATCGTGGATGGCGGAAGCGATGGTCTTTCCGCGGTTTAAGGGAACGCTCTGCGTCCGAAGCGAGGGACACCCGGCTCGCAGCTACATCGAGCTGGACGGATCCTACGTGCCGCCGTCCGACGAAACCCGAACGCACTTTGATGCGACGATCGGCGACGAGATCGCGCACGCGACCGCGCGCGAGTTCCTCAAAGATTTAAAGCTGGCGATCGAAGCCACGTAAAGCGCTTTAGGGCGCTAGGTAGAGGTTCTCGGGCTTTTCGTCGCAGTAGGCCGGGCCGCCGATGCACTTGATCGTGATTTTCGGCGCGGCGTTCGGCTGCATCGGCAAACCATAGACGGTTAGGGCTCCATCGTCGCCGTCGAGCGCGTAAAAACTGTAGCGATACGGATCGGCAATCAGCGCGCCGACGATCACGTTCGACGATGCGTCTGGAAAGCGCCCGATCGACGGTATGAACGGCTGCGGAAACTGACTCATCTCGTCTACCGGCGGCGATGGCGGTATGCCGGGCGGGGGCGAGTGGAGATCGCCGGTGTACTGCCCGAGCAGCAGCGACGGCGCATTCGGCGCAGTCGGCGGCCACTGCGAGGTGTCGATGAAATCCGCTTCCTCGAGATTTATCCCCTCGTTGCCCGGCGGCGCGGCGTACGGGAAAGGAATCTTGAACAGGCGGGCCTGCGTCGAGGAGGTCGCATAAACATAGAGCGTCGCGTTGACGTCGAAGCGTCCTTGCACTAGCCCGGTGAAGCCTGCCGTCTTCGAGCCCGGAGCGCCAAAGCCGATCGTCAGCGATGCGACCATGTTGCGCGACAAGGGCGCGCGCAGCTCCGAGATCTCCGCGCCCAAGTCGTTGAACAGCCACAAGTTCTCGTTCGGGTCGTACTCCATGTCGACCAAGTCCGCGCCGAACTGGCCAATTTCCGTGATCGCCGGTGTGAGCGGAATCACCAGCTTAGCGTGCGACGGATCCAGACTCGTGATCGGGGCGTGAAAGATGCGTAGCTGCGACGTACTTGCCAAGGTGACGTTGCCGTACTGATCGGCGGTGATAACCGGCGGCAAAGGCAGCCCCGGCCACTCCGTCAGCGTAAGCACCGGCTTGGCGCCGGCCTCGAGCGGCAAATGGTAGACAAAGAACTTGCCGTTATGGTTGACGTACAGGTAGTTTGCCGCCGGTGTTGCGGTCGGCAGCGGCGGCTGCGAGATCGACTGCGGCGCGGGTCCGCTGGTCGTGCATCCGGCAAACCCGATCACGCCGCTGGCGACGCCGATCAGCAGCGCGAAGGTCGTGGAAGCCTTCACTGATCGAGCGCTCCGAAGATCGGCCCCAGCCCGCTCGATGTGGGATCGAAGAGAAAGAGCGAGAGCCGGTAGGCGTTGTAATACGGCAGGGCGTTCTTTGAGTCGAGCCCATTGATTTGCGCCGGCGTCATCGTGGCGATCGGCTTTGGCGCGGTACCGACGAAGCCGCCGACGTTGGTGACGCTTTTGCCCAACGTCACGGTTGCGACGCTGCCGAACTTGGCCGTACCCAGCTGCTTGAAATCCGACTTGCTCGAAGCGCGAAACGTGCCGAAACCGGTTTGCGGCACGCTCGGCGAGGCGGCATAGTACGAGAGCTGCGCTTCTCCGTTGCTTTTGGGCTCAGGAAAGACCAGAACGCTGTAGTTGGGAAACGAGCCCACCAGGATCAGGGTGTAGCTGTCGCCGCCGGTGAGCGACGGCGTCTTGAGCGGACCGAGGGCATATCCGAGGTCGTTGCGCACGACGACCGACTGCGTGCCGGCCCTCACCGCGACGAACGGCGTAAAGGTGCCGTAATCAAATGAAGACGCAATCGTATTGCCGTTCACTTGCAAATAGACGTCCGTGCCAAGCGCTCCGCCGCTGGGAGTGGCATCGAGCACCGGAGCGCCTTCGGCAAATCGAACGCTGGCGTTCTGCGCCTGCGACGGGACCGCGCTCGAGGAGCTCGATCCGCCGCAACCGCCCAGCGCCAGCGTGCAGAAGACAAGGGTGTACGCGCGCCGCACGAGTGCGGCGCGCGTAGCTTTCAGAGCGATTATGTGGTGAGGCAAGCGTTGTGTTTCTGTTTCTTATTCCCCTTAAGAGCGCCCAGGATAGCTGTGTGGATTCCCGTCGGAAGGGGCTGGTATTCCTGGATTTTGTCGATTACGTTGTTCCCCTTTTTCGAGGCGAGGAACTTGACGAGGGTTTCTTGGTCGGTTAGATGGGCCGGTGGGTATTGATAGAAGAGCCAGTAGCTGATAGCGACGATCGGATATGCCCCGCTGCCCGTCGGATTTTGGAAGTCGGACGGATCTATGACGAGCTGGCAGTACGGCTCGGTCGACTCGAGCGGGTTGCCGTCGGCGCCTTCGCCGTACTCGATGTGGGCCGCCGTGACGCCCGAAAGACCGGCAGATACGGCGGAAGCGTCGGTTGGACTTTCAAACCCACCGCCGCCAGCGGTCTCGCCGTTTTGGTTCTGCAGGATGGCCTGACTTATTGGTGTGCCGGTCGCAGCCGCGGCCCAAGCGCCTTCCGCGTAGCCGGTCGACCACGGAGTGGCTTGAATGCCGGCGATGATGCCCGGATTGCCGGATGCGCCTTCGAAGCACGCCGCCGGAAGCGGATTGCAGGTGGTAAGACCACCCCAGCTCAGACTAACCCCGCCGGTCCAGGCCGCGGTGCGGCTGCCCGACTGGTACGGAGCGGCGTTATAGGGTGCCGACCACGAGCCGTTGCATGCGGCGGTTAGGTGGTTCTGGAACCAGTAGCTCGTTCCGCTGCCGTCTGTGCGGTAGTAGAAGGTGATTTGTTCGCTGATTCCTCCGGTGACGGAGTTTCCGCCGTTGTCGGCGGTGATAGCCGGATCGTCCCAACTGGTGACCGTACCGTTGGCGATCGCGCAGTACGTCCACTGCGAGAGGTTAATGGTGCCTGGATTGCTTACGGGCGGAAGGTCATCGTCGGCGGTTTGGTAGGGGTAGACGATCGGGCCGCCGATGGTGGGGATCTCAAACGGTTGACCCAGCGCCGGAGAACAGCTCGCGTTGCCGTCGCAGAGCCGGTGCTCGTAATACTCCGTGCCGGCGTTGCAGCAGTCGGGCTCTGAGGTGTAGGCCGCCGAGAAGAGCGGAACGTCGCTTCCTATGAAGTCGAGCGGGTCGGTACGCCCGCCGAACCCGGTTGCGCTTTGGCCAAGCGCCGCGCACGGGTCGGTCGAGGTGATGCTCTGGCCGGTGAAATCCTTCCGACCGAAGCCGCTGCCGGTCAAGCAGTAATAGATCGTACCTGTTCCGCCGTACGAGTAAAAGAGCGAGCCCGGCGGTGGCGCCTCTTGCGTCTGATTGTAAGAACCGACTGGTTGAGCCCCAAAGTTGTAGGCATAGGCGGGAAAGGTCGCGCCACCGGCGTGCAAAGATGATGGGCCGTTGTCGGCGCGGTGAACGCGTCCATACTGCGGTGCCGCGTTCGGTGCGCTCGGGCTCATTCCCGAGCCGCCTCCGGCCGAGCCGTTACATGCGCTAAAGATTAGCGCCGGGACGGCCGCCAAGGCGAGAGTAACGAGGGTCTTTCTCATGTATCGCTTTCCTCTTGTGTTGAGCTTAGAGTGCGTCAAGGGGACGAGCCGGCTGGGCCTTGGCCTCACCGGAAACTGACGTGATCGCGAGCGCGATCGGCGCATCGAGCTGGGTCGACGAACCCGCGATGCTTACGCTGGGCTTGAGCGTGCCGCTGCCATTAGCGGGAAACTCGTCGATCGCGTTGGCAAAGTCGTCTGCAGCAAAAAGCGTCGTGCCGTAGAGTGCGATCGTCGGGAAGAACGGCTGGAGAGCGTTTCGCGAGGAAACGCACTGGTAACCCGTACTGGATACGCCGTTGAACGTCAGAACGCGCAGCGGGCTTTGCGGAGTGCTGCCGCCGCCGTCGCCGGCAGAATAAACGTTCGCGCGTGCCTGACATGACAGGCTGCTCCCGCTGCCTGACACCACCGTGTTGGCAATGAAGATCTCGCCCGCGCTGTCGAGCACGACGTTGGTCGTCTGGCCGGGCGTCAGCTCTGTCGTGGCGTTCCACGGAATCGTGCGCGACGGGTATACCGAATCATTGCCGTTATCCGAGGCCGGAACCGCAAAGAGCCCGTACGTCGGACCGAGCTCGGAGTGCAGCGCGCCGTTGACGTAAAAGTTGCCCGCGCTATCGAGTGCAAGTCCGGTTGGTCCAGCATAATAGAGCACCGGAGGGGCAAAGGCCCAGGCTTGCGCCGGGACGGCAGGTCCGGAAGCTCCCGATGCGTAGGTAAGCACCGCGTCATCGCCGCCAATGCTGTCTATTGCCGTCGCGCCGTAGGTCACCAAATCGCCCGATGGATCAAAGCTCGTGAAGAGCGGGAAGAGCGCGGTCTGCGTGGACGAGTCGGACGTGATGACCGCGGTGGGCGGCGCGTTGCCGCTGGCGCCGGAGGCATAGATCGCGATCTCGTTGCCCGTATCGGGCTTGCCCGTAGCCGGGTCATAGCCCAACGAGTTATCGAGGTAACCGACGTAGAGGTTGTTGTCCGCGTCAACTGCGATGCTGCGCGCGTACAACTTTGAGCTAAGCTGCAGCGTGCGCTCCGGCGCGGTGTTGCCGCTCGCGGTGCCGGCATACTCGGTGACGGTCGCGCCTTCCCCGCTCTTAGAACCCAAGTTGAGCGCGTAGATCGTGCCTGGCGGAGGCGACTTCTGCTTTCCGCGCAGCGTGAAGTCGTCACTCGCACCGATCGAGCCTGGACCGTCGACGGTGGCCTGCAAGGTTACCGACGAAGCGTTGCGGTTGCCGTCGTAGCGCAGCGTAATGTTCGAGGTCGGCTTGACGATTGACAGCGACTGACCCAATTGCTTTCCGGCCTGCAGCGTAAAGGCGTTGCCGGTATCGCCCTGAATTTCTAGTGCAATCGGCGCTTCAAAATCGCTAGGACCAACGATTTGCGCGCCGGTCGCATCGAAGGCACTCAATGCCACGGCCGCGTTCACCGCTTTGCCGCGCTTGGCTTTATCCGGCGAAAGCTCGAGCTTCACTCCCGCAATGACGCCGTCGAGGGCGAGTGAGAGAGTGTTGCTGATAAAAATGCCGCTGCCGGAATGAATTTCCGCCGAAACCGTTCCGACCGACAGCACCGGGCCGGTTGAATTCGTGCCGGCATAAGTGGTCACGGAGAAAACATCCTGTCCGGGCGAGCCTGACGCCGTGGCGCTGCAAACGAGTCCGGTCTGTTGCTGCGTGCAGCCGCGCGCGCCGGCAACGGTATTGATGGTCGTCGGATTGACGCCGGTGACGCCTTCGCCGTTGACCGACGAAAGCTCGATCACCAGCGACTGCGTGTTGACGGAAATATAGTCCCGACGAAAACGCGATGCTTTCTTCGTTGCGGGCACCGTTACGGTTACCTTCACGCCCACGAGTTGCGTGGGTGGTTGGGTTGGGCCGCTTCCGGGCGAGTTCACGACCGGGCCGTTGGGCTGCCCGCCGCCGCTGCCGCACGAAGCGACGAGCAAAACCGCAAACGCCGCAAGCAAACGTCTCACGTAGGACATCTTCCGGTCAAAACTTCGCTGATTGCGTATACTCCCAGCAGCAACCGAAGCGGCAGCATAACTTTGCCTAGCTTCAAATTGATGCTAGGCTATGACGCCGGACCGTGCATCCCGGGAACCGCGTTAACGTTAAGGTTTCGACAAGTCGAACTTAACGCGGCGATAATAAAATATAATGCGGGTTAATGTTCATTGTTTTTGCGCGAGTCGCCAATTTGCCAGCGCGAACGCAGCCCGAGCCGTCCGAGGATCGAGCTGACGTGCCGCTCCACCGTGTGTTCGCTGATCTGCAATGCCAAAGCGACTTCGCGATTACGCGCGCCGCGCCGGATGAGGTGAGCGACCTGCTGCTCGCGTCCGGTCAGCAGCGTGGCGTCGTGACGGCCGCGCGACCTGCGGTCCTGCGACAATTCTTGCGTGACGAGCAACTGCATTGCTTCATTCGTCCAGCGCCGCAGCCCCATCGCGTTGAACGCGCGGGCCGCGTCGCCTGCGCAGTCGATCCATGCGCCGTCGCCGGAACGAAAGAGCAGATGTGCGCGCCCCAACAGGTGATGCGCCGCAAGGTACGGCCCCTTTGGTGCAAGCGTCGCCGCCAACGTCTCGACCGCAAAGCGCGCCGTGTCGAAATCGCCGTAACGAGCCGATATCGAGCAGAGCTCGGGCGCAATCGCGGCGCTTTCGGTCTGTAAAATTGCGCGCCGCAGCGCGGTCGTAACGGCGGAATCCGGCGGCTCGGGAACCGATCCGATCAAGGTCGCGAGCGCCGCGGAAATAATCGCTTCGGGGCGATCGCAGTGCAGCGCAACGTCAAGTACTGCCGGCGAGGTCCAAGCACGCAGTGCATCGCCGTCTCCGCGCTCTACCGCAAGCGCGGCTCCGGTCGCAGCGAATAACGCAAGATCTTGCGCCGGCGGCCCTTCGGCATGTGCGCGCGCGAGCAGATTCGCCGCGCGTTCGGCGTCGCCGCAGTCAAGCGCGAGCCGCGCCGCGGCCGCGAGGCAACGCAGTAGCCAGCTCGAGCAGCGCTCGGCCACGGCAAGCGCGATCGCTTCCTCGATCGCCGCACCGGCTCGCGCGACGTTTCCAAACAGCAACGCAAAATGGGCGAGCCGCTCGCGCGCGGCCACCGCCAAGAATTGCCGGCGTTCGCCGACGGCGCCCACGTGGGCTCGTTGCAACGAGGCGTAGACGCCTTCGGCGTCCGGCGTCCACGCGAGCAATGCGGCCGCGGCGAAGTGGTCGTAAACATCGGGTTGCGCATTCGTCGCTTCGTAGTAGCTCGCAATATCGGCCGCGTTGCGGCACTCCAGCAGCTCGGGCGGTACGACGCGTGCCAGAAGGCGGTCCTCTCCGGCTAATGCATGCACGCCGGCGCGCATCGCGCGCAGTTTCTCGGAATGCGGCGCGCCTTCGGCATCGGCAAGAGCAAGCGCCGCCGAGGCCTCGGCCAGGCGGCATTGCGCGACGAGATCCTCGATATTGCGCTCTTCGAAGATCACTAGGGGATCATGCTAGCAAGCAAGTCTTAAGCGTTGATTATGATAAGAACAGCGGGAGATTGGCGCTCGGCTTTAAAAGCTAAGGCTCCAAGATTTTTCTCAATCTTGGAGGTTGCGTGTTGGCGGCTCGGAGCTCATCCTTGACTGAAAGTTTCCCTACATGAGGCGGGCGATCTTCATCGCCTTTCTCTGCATTGCGGCAGCCTACGCGCGGGCGGTTGCGGAGACCGGAGGCATAGTAACCGGGACCGTCGTCGACGACAAGACGCACGCTGCGATCGCGGGAGCGGAGGTGGTGGCCAAGTCGCCCAGTGCCACCTATCGGACCGTCAGCGACGCGCAGGGACACTTCCGTTTCTTGAGCGCGCTGCCGGACACGTACTCGATCTCGGTAACGCACTCGGGCTACCTCTCTTACGCGACCATCGTCGTGGTGCTCAACGGTTCGAACCAGAGCATCAACGTCGTGCTTTCCAAGACGCTCAAGACGATCGCCACTACCCATGCCCGCTCGCCCGGCAGCGCTTTCCAGCACGGCATGACGATCGACACGTATACGGTTACCGGGGCTCAGATCCAAACGGTGATGGGCAAATCGTTCAACAACGACGAGAACGACTTGCTGCGCAGCATCCCGAGCGTGACGATCGACAAGACCGGAACGGTGTCGATTCGCGGCGGCTTTGCGTTCGAGGCGGCGTACGAGTTCGAGGGGATCGACTACACCACGCCGCAGCCGAACCTACAGAACACGTTGCAGAACATTTCCAACTTCAGCCTGCTCAACGGCGTCGGCAGCGTGCAGCTGATCCCGGGCGCGGGCGACGCCACGCACGGCGACACCGGAACCGGGCTGGTGCTCTTCACTGCCAAGAACGGCACCTATCCGACCTACTTTCACATCGACGTCGAGTCGCTGCTGTTTCCGTACCTGCATCAGCTGGGGCTGGAGTGGGGCTGGGCCGATCCGTCGCAGCGGCTGTCCAATTACGCCGGCTTCATCGGCGTGCGCCAAGCTTATCAATACGGGATTAACGGGACGGCTGCCAACACGCTGGGGACGCTCGGAACCAACGCTGCGACGCTCGACAGCACGATCGACCCGAATTTGGTCTACTATGCGCCGCAGTTCTTATCGTCGGACGATTTCGTAGACAACCTGATCTATCGCTTCGGCAACAACAACAATCAGCGCTTCCAGTTTTTCATTCAGGACCAGTCGATCACGCAAACTCTCGATTACGGCGGCTTCCAGTATCTGCCGTACATTTCGGGCGGCACGCAGCAAGGTAAGTGCGCGCCGTATCCCGTGATCGGTCCAAGCGGCCCGATTAACTCCCCTCAGCAGAGCTACGCCTGCGATAACCTAATCCCGCTATTTCCCGGCCAGCCCTACACCTACTCGTTCGTATCGCAGGCCGACACGCGCACCAATCCGTTTCTCGCATACAAGGCCGAGTACGGCATTAATGTGGGGAGCACGACGCTGCTGACGGCGCGCTATTGGCGCACCTTCATCGGCCAATCGCAGATCATGCCGGCCCAAGGCGTTTACGCCGATCCGTTCGGCGGCACGCGCACCGCCGGACAGGTCGACGGCACGACCTCGCTGGGCTCGAAGAACACCTTGAAGTACGGCGGCATCTACGAATTCGTCGTTCCCTACGGCGACCGCTACGACTACACGTCGTACACCGCGTTCACGACGCCGGCGTACATTATTACCTATCCGATTACCCACCCGAACGAGCCGTTGCCGCTGCCGTACACCTACAGCGGCCTGCTGCCGAACAACAACCCGTACGCGCAAGAAGGTCTCGAGGAAGACTTCTTCTCGCCGGCTTTCTGTGCGTCAATCCACGTTACACTCGGTTGCGGCTATTTGAGCTCGTGGTTTCCCAACGGCGTGCGCTTTCCGTTTGAGGAAGACTACGACACCGTAACGCAGCAGCAGTATGGCTGGTACGTGCAAGATACGATCGACATGTCGACCAAATGGAAGGCCGAAGCCGGGCTCCGGCTCGACGGATATAACTTCCAGATTCCGAGCATCGCGGGCCAACCGGCTTCGATTCCGGCGGTCGCGCATCAGCGGCTCTACGAGCCGCATCTCGACGGTTCGTATTCGCCCGATCCCAACGACACGATCCGCTTGGGCTTCGGCCACACGCTTTCGATGCCGCTGCCCAGTCTGGTCGGCGTTAACGTAAGCACCGCGCCGTACGCAGCGTTCGAAGACATTCCGTCGTTCGACAACCAGACGCTCGGGCCGGCGATGTATTGCGGACCCAAGGCCGACCAGGAATGCGCGAATTACGCCCAACAGCTCTATTGGCTGACCCGCGACTATCGTTTCGGCAGCTCGACGCTGGAGGCGCCGCTGGTCGGCGCGACCTTCACCAACGTCGATCTCTCGTGGGCACACGAGTTCAGAGACGGTTCGGCCGTCAAGCTA
>Ga0187783_10001381_pt1 | contig 17890 bp, 17 predicted proteins | sample 1015_SJ02_MP02_2_FD_132471 | JGI IMG/M metagenome (GOLD analysis project Ga0187783, IMG submission 132471) | Tropical peat soil microbial communities from peatlands in Department of Meta, Colombia - 1015_SJ02_MP02_20_MG | ecosystem: Environmental > Terrestrial > Soil > Wetlands > Peat | place...
AACGTTCGCGAGTGCCGGTAACCTCTCGGGAGCAATTTTGCTCGTGCATAGTGGCGAGATGCAGACCTGGGACGATCTGTTTGCGGAATACCTGAGGACGGCAGGGGTCGTCGACCGCGCCCTCCGGGGGAACGCTCTCGCCGTTGCCTTCCAGTCGACGCGGCCGCGCGATCTACTGTACCGCCACACCAATTCCGTGGATGGCACCATGGATCGCATTCCCATGGTGTTGGTGGCACGCGAGGACGCTGCCCGCATGGCGCGCCTGATCGGTTCCGGGCAAAAGCTCTACGCTGACTTGGCCATTCCCAATCGTGTGGGCGGCGCTATCCAGGCGGCGAACGTCGTTGCCGAGGTCCGCGGCGAGGAGAGGCCCGAGGAGTTTGTGGTGTTAGGTGCGCATCTCGATTCCTGGGATCTGGGCACGGGTGCTTTGGATAACGGATGCAACGCCGCCCTGGTCATTGATGCTCTGCGCGCCGTGAAAGCGTCGGGCTTGCGGCCGAAGCGTAGCATTCGCTTCATTCTGTTCTCCGGTGAAGAGGAAGGCCTGCTCGGATCTCATGCCTATGTTGTCGCGCATCGGGGCGAGCTCGACAAGGCTGCCGGCGTGGTGATTTTTGATGAGGGGACGGGGCAGGTCACGGGTTTTTCCTTGGGCGGGCGCAAGGATCTTCTTCCCGCCGCTGGCAAGCTGGTCACGCGCTTTGGACAGTTCGGAGCCGCAACCCTCACGACCGACGCCATGTTAGGTACGGATCACTTCGATTTCATGCTCGAAGGTGTGCCGACGTTCGTGGCGAACCAACAGGAAGCGAACTATCTGATTAACTACCATGCGATGTCGGACACCTTCGACAAGGTGGACCTCGCGCAACTCAAAAAGCATGTCGCCGAGGCAGTGGGCTTAACGTTTGGAGTCGCCGATTTTCCCGAGCGGATTGGTCCGCGGCTGACTCGATCCCAAATTGAGCAGACCCTCAAGGAGACCCATCTCGATGAGCAAATGAAAATCTTCGGAATGTGGCCGGCTTGGCAGCAAGGTAAGCTGGGGCGAAGCGAGTAAGATCGCACACTCGGAAGCACCCTGTTTGAGGTCTTCATTGAACCAGCCACTGTTCTGGATTCTCTTCAACGTTTTCGCACTCCTCGTGCTCGCCGTCGATCTCTGGATCCTGAACCGTCGTGCCCGCCCTATGAAGTTTCACCAGGCCTTGGCCTGGAGCCTCACCTGGATTATTTTTGCGGCTGGCTTCGCGGTCCTCCTTTACTTCTGGTACGGCCGCGAAACCTCGATCGAGTTCACCGCAGCCTACCTTGTCGAATTCTCTCTCAGCGTCGACAATCTGTTCATTTTCCTTCTCCTCTTCCGCTATTTTCGCGTCCCGGCAGGGCTCCAGCACAAGGTCTTGTCTTGGGGCATTCTTGGGGCGTTGCTGATGCGCGGCGCTTTTATTGTTCTGGGGATTGAGTTGATCCGGACGTTTCACTGGATTCTCTACGTCTTTGGAGTTTTCGTGATCGCCAGCGGAATCCAGCTACTCCGCCACCGCAAGCTGGGTATGGACCTCGAGAAGAATCCTGCGTTGCGTTGGTTTCGGCGTTGGATCCCGGTAACCGAGGATTACGAAGGGGAACAATTCTTTGTTCGGCGCGAGCGGCTATACGCCACACCATTGCTGTTGGTGCTGTTGGTGGTCGAAACCACGGACCTGCTGCTCGCTACCGACTCCATCCCGGCCGCCTTCGCAATCACCCTCAACCCAATTATTGTCTATACCTCGAATGTGTTTGCGCTTCTCGGGTTGCGGTCGCTCTTCTTCGTGCTTTCCGGGATGATGGAAATCTTTGAATACCTGCACTTCGGTCTCGCCGTCGTGCTGATCTTCATCGGAGCCAAGATGCTGGCGACGGATTATTACCCGATTCCGACCGGACTGACGCTCGCGATCGTTGCCGGTGTGCTGCTGGTCTCCGTGGTGGCATCGATCATCCATCCAGGCCACGAGATCTAGCTTAACGCCCCAGCCCACCTTGTGATGACCGTGTGGCCGTCAGCCGGGGAGCTCCCGCGCTTACGTTATGATGGGGAGCATGATCCGGGTCAGAGTCGCCGCATCCCCGCGCTCGTATGAGGTCCTGATCGAAGACGGACTGCTGGTTCAGGCGGGCGAGCAGATACGGGAATCGATAGGGGGAACGCCCGCCTTGTTTGTGGTGACGGTTCCGGCCGTCCGGCGCCGATGGGGCCAACGGTTGATGCAGTCGTTGTCCGGTCGGGGATTTAAGACCCATTGGCTCGAAATGCCGGACGGGGAACCGCATAAGACCTTAGCCACGGTGGAGCGGTTGGCCCAAAAGCTGGCCCGGCTGCATGCCGATCGCGATGCCGTAGTCGTGGCCTTTGGGGGCGGTGTGGTGGGCGACGTGGCTGGCTTGCTGGCGTCGCTCTATATGCGCGGCATCCATGTGGTCCAGGTTCCCACCACCGTACTGGCGCAAGTGGATGCCTCGATCGGCGGTAAGACCGGCGTCAACCTCGCTCGAGGGAAGAATCTGGTGGGCACGTTTCATCCGCCGCTTGCCGTGTTGGTCGATCCGGAGGTGTTGTCCAGTTTGTCCGCACGTCAGTTTCGTGCCGGGCTCTATGAATCCTTGAAGTGTGGAGTCATCGGCAATCCGGAAATGTTCCATCGCCTGGCGAGGACCGACTGGAAACGACTGCGTCAGGATCGAGAGATGCTCGAGTGGGTCATCGCCCAGTCGATCCAGCTCAAGGCGCAAGTGGTTTCCGAGGATGAACGCGAGAGCGGACTCCGCCGAGTGCTCAATTTCGGACACACCATCGGTCATGCTCTCGAGGCCGAGTCCCGCTATCGGCGCTTCTTACACGGTGAAGCCATTGCCTGGGGAATGATCGCGGCGGCTCGGATTGCACGGGAGATGGGAATGTGCACGGACTCTACCAGCCAGACCATCTCGGACGCGGTGGTCCGGGCGGGCTCTCTGCCTCAAGTGAAAGCTCGCAGCAAAGACGTTCTGACGCGGCTGGCGACGGACAAGAAAACCCGCAACGGTGTCCCGCATTTCGTTCTGCCGCGCGAGCTGGGAAGGGTCGAAATCGTCAGCCACGTGCCCGAGAGCCTGGTTCTTGAGGCCGTCGAGGAGTTACGGAAGCTTGGGCAACGGGAGTGAAGCGGCGGCTCACGGCCGCAGCGTTCTACCTCCGGTTCGTCCCTCGAAGAGGACTTTTGCGTATGTCGCTCGGGAGCAACGGGAATTCCGTCAACCTGGTGGATCGCGCGAAAGCCAAAGTCATCGGCGCGGTTCCGCTGGGATCGAGCGATTCGGAAACCGCCGGGCGCGCGATTCGGGAGATGTTTACCTCGATCGCTCCACGCTACGACCTCCTCAACCACCTGTTGTCGTTCCGCGTGGATCACCTGTGGTGGCGCCGCGCGGCCCGGAGTTTTCGCCCCATCCTCAGCCAGCCCTCCAGTCACGCTCTCGATTTGTGCTGCGGGACAGGAGACATGGCTTTTGCTCTCCTTGGGCAGTCTGGTGGATCCGGGGCGCGCATCCTCGGCGTCGATTTTTCCCACGCCATGCTCGAGCGCGCACGACAAAAGTCCGCCGGCACGTCGCTCGTTTGGATCGAGGCCGACGCCCTGCGTCTGCCGTTCCCGGGCTCGCGATTTGAGCTGGTCACCGCCGCTTTCGGCTTCCGCAATTTGGCGGACTACGATGCCAGCCTGACGGAGATTCTGCGGGTGCTCAAGCCGGGTGGTGAGTGCGGCATTCTGGATTTTGGCGAGCCGAAGGGTTTGGTTGGAATGGTATATCGCGTCTATTTCCGACGAGTCTTGCCCGTCATCGGCACCATGCTCTCGGGAGTGCGCGGGCCTTATTGCTACCTTCCCGCATCGGTGGAGCGGTTCCCCCGGCCATCGGAGATGATCGAGCGCATGCGCCAGTGCGGTTTTCGCGAGGCTTCCTGGACGCCCTATACCTTTGGGATTGCCGGCTTGTACCGGGGAAGAAAGTGATGGGCGTCGGAAAGGCTTGAGGTTCGACGGCGGAGGTTCCCGCTCAGGCGAGCCTCAGCCCGCCGCAGCGGAATGTTTCGGGGAAGCTGGGCCGGCGAAGGAATCGGCAAACGCATCCTTGATCGTGTAGCGAATCACGTTCTCATAGTCCGCGTTCAGAAAGTTGCGTAAGGCATGGGTATCCATGATGCACTGTCCGGTTATATAAGGTAAAGCCGCCGGGGGAATAGCCGAGATGCCGAACTGCCACAGGAGCTTGAGAACCAGGCTGAAGGCCAACTTTCCTGGCACACGGCGGAGCCGCCCGTTGGCCATCTGAATGCATTGCGCGAAGGTTAAGGGCTCGCCTTTTCCTGCCACGTTCAACACCGTAAGGCGCTGCAGTTCCGGCTCCACTTTGTGAACGATGTGCGCCAGCAGACGCGCCATGTCATCCACGTGGACAAACTGGATCTTCTTCGCCAGGTATTGGTCTCCGTACGGCAGCATCAGCGGAAGGCGCTGGCCGGCGGCGCGCATGCGGGCCGCTCTTTTGCTCCGTCCGTTCGGCGTGCCGCGAAAGGCTCCAAGCAGATAATTCTCCACACTGGCACCGGCGTAGATATGGGGCCGAAGCATATATACGCTGCAGCCGCGCAGTGCCGGAGCCCACTGCTGCACCACTTGCTCCGCCTCCATCTTGTGCACCGCATAGGGTAACGAGTGGGCCCGCAAAGGGAAGTCCTCCCGGGCCGGCGCAGGGAAATCGGAACCGTAAACCGAGACACTACTTGGAAACAAGAACTTCTCCACCGTCACCTGATCGCGGTTGGCTTCCGAAATCGCTTCCATGACCCGGGCCGTTCCGGCGACATTGACCTGCCACATGCGGTCGAGATCCAGGATCCCGGTGCGCACCGGATCGATCACAAATGCCAGGTGGATGAAGGCGATGGGGCGGATTTGCCGCAGCAGAACTAACAACTGGCCGCAGGATTCTTCCCGGGCGAAGTCCATCTGCACGAAGTCGACGGGCTGGGCAATCTTGGGGGGATAGAGATCGACTCCGACAATCTTGTGACCTGCCAGGAGTGGAAGCAGGCGCAATCCCAGGTTACCGGAAACTCCCGTGACGAGGACGGTGGAGTTGGCACGCCCCATCTACTTAGGCCCAGGCGGTGTGCTCGGCTTGCCTACACCCAGGGAAGCGCCAGGCCCACCAGGCATCGGCCCACGCGGCGGCTGCTCGGGCCCGAAGTACGCTTCATCCAAGCTCGTTGTGGCGGAGTCCTGCAGCTTTTTCGTCTCCTCCTGCATGCGCTGGGAGCGCAAGATCCCCTTGATCTCTTCCTTTGCCTGGTCGAGCGGCATGGTATCTGCGGATTTTACCTTGTAGATGAAATACCCGCTCTGGTCGGCAATCACAGGTGAGATTTGCCCCGGTTTCAGGTCCATGACCGAAGCCTGGTCGGGGGGAAGCGCATTCTGGCGCATCTTTCCCAAGCTCACGTTGGGAGAGTTCGTCTTCAGTCCTGCAGCTTGGAAGGCCTCCACCTGCAATGTAGCGAAGTCCGCGCCCCCCGCCGCGCGCGCCCGGAGCTTGTCCGCTTCGTTCCTCATCGCTTGCCCAGAGTCTTCGGCGCCCTTTTGTCCTACGGCCGCACCCGGCTTTTTGTCCTCGTCATCGTCCTTGTCCCGGCTGGCGGCTGCGGTGGTCGCCCGCTGCTGCATCTTGGGCACGTAGATTCGATCGACGTCGACCTCGGCGAACTTATCGAGATTGGCGCGGTAGTAATCTTGGATCTCCTGATCAGAAACCTGCGACGCCTTGTCCTGCATCTCCTTGTTCAGTTCCTGGGATAGCACCTGGATGCGCTGCAGCCTCATGCGCTCCTCGAACTCGGGGCCTTTGTCGAGGCCCATCTCCTCCGCCTTTCTCGACATGACCAAGGCATTGGCGTAACGCGCGGCAAATTGTCTCCGCACCCGCATCGGCATGTTGGGTTGCAGGGCGTCCAAAATGGTTTCAAATTGGCTGCGTGTGATCACCGTCTTACAATTCGGGGCGCCGGTTGGCCCCTCTGCCGAGGATGGGCACAATCCTTTGATGGTGATCACGGCGGCATCGGGAGACACCTGCGGGGCTTTCGTCGAAGCAGCCTGAGTTTCATCTTGGCTGGTTGGAGCGCCTTGGGCTGCGCCAGTTTGAGCAACGGGGTTTGACGCGGTTCCCCCAGATTGTGAGCTTGCGGCCTGGCCCCAGGCCAACGCTGCCAGCAGGCAGACGAACCCATAGCGGGACATACCGGGGATTCCTCCAGAGAAAATTCGAGCGAACCTAAATCCTAGCATAAAGGCCGTCTTCGCAGTTTGGTGCCCGCTGGCGGAGGGGTTTCCGTCCGCCGCTGCCGTGGTGCTACCCTACAGCGAGAATGCCGGTTCTACCAGAAGCGCCTACCAGTTCTGAATCGATGCGCGCGGAGAAGCGCGCGGTCGCGGGCCACTCGGTTCTGGCGGCCCTGGCAATGACCGCGCTCAAGATTGTCGTCGGTGCGACCACCGGCAGTTTGGGAATTCTGTCCGAAGCCGCCCACTCGGCGCTCGACCTGGTAGCGGCGTTGGTCACCTTCTTCTCGGTCCGGGTGTCGGATATGCCGGCTGACGCCGAACACCAGTACGGCCATGGCAAAATCGAGAATTTCTCCGCTTTCATTGAGACCAGCCTGCTGCTCATCACCTTTATCGGCATCGTTTATGAGGCCATCGCGCGACTGTTTTTCCGCCACGTCGAAATCGAACCTCACTGGACCGCATTCCTCGTCCTGTTTGTCTCCATGGGAGTGGATTGCTGGCGCTCCCGTGCCCTGGGAACCATTGCTGCCAAATACCAGAGCCAGGCCTTGGAAGCCGATGCCTTGCACTTTGCCACCGACATCTGGTCGAGCGGCGTGGTCGTCCTTGGCCTGGTGCTCGTCCTCGTCGGGCGGATGAAGTCGGTCGAATGGCTGCGCGCTGCCGATCCCATCGCCGCGTTATTCGTTGCCGGAGTTGTGATGTATGTCAGCTCGCGTCTGGCCCGCAAGACGATCGATGCACTGGTGGACGCCGCACCCTCCGGAGTGCGGGCAAGGATTATTGCGGCGATTTCGAACGTCGATGGTCTGCTCGAGGTCGATCGTGTACGCATCCGGCGGGCGGGAAACCGGTATTTTGCCGATCTCTCGATCGGGCTGGCGCGCAATGTTACCTTTCAACGTTCCGAACAAGTGGCCGATGCCGTCACCGCGGCGGTGCACGAGGTCTTGCCTGATGCCGACGTCATGGTTCATTCCATCCCCAGACCTGCCGGGCAGGAGAACATCTTTGACCGAGTTCGCGCCGTGTCCGCCCGGCATAATCTGAATGTCCACGATGTCAGCATCCAGGATCTGGGTGGCCGACTGCACGTCGAACAGCATCTCGAGCTAGATGAAAATCTGAGCCTCAAAGAGGCTCACGACCGTGTCACGCTGCTCGAATCAGAGATTCAACACGACGTCCCGGAAATCTCCTCGATCCTCACTCACATTGAAAGCCAGCCCGCCACCATCGAGAGCGGCGACGAGATGGTGCGGGACGCAAACCTGGAAGTAAAATTGAAAGCCATCGTTTCCGAGTTTCCTGAGATTCTGGATGTGCACGACGTCGAAGTGAAGCGGGTGAGGGGACGCACTTACGTTTCCTGCCACGTCACCTTCTCCGACGAGCTTCCCCTCGCCCGGGTGCATGACGTCCAGACGGAACTCGAGATTCGTCTCAAACAGTCGGCGCCGGATCTGTTTCGCGTTCTGATTCACCCCGAGCCGAGCACGGATAATCGTCGCTGACAGCGGCGGGAGGTCGAGGATAGGCGGTGATCGAAGTGAAAGCCAAGTGGATTCGAGAGCAGCAGTTCGAGGGGATTGCGAGCGGCGGACATCGCCTGTTGTTCGATGCCGAAAAGAAAACCGCCGGCAGTCCCATGGAATTGGTTCTCCTCGGGTTGTGCGGTTGCACGGCCTCCGATGTGGTGAATATCTTGGGCAAGAAACGCGAACCCTTCACCAGCCTGGAGGTCAGGGCGGAGGCTGAACGGGCACCCAACCCGCCGGCTGTTTTTACCGACATCCGTTTGACCTACCGAGTGGGAGGAAAGGTTACTCCGAAAGCCGTCGAAGATGCGGTACGGTTGTCGGAGGAAAAATATTGCTCGGTGGCCGCCATGCTGCGCAAAACTGCCAAAATCAGCTACGTCATCGAGTATTCGGAGGCGTGATGGCCGGATCCGCGTCGGACCGCCGCGGACCCCGTTCCCGGGAAGCCGGGGACGAAGGCAGAAACCACGGTGTTCTTTTGCCCTCTGTGACTCACGGCTGAGCAGCGTGATCGGCTGCCGGAGTTGGACATCGCCAAGCGCCATCCCATTCGCGGCTATCTCTACATCGGCGGCGCCACCCTGCTCTGGGCCGTCGCCGCGATTTTGGGGCGTGCCGCCTTCACCGGACGTTTGCTGCCGGCGGCAACAGCCCTCCGTCCCATTGATCCGCTGATTTTGTCCCAGAGCCGGACCACATTTTCGTTGCTGGTGCTGGCCTGTGTCCTCCCCCTAGTCCGCGGATGGCAGCGGTTGCGCGTGCCGCTTCCTGACCTGGGACGAATGTTCCTGTTGGGCGTTTTGGGAGTGGCCGTCTCGAATTATTTTTATTATCTCGCCATCCAGAGAACCAACGTGGCCACGGCCATTATCCTGCAATACACCGCTCCGGCTTGGGTGCTGCTCTATGCTCTGGCCCGCGGGTTTCAAAAACCCACACTCGACCGTATCCTGGCTGTCGCTCTGGCGCTCGCGGGGGTTGTTCTGGTGGTGGGAATCTTGGGAAGCGCTGCTGTGCGGCTGGACGCCGTGGGAGTAACTGCGGCCATGGTGGCCTCCTTTGCCTTCGCCTTTTACAACATTGGCGGGCACAGCCTTCTTACCCGCCACGATCGCTGGACCGTGCTTTTCTACACCATCCTGAGCACCTCGCTATTTTGGCTTTTTCTCAATCCACCTTGGAAGATTCGAGCAGCACATTATTCGCCGGCGCAATGGTTGTTTCTGCTCGGTTTTTCTCTGCTGTCCGTGCTTCTGCCGTTCGCAAGTTATTTCGCCGGCCTCGAGCATCTGGAGCCGACGCGAGCCGTGGTGGTCAGCTGCATGGAACCAGTTTTCTCGATTTTGATCGCGCGATTTGCGCTCGGGGAGAGCATGCGGCCCCTGCAGTCGGTGGGCATCGTCCTGGTGCTCCTGGCCATTACCGTCGTCGAACGGCCAGACGAAAGGCGGGGAAGCGTCCCCTTGGTCGAGCCCATCGAATGAGCGGCATGTCGAGACCTACCCTAACTTCGACTGGCTATCACCAACAGCAGGTAGAATGGTTTGGCCGGAGGTGAGGTTCTGAAATGTGCAGGAATATCAAAACCCTCTTTAATTTTGATCCGCCGGTAACTCCGGACGAGATTCACGATGCCTCGCTGCAGTTCGTTCGCAAAATTAGCGGTTTCCACAAACCGTCGAGGGCAAATGAGGCGGCGTTCACCACTGCCGTGGATGAGATTGCCGCTTGTGCGCGTCGTCTTCTCCACGTACTGGAGACCTCGGCGCCGCCGAAGAATCGGGAGGACGAGGCTGCGAAGCGCAGGGCGCGCGTGAGGCAAAGAATCGGCGCTTGATTCTCGACCTCTTCATTTCTGGCCAGACCGGTTTCTGCTCCGACCGGTCGACAATCGACATCAGTGCTGGTTGGAGCCTCTCAGCCTGGCGAGGTGGAAATAGCGTCGCGCCTTCTTCACGTCCTTGGCGATTTGCAGACGCAAGGCTTCGACCGACGGGAATTTGATTTCGTCACGCAGTCTCTCGAAGAAATAAATCTCGACTTCGGTTTCTGGCTCGAGCCGGATGGGATGAAAATTCAGCAAATGGGTTTCGATGGCAAACGAGTCCACCCCGAATGTGGGCCGGTTGCCGAGGTTGGTGACGGACTGGAAGCATTCCTCTGCGACGCGGGTATCGGTGATGTAGACGCCATCGCCGGGAACAAGTTCTTCGTAGCGACTCAAATTAATGGTTGGTACGGTGTATTTGGCGCCGTATCCCCGCCCTCGTCCCGCCGTCGAAAGAATGCTGAAAGGCCTGGCCAACAGGTGGCGCGCACGGCTGACCCGGCCTTCCTGCATCAGTTTGCGAATGTGGCTGCTCGAAACCGGCTCTCCTCGCAAGCGCATCTCGGGATAGACATGGACCTCAAATCCCATGTTTCGTCCAAATTCGGCCAGCAGGTTCACGTCACCTGCCGCTTTGTGCCCAAAATGAAAGTTGTAGCCTTCGTGCACCTCGTTTACCTGCAGAGCCTTTTTCAGGATGTCGTGGGCAAAGCGCTCTGGAGCCATCAAAGAAAGGTCGCGAGTAAAAGGAAGCAGGAGCACGGCGTCGAGCCCAGTTCCAGCCAGCAGCCGTATCTTTTCCGGCGTGGGAGTCAGCAGTTTGAGCTCCGAATCGGGGCGGAGGATGCGGATGGGATGAGGTTCAAAGCAGACCGCCAGGGACTTCCATCCAAACTTGCGGGCGCGATCGACCACGGTGCTGAGCACTTGAACATGAGCACGATGCACGCCATCAAAATTTCCGACACTCGCTACGGTCGGGCCGAAGTCGGCAGGAATGTCCTCGAGTTTGTGAAACGCAAGCATCTTGAAGCAAAACCACCGAGGGGACTTGCCCCAATAGCAAAACACCCGGGCAGGTCGCGCACTTTGCGCCTCTTGTGATTTTATGAAATCTGGAGCCTCGCAGATGGGTGAAGTTAACTGACAAGGCTCGGAGGAAGCAAGCCGCAACCTCGGTTCGGAGGTCGACCGATGGCTGCCTACGCTGACCAGGGTTGGCGGCGGCAACCTACCCGGCGCACATTTATTTCAAGTTTTTGGGGTGGAACGAAATCGAGGCGAACTACTTTTCAGCAGATCCGGCGCGCTGCAACAAGATTCCGGCGGCGAATGCAACCAGAGCCGCCAAGAGCCACTCGATGCGCCAGAGCTGAATCGCTTGAAAATCGGCGACGTTCTGAACTGGATATACCAGCCCGACCATGATTGCCGCCAAAACGCAACCCGCACCCGCCGAGAATGCCATGAACGCGGCCGTGGACAGACCAAACCACTCCTTTAAGCGATGGAGTTCCATTGCCTTCACGAATTCCAAGGACTCCAACCACCAGGAGTGTTGCGGTAGCTTGTCAGCTTTTGCCGGTCGCGCAGCGCCGCAGACGTGACAAAAATTTGCACCAACAATGAACTCTGTCTCACACCGATAACAAGCTTCCGCCAGTGTCGGCACCGCGGTCTCTGACCGAAGAGCCGGCGGTCGCCAGAACTCTTGCGATGGGTTGTGTACCGCTTCAGACATAGTCCGATCTTCCATCTATCGCAAACGAGTGGCCAAAGCCTGGATTTGGTAACTCATTGAAATTGGCACCCATTCGAGTCCGCGTGCCATCTATCCCTTTCTCCCTTCGTGAAAGAATTACTCCCTTGCCCCGCAAATTCGATTATGCTTGCTTCCGCTGCTGGGTTCACGAGGAAGAGCTCCTCCCAAAGTAACTCTCTTGGTTCATTGGCCCTTCGCGCTGATCGGCCACTCTCGAATCTGATCGCGCTTCTATGCCCGGTTTCCCGCGGTTTGGAGTTCAATCACAGGCCCGGTCTGTTTTGTCTGGAGACACGCCACAAGCCAGATTCCGGCCTGGTTTGTCATCGGCTCGCGGTTCGTCTCCCCGAGGCAAGGGCACTCGAAAGCAGAATCTAAGGTTGAGCTTCACCCATCGAAGCCAGCGCCAACCTGCGCTAACCGGCCATTCGGAAGGTTCGACGCCGGGAGTCCAGCCTTGCCGGCGGCCGCCCTGAGTTGATTCCGGGGGAAAAGTCCGGGGAACGAGCGTATCCTAATTTACGTACCTTGATGTAGCCGGATTCAGGAGGGCGGCGGCGATGTACTGCAACTATTGCGGAAAGCTGATTCAGGATGACGCCAATGTGTGCGCCTACTGCGGAACCCGCGTGGGGTCCGTGCTGGCGCGAAAACGCTTGATTCGTCCCCGCAACGGGCGGAAGGTTGCCGGCGTCTGCGCCGGATTTGCCGAATATTTCGACCTGGACGTCACCGTGGTGCGAGTAGTGTGGCTGATTTCAGTGTTCCTGGGCGTAGGCCTGAGCCTCATTGCCTATGTGATCGCCTGGATTGTTATGCCTGAGGAGCCGTTGCTTCTTCCTCCTGCCACGGTGCGGGAGCAGGCCACCAATCCATAGCCTTGCCTCACTGGGCGGCTGCGAGGTTCCCTTCGACCGAGCCGCTCGGCGAGAACGGCCACCAGTTTCCCTATGGCAAGCCAGCTTCGCCAGAAGCCGTCGAGGCGATAGCTTCCTAAGCGAATGAAAAGCAAACCCGGCCCAGAGCCGAACCATCTTCAAGCCGCCAGTCGAGACCAGGGAACTGGTTCATGAAGCAGGTAAAGAGCGTTGACGCGGAGATCTTCTACGAAGCGCTCGGCAGCGGTCCACCCGTTATCTTGCTCCATCCCTTTCCCGCGAATCATGAATTCTGGCTTCCGGCAATCCAAGCCCTCGCGACCCGTTACCAGGTTCTCCTTCCGGATTTGCGCGGTCATGGGGAGTCCGGGGTGGGCGAGGGCCCGGCCACCATGGCAAAGCACGCGGCAGACTTAGTGCGAGTGCTCGACCGGGAAGACATCCGGAGCGCGGTATTGACGGGAGTTTCGATCGGCGGTTACGTGCTGTTCGAGTTCTGGCGAAGAAGCTCGGGACGGGTAGCCGGGATGGTGCTGTCGAATACGAGAGCGCAAGCAGACACCGCTGAGGGTAGGGCGAGTCGCCTCGAAGCAGCTACCAGGGTGATCGAGCAGGGAACGGATCCATTTTTTGAAAGCATGCTGCCCAAGTTGCTGGGAGAGACTGCGCGGAGGACTCGACCCGATCTGGTTCAAGGCGCACTGTCCATGATGCGAAAAATGTCGCCCGAGGATGTCGCCATGGTGCAGCGTGGCATGGCGGAACGTCAGGACTCGGTTGAGATTCTCCGCACCATTCACGTGCCGACTCTGGTCCTCACCGGAGAGGAAGACGTGTTGACCGGAGTCGGAGACGCTAAGTTGATCCAGCAGCATATTCCAGGCAGCCAGCTGAAGGTGGTGGCCAAGGCGGGACACTATTCTCCTTGGGAGCAGCCCGAGGAGGTCGGAAGAATTCTGCGGCAGTTTGTCGACGCCGTGAGCAACCACTGATCCTGCGTGCGGTCCGGCGCTGAGTTACAATCCTCTCGTCATGGTTAACGCGTTCCTGGTCCCAGAAAAGACAGTGATGAATGCGAAAGGCGACGGCGCCGCGACGGACATTAGCGGCGCGGCCCATCGGGTATTCCTGCTTACGCTTCGTATCACCGACATTGTCGAGCAGGAATCGCTCGATGTTTCAATCCAAGCATCCTCCGACGGCGCGACCTGGAATCCAAAGCCGCTCACCAGTTTTCCCCAAAAGTTTTATCGCGGAGAGCATCCTCTGCTGCTCGATCTTGCGGATCGCAAAGAGGTGAAGTTTCTGCGCGCGCACTGGGAGGTCTATCGCTGGGGCCGAGGTAGCCCAACGCCGAGCTTTGCATTCAGCGTCAGCATCAAGGAAGTGCCCCCAGAAATCCTTCGGGAAGCGGCAGCAGAAGCGAAGGCGCTGGTCTAACGACCATACCTCTCGCCAGTCCGGAATTGCCTTCTGGCAATTTGCCAGGCCATGAGCGAAGGGGAACCTCCTAAACTTCTGGCACGCCCCGGCCAGCGAGCGCACGGTTCGCCGGGCGAGGGGTGGGAAGAACTTGGAGTTGGTTTGAACTCCGACGATAGGGGGCGAGTGATTTTCGTGATTCCTCATCGATCGTTGCCTGATGGCTTGTTCCCCATATAGGCCTACTCATGTCCCAGGGTTCTAGCGTGGTGATTCGCCCTGCCCGGAATATTTCCGGAAGCATACGTCTGCCGGGAGACAAATCGATCTCCCATCGCTATGCCATGTTGGGCGCAATCGCAGAAGGAACTTCGCGCTTGGAAAACTTCTCGACCGGCGCTGACTGTGCCAGTACCTTGGGATGCCTGGCAAGGCTCGGGGTTCGGTGGGAACGCCATGCCGATGCCGTCGAGATTCGAGGACTTGGGCCGAGGCTTGAGGCGCCGGGAACTCCGCTCGATTGCGGCAACTCTGGTTCCACCATGCGCATGCTGAGCGGGATTCTTGCGGGACAGGAATTTACCAGTGAGCTCATTGGGGATCCGTCGCTATCCCGGCGCCCCATGGCGAGAGTCATCACTCCCCTGGAATTGATGGGGGCCAGGATTCAAGCCGCAGACGGCCAATGCCCGCCGCTCAGAATCAACGGGGGCAACCTCAAAGCCATCGACTACACGATGCCGACGGCCAGCGCCCAGGTCAAGTCGGCCGTCTTGTTTGCCGGGTTGTTGGCCAGGGGAGAGACTCGCGTGGCCGAACCCGTGCGGGTTCGCGATCACGGCGAGCTGGCGTTGCGGGCATTCGGGGCGGAGGTGCGGCACGAAGCCAACCAGGTGCGGATTCGAGGTGGGCAGGGACTGCGGGCAATTCAGGCCACGGTTCCCGGCGACCTGTCGAGCGCGGCTTTTTTTCTCTGCGCAGCGGCGTTGTTTCCCGAGTCGCAGCTCCTGATCCGCGGTCTCGGAATGAATCCCACCCGGAGCTACTTGCTCGATTTGCTGGTTCGCTTAGGCGTCCGCATGACGGTGACCGAACTCGAGGAGAAGCACGGAGAACTTTTGGGCACGATCAAGGAGCGGGGAGGGATGCTCGGTGGGGCGACGATCGCCAGCCCGTATACCGAGATGCTGATCGATGAAATCCCAGTGCTGGCAGCCATCGCGCCTTATACGGAAACTGGAATAGAAATCCTTAACGCGCGAGAACTGCGGGTGAAAGAATCGGACCGAATCCGGTCGATCGCCGCCAACCTGCGCCGCATGGGAGCCGAAGTCGAGGAGCGCGAGGATGGCTTGCGAATTCCTGGCGCGCAATCGCTCACGGGAGCCGAGATTGACTCGTTCGGGGATCACCGGATCGCCATGGCGTTCGCCATAGCCGCCTTGCGGGCGCGGGGAGAAACCATGATCCATGGCGCCGATGCGGCGGTCATTTCCTATCCGGAATTCTTCGACACGCTCGAGGGGATCCTAGAACGGTGAGCGGCGGGACGTCGGACTTCGACGGGAGTTCTTGTGACAAAGCCGCTCGGAATCCGACCCCCATGCGGATGATGACGAACGGGCATTTCAGATTGAACGTCGGCGATTTGCGGGAAATCGACCTGGCTGGCAATATCGTGCGCGATGTCACAGTGGCGCAGGTGAACCGGCAGCTGATAGCCCAACGCTATCGATCATCGATTTCCGCTTCGAGCTATCGAGCGAAAAGCACGGGCCTCCTTCGTCCATCAGGGAGGCCCACTCACAAACGAAAGCATCGGCTCCGATCAGATGTGCTCGGTCTTACCGCGATACTTGACCGTGCCGTTCGTCTCGTTGATCCGATCGATATCCTGATTGCTGTAACTGTGAGAAGCTTTTCTCGCCGCTCCCGTCTGGCCCAGCAGTCGCGCGACACTACTCTCACGAGCCCCGGCAACGAAATCCAAGGGCTGTTCCTTTTCCCTTTCACGGCGCTCAAAAACGCGTGGGGCACGCGCAACCGGTTCGGGTTGCGCGCTTGGGCCATACCAGGAAAGGGCGGTGTAAACTCCGACCGGTGGTTCCCCGATAAACTCGCTCGACAGAGTTGCATTCGTGGCACCGGCGACTAAGCCGAAGGTCGAGTTGCTGGCGCCAACCGGCGAAGGGGAAGCGGTTGACAAGCTGACCTCTGGAGTTGTGACCAGAGGCACGAACGGCGCTAGGTATACGCCATACGCTGGAGCCCAGTTGCTGGCAGTCCCGCCAATCACCGTTGCCTGTCCCATCGCCATTCCAGAAAACAATAGAAGCATCGCGCAAAACGAACGAAAGCCCATAGAATCCTCCACAGTCCCTCAGGTAATCAGATTCCGCTAGCCGCTGCCCGGGATGTCCTCTTATTTAAACCTTTACTTGAAGATGCAAATCTTTTCCTATTGAGCGGACTCGGAATCAAGCTGGCCAAGAATCATACACTGGAAACCTCGGAATGAGGCGGTTTTTTTGTCAGTTTCCGATGTAGCGGGCGTAAAGACTGCGGGCCACAGCCGTGTCGGTCGTGCCCTTGATGATGGCTCGGCCGTCGGGGAATAGCGTCATTTCATAGGGTTCGCGCCAGAATTTGAGAACGAACTCGTTCGAGCGAACCGTGCCGTGGGGCCGCAAAAGCTCGCTCATTCTGGCCAGGTCGACGGGCCGATGCCGCTCGTGGATTTGCACCGAGTTGCGACCGCAGAGAGTGATGTGGGGGCGGCCCTCGCCCGCCAGATGGGGAAACTCACGTCGATCGCAAGCACGGCAGCCGGGGCGTGGCTTGTCCGCCCGAACTTCAGCCCGCTGGTTCGACCAGAGATCGAAGGAGAGCAGGGAACGGCGGAGCTGTTGCCATGCGCCCACCAGAATCTTGATGGCTTCGGTGGCAGCCATCGCGGCCGCCAGATGAGCCGCTGAATTCAGGATTCCCCGGTTCTCGCAAGTTTCCACCATTCCTTGCGGCGGATCGGGGAACAGACACGCCAAACACGCGGTTTCACCGGGCACGATGTTCATGGTCAGGCCATAGCTGCCCACGGCTGCCGTATAAATCCAGGTTCGAGAGTTCTTGACCGCGAAGTCGTTGATCAGGTACCGCGTCTCAAAGTTATCCGTGCCATCAAGAATGAGCGGTGCAGATTCGAGAAGAGCATCGATCGTGGTGGGCGTAAGATCGGCGACTCGCGGTTCGATCACGATCTCGGAGTTCGACGCGGAAATCTTACGAGCGGCCGCCATCGCCTTGGGCAGAGAGTCGGTGGCATCGGCTTCGTCGAATAGAGATTGGCGCTGCAGATTGCTGGCCTCGACGTAATCGCGATCGATGATGCGCATTCTGCCGACGCCGGCGCGGGCGAGCAGAGAAGCCAGGGTGGAGCCGGTTGCGCCGCAGCCCACAAGAGCGATGTTCGCCGACCGCAGCTTGCGCTGGCCCTCAGGACCGATTCCGCTGAACAAAATCTGGCGCGAATATCTTTCGTCGAGTTCCAAGGAGATCACCGTTTTCGGGCACCTACCCATTTATTATAGGGTGCGGGATCGTCAAGGTGCGGCGGTAGGTCGATGGGGGAATCACGGTCGGACCTTGACCGAAACAACAGTGGCCCTTCCGGGTTCATCGAATCTTTGACGATTTTGTGCCCAACTGGGGAGATTTTGCAAACGAGGCGAGCTCTGGTCACAATCCTGACTGTGCTGGCGCTCGCCGCCGTCTGCCTCGCCGCCAGTCGAAATAGCGGGCAGAACCAGGCATCGCCGGCCGCGACGGAAGGCACCAGCAGGTTCGAAGGCCAACGGGTGGAGGAGATTCGATTCCCCAACGTGGCCCTGGCCAGCGATGTCGAGCAATTGCGGATGTTGATCCCTCTAAAACCCGGTGCACCGCTCGATCGGCAACTCGTCCGGCAAACGATGCAGGACCTCTATGCCACCGGACGCTTTGCCGACATTCGAGTGGAAGCAGAAGCCACCGTCGACAGCCAGGTCCTCGTGAGCATCTTCACCACTTCGAATTACTTTGTCAGC
>Ga0187783_10001382_pt1 | contig 17874 bp, 21 predicted proteins | sample 1015_SJ02_MP02_2_FD_132471 | JGI IMG/M metagenome (GOLD analysis project Ga0187783, IMG submission 132471) | Tropical peat soil microbial communities from peatlands in Department of Meta, Colombia - 1015_SJ02_MP02_20_MG | ecosystem: Environmental > Terrestrial > Soil > Wetlands > Peat | place...
CCCCTTGGCAAGCCTCGCAGCGTCCCCCGGGCACGTTGAAGGAAAAGTGGCCGGCGGAGAATCCTTGCTTGTGGGCCTCGGGCAGCGAAGCAAACAACTCGCGGATAGCATCGAAGGCTTTGATGTAGGTCACAGGGTTGGATCTCGGAGTGCGGCCGATCGGGGACTGGTCGACCATCACCACTTCATTGACGAACTCGGCGCCCTCGACGCGGTCCCATGGCACGCTCGCGGCGGCCGGGGGAGCTTGCCGGCTTGTGCCTGTGAGTGCCTGAAACAACACATCGTGCAGCAAAGTGGACTTGCCCGATCCAGAAACCCCGGTGATGGCGACCAGCATGCGCAAAGGAACAACCAGATCGAGATTCTTCAGATTATGAGCTCGAGCGCCGTAGATCTTGATCTGCTGGCGCCCCGGTTTGCGACGCGCATTCGGCACCGGGATGCGCAGTTCCTCGGCCAGATAGCGTCCGGTCAAGGAGCCGGGAGCTTGCTTGAGTCGGTCGAAGCTCGCGGCCGCGACCAGCTTGCCGCCGTTTTCTCCCGCACCCGGTCCAAGATCAAGAATGATGTCGGCGGCCCGCATGACGTCGGGATCGTGTTCTACGACTAAGATCGTGTTCCCCAGGTCACGTAAGTCATGCAGAATCTTGATCAGGCGGTGTGTATCCCGGCTGTGCAGCCCAATCGAAGGTTCATCGAGCACATAGAGGGTTCCCACCAGACGTGACCCGAGCGAAGTGGCAAGCTGGATGCGCTGCGCCTCCCCGCCGGAGAGCGTCGAGGATAGCCGGTCCAAGGTGAGATATTCGAGACCCACTTCATTCAGGAAACGGAGTCGTTGCTGAATTTCTTCTAGGAGTTTGGCGGCGATTTCCGCCTGCTGACCGCGCAGCGGGACCGCGGCGAAAAATTTCGCGGCATCTTCCACGGTCATCGCGCAGACATCGCAAATGTTCTTGCCATGGATCTTGACTTGCCGTGCCTCGAGCCTCAATCGAGCTCCCTCGCAATCCGAGCAGACGGAGTAGCCCCGGTAGCGGCTGAGGAAAACACGCACGTGCAACTTGTACTTCTTGCGCTCCAGGTGGCGGAAGAAGCCGCGAATCCCCGGAAATCGCTCTTCGCCTTCGAGGATCAGGCGCCGATGTTCGGCCTCGAGTCCGGCCCAGGGGACATCCAACGGAATCCCCTTTTGCCGGGCGAAACGCTTCAGTTCGGTTGTGAGGGTGCGGTATTGCGGTTTGGTCCACGGCTCAATCGCGCCTTCGCTCAGGGTCTTCGACGGATTGGGAATTACCCGCTCGAGGTCGAAATCGATGGTGTTGCCGAACCCTTGGCAGCGGGGACAGGCACCGTAGGGGTTATTAAAGGAAAAGAGGCGCGGCTCGGGCTCTTGGTAGACGAGGTGACAACCCTTGCACTCGAAACGCTGGGAGAAGCGCAACCGCTCAGACGCTTCCTGGCCGCGAGCTACGGTTTCGAAGATGATCTCTCCCGACTCGCGATAGCCGATTTCAATGGCATCGACAATGCGTGCCCGGGCGTCCCGGGAGACGGTCAAACGATCGACCAGGAGGAAAACAGGCTCCGAGAAATTCACGTCCAGCAACGATTCCGGGGTTGAGAACTCGAAAATCTGACCCCGTTGATACAAACGGTTAAAGCCACGGGTGCGGAGATCGGAAAGGCGAGCCTTCAGGATATCGGAGAGGGCCCTGGCGGGAAGCCCTTTTTCTTTCTTCCCTTTTTTCACCGTGATGCGAGCCCGCTTTTCTTCCTCGATGCCGGGTGGGGTGGTTTCGAGCGGGAATAGCGCGTTCAGCCGCGTGCCTTCCGGCAGGGCAAGCAGCCTCTCGGCGACCTCATCCACCGTATCTTTGGTTACCTCGCGACCACAGCGGACGCAGTAGGTCTGGCCGATCCGGGAAAAAAGCAGGCGCAGGTAGTCGTAGATTTCCGTCGCCGTGCCAACCGTCGATCTCGGATTTCGAGTGCTGTTTTTCTGGCGGATGGCCACCGCTGGAGCGATTCCATCAATTAGATCCGCGTCCGGTTTCTCGATTCTTTCCAAGAACTGCCGCGCGTAGGCCGACAAGGATTCGACGTAGCGGCGCTGGCCCTCGGCATAGATAGTGTCGAAAGCAAGCGATGACTTGCCGGAGCCCGAGACCCCGGTAACTACGGTCAGAGAGTTGTGCGGGATCTCAAAATCGATGTTTTTGAGATTGTGAACTCGCGCGCCGCGAACAACAATCGTTTCCGTGGACATTCCTGAAGAGATTGCCGCCACCCGGTCCGTGCCCTGGGGTTTGGTCGTCCGGGCGTCCGGAAACCTCTAAGAGGGGTGCGGAATCTTCCTATTATAAGGCAGAGTGAAATTTTTCATCTGAAGACAAAGCTCAACTTGACCGGTAGCGAGAAGTGTTGCGGAAATTTCGGCTCTTGACAGGACTGGGTCGACGCTTGCCATTTGCAAATGCAGCTCGCCAGCGCTGCCTGCTCATATTCCTCTATATTCCTCTCCCACATTCAACGCTGACTTCGCCCGGGCAAACGGTTAGTATCTTAACTTCGATCACCACGTAACCGCATGGTTCGATTTTTAACTACGAGGATAGCTGAGTCTACGGCCCGGAGTTTTTCGCCCGGGAGCGCGATGGGCCTGCGATTGCTCGGCCTGCTGTTGCTTCAGATCCCTCAGTTCTCCGACGTCTACTCGGGCAAGAAGAGCAGTGTCTACAACATGTTGTGGGTCCTGGTGTTTGGCTTTGCCACCCTCAACATCTTGGGACTCGTGCTGCGACGCTTTGAACCCCGCCGCAGCGGGCTGAACTTCGGTGAGATTCTAGCCATCTCCGTGGTGGTGGTCTCGGTGCTGCTTTTGGGACTCGAAATGCTCAATGTGTTCCATATCTTGCCCCTCAAACTCGCACCCCGTTGAAGGCGAGTTTGCGATATCATGCCTAACCATGGCCCGGCGTAGTCCAGCTTTCGAAGTCACCTGCCCCTGCTGCAATGCAGTGCTCAAGGTCGATGCCGCAACCAAGGCCGTCATCGCCCACACGGCAGCTGTGAAGCCCAAGGTCTTCAATGACATCGAGGACGCAGCCCGGGCGATGAAGGAACAGGACAGTCGCCGCGAATCCATCTTCCGCCAATCCGTTGAAGCCCAGAAAAACGCCTCCGTCCTGCTCGAGAAGAAGTTCCAGGAGGCGATGAAGAGAGCCAAAGAGTCGCCGGATACGGGGAAGCCAATTCGCGACTTCGATCTCGACTAAGCGAGCGGGCTGTCCCTTCGAGAATGGTTGAAACCGTTTCCTCGGCCACTCGTCGAGTATCAAGCCGGGATCTGGAGTTCTGTCCGCCGTATTACTTCGAGAGTCAGCAAGGCATCTTGGATGCGTTCGGTCTCGCCATTTTCTTTAGGGGAAGAAGCGAGTTCGCGCAAACACGCCCGGAGCACTGCCATGGCCGAATCAATTTTGACCATCAATTTACATTGATCTGTCTCTAGTACAGCCGCTAGATACGCTTCTTGCCAATTCTTACTCATATTCAGGCTCCTTGAGGAATTTTGCTTCCCAGCCGCTCCCGCATGGGCTTCTCTGATGGAAACACTGTTGCGCGCTGACTGAGGTAAAGATTCAGTCAAGGAAGTTGAATTTTTGTTGGAAATACGGCAATTAACGTCTTCAGGCAACGCTATCCCGGTTTCGAGCCTTCGTAGTTTATAGATCCACTAAAACGGTGAGGAGAAAACAATGAAAAATTCCAAACTACTGGCAATCATTTTCTGCTGCGTTCTGACGTGTGCGGTCTTTCTGCCTGCGGCGCGGGCCGACGAATGGGATCAGAAGACGAAATTGACTTTCGCTCATGCGATCGAGATTCCGGGTCGTGTCTTGCCGGCGGGCACGTATTGGTTCGTCTTGCTGCGCACGGATGCTGATCGCAACGTTGTCCAGATTTTCAGTGAAGATTGGTCCCATCTGTACGCAAGCCTCGAGACCATCCCCGCAGATCGACGGCAGACGACCAACGAAACCGAAGTCAGATTTGCCGAGCGTCCGTACGACCAGCCGGAGGCTCTACTCGATTGGTACTATCCTGGTCTGCTGACGGGTCACGAGTTCCTCTATTCGAACAAACAGGAAAAGGAACTTGCACACGACAGGCAGCAGGACGTGCTGGTCGAAACCGTACCGCTCTGAGACCGTCGTCGAGGTTGACTTTGCCGATAGAGCTCAGCCGGCCGAGCGAGGTCGTGCTGAAAAAGGCCAAAACGAAACCGTGGAGGGTTGGCTCGCGTGCTGGCCCTTCGGCCCTATCCCGGCTGAATCTCTTGCGTGGTGGAGATGCGCGAAACGACGGGAGGATCAACTTGGAGAGGTGATCGGAGGCTGGCTACCGAGCGGGTCGCAACCGGTGATCGCCTAAAAACCAGTAAGTTGCCGGGTTGGAACTTCGCTTGTGGCCATCCGACAAAAGGAATCGGCCGTCCAACGACCGTTGGGCGGCCGATCAGTTTCCCGATTCTCTCCGTTATTCGGATGGCTTCGGGTTCAGACTGCCGGTGTACTCGGCCTCGAGCAGATCCTGGGAATGTCCGTCGTAATCGGCATCGAGCGACCACATGAAGGTACCGCCCAAGCCCTGCGCCCAGTCTGAGTACCAGGTTCGATAATAGGTTGAGACGTAATCATCGTAGGTGATGAAACCGGCTTTCCCATCAGTCCTGAGCATGTAAGGGACCAGAGCGATCGGATCATAGAAGGTTTCCCAACCCAGGTGGTTGATACGCTGCTTGATAAAAGTTCCATAGTTCTCAGTAAGAACGGCATTGTCGCAATTGCCGTCGGAGGTATGCGCCGCGTTGGGGCACACTCCAAAGAGTTGCTTGACGTTGGTGTAATAGTATCCGTAGAAAGGTGTTCCCATGTTCAGTTTGGTGCGCGAGATCTTATTGTCGTCGATGAAGATCTGAATTGCTTGCTGTGCGCTGCCTCCGGGTTCGCACTCGTAGGGCTGAGGGTCGCGATAGTCCCAGAAGATCGGTGAGTTGAGCTGCGCATCGTCGGTCCAGGGTCCAGCGCAGTCGTACATCATGATGTTGTAGTAATCGATCATCGGCTCAACCCCCCTGAGGTCGTAAAAGGATCCTCCCCAAGGGGGAATGTCGGCGGAGAGGGTGTATTGAGGATGAGGCAATTCCGCCCGCAACGCGGTCATCAGATCAAGAAAAGTCTTGCGGTCTTGGCTGGATTCCGGATATTCCCAGTCAATGTCTACGCCGTCGTACCCATACTGCAAAACAAAGTAATGGATTTCGCCAACGGCGAGATCCATTAAACCTGGAGCCGCCAGGACGGTGAAGTCGCCCCCCAGCAACAACAGGACTTTGACCCCCGCTTTGTGGGCCTTCTTGAGAAGGGCGGGCTCCAGAAAGCCCTGCGGCACCGATAGAATCACCGCAGTCCCGTCGGAATTGAGAACGAGACTCACTCCGGCATGATTGATATGGGTGAGCTTGCTATAGGGAATCTGTGCCGCCGCATACGGCGGGCTCTGGTATTTGCTCCAATATCCGTAATCGCCGACGAGGCGCTTGGTGAGCTTGCTCGCCGCGGCATTCTCGGCTGACGCAGTCTGGGCCTGAGCCGGCGCAGACAGTAGCAGCCCGGCCACGATTGCCGCCTCCATCGCCAAAGCACGCTTGAGAGTCTTCATCCTGGAAGTTCCTTTCTTGGTCCGGAAATGCTACCGAAGATTCACGGCAACCCGCAAGACCGACGGAATTCTATCACTAGGCGGATTCGATCTGCGAAGCGGTTGCCTTGTGCCACAAGGGAAGGCGAGAGACTATGTAGACTTTTCGCGGATGGCTCCGGCGATTCACACGACCTAGGCTGAGGTAGGTCGGTGGGGTTCCACATTGGAAGATGGGAGAGAATTCTGCGGCGAGACCGAATTCAAGTCGACCGTGAGTGGAAAAAGCCAAAGCACGACAGACTCGATGTTGCACCCCGGTACGGAAGAGGAAGCTGAAAACCCCTGATTCCATTGCCTCGCCAAGGATTCCAGGCTGGTTGGAGTCTCACAAGGTGTACAAAGGTTCTGCTGGCGGTGGTTTGTAACCAAGTGCCGATGCCGAAGGAAATTGGGCTGGGGTTGTGATTGTCACAAGCGGAGCCAAAGAACTCATCGTGCCGAGGATGTTCGGGATTAGGGAGGAGCGAGGCAACACCGGTTGGTCGTGCGATGAATAGCCGTCACCCCCCAAGTCGCCGAGGATCTTCTGGACAACACCTTTGCCCGTGATCAGCCGCGATTCCGCTGATCCGAGATCATTGTGAAATGGCACTAGCGGTGGCGGAAAAGGCGTTATTGGCATTGCCGCCGATGAGGCGGACCGTGCCTACGACGAGCACGAGAATGACGGCTAGCATCACCGCATACTCGGCGATGTCTTGGCCTTGTTCGTCAGTCCAGAGTTGGCGCAGGTAGTTATACATTGGGGAGGGCTCCTTTCAAGACCCTTTTGAATTTTGCTGTAAAGAACGGCGCTTCTTAGCGAGCGATTTGAGGGCAGTCTGCGCTTGATTCCCACGCTTGTCAATGCGGGCGACGCTGCTCGTCGGTATCAGTACTTTCGTAATGTGTGACCGCCACCGCGGATGTAAAAATTCCCCCAGTCGCGCACTTCGACAGGTACCCCTCATAGCCAAAGGCATCATGAAATGTGCGACTCTGCATCCGATGTCTTGGTAAGAGTCGTCAAGGGTCTCGATTAGCTACGCGGGATGGCAGTTGCGCTATCTTCCTCGGCTGCGGCGAAGAAAAGCTCGGAGCAGGCGGGCTCGGCTGGCACAGTGGCACAGGTGGTGGTGCCGGATGACGACTGATGCCTCTTCCGGTATTGCATGGTAATTTTCGAGTTGCCTCGGATGATGTTTCCGGCACGCGTGCACACGCTGCTCTGTGAAGACTACGAGTTCTCCGACCGGGCAATTCTGCTGTGAGGTTTTCCTTGGCTTCGACCAGACGCCTGTTTTACCTTCGTCGTTGTTAACATACTTGCGGTAGAAAGCGACGCAGTGGCTCCACAGTCCCTGAGTCATCTTTTAGGTGTATGCTCTTGGACATCATGTGCGCACAAATTTGGAAGTTCTTTGCGTTCGTGATTCTCGTCTCCACGGCCGTCTCCCTCTACGCCCAACAGTCCACAGCCAAGCCTGAAGACACTGAAGTCTGGCAGCCGGAGCCGAAGGTAGTAACGCCAGGCGCTACCTGCGGAGCACCTCCTTCTGACGCAATCATCTTGTTCGACGGCAAGAATCTGGACGAGTGGGTGTCGGCGCAGGACCGCACTGCTCCGGCGAAATGGATCGTCGCCAACCGGGCGGTCACAGTAGATAAAGCCGCTGGCAATATTGAGACCAGGCGCACCTTCAGGAATTATCAGTTCCATATCGAGTGGAGCATTCCCAAAAACGTTACCGGCTCTGGCCAGCTGCGTGGCAACAGTGGATTGTTCCTGGCCTCGACCGGCCCCGAAGATGCCGGATATGAGTTGCAGGTCCTCGACTCCTACAACAACAAGACCTACGTCAACGGCATGGCTGGCAGCCTTTACAAGCAGAGCATTCCGCTGGCGAACCCGATGCGCAAGCCCGGCGAGTGGCAAGCCTACGATGTGGTGTGGACCGCTCCCGTGTTCAATGCGGACGGCTCACTCAAGAGTCCGGCTTACGCTACCGTCTTCCTTAACGGCGTGCTGGTCGACAATCACTTCGAGTTGAAGGGCGAAACCCGCTACATCGGCCCGCCCTTCTACAAGAAGTTCGAACGCGCACCCATCAAGCTGCAAGCCCACGATGATCCGAGTCCGCCCATTAGCTTCCGGAATATTTGGGTGAGGGAACTGGATTAAGTGCTCAGGCTGCAGGAATGCCGCCACACAAACTTTGCCTACGGCCGTGTTGGGTCCTGTGCAGCGAGACGGCTGTTGGTGCCTAACCTCAGCAGGACCAAATTTCCGCTAAACGGCTTGGGTTCCTGCGAGGCAACCCCCTCTGCGTTCGCGGTTGTCTGCAGCCCTGGTTCCCTTGACCGCGTCTTTCAGTTCAACCTCAGCGTCTGCGACAACTGAAATCTGAGTCGACAGCAACCACCGAGACTTCGCCTGAGTGTGGGGTGCGGAACTAAACATGGCTCCGATTTGTTGAGGAAGATCTTGCGCCGCGCTGATGGGAAGGAGTATCTGGCAGAATTGCAGCCCGCGAAGCAGGAGCACAATTGGCAGTGTCGCGCCGCGAGCAGCAAGCTTTTGAGCTGCCTAGCGTTCGCAGCCCGGGAAGAGCTCACGAAGAGATTGGGAATGTGCGGTTGTGCTGGACTGTCGCCAGCATTCGTCCATCTGGGTGGCATCGATGTCGTGGTCGTAGCCCCCGCGACTCCTTGCCTCGCCAAGGCTCCCGTCCAACACAGCTTTGCTGCCGGTGCGCTGGCAAAGCTCGCGACCGACATCCGCCGTGATGTGCTGGTTCGCGGGACGCCCCATCATCTGCAACGTCTCGCTGACTTTGCGGTCGGAGAGCACGTTCAGGAACGGAGATTGTCCGAGTTCTACGGCTAACGCCTGCTTGAAATATTGGGATGATTCAGGGCAGAAGCCGCCTGCGCTTCACGCTGGAATCGGGCCAAGACTTGTGCATCCTTGGCGACTTCGTCAGGCAGGAACTTGAGAGCGACGAAGCGGTGGAGCTTTACATCCTCGGCCTTGTAGACCACACCCATCCCGCCGCTGCCCAGCTTCTCCAGGATGCGGTAATGCCAGATGATTTGGCCGATCATCGGGTTGAAATGTTAGGGCCGCAGGTCGAGCAAGTCAATGAATGGCACCGAGCGGGCCAGACGTTGGAAGGTCGAGCGTCACAGCAGATAATGATCTGCGTCACTGAAGAAACTTGGGGGAAGTGAGAAAGTAGTTGTGTGCCGGATGCTTGAACATCCCATTTCTCTCCCCGGCGCACGGCTGCAGAGTGCTTCGCCAAGAGAGGGCAAATGGGAAAGGACTCACCGTTTAGGATTTTGCTCAAGCATCCGGTTTTCTTTTCTTACCCCAGGGGCAAGACTCCTGCTCCAGTGTCTTTCCCATCCCATCGGATCGAGGCGGCACACCGTACCAGCTTGGCCAAGGGTGAAGTGGGAATTCGAGAGAAGAAGAAGGCACCAACACTTAGCGAATTCGCAGAAAAACAGTTCTTGCCGTAGGCTGAGTCCACGTTTTCGGCGGGAAGCGTAAGACTTGGCTCTACTGCCGAAATGGTGTGCGACGACTGCGGGCATTTGTTCCGCTCTGTTCGCTTTCAGGCGATCCTCATCTCGCAGAGAAAATTTCCGCACGCATTGCCCATCGGCAGTCACGGGGATTGTGTCCAGCATCAACCGGGAGTTACAAATGCTCCGAAGGCTTCTACACTTAGGGTGCGAATGGAACGTGATCGAGCAGATCCCCAAAGTGAAGTTGCTCACCGGAGTACAGCATCGAGAATTCGTGTTGTCGCTGGAAGAAGAGGCGAAGTATCTGGCCATCGCGCCGGAACCTCTTGCATCAGTCGCATTAGGGTCATGCCATCGAGAAACTCCATAGCGATGAAGTGCTGACCTTCCCGCTCGTCAATCTCGAAGACCATGCAGATATTGGGATGGTTTAGCGCAGAAGCCGCTTGTGCCTCGGGCAAGAGCTTGTGCATGCTTGGCTACGTCGTCAGGCAGGAACTTGAGGGCAACGAAGCGGTGCAGCTTAACGTCCTCGGCTTTGTAGACGACACCCATTCCGCTGCCGCCGAGTTTTCGACAATGCGATAGTGAGAGATTGTCTGGTCGATCATGGAGTGGAACTCCCGAAATCCACTCACTGAGCAATGGCACTCGTAGTTTGGTCAGCAACACGCCCCATATCGAAAACGATTTCCTTCGAAATCTTTCCATCCCGCATCTCGAAGATGTGGACAAGGCGCATTTCGACGTGGCTCCCAAGCGGAAAATGCCAATAACCGTCCTTCGCAACGTCGAAGGTCACAAGGCTGTCATCGACAACTCTGTCCTCCGTGGCAAAACGTTGGAGCAGTCGGAATTTGACATTGCACATCGACGCCCACAAGCGCCTGTAGTTTTCCGCCACCGCTCCCTTGCCAGAAAAACAGCGCTTGAGGCCGTTGAGAGCGGGAGCGTCCCACACAATGTCGTCGGTGTAGAGTTCCAGAGCAGTTTCCACTTCGTTCTGCGCCTCGCTGTGGAAATGGTTTTCGACAGCAGCTAAGTTCCTTGCAATGCAGTCTGGGTTCATGCGAACGCCTCCTTGAGGGCAGTCGCAGCACTACTTCGGTTTATAGCCGATAACCGCGCCATTCGCGCCAGCGGCTTCAAACCACACCACCCGAATGTTGTTGTACCCGATGTTTTCCAACCAACCGCTAAGCTCAGCCGCCGTGTAGTTCCGCCCATCCACGGTTTCAATCAGCATGTTGAGACTCATGAGCGCCGCTGGGGCTGGACCGGTCTTGTCGTCGTTCACTAGCAACTCGCAGATCACCACCGCCCCACCGGGAGGCAGCGTCTCATAGCACTTGCGGAGGATCGCCCGATCCTCTTGCTCGCTCCAATCGTGCATGATCATGGAAAGCAGAATCACGTCGTGACCGGCAGGATACTTTGGGTCAGCAAAGAAATCGCCGGGCTGAGCCGAGATGCGGCCGCTTAGTCCGGCTTCGGCGATTCTTTCCTCCGCAATCTCTGTCACGAACGGCAGGTCGTATACGGTTGCGGAAAGACTGGGGTAACGCTGGCAAAGCTCAATATCGAATGCCCCAGAGCCACCGCCAACATCGAGCAGCTTGTGGAACGGTTTGAAGTCAATGGCATCGCTGAGCGCACGAGCGGTGAAAATAGAAAGAGAGTGACAAGCCTGCCAGAAGGTCTGCATCATGGCAGGGTCTGACCCTTCAAAAAGGGAGGCTTGCTTGTCGGGGTTCCATGTGGTTGGACGATTTGTGCTCATCGCCTCCGGCAGCTTGTCCCAGCCGGAATAGAGCCTTCGGTTGAACATGGTGACAACGCCGCCAAAATAGTAGCGTGCGCCGCGAACCAAGAACTCCTCTGCGAGCGGCGTATTCGAATAGCGACCGTTCTGCTTGCCGAGCAACCCCAGCCCTGCGCACCCTGTCAGCAGCATCTCGGCTGGGCGCTCTTCGATTCTGAACCAATGTGCCGTTTCGCCAGCGGTCATGGGTGTTGACGACAACCGCGTGAATAAGTCCATATCAACCGCCGTCGCCAGCGTCTTGAAAGCCCAGAAAGCAGTCGCCAACTGCATGAGGGGAATAGGCGTGATAACGGAGTGGGACTCATGTTTTGGTTCGGCAATCGAGATGCCCATACGCGCCCCCAAATCACATAAATTTGTCTCGCACTATTTCGCAGACGGCTTCTCTGCCGCCATTTTGCCCGGCGAGCTGATCCAATTTATTTGAAACGGCCCGACGCCGTAGACAAGGATGTCGGTATCGCCCTTACACTGACCGAAATGGTGCATGCGGCGGGACATGAACCCATAGCTGCCAGTCGAGATTTCTTGCATACCCGATGGATCGAAAGTGTCGCCAGTACCGATCAAGAATGTTCCCTTTAACACGACAATATTCTCGTCAGTTGGATGCCAGTGGGGTGCGGCTTTGGCTCCATCGTCACATCCAAGCCGGATGGTAAAAGGCTTTCCGGGCGTTAGAGGGTCACCTTCAAGTAAAGCGTAGCGTAGAGGGCTACCCATATCGACTGAGGGTGTGCCGCGAGCCATTCCCGCTGGTGGATCAGTCCATTTAACCTCACTGGGCGCGATGATGAAGTGCGTTCGCATCGCGGGCGCTGCCACAGACTTTTCCGTCGATTGTTGTGCAGACACGACGGGGGCAAGCGTGATGAACGCGGTCAGGAGAACCACAGCGCCCCAAAGGATGTACTTCGTTGAAGGCATAGTCTCCTCCTTGGATACACTGCAACGGCGCAAGTTTACACCTTCAAGGAATTCGACCCAACATCGCACGCTATGCAACTTCTTCTTCCGTCAGGTTCGATGCTCCACAGCCGGGCACTGTTGCTGGCCAGCAGATTCCCATCAGCCGTCCAGCTTAGCCAGCGAATGTCGCGAACTTGTGAGGGGAGAGGCTCGAGTTGGGTTGGATTGGCTTCCTGTGCCGGGGAGGATGTAGGCGCTGTGGGTGGCCTTGGTCTGCACGGTTGCTAGAGGGGAATTTTCGTTTTTCGATGGTCACCGAGTATACCTTTTGACCAAGCCCAGCTTGGGTGGCAATTCTGCTGGGAACAGTTAAGGCGTCAGAGGGAAACCTCGCCGTTCATGATCTGCACGGCGTGCCCTCCAACGCGAACGTTGGAGATGCTGGTTCCACTCTTGCTCGACCTCACAAAGAGTTTGCTCGGACGTTTGACCTCGACGCCTTGCAAAATCAGCACCGTTTGATCGGGTTGTGCGATTCCATATTTCACCATCCAAGCGGAAGTGCACCCGGCTGCTGATCCGGTGGCTGGGTCTTCTCCGTTGGGGAAGATCGCCCTCGCACGCAGCCCGATATTCGTATTGCCCGTGTCTCGCGTCACATAGTAGAAGTCTAACAATTCAAGCCCATGTTCTTGCTTCAAGTACTCGTAGGCTTTCTGCGGAGCAGCATGGATGTGTTGCAAAGTGCTCAGCCGCTTGATCGGCACGATCACGGCTTTGAGCATCGCTCGGATGAGGCGAAGCACGCGGCCGTCGTTAGCCGTGTCCGGCATGGTGCGCTCTACGCGTACCGGAGGAAGCGGCGTTCGGTAATATGCCGCCGTCCGACTGCGGTAGAGCCATGCTTTGGCTTCTCGTTCGGAGCTGTCCTCTATGAGATGGTTTCGAGGTTGGAACTGGCACACTTTCAATCCGTCCGGCATGCAGGAGATTTCGGCTGGAAGCTACGCTTTCATGCCACGCCACATGCACCATTTCGGTCAGTGCATGGGTGACACCGACATCCTCGTCTACGGTGTCGGACCATTTCAAATAAAACTGGATCAGTGCGGCGAACAAGACAACGGCAGCGTCGGAGTCGAAATAGAATAGTTAGATGATCCCGGCTCATAGCGCGTGTAGCCGAGCTACTTGGTCGCAACGACCATACCCACTGGTCCCACCAGCGGCTCTACGTAACTCTCGCGGAAACCTTCCTCGCGCATCCACTTTCGATAGTCAGCACCAGTGCAGTTGAAACCGCCCGGAGTCTCAATGAGGATGTTCAGACTCATCAGCAGAGCGAAAGCGTTCTTCTTTCGCTCGTCGTCAATCAGTTCCTCAAAAACGATGTACGCACCGCCCTTGGGCAGTGCCTCATAAGCCTTCCGGATCAGCTTGCGTTTCTCATCCAGATTCTCTCCATGAAGAATATGACCCATAGTGATGACGTCTGCCTTTGGCAAGGGATCGTTGTAAAAACTGCCAGCCTGATAGCGCACCCGGTCTTCAAGTCCGAACGACCGAATGTAGTCCTCGAAAATCGGCTGGCACACCGGAAGATCGAATCCCGTCCCATTTAGGTGAGGGTGCGCTAGCAATAGCTGAACCGCCAGCGCACCTTGGGCACTGCCGACATCGGTGAACGTCTTGTACTTCTTCCACAGGAATTTCTTCGCGACGGCGAGACAGGCACCCATGCTGATGCCAGTCATGGCTTGGAGAAAATTCTTCACCGCTGCCGGATCGCGGTAGAGGGCGTCGTAGAAGTTCTCGCCGGTTCTGGCTTCGCTCTGAGGGGAGCCTGTTCTGAGCGCGGTCGTTAGTGAACCCCAGAAGGGATATAGGCGCGAGTTCGACATCTCCAGCATGCCGCCGATGTAGCTCGGCTTGGCGCGGTCGAGGAAGAGGTCTGTTTCCGGCGTGTTGGCATACTTGCCTCCCCGCTTCTCCAGCATGCCGAGGGCGACCAGTGCGTCGAAGAAGTCGAGCGCACTGCGCTGATGCAGCGCTAGCTTCTGCCGCAATGCCTCCGCGTTAAGCGAACCAGCCGCCAATTCCGTGAAGACTCCAAGCTCGACTGCACTGAGCAGGGTCTTCGATCCCCAGAAGCCTAGACCCAGTTGCAAAATGTGTTCGGGAGTTAAAGACCGAGACACGATCTTCTTCTTTGTTTTTGCGCGAGATTTGGCGGTAGGCATCCTCACCCCCAGGCGAGTGAATGAACTAAGCCTTCCCCTTTGATGGCAAGATTCTAACCCAAAGCTTACTTTGCGCTCACAGCGGGATACCAGAGCATGCTGTAAAGCCTGTTTCGGGGCGCAGATTGGCTGGCAGGAAGAGCCTTGTTGACGCCAGCGGAACGGCAGCGTTTTAATGACGGCATCAATCGCCGAGGGGTGTCTATATGAACCCGGATTGTATCTCGCAAAACTTAGCGGCTGTAGAAGGTCATTTCCACAGTGAAGCGCAGAACGAAGTGGAGACTGCCCTAAAACTCTACACCGACGACATTGTGTGGGACGCTCCCGCTCTCAACGGTCTCAACCGCAGCTTTTCGGGTAAGGAAGCAGTGGCGGAAAACTACCGACGCTTGTGGGCAGCGATGAGCAACGATTTAACGCTAACGACGGGGCATGGGGCGGAACCCGCGACACAGGGTGAATACTGCGTCGTGCTGGGCGATTCGCGGGATAACCCTCGGTTTGTCGAGCCGCTGAGTTCCAGAATGCGAAGACCATCACGAACTATGTCCAGGTGGTCAAGATGGTCGTTGCTTCTGCCATCGATGAGAATGGTGAGGAGCGATTCCCGGTCAAGTGGAATCACGACCTCATCGATCTTCCACTCATCGAGAATCAACGCAAGCCGATGTTCACCGGCGACGAGATCACGAAGATGATCGCGAAAGCTCAGGGTCAGTTCGCGGTCCTTTACGCGCTTCTGGCGGGTTCCGGTCTTCGCATTGGCGAGGCGCTCGCGTTGCAAATCCGCGATGTGAAAAACGACGTCATCAGCGTGAAACATGCATTGAGCGCGGTGACAAACGAACTGCAAACTCCGAAGACGAAAAACGGCATCCGCGAGATCGACCTTCACAGTTCACTTGCCGTTGTGTTGCACTCGCTCGTGAACGTCTTCCAGAGCGAGAGCGGTGGTCCGCTGTGTCAGGCGAATGTTCTGAGGCGCTCGCTTCACGAGGTCTTGAAGAACATTGGTCGTGAGGCCTGTGGCTTCCATGCGTTCCGTCGCTTTCGCAACACGCATCTTCGCAAAGCTCGCGTCCCCGATGGTCTCATTCAGTTCTGGATGGGTCACGCCGGTGAGACGATGACTGACAATTATGACCGGGTTCGTGAGGACCTGGAGTTCCGGCGTTTCACCGCTCAACAAGTGGGTCTCGGGTTCGACCCGCCTGTCGCGGTAAAACAAGTTTCACCCCATTCACCCCAGAAGGAAGGACCAAAATCACTCGTAACCGCGTGAAAAGAATGGTGCGCCCTGAGAGATTCGAACTCCCGACCTTCTGGTTCGTAGCCAGACGCTCTATCCAACTGAGCTAAGGGCGCTTGCTTTCAATACTTTGCCTTCGTGGACTTCTCAATTTGAGCTCCTGTCTGAATGGAGAGCCCATGAGCAAACATGAAGAGTTCCTGAAGGAAAGGAAATACCTAAAAAACGTATCACAAAGAACGATTGAATGGCACGAACAATCTTTGGCTTGGTTGGGAGTGGAGGAGCCAACCGAGGTTGACTTGAAGCGGGTTGTCCTTCGGATGCGAGAGGCAGGGCTGAAGGCCAGTTCGTGCAACAGCAGAGCCGGGAGCATCAACGCTTATCTGGCTTGGCTCGGCAGCGAGCTTCGCATTCAAAAGATGAAGGTGGAGGAATTTCTCCCTGAAACTTTCTCTGCTGATGACATCAGCGAGTTTGCCCGATGGAAGCCAGAGACCAAGTCTGGTCACAGAGCGAGACTCTTGGTCCTAACCTTGGCTGATACTGGTCTGCGCCTCAGCGAGGCTCTTAATCTACGCTGGCAGGATGTGGACTTGGATAATTGCCTGTTGACTGTAGTCAGGAAGGGACGGAAAGAGCGTAAGGTGCCATTCTCAATCGAATTGAGGAGAGTGCTTTACAAGCGCAATGCTAGTGCGCGATTTGTGTTCGGCACGGCTACTGGCACAAAAATATCCCCCAGAAATTCTCTCAGGGACGTTAGCAAGGCTTGCCAGCAGTTGAATATCAGGCGGCCCCGCCGATTGCTTCATGCGTTCAGGCACTCGTGGGCATCAAATGCCGTACGCCAGGGAATGAATCCCTTTGTCTTGCAGCGATTGCTAGGCCATTCGACAATGGCCATGACCAACAAATATGTCAGCCTGGGAACAAATGATTTGCAGAAAGGGCATATCAGCCTACTCGGGTAGACGCGAAGCCCTCCCCTCCGTCCATAAAACGAAATTCCTCCGCCCTCGAGTTTAAGCTATCGTCATCGACTCTGGCCGATTGGATGGGACTCCTGTCCTGGACGAAGAGTTTTGAAATCTGACTTTATAAAACACTTGCATCCCCTCAGATTCTTCTTCGATCACATCGAGCACAACGGGAATACATTCGACCCCCTCCCGCATCCTTTGCAAGGGGAGTGGCCTGTTTTATCGTGGAGCCTCAAACAGGTACACAAAAACTTCGGACAGTCGAACCCAAGTATGGCTCAAATCGATTGCTCGCCTATCCTTTCTTGAGCCTCAAGACAGCGGTGAGAGGGTGAGAGTAACCCCAATATCTAGGTAATGGAAAGGTTTCTGAGCGTTTGATTTACTGATTTGCTTGCGGCGATGGAACGGTAACGGCCAACTAGGAATCCAACAACATCCGCCAGCGATTGGTGTCACCGGCGAAGAACCAGCGACCGCATGCGCGGTTCAAGCTTACAAACTCAAGTTTCACTTTACGATCAGCGTGAGCTTTGTAGCGTGACTCAGCGTAGCTGAGCTACCAGTGAAAGTCCCGGTCACTGTCAGAGTGTAGGAACCGGCCGGAGTTCCACCGCCTCCGCTGTTGCCGCTGCAAGCTGACATCGTGACTCCGATCGAAAACAGCAATAGCAGAGCCAGTCCATAGGGTGCTAATCGACGACGAACGTCAACTCCCAATCCAACCAGGCTTGCCATCATCATCACCAACGCCAGTGTGCCCCATGAGGCAGCCCAAGATCCAATGATGCTGCCCCCACGCGGCCCGCTGAACGGTTGCGTCATTCCCACCCCGCTTACCGCCGTGGTCACTCTCACCGTGGCGGTTGAAGCTGACGATCCGTTGAGCGTTATCGAATTGGGTGACACCGAGCAGGTCGACTGAGCAGGTGCTCCACTGCACGTCAATGTCACTGGATGATTGAAACCGCCCTCGGGAACAATATTCAGTTGGTAGACCGCGGTTTCACTGGGCGAAACACTAACTGTCGGGTTGGTGGTCGGTGTCAACGAGAAATCCTCGATCGTCCCGGTCAGAGACACTGAGCTTGGGCTGCCGATTGCGTTGCTAGAGATGGTTAGAGCCGCATCCGGCCCGAGGTCGGAAGCCGAAGGAGCAAATGTCACGTTGATCTGGCAAGATGCATTGACCGCGAGAGTTGGGGTCGAGCCGCATAGGCTGTCAAAAGAGAATTCGCCAGCTTGCGCACCTGTAATTGAAATCGATGTGACCTTCAGCGGCCCGGTTCCGACGTTGCTCAGCACTACAGCCTTCGCCGCGCTCGTAGTTCCGCGCACCACGCTGCCAAGATTGAGTGATGTCGATGGATTTAGGCTAGC
>Ga0187783_10001383_pt1 | contig 17873 bp, 6 predicted proteins | sample 1015_SJ02_MP02_2_FD_132471 | JGI IMG/M metagenome (GOLD analysis project Ga0187783, IMG submission 132471) | Tropical peat soil microbial communities from peatlands in Department of Meta, Colombia - 1015_SJ02_MP02_20_MG | ecosystem: Environmental > Terrestrial > Soil > Wetlands > Peat | place...
GGGACGATATTGTATATATACTCTAATTTATATAAGAAGATTCCTATATAGAAAGAATGGTATATCTAATATATAAAAATAATAGAATACTTATTATCTAAAATAGATATAATATCATATTATAATACTAGTATTTTTATCTTACTATTTATAGTAAATCTTTTATGGTGTTATTCTTTATATATTTTCTATATAATACTCTATAGAAAGTCTGATGTTTATAGTTAATAAGTTTTATTGTACCTTTAACTCTATAAAGTTGTATTATTATATACAATATAATAGAGTATGTAATATAGGGACGATGTCCTACTAATAATCTTACTAAATGAATTAAATATAATGATAAGAATGTATATAAGATATATTATATAGTATAATTGTTACTTATATTAAGTAGTATAATATTGTTATATATATAATAAATTATAGTATAATTAGATACTAATTATAATATTATTGTTATAATATATAATAAATATATTGTGTAATTACACACAATAACTTATAGAGTACTCTACAGAGAATATAGTATCTTAAACTTATAACTTAAAGAGACTAAAATAAATAATAATATCATTATATTATATAATAATATAAAATGCAGATATTAATATAATATTGTAATTTATTTTAATATAAAATGTTTCTTAGTTCCTTAGAGTTACATTACTAATTATGTAACTTTTAAATAAGAATATAATACTACTATGTGATATTTTATTAAAAATTATTATTATATAGAACAATACATAGTATTATTAATATCGTATATATATAGGAGATATACTCTATTTTATTTTATTTTATTTATAGTCTTATTCTTATAGGAGTACGTAATAGTTCCTAAAATCTTATATAAAAGTATTTAAACATTATTGTGTTATCTTTTATTCTATTATATAGTATACAATAAATTATTATTCTTTTATATTAAAAATTACGGAGTATGATAAACAGTAATAGTATTATATATTGGAAATAGACTCTCCTATTTCTATTTAAACAATATATTATAAAATAATAGATATAAAATCTATTTATATTAGATAGTATAAATTATACTATTAATTATATAGTCTTATATATACTATCTGCATAGTACTCTATAAAATATAGTACTTATATTAAAAAGATACATATACACAATGTATTATATATAATTCCTACATATAAAACATATAAAACTTATAATATAGAGAATAATATAGAGAATAATAAATAAGAAGAATCCTCATCAATAGATTATATTCTACTTCTTCTATATAGGAATCTTCTATATATAATAGAGTCCCTATATTCTTTTTAATATAGGGACGATGATTGAACTCCTAATTTAATTTTATTTACTTTTCTTAAAGGAGTTCTCTAACTATATATATAAATAAAATTAAAGTAGTAAGAAGTACAATATTGTACACTACTAATTGTGTACTCTATTAATAATAAATTACTTAATTAGAGTACTTTTATAAGAAGTACGAGAGTGCAAAAGATACACGATATTGTCCTTCTATAACAAAGAATAATAAAGAAAGTTTTTGTAATAAAATACAAATTAACTAAAAAAAATATTATAATATTTGTAATACTATTCCACTTTAACTTTAATTTCTACTTGAGTTTTATTTTGAGTATAAGTATTAGAGATTATTTAAATAGTTAAGTATAATTTTGAGATTATAAACCTTAAATAAATATTATCTGTAATATTACAGTGAATTATATATAATAAAAAAAGATTTATAATAAATGTAGATAGATAACATTATTTTATCAAAATGTTATAATAATATAATAAAACTCTATATGAAGATATAAAATAATTTAGAGTGTTTTTTGTTACATATAATGTAATTCTAAAATATAGAATATTCTATTTATATATTTAGGAATTAATATTGTAGAATGTTCCACAAATTTAGATTAAGAAATCAAAGACTTCACAGAGATTAGTCCCTATAGAATTCGGACTATAAAATTATAATCTCTTATTATTAACCTCAAATTCTTTTAATATAATTGTAATTGACTCTATTCTATTCCATACCCTATAAAATTAATTACATAACTTTCCATGTAATTGGAATCACTGGGTTTAAGTATTAAATAAATATTTAAAGAATAGAAAAAAGATTAAAAAATATGTATACACGTTGATTATTATCAACAAATGCTAGAGATATAGGTACACTATATATAATATTTTCAGTTGGTGCTGGGATGATAGGGATAGGTTTATCAATATTAATAAGAATGGAATTATGAGGACCTGGAATTCAATATTTAAGTGGGAATAATCAATTATTTAATGTTATAATAACTGCTCATGCTTTTTTAATGATATTTTTTTTAGTAATGCCGGCTTTAATAGGAGGTTTTGGAAATTGATTTGTACCATTAATGATAGGAGCACCAGATATGGCATTTCCAAGACTAAATAATATATCTTTTTGATTATTACCACCTTCATTAGGATTATTATTATTATCTTCTTTTGTAGAACAAGGTGCAGGTACGGGTTGAACAGTGTATCCTCCATTATCAAGTATTCAATCACATTCAGGAGGTTCAGTTGATTTAGCTATATTTAGTTTACACTTAGCTGGTATATCGTCTATGTTAGGTGCTATAAATTTTATAACAACAATTTTAAATATGAGAGCACCTGGTATGACATTTCATAAATTACCTTTATTTGTATGAGCTATATTAGTAACAGCTTTTTTATTATTATTATCTTTACCAGTATTAGCAGGTGGTATTACTATGTTATTAACTGATAGAAATTTTAATGGATCTTTTTATGATCCTGCAGGTGGTGGTGATCCATTACTATATCAACATTTATTTTGATTCTTTGGACATCCAGAAGTTTATATATTAATCATACCAGGTTTTGGTATTATTAGTCATGTTATATCTACTTATTCCGCTAAACCTATATTTGGTTATTTAGGTATGATATATGCTATATTAAGTATAGGTATTTTAGGATTTTTAGTTTGATCACATCATTTATATACAGTTGGTTTAGATGTTGATACTAGAGCTTATTTTACTGCTGCTACTATGATTATTGCTGTTCCTACTGGTATTAAAATTTTCTCTTGATTAGCCACAATATATGGAGGATTAAGAATATTTGTAACACCTTTCTTATTTGCCTTAGGTTTTATTTTTTTATTTACTATTGGTGGTATCACAGGTGTTATTTTAGCTAATGCTTCTATTGATATTGCTTTACATGATACTTATTATGTTGTTGCTCATTTTCATTATGTTTTATCTATGGGAGCTATTTTCGCTTTATTTGCAGCTTTTTATTATTGAAGTCCTAAAATATTAGGTTATCGTTACAATGAAGTTTTTGCTCAAATACATTTCTGAACTACTTTTATTGGTGTTAATTTAACTTTTTTCCCTATGCATTTCTTAGGTCTTTCTGGTATGCCACGTAGAATCCCTGATTTCCCAGATGCTTTTGCTGCTTGAAATTCATTAGCATCTTTCGGTTCTTTTATAAATCTTTTCTCTTCTTTATTTTTCTTATATATACTTTATTCCACTTTAAATTATCCTAAGCAACCTTACTTTAATCCTACTATTATTGATTTTTTTTGATTTAATCATTCACCTAATCCTCCTTCTATTGAGTGATCTCTTATGTCACCACCTTCTTTTCATTGTTTTTCTCATCAACCTCTTATTTTAATTCCCTCATATTTTTCAGCTATTACTTAACTTAAAGGATTCTCCTGAATTGTTACAGAGTAACACACAGTGTAACAATCTAAATCTCAAGAGTGTTCTCTTGAGTACACTCTACCTTCTTTTCTTTTAATCTTTCTATTAAGAATATAATATTATATTTTATTTTAGTATTAAGTATATTATATATAGTCTAAATTAATATAATATTGTGTATCGCTAATATATTCTAAAATTTATATTCATAGAGTACACCGTAAGTATACGATATTTCTCTTAATTACTTCGAGTATTAGTATTAGATACTATTTTATATTATATAACATATATATATTAATAGTATTACTATATCATATAGTACCTATTTTTATTAAAATATATAATACAATTAGTATATATAATATATATTATATTCTTTTTTTATTAAAGATAGATCATATCATACTTTTTTTATTAGGAGTATTATATTATATTCTATTTAATTTCTTTTATTTATTAAGAGTATTTATATAGAATGTATAATAAATAAAATAATATTTAGAATGGATAATAAAACAAATTTAGAGTTTTCTTTTAAATACGATATCATACTATTCTATGGTATTCTATTTCTAATATATGATATTGTATATCATATAGAATATTGTAAGATAATTTATAACATAATTAGTAATATGACTCTTAATTATATTTATTATTTATTAAAGTATTCCTCTTTAGTTTTATAAGGAGTACAATAGACTTCTTAGGAGTAGGACATAGTGTATTTTCTATATACTCTCGTCATAAAAGAATATTAGGGACTCTAATATAAATATAAATTAGACCTAAAATTTGTATTAATTTTATAAAGTATTATAAAAGAGTACAATATAGTCCTCTATTTATATATAAATATAGAATATACTATTAATATTTAATATATCTCCATATACATACCATACTATTTTAGCTACAGAATACAGCTAATAAAATTAAAATCTCTCTATTTAGACAATAAAAAGTTAATAATTATTTATTATATTATTAAGAACTAAATTTTATTAATAAATTAAAGTATATATTCCATATATTATATTACATTTTATAGGATTACTGTCTATAAATGCTTATAGAGATAATTTATAGTCTATAACATAGGACTCCACAGAGATGTTGTCCCTCTAGAACTCTAACTCTAATGGAGAATCTAGGGACTCTCAAATAATTTCTTTTTTCTATTAATCAATATATGGACATTTTACTTATACATAGTAGCATATCATATAGTATTACTATTCTTTAAGTACTGCTAATAAGTATTAGCATTTACTTAGTACAATATTCTGTCTCCTAAAAGGAGAGTATAATAAAGACTCTAATATCAATAGATATTAACGAGAGTATATTAGAGATACAGAATATCCTAGGAAGTAGAAAGAATAAATTTATAGAATGTATAATATACATATAAAACTGTATATATTAATATAATACACAATATAAATTTCAGTATTAATATAATATTGTGTATATGAAAATATATTCTAATATAAATAGAATTAATAATTCTATGGATAATATCCTAATACATAGTATTTTATAAATATAAAGTAACATATACAAATAAAATAATATTATAATATCGTACCTGTAACTACTTAAATTAAATTTTAGGAATAGGATTAGTGTATTTAATATTAATACTAAGAGAACTCCATAAGAAGGAGTGTTTTATATTCTCCTTAAAAGTAATAGTAATAGTAATAGAGGACTCTAGAGAGTTTATCAAAGTAATATTAATCTTAAGAGTAATACAAAGTATTAGGAGAGTGTAAAAACACGATGAGAGTACTCCTTTAGGAGTACGATATCATGTCTCTTTTAATGAGTTAATGAGAAACAATATGCTAATACTATAGAGTACTCTAATAATAATAGTTATATATTAAAAATATGAGTGTTATATATAACATAATTATATAGAGTCCCTCGAAGTTTTAGAGGGACGATAATCGAACTCCTTCCTTAGGAGTTCTCTTATACTTATAATATAATAGTCTCTATATTACTTTTAGAGACTATAAAATTAAGTAATAGGGTATAATATCCGTATTTCTTTTAATATAAATATATATATGTTATACTTAATAATTACTATTTAGTATTATATATTTATTAGAGTGTATCTTTGATAATAGAACATATATACAATATAGGACATTATTTTACTATAGGATTATTCCTTATATTTAAGACATTATTAGGAGTATTATAAAGAACTCTTTGAATCTCTTTGAATCTCTATAGAATATATATGATACTATTAATCGTATTCATTTTTAATTCTTTATCCTTCAAAGTTATTATACTTATAAAAGGTAAAAGAAGGGACGACATTAACTTATAAATAAACTAAACTAAACACAGTGGAGTACTCCATAAATAAGATATCATACTTCTATTAGATTATTTATATATATATAATATACTCATATTAATATTATTAATTGATATTCTCAAGAGATAGATGATATCGTGGAGTGTTATTTATATTCCTAAATAAATGATACGATAATTGATATGTTATTCCATTTAAACATAAGTACAAATGTCCGTATATTGTCTTTATATTATAATTCTACTGGAATACAATAGAAAATAAAACTCTAATTTCTATATAGAAAGTATTCAAAGAGTGAATACGATATTTATAACCTTTATGTTATTCATTTAAATTTAAATTGAAATAATATTTTATATCTATTTCAATAAGAATATCTATTCTATAAAGAGTGTATTGTACTCGTACTCCTATGGAGTATTCTATAAAAATTAATATCTATGATAATTATATTTAATTATATATTTATATATATATATATTATTATATACTTAATAGAGTCCTTTCTATGTTAGAGTTAGAGTTACGACATCTCTGCAGAGTTCTCCTATTATTTCTTTATGGTAAAGAATTTATTAGAATATTTTGACTTATACTCAAAATAATATTTATTAGAGATAATATTATTTTTACTGTAAAGTATTCTATAAAATAATTTATTATAAAATAAATAGAAATTAATAATACGATATCATACCACTCACTATATATAAGAGTGGTATTATATTAGAAATATAGGAGAATGTATTAATAATACACAATACAAAATATCCTAATACTATGTGATTGCTCTAAATAATTAAATATAATATACATTATATTAATTAAGAATTACATAAATATATGAAATTTTTACTTTCCATGTAATTTTAATTACTGGATTTAAATCTTTATTTAATTAATAGTAAAAGAACAATGAATTTCTTTCAATAAATATTTAATTATAAGACTAACTTAGTAGAATTACTATTTTCATTCAAGGTTTTATTTTTAGTATTCCTAGTTTAAAGAGTATGATTACTTATATCCTTTATATATTTCCCTGTATTTTTACATTTAGTACGATTCCTTTAAATCTAAAGCAGAGTAAAAAGTACAGATATCGTATAGATATCTAAAAGAATTTCTATATTATTAATAGAGTACTACTATGTAGTACGATTACCTGTATTTATATCCACTCTTTATAATTATACAATATATTAAATATTATTAGAGAATTGTACTCCTAGGAGTACAAGTACGATAATCGTCCCTCTAAAACTCTAAGAGAGAGGGACTCTATTAATTTTCTATATATTATATCAATAACTATATTTATAATTATATATATATATTATATAGTATTATATATACATAGTTAATACTATTATATTAAGTTTTAATTATTATTAGATAACTCCCTTAAAATTTTAAGAGTCAATTCGACATCATCCTTATATTCTCCTTTAGAGTTCTAGTTGTAGTTATAGTTCTAGAGGGACTATTATATATATATTGTTATTTATAATAACTAACTATTTATTACAATAAATTATTATAGGTTATAATACCTATAAATTTATATTATAATATTTTAATCATTTCTATTTAGATTTTCTATAGAAATAAAATATAATACTATTTCTATATTATTAGTAAATTAATATATTTATATGTTATATGTATTATATATTTGAGTTAAGATTTTATTATAGATAATAAGTAAATAATTTATTAGAGTACAATATCGTCTTTATTTCGAGATACTCTATATATTTTCTTATTTTAAAAATTATTTAAAATAAAAAATGAATAATAAAATTAATATATTTTATATATAGTTAAAAGAATAATCATTCCATGTAATAAGAATCACTGGATTTTTATCTTATTTTAACAGTAAATATTAATAGTATAATTCAAATGAATTTCTTTAAATATATATTAAGTTTTAATACTTATATAGTAGAATATATATTAAAATTTAGAGCTTGATTAGGTTTTATATTTTCAGTGATATTCGGTATAGATTTAGATTTTAAATTTAATGAGGATGAGAATACAGAATTTAATAAAATAGATAAAACTAAAGAAATATTAAGATCAAAATCAGATAATAATTCTAATAATGTATCTATTACTCCTTCTTTAACAATACCTGCATCTAATAATATAGAATCAATACCTAATATAGAGAATAACAATATAAAGAATAATTATAATATAAATCTTGAAAGAGAAAAACAAATATTATCAGATAGATTTAATAATATTACTAATGTTGCTTTAGGTTTAATATTTTCAGCTACTGGTAGTATAGTATTTAGTTCAACTTCATGAAAAACTAAAATTACTGCAACAAGTATTGCAATACTTGCAGCATTTGGTACTTCAGAACTTTTATTTAATTTGAAAAATAGAGCTTTAAATAATATTAAAGATTTAATTTTATATCCTTCTTATGGACATGGTCAATGAAATCTAATAGACACTAATGAATTAATAAATAAAATATTATCCTTAATGGATCAATATCATAATTTAGATATAGATTCCAGAATGATGGTTCTTTCTATATTACTACTTCTAATTGTGGTTTATTTTACAGTTTACATATTCTTTTTTATTGTTTCGCCTTTAATATTTGATGCTATAAAAGATATCTTACCTATTAAAATTAAAAATTTTATGGTAAGGTTTATTAATATCAATAGAAAGATTAGTGTACCCTTTGTAATACTAGGTTTTATTTGCATAATAATACCTGTATTAGTTATAATTTTAGCTCTTGCTGTTATTGTATATTTTAACAATATAAACTAAATAATATTTAATTCCTTTAACTTTTAAGTAGGATATATAATTTATAGAGTAATACAATGAATAGTGTAAGGATATGTATAAATGAAAAAGAACATTTCATTCTTCTATATCTGCATAGTAAATACACTCTTAATAAATTTTTATATTCATTATATGAATATATTATTACTCATTATTTCTCTCCATTATTACATAATTAATTACAAATACAAAGGGATATATTTTTATATTATAGAGTATATAATACTCGAGTAGAAACGAGAGTGTATTAAACTCATAGAGTTAATAGTACGAACTGTTTGCAGAGTCCTCTTATGGATTTAAATAAAGGTAATAAATAAGATAATAAGAAAAATCAATAAGTATATAATGTAATAATTTGCAGTTAATAAATATAAAGATATAAATTTCTCAAAACAACAACAAAATATTATCATTAAAATAATATAAATAGAAATATTTAATAAATTCTCTCTATTTAATGGTATAATAAATAGAAATACTATTACAATAGTAATAATAATCAATAATATTATTAATTGAGAATTACTATCAAATTTATCATAATATAAAATTATGTTTAAAAAATTAGTATGAAGATTAAAATAATTAATTAAAAAATAACTAACTATAATTATAATTAATAAATCTATATTCATTTTTAATAATATTTAAAATAAATTTAAAGTATTTGAATTCAGTTATTCGCATTACATGGAATATTTCATTTCATTTATACATCTTTTTTATAGAGTACTCTGCAGTAAATAGTACAATAAAATACCTCTAGAACTCTAACTGAAAATTAAGGTGACTTAATATAATGCAAAAGTAAGTAGGAATAGGATTAGTGTATTGTATTTTATTAAAATTCTAGTGATATAGTGTATAATATACATATAAAATAGTCTATAAAGTATAATATTGTATATCAGTAATATACTCTATAATTAATAAAATAGAATACATAAACGATATACGAGAATGTAAAAACTCCTCTTTAAAAGGAGTATGATATTATTCCTTATTTATAAAGTCGATATAAATACAAAGTAGAAATCGTAGAGGAATTCTTTTTATTAATTAATTTATATAGTATTTCTTTAAAAAATATCAAAGTTATTATAATAAATATATTAGGGAGGATATCCCTATATATTGCTAAATAAATAATATACAGTACTTTGTAGTTATATTATATCATCTATCCATATTTAAGATTAAAAAATAATATGTGTATATATATTATATAATATATAATACTCTTAATAATCAATTATTATTTAATTATTTATTATTACTAGAATACTCCAAAGGAATTCTATTTCTCTTTAACTTAGAGAAACTCTAATATTTCTCTATATATATATTACTATCATAGTAATACTATTTATAGTCTATAATACTATAGTTTATTCCTATAAGATTAGGAAAAATCGCAATATTATCTAATTAATTATACATTCTATATAAATACTCTTAATAAATAAAGATGAGTATTCCTTTGGAATACGATCGTAACACTACGTGTTACTCTAAACTTAAATAAAATAAGTAAGAATATTCCTAATTAATTATATCTAATTTATATAAATACTTTTTTGATGATCGAACTTGTACTCCTTTTAAATTTAAATTTAAATTTAAAACGGAGTACAATTCTCTAATTAATATAATATAATACAATAATTATATTCTTAATATTTAAGAAAAGTAGTTACAGATATGATATTGTAATACTACTTATATGTATATATAACTTAATATATAATAGTATCTAATACTCAAAGTTATTATAATAGAGTTTAACAGACAATATTAATTGTCTATTAATTAAATAATATCTAACATATTATATAATTATAAATTAAGAGATATAATAGGAGTATGGATATTGTGTATATGTATGAGATATATATTCTATAAATTAGAATATATTTATAACTTTGATGGACAATATCATACTCCGATTATTCTAATTCAGAGTATTCTTAAACATAAATTTTATGTTTTTTATAGTATAACTTAAAGTAACAAGTATTATTATAATTAACAATTAATAAAATGAATGAAAGGATAAATATATTATTAGGAGATATATAGACACAGATTAACTTCTATGGATAAAGATAAAGAAAGAGAGATATAATATCCTGTATAATAAACACTCTATATAATATATATCAATTATATTAAATATAACTTTATAAATAAATAATAAGTAAATATAATACTATATATAAAATTAACTGATTATAGTCTCTAAATATTAATGAAAGATGATATTGTACTCCTTTATTAAACTCTAATAATTATTTAGAATTCTTTCTTTATTGTCTTTTATTACTATTTCTATAGAGTAAACCTCAGTAACATAGTACAATATTAAGATTTAATAAGAGTATAGTTTCTTTGGAACTAAATAACAGAATTTTATTAGTAGTATTATTATATACTATATAAGAGTAGAGTATGCCTCTGTAGGTTACATGATATCGTATACTCTTTATTGTGTACTATATTTCCTATATACATACACAATATAGTACTCCTGGATAGTAATATATATATAGACATATAAAAACTAAGTAATAGTACTCCTAAAGTATACAATAATATTATTATATTATTTTACTATATGTTATTATTTCTAGGAATATCTAAAGGATTTAAAGTCAGCTACAGAGTTTTCAATAAAAGAAAGAACAGGAGAAAAAAGAAAGAAAAAAAAATAAAAACAAGTAGAATAAAATCCAATAGTTAAAAAAGGTTCAGTAACAGGTTTAGCACCTATTCAAATAAGTAAAAAAAAGTTAAATACAAAAAATCAAAATAATATTTTATTAAAAGGTCTAAAAGAAGAACTTCTAGTATTAGAGTTATCTGTTATAGGTAAAGATAACAATATTATTATGGATATAAACATAGCTATTACACCACCTAATTTATCTGGTATTGATCTTAATATTGCATAAAAAGGTAAGAAATATCATTCAGGTTGTATATGAGTAGGTGTTACTAAAGGATTAGCTGGTATATAATTATCAGGATGACCTAAAATATTAGGATAATAAAAAATTAATATAATAAGTAGTAAAAAAAATCAATTAAATCCTACTAGATCTTTAAATATATAATAAGGATGAAAAGATATTTTATCATAATTTGAGGATACACCTAAAGGATTATTAGAACCATGTTGATGAAGTGCTATTAAATGTAAAACAGCAAAAGCTGCTAATATAAAGGGTAATAAATAATGTAAACTATAAAAACGATTTAAAGTTGCATTATCTACACTAAAACCTCCTCATATTAATTTCACTAAATCTGGTCCTAATGGTCCTAAAGCTGAAAAGAAATTGGTTATTACTGTTGCTCCTCAATAACTCATACTTCCTCAAGGTAATACATAACCTAAAAATGCAGTTGCCATCATTAATAAGAATATTATTACTCCTATATTTCATAACATTCCTCTTGGTTCTTTATAACTACCATAATATATAGCTTTAGCTATATGTATATAAACACATACAAAGAATAATGAAGCCGCATTAGCATGTATATAACGTAAAATTCAACCATTATTAACATCTCTCATTATATGTTCTACACTTAAAAAAGCTAAATTAACTTCAGGAGTATAATGCATAGCTAATGTAACACCTGAAATAATTTGTATTATTAAACATAAACCTAATAATGAACCATAATTTCATATATAACTTAAATTTATAGGTGATGGTGAATCTATAATATAACTATTAATAATAGATAAATAAGGATTTGTTTTTAAATACATATTTAATTTTTTCTATTAATATTTATTTATATTTGAATTCAGTAATTCGCATAGCATGGAATATATAATATATTTATTATATAAATAATATAGTAATTTTTTATTATTACTTATATATATAATAAAAGAGTCCCTTTAGAACTATTAAATAATGGAGATATTTTATACTCTTGAACTCCTTATTTATATTTAGAAGGAGTTCAATATCGTCCCTCAAAGTAATGAGAGACGATATCATATTCTGTTTTTCAAAGAGTATTCTATTTATTAGAGTATAAATTATGTCTTGTATAGAATATATACTCTTTTATATTAATTTCTGAGTTTTAGCCATAGTACTCTGTACTATATTCTCAATAAGTTCTTATTAAAAATTTGAATAAAGTCTCTTCTTCTTCTTCTAGAGATAGAGAGTAGATATTATGTATTTTAACATTAATATAAATAAAAGAAGAAGATATATGATATTATACTACTATATAGTACTATATTAAATTAATTTAGATATTTTTCATTACTTATTGTATTTATGTTACTCTATAATATAGACATCATATTTTTATTCATACTCTTACAGAGTTAAATATGATATTTTATGGTATTATATATACAATATACGGATATATAAATATTATGTATTGCTCTATAAAATACAATATCAATATAAATTTAGAAGAATATCTCTTTGAGACATATAGATAACATTCTATTATTTTACTCCTTTATAATACAAGATATCCTATTCCGTTAAACCTAATCCTAATTAGGAGTACTCCATAAATAAGATATTGTGTTTTTACACTCTCGTACTCTAATAAAGTACTCTTAATAATAAAGTCTCTTTTTACTTTGAGGGACGATGTCGAACTTGTACTCCTTTTAAATTTAAATTTAAATTTAAAACGGAGTACAATTATCTTATTATTATTAAATAAAAGTGAATAAAGAAAAATGTATCGAAGATACATAATATTGTACTATTATTATTTTTATTGAAGTACTTTATTGTATTATTTTACTCTATAGTTATTATAGTTAAATATATAACAATATATGGATATTTACACATTGTGTTTTTATTTCTAAAATCTAGAATTAATAGTTACAATTTATTAATTGTATTATTAAGAGTAACACACAGTGTTACGATTGTGTTAAAATTATAAAGAATATTCTATTGTGTTTTAATTTTCTTATTTTTAATTCTCTTATTTACTAGACTTTTATATAGTGTATAATATACATAGATTTCTAGTATTATATAAGTATGATTTTCTATATTGTATAATAATTATAAGAGAACTCCTACCTTTTTTATTAGTTTATTAGTTTATTAGGAGTTGGACATCGTGAGTTATTATCTCTTTATATATTCAAATTACTTTAGAGTACTCCTGCTAAATAGGAGTACGATATAATCTATTGATGAGGACTCTAATATATTATTAAGAAAATATATTATTAAGAAAATATATTATTAAGAAAAGTGAGAGACTAATCAGTACTCTTAGGGAGTACTGTACTTATTCTAATGATATAAATAAAGATGAGTATTCCTTTGGAATACGATCGTAACACTACGTGTTACTCTAAATACACAAGAATATATATACAATATAAAACATTCTATTTTTACAAAGTATCATATAATTTTACTCGAGAAGATATAATATCCATAATACTGTGTATTGCTCTATATATTATATTACTATTATAGTAATATATATATAATATATTACTATTTATAAAGTATATATCTGATACATATATCTCTGTACTCTTATTATATTTATTAATTTATAATACACATAACGTGTTAGATATTATTTATAGAGTACTCCATAGGTTTCCTTATAGATATAGATATAGAAGGATATCATTCCTATTTTTATAGAATAAAAATAAGAACTATATAATTAATATAATAACTCAAGTAATTAATAGTAACATTTTGTATCTAAGTAATTTTCTTGTATTAGTAATACTACTTATAGTATAAATATTATATATTAAATTCTCATTAACTTCGATAGACTCTATCGATTATTAATTTATTATCTATTAATTATTAAGTGAATATATATATTCATTAATAAGAGTACAATATCTTCTCTTAATTACTTCGACTATTTATTTAGCATAGAAATTTTATATCATACCACTCCTTACTCCTCTTTTACTTTTAGAGTACACCTTCTTTATTCTTTGTTTTATTCCATTAAAAAAGGGTAATTTGATTAGTACTATATCGTCCATAAAATATATAAAGTATTCATAGATAAAAGAATACGATATCCTATGTAAATTAGGAGTAAGATAAAACTCTTGAGTATAAATATATATAGAATGTATTATATACAGAATAAATAGTCTAATAATAATACAATATAATATATGTAAAATTTTATTTAAAATTTTAAAGAGTTTATTTTATAAAATTGTACTATAATAATATAAATATATTATATATACTTATAAGTATCAATAATAGAGAATTGTACTCCGTTTTAAATTTAAAACGGAGTACAAGTTTCATCATCGTCCCTATATTAAGGAGAATATAGGGACTCTTTATTTATATATAATAAAGAAGTATATAATAATATATGAAATTACTTTCATTCCATGTAATACGAATCACTGGATTCTAATTATTATTAATTAATAAATAATTAAAATGAATTTAAATCCTTTAGAACAATTTGAAATACAAAAATTAATATTAATACGTTTATTTAATAATGAAATATCATTATTAAATAATACAGAATTATTTCAATTAATAGGTATAATAATATTAATAACAATAATGTGAATACAAAGAGAACAAAAATTAATAACAAAAAAAACACTAATAAGTGAATCTTATAATACTTCAATAGTTAAATTAGTAGAAAGTCAAATAGGAAATACTATATATTCACCATTAATAATAACAATATTTAGTATGATTATTATATCCAATTTATTAGGTATGATACCCTATAGTTTTACAACAACATCACAATTTGTATTAACTTTAAGTATGAGTGTAAGTATATTAATAGGTGTTACTATTATTGGTTTTATATCACAAGGTATAAAATTTTTATCATTATTAATACCTAATGGTACACCATTAGGTTTAATACCCTTATTAGTATTTGTAGAATCATTATCTTATTTATCTAGAGGTGTTAGTCTAGGAGTACGTTTAGGTGCTAATATGATGGCTGGACATGCTCTTATTAAAATTATTACATTCTTTACTTTCTCTACTTTATTCCATAAAATAACTCAATCATCAATATTATTAGGTTGAATACCAATAGTTTTTATTACTGCTTTAATAGGTTTAGAACTTGGTATTGCTTTATTACAAAGTTATGTTTTTATTGCTTTAACTTGTTCTTATATACGTGATACTATTTAAATCCACCTAGACTCCTATATAGAAGGAGTAGAATATCCTTAATATATTTTATTTATTATATATTAGTTACTATACTATAAATTTTATTTCTCTTTATTTCTTTTAGTCACTTAATCCTATACCTTTAGGAGTACAGTAAAGAAATATAAATAGTAATATTAGAAGAATAATACATAGACTCCTATATAGAAGGAGTGGAATATCCTATTTCTCCTATTGTATTAATATTAGAGACTTTACATTGATATTAACTTAAATATACTATATTTTTATAGGATATATAACATATTTAATATATATAGAATATATACTTATTAGAGTTGAAATAATAAATACAATATTGTCTTTATTTTACTTCTACTTCAAGACTCATTAGAGTCTATTTAAAATTATATAATCATATTTGATTATATAATATATTATATTCTTAATTTAAGAATGTATATTTGATACATAATATTGTTATATGTTATATAACATATTTATATATAAAATTATTATTTTACTTATAATTAATTTATAAATCTATATTAATACTAAACTTATATATATATAATATTGATAAATATTAGATATAATATTCTAATATCTAATAGATACTTTTTTATACTATAAAACTATATAATATTATTTATTCTATTAATTACTGTATTTTATGGAATACTATTATATTCTACTATAACTATAAAGAATAGAGAATACACATAAGATATATAACATCTTATTCCTTTAACTTTGGAATAGTTTAAAAATATCTCTTAAACTTAAATGACGATATCGTACTTTGTAGAAGTACTCTAATTAATATAGTTATTTATATAACATATAAAATTATTATGATATAATTAATTATATCATTACCTTATTATTAGTTTAATATAATATATTAAATAGTCATTAATTATTCTAAAATTTTATTATTAGAATAACACTACATGTTACGAATATTATAAGTACCTTATTTTTTATTCTTTTATATGAGAATAATATAAAGTATTATATATTATTATTAATAATAATATATTTTTATAGTATATATACTACATATTATTACTTAAGTAAGTAATTTAATTTATACTTTATTTTATATAAGTAATTTTATGTAATTAATAAAGATAAAAGTGTATTTCTTATACACAATATAGTATTTTATAGAAGTATAGCTTCTTTTTTTTATTTATGCTATATTATATGTCTATATAATATAATTGTTATTATTTACTAATATATATAAATATTATTGTTTATTATTTCTTTACTCTTTTCTATAAGTTTATATGATAAAATTAGATATATATTATATATAGATAATTATTTATAGAGTACACTACGTTTATAATATTGTTTATCTAGATAATTAATTTTAATTAGAGTACTCTTTTAATTTTAGTTTAATTTAAGAGGAGTATTTTCATTATATTTATTTAGAGTATTACTAATATATACAATATTATATACTACTATTACTATCTGTATATTATATATGTTCTCTTTATTTTTAGTTATATAGTATAATTTATATTGTAAATTTATATTAAAAGTATACTTTATATATTACTATATTAATTATTGTATATAATACTATAATATATAATATCTTTATCTATTATAGTAATAAATATAATATATATTATAATATATATATCTTTTATATATTAGATTAGAGTACTACTCAGTTATAAGTATCTGTATTTCATAAGTTATCATATAGTATTAGAATGTTCTATATTTATTTCTAATAAAATAATATAAAATTA
>Ga0187783_10001384_pt1 | contig 17873 bp, 17 predicted proteins | sample 1015_SJ02_MP02_2_FD_132471 | JGI IMG/M metagenome (GOLD analysis project Ga0187783, IMG submission 132471) | Tropical peat soil microbial communities from peatlands in Department of Meta, Colombia - 1015_SJ02_MP02_20_MG | ecosystem: Environmental > Terrestrial > Soil > Wetlands > Peat | place...
ATTCGTGTCGTTCAGGAAACTCAGCCAACCGAGATCTACAATCTCGCGGCGCAAAGCCACGTTCAAGTCAGCTTCGAAACTCCGGAATATACTGCCAACGCTGACGCGCTTGGTCCGTTGCGCCTCCTCGAGGCAATCCGCATCCTCGGGATGGAAAAGCGCACGCGATTTTACCAGGCTTCGACCTCCGAACTTTACGGCAACGTGCGCGAGGTACCCCAGCGCGAAACCACGCCGTTTCGTCCACGTTCTCCCTACGGCATCGCTAAACTCTACGGCTTCTGGATTACAGTTAATTATCGGGAGGCCTATGGCATGCATGCGTCGAACGGCATTCTATTCAATCATGAGGGGCCGACGCGGGGCGAAACCTTTGTTACGCGTAAGATCACGCGCGCAGCCGCTGCGATCGAACTCGGACTGCAGCACAAGCTCTATCTCGGGAATCTGGATGCTGTTCGCGACTGGGGCCACGCACGCGACTACGCTGAAGGGATGTGGATGATCCTGCAGCAGACAGAGCCCGACGACTATGTGTTGGCGACCGGCGAGCGGCGTTCGGTGCGCGAGTTTGTTGAAAAGGCGTTCGCTCAAGTGAACCGTCGCATCGAATGGCGCGGTGTCGGCGTAGAAGAAAAGGGCTTCGACCCGCGATCCGGGCGGGTTCTTATTGAGGTCGATGCAAGGTACTTTCGTCCGACCGAGGTTGACCTGCTGGTCGGTGATCCGTGTAAGGCGTGGCAGCGGCTTGGCTGGCGACACAAGACGACTTTCGATGACCTGGTGAAGGAGATGGTCGAGGCAGATCTCGCCCTTGTGCGCCTTGAACGCGAGCGCAGGAACCGGCATGACTGATTCCGCGGTTGCGCCAGCGCCCCAGTTCGACTTCGCGGGAACGCGGGTTTACGTCGCCGGTCATACTGGCATGGTGGGGGCTGCGATCGTACGTCGGCTTAAGTCGGAGCCATGCACAATTCTCACCGTCGACCGCTCGGCGCTCGACCTTACCCGCCAGGCGGAAACCGACGAATGGATCCGTGCCGCCAAGCCCGACGTTGTGATCATAGCGGCGGCCAAGGTCGGCGGTATCGTCGCTAACAGCGCTTTTCCGGTAGACTTCTTGGCGGACAACCTCGCCATTGCACACAATGTCATTCGCGCCTCCCACGCGGCCGGCGTGAAAAAGCTGCTGTTCCTCGGCTCCTCCTGCATTTACCCAAAGATGGCGCCGCAGCCCATGCGCGAGGAGATGTTGCTCACTGGTCCGCTCGAGCCGACCAACGAGTGGTACGCGCTAGCCAAGATCGCGGGCATCAAACTGGTCGAAGCCTACCGCGGCCAGTACGGCGCCGATTTCATTTCGGTGATACCCACCAATCTTTACGGACCGGGTGACAATTACCACCCCGAGCATAGCCACGTGCCGGCGGCTTTGATCCGGCGTTTTCATGAAGCCAAGGTTGCCGGCACACCAACGGTCACCGTATGGGGTAGCGGGCAGCCGCGTCGCGAGTTCCTTGCGGTCGACGACCTTGCCGACGCCTGCATTTTTGTCCTCAAGCACTACTCGGCGTCCGAGCCTCTCAACGTGGGAACCGGTCACGACATGACAATCTCCGAGTTCGCTCGCCTCGTCGCCGATGTGGTCGGCTATGGCGGGCGACTGGTTTTCGACGCCTCGCGCCCGGACGGTGCGCCACGGAAGCTGCTGGACGTCTCGAAGCTGACGTGCCTTGGCTGGCGCGCCAAGACAGCGCTGCGGCAGGGAATTGCGGCGGCCTATTCGGATTTTCTGGCCGGCGGAGGTCGATGTGAGAGGGTTGCGCAACCGCGAACTAAAGCGTGCCTCGAATGATGCTGGGTCGGCGAAACTCTCGTGGTGCAAGCGGGCGCAAACTGCTTCAACCCTGCGATTCGACTGAAATGCCATGCGGGCTTTGGCGACGTTAGTTGTCGGCAGCGATTACGAAAGCAATTTTGAGCGCTATTGCCGGCGGAACTGGACTGCTTATGCCAACCGGCATGGCTACGACCTCGTCATCCTGAACAGGCCGCTCGACAGCTCGCCGCGCGCGTGCGCCCGTCCGTTCTACTGGCAGAAGAACCTCATCTTGGAGCAGCCCGAACTCGCCGACTACGAGCAGGTCGCTTGGATCGACAGCGACATCGTGATTAACGCGGAACGCGCGCCACCGGTTTTCGACGGTGTGCCGGTGGAGCGGATTGGTGGCGTAGATGAGTATTCTGTGCCGGACCCCGAAACCTATCGGAAGGCTCTCGCGGTCAGTTATCTGCGCGCTCGAAGGCTTCGGCAGCCCTTCCTGCACAACCCCACCCCGCGGGACTACTATCGCATTCGGGGCTTTCCGGAATTCGACCAGGTCATTCAAGGCGGCATGATTGTGAGCTCGCCGCACCATCACCGCGCGCTGTTTCGCGCCGTCTACGAATACGAGGATCCGGGAATTCCGTCATCCAACTACGAAATGGCCGCATTGTCGTATGAGATACTTCGCCGTGATCTGGTGACCTGGCTGAATTATCGGTTCAATCGAATCGTATTATTCGGCATGGCCGAGTATCTATCTGTAACAAACCCTTCCACCTCTGCACCGAAATTGGCCTCAACCGGTTCGCTATCCACCGCCGCCATCCTCGCCAAGTTATACGCGGACAGTTATTTCCTGCATTTCGCGGGCTGCCAGGCGCTGATGAAATTCCTTGGTAGAATGAGTCCAAGTCTGTGATTTGACGTCCTTTAGGCCGGCGAATAGCGGAGGGTACGCTAGCCCCGGTCTGGCTCTGCGTCCGTCGTCCAAGTTTTCTTGATCGCGGCCGCAGCCCGCGCCATGCGAAATCTCTGCAACTGCTCTCGAGGCGAGGCGCTAAACGCCAGTCTTTCGGTCCGATCGTCACAGTCCTTGGCGCGTTCGACGCTCTTTTGATGAACGAGGGGGAACCGCATCTGCCGAGTCGGAAGTCCGGCAAGGATCGAATCCTCTGCCCGCGTGAAGGTGGATTCCGCGCCGAAGCCGATGTTGGTAACAAGATTTTGCGCGGGCTGAATCGCCAAAGCGTTCGCACGCCAGCACGAAAAAATCAGCTGAAAATCCCAGGTGTCCAGGCCGGCGTGCACTGCGTCGAAGATGGCGCGCCAGTAGGCCGACGCCAGAGGATTGCCAAGATAATCGCTCAACCATGGCGTCTCCCTTAGGTTCGGCCACTGATTGAGATCTGGATCATATTGCTGCCAGGTCCGGCGCCAGCCGGCCCAACCCCAAATCAAGGGATAGCGGGAAAAGAAATAGCTCGCCGGACCGCAATCGGCGTCCAGTTGAAAATTACTGCCGCAAATGACCGCAATTCGCGGATCATTCCGGTAGCGGTCCAACAGCTCCGTGCAGAATCGGAAAAATGAGGGATGCGGAACGCAATCGTCCTCTACAACAATGACCTCCTCGACGCGGTTGAACGCCCAGGAAAGGCCGCTCTGCAGACGCGAGCGCAGGCCGAGGTTGGTGGGGGAGACGTTCCATTCTATGTCAGCCGGCCAATCGATGGATTTGATCAGGTCGATGACGGCACTACACTTCACCGGGTCGTCCGCTCGATCTTGTCTTGGTCCATCCGCGATGATCATGAGGTGTCTCGGCTTGACCGTAGCCAAGGCCGCCAAGACCTTCTCTGTGTGGGAGGGTCGATTGTATACGCAGAATGCGACCGAGGTTTCGACCGGGTCGATCGCCGTCATTGGCCTGCACGCCGACGATTAACAACCGAATGAAGCAGTCTGAGGTAGCCGCGCATGGGCTCGTGCGCGCGGCGACCGAAGTTGGTTTCATGGATCCGGCGCAGCAGCGCTAGCTCCTGAACACATTTGCCACGCAAGCCAAGGTCATCAGCGCGCGTCCACCACTCCAGCGCAGTTCCAACATCCAAATCGGTCGCGAACGGTCCAACCATGCGGAGCGAATCGCTTCTAATCGTCACCGACCCGAGGACGCGCGACGCCCACGCGGCGGCGGATCGCGCCCCGGTCTCGTCGGAGGGACCGACAAATTCGGCAACCAGACCGTAGACAAAGTCGAGCTCGGGGGCAGCCGAAAGGGCATCGAGCTGGGTTTCCGTTTTCGTCGGCGGCCACAGATCGTCCGAATCCAGAAATGCAAGGTAGGGCTTGGAGGCGAGGCGCGCGCCGTGGTTCTTGGCGTGGGCAAATCCGAGCGCTGATTGGCGGACGTACTGAACGTCAGCGAACCGCTGCACCTGCATGGCGGTTTCGTCCATCGAGCCATCATCGACGACGATCACTTCCTCCGGCGGGCATGTTTGGTCATACACGCTTTGCAACGCCTCAGCGATGAACTTTGCACCGTCGCGGACCGCGATGATCAAGCTCACTGGCGCCTTCCTCATGGCCGACGCTCCAAATCAAACCCAGATTGGCAGACCAATTGTATCTGCGCTTCTCGGTCAATGGGAGAGGTCGCCACCGACGCGCCTTGAAGTTTCAGTTTGTGCACGAAAATGCCTAACTGTCGTGTGTCGGACGAAATTCCGAGCGACTGCGGCGACCTTGGTTCGCGTATTACGAAAGTCAACACTTGGCATCGATCGGTCAATGCCTGCTTCAGAATCGTAACGGCGCGCGTATGCGGCAGCGCATCGACCGACTCGAATAGCCAGTCTGCCAAACGCTGGCGATTGATCCAAATCTCGACGCGCAATCGGGGTGCCGCCGGAGCGACCATGGCCGAAATTGTAAACTCGAGCGTAGCGTCACCTCGCGTCGTGCCGAGGTCAAGTGCAAGCGCCGCCTCGCGCCCTTCTGTCCAGCGGCCGTTTGCTTCGGGTTCCGACCAGCCGACGAGCAACGCTCCTTTCGGATCGCCGGAGAGCGACAGGTCGAGCGGTCCGTCCTGCAGGTTCGCCGCTCCTCGCCGGCCGAGGCGGACCGGCATGCCATCGCCGCGCCAAATCCGCGAAATTAGGGATCGAAGCCAGGGCGGGTAGCCTACGGCAGCAAGCAACGCCAGCAGCGATGCTTCCAAGACAGAGTTGGCGCCCCAGCTATATCTGATCCAACGCCGCAGCGCGGTCACGTCTCGCGCGTGTTCTAATGTCTCGTCGGAACCCCGGTAGTTCTGAAACGAAAGCAGTGCGCTAGCCACCCGATTGAGCGTAGCCGGATTTCGGGCTCGCAATCGATAGTCCAGCATCTCAACCAACGAAACGTGTTCGCGGTCTAGTATCGATATGACGTCGTGGGGCACTTGGACGTCAAGGCGATCGCGCAGATACCGAAGACAGTTCCTTGCTTGCAGCGCCACGCGACGGGTCCGGACCTGCGTGAGGAAATACGGCCAATCGAATTTCGCATTGGCGTGGCGAAGAATGATGGTCGAGTCGGTCGCCCACCGGATGGTGCCAACTCCATTCCAAGGCGCGCCGTGCACGAAAGCATGCAGGACCTGATCTTCAAGGCACGGCGCGTAACACTGCTCGCCGCCGAACTGGACCGCTGTCCGTCTGCCCCAGAGTGCGGCATCGGCGCTGGTCCAGCGATTTTGCGGGTTGACATACCAATGAAGATCAAGATGCCCGATTTGCCCGGTTTGGAAGTCACAATTGATGGCTCGATCGATCAACTCCTGGCTGACAAATTCGCCTCGGCCGTAGTAGGGACGCCAACCCGTCGTCTCGAGGATTTCGATCGCCGATTTTGCATCCTCCGGATGCACAAGCAGGTCAATGTCGGTCATGGCCCGCATCGGCAGCTGATCCGGCAGAGCGGCGATGAATGCAATGCCTTTGAGCAAGAGGAACGGAATCTTCGAACGATGCAGTGCGTTCAATACCGGACGAGCCGCCTCGACTAGAACGTTGTTCAAAAACCACGCAAAACGACTTACGCCGCGGAAGCGCTGTATGAGCGGGTCGTCGACTCCGTGGGCTCGAAGATTGTTGGCCAGCAGCGGCAAAATGCGCTGCGAACCGAAATCCAAGGCGTCGAGGTCGAGCGCCTTGCGCCATTCAGCGAACGCGTCGAGGGCAGGACGCCCCGAAAGCAGAGCTGCCCGTAGAAGCAGGGTATCTTGCGGTCCCGGAAGGGGGCTGACGCTACTGTTGAGCATCGCTGGAGACCGAACAGGACGGCGCAGCAATGAGCGTCGTTTCTCGGTTCCTCAGCGGCGGCGTCGAGCCAAGCCCTGCTAAAGTCACGTAACCCGCTCCCGTTCGGTTTTTTGGAATGGATGGTCTCAGGATCACACGTTCCGGCGCTGCCGTAAGACGGACTGCCTGGCAATCGCAAGCAATTCTTTCCGGTAGATCGGCATGCTTGCCGCGAGCATGGACAAATTCGAGGAATGAATGCGCTTATGTAACAGCACGTCATCGATGACTTCGATCCTGGCTCCGGATTCGCGCAGCTTTGCGAACCAGACAATGTCACTGGCGATCTGCCAGGTTTCTTCGAATTGCCCCAGTGCCTGAAACACGCGTCGCCGCACCAGCGCCGCCCCAGGCATATAGGCGATGTAGCTCCCGTCGAAGAGTTTCGGCTTGAAGCCGCGCGGAACGGCTTGGCCCTCCTCAAGAAAGAACTTCACGCGGCCAACGATGCAATCAAGAGCCGGATCGGGGGCCAGCCTCTCGACTTGGCGCAAGAGGGAATCCTTGGGCCAGATGTCGTCACTGTCGAGAAAGGCGATGGCGTCGCCGCGCGCGGCACCGATTCCGCGGTTCCAGGCTTGCGCGAGTCCTGAGCCGTCCTGTTCGACGACCGTTGTCCGCGGATAGGAGGCGGCAATCACCCGTGTTTGATCGGTCGAGTTTGCATCCACAACGATTAATTCGTAATTTTGGTATTCTTGCGCTGCGATGCTGTCGAGCGCGAACGGCAAAAATTGTGCCGCGTCCTTGGTTGCCATGACGACCGAAACGAGCGGATCATTCATTGCAAGAACTCATCGCTGGTCGTCCGCCGCTCTCCGTCCGCGCCGGCACCCGAACCAGAAAGCTGGTGATCTGCAGTGAATTCGCCGCTGGATCATTCATGGCGCTGGTCCTGCCGCTGGCCGCGGAGCAACCGTGCGAGCCGCGGCAAGGGCGGCAACCGCCTCCGCGGTCGCGCCGCCAGCCTTTGCTGCCCGCGCAAAATATAACTGAGCTCGCCAGTGATCGTAGCCCGCCTCTATCGCCCGCCTGAAGGCAGCAGCCGCCGATGCCGGTCGGCCCCGATTAATCAGCACCAAGCCCGACCACAATGCCAGATGCCTGTCAGCCGGGAAATAGTTCCAGTATTCGAGGATGCAGTCGCCGACCGCAGGCTCCATTGATGAAATGCGTGCTTCCGCCTCCAGAACACCCGGGTCTTCGAAAATACTCGCGCGGAAGTCGGCTGCGGCATCACCGAGTGAGCGAAGTAGCAAGGCGGCGCCCCGGCTCGAATGCGCATCGACCTCCGTCATCGCCCCCAAATCGGGGGAAGAATCACCTCGTATTGCCTTGGGACGTTGCAGCAGGTGCTCGTAAACGCGATTGAATTTCTCTGCGCAATTGCGCGCTCCAAATAATTCTTTGGCGCGAGTTGCGGCGTTGCGTCCAAGCCGATTTCGTTCGTCGGGATGGCGATAGAGAAATTCGACCGCGCGCGCGTATTCCTTCTCATCTTTGGCGACCAGTCCAGTTTCGCCGTGGACGATCAAATGGGGCGCGCCGCCATAGGGCAGCACGACCGCCGGAATGCCTGCATGCATGACTTCCTGCAGGACAAGCTCGCCGGCGCTGTAGTTACTTTCGCGGAGCGGATATCCAAACACGTCAAGTCTGGCGATTATTGAGCGAACGTCTTCGACGTAGTCGAGGAACTCCAAACTCACCTTGTCTTGGAGTGCGAGGGCCTGCCTCTTGAGAGTTCCAACTGCTTTGCCCGTCCCGCAAACGATGAAATGCGCACTCGGGACATCGATGTCGGCGCACATCGCAACGAATTCGGGGTGCATCTTTGCAAAATCCACGGCACCGATATAGCCGACATTAAACGTCGCGTGGTGCTCCGCGCGAATATTCTCGACCCTTGTAAAATCCGCGCCGCAGAGGATCAAACCAGCTTGCTCAGATTTTAAAGACTTTACCGAGTCCAATTCGAGTGTCACCGGATTGGCGGCAACAAACATGTCCGCACTTCCGACGATCTCGCGCGTGATGAGGTGCGGCGGATGTTGTCCGTTGACGTGACTCCACACCAACGCGCGCATCGCCGGAAGCGGCTGCGTCCATAAGTCGTGCATTTCTGGCGAATTCCAGTAGTGAAAGTGAACGATATCGGCATCGGCCAAAGCGGCAACGACCTCGGAGGTTGTGCTGGGCGGCAGCACCTTCAGGCCGGCTTGCAATGCAAGATCGAGGGCGCGCCTATCGGCGGGCGACAGTGAGACAACGCTGTGGTAAAACAAACCCGATTGCGAAGAGTGTCTTGCGATTCCGATCAGCGCGCGTGCCGCGCCTCCCAGCGACAGGCGCGGGATGATGTGCAGGACGCTCGCGGGAAACTCAGGCACGCTAATCACTGCCCTGCCGTCGTCGCCACCCTGCGAATAAAGTCCGAGACGGCAACCGGAATAAGCGCAGGAGCAGAGCCGAGATGAAACCGATAGCACGGAAGCTGCCGTACCAGGGACGATAACATCGTCACCGCTTCGGCACCGGCATTGGGCGACATCGAAATCGATTGCGACGCCATTTCGATCAGGGGAATGCGCGGTGAAATCCGCTCGAACCAGGGCCTGGGGGTGTTGCTCTTGCTTGGCAGCAGGATCGCAAGCAGAGGAATGTGGTCTTTGAGTTGTCTGGCGTAATGGGGATGCAAGTAATATAGGTTCTTCTCTGTATCGGGATCCTCGCGATTGATCCGAGGCAGCGGCAGCCGCGCCCAGTCACCCGAACGCAGCTTGGCGGACGAGTAAAGACTGTAGACCGTCGGCCTCGGGATTGTCGCGACCGCACAAAAATCGTCGCCGACAAAGCTGAGACCTGACAGCATGCATCCGACCGAAGTGTTCGATTTTCCCGCGCCGCCACGGCCGACGATCAGGACGCTGCCCTTGTCGGTGCCGACACCGGCGGCGTGCACGACCTGTCGACCGTGATTTCGCATGAGCCAGCCGAGGATCCAACGCAACGGCGCCCCCCGCTCATAGGTGGGGACGGCCCTGGCATCGTAAGCGCAGAGCCAGCCCAGGCGGCTTTGGTGCCGGAGTAGGGACAAGGTTCTGGCTTGTCGATCATAGGCAACGCGATGTTGATCGTCGCCGAAGCCAACCAACTCGCCACGGACTGTGAAGTCATCGATTGCGACCGGGGCCGGCGGCATGGCAACGCCGGTGGACGCGCGATCCCATAGACGGACCGTCAGCACGGGTTCCTCGCTCAATCGATCGACTTCCAAATGATCGAGAGCGGGCGCGATAACCTGCAGCAACGCCGGGCCGGCAAATTGCAATTGGACTGCCAGATCAGCAATCTTGTAGCAGCGTTCGAAGGAACCTTGCACTTGAGCCCGGGCCCGCGCCCATGCTTCATCGGCTAGCCCGAAATATCCGTCGAGCATAACGGCGTATTCGCCGGAATCGCCTTGCGGGCGCGTCAGTTCTTGGTCGTCGCAGCGGCTCCTGGCCTGAATACTGGCCATCCGCGGTCATCCACATCATGGACCGGATCAAGGAGCAGTAGGTCCTGCAAATCGGTATACATTTCAACGACCGGATGAGTGAAGGGCTTTTTTGCGGTGTCGGGTGCCATCGGGATCGATGCGGCCGCGGCCTCGGTCTGGACGGGGACGAGCAACGACTCCTGTCGCATCTTGTCGACGAAATGCGTAACGGCGCTATCGATGTCGTGCGCATTGCCGTCATAGGAGGTAATCAGCGCTTCTTTTACGGTTTGGACATCGGCTCCGTCGATCAGCCAACTCCAAATCTGAGCGCTGACACCCGGCAGACTATAGTAAGTGCCAGTTTCCAGATTGATCGCCAAAATTTCATCGTCGAACTTTTCAAAGACTGCCTGCTTGTCGTTCAGACGAAAGCGTGACGGTGACGTCATTTGAGAATCCCGTGAGCTTTGCGCTCCGTACCGACAGGCCCGGGCCAGTGTCTCGCTGCGGCGTTGCAGTTTACACCGGCGATTTGATAGCATTCACCGTACCGATCTGCAACGAGCTGGCGTCGTCTTCGCGTCATGAGCCTCAGTGCCATTCCCGGTTAAATGCATCCCCGAGCGTTCCTTTTACGAGTAAGCTGTGAACCGTGATCTGCTTGCGGGCGAGGCCGCGTTGGTGACCGGCGCAGCACGAGGCATCGGCGCCGCGATTGCCCGCGCCCTGGCCGCAGAAGGCGCAAGCGTATTTCTCACCGACATCGACGGGAAAGCTGTCGAAGCCGCGGGACGGGCCCTGGCTAACTCTGGATCTCGAGTAGGGTTTTGTTCCGCCGATCTGAGGGCCCCCGGCGCGGCAGACAAAATCATCGATGCCGCGACCGAACAAGTGGGGCCGATTTCGCTCATGGTGCATGCGGCGTCACCGGCCTTTTCCGGGTCAGCTTTGGAGCTGAGCGACGAGGTCTGGAACGATATGCTTGGTGTCAATCTTCTGGCCGGCTACCGAATCGCCCGTCGGCTCGGCAACGTCATGAAGGGACAGGGTATCAGAGGCCGGATGCTTTTCATCACGTCGCTGCACACCCAAACACCCAGAGGCAGCCCTGCCTACAGCTCAGCCAAGGCCGGGGTAACGATGATGATGAAGGAGCTTGCTAAGGCGCTGGGACCGAGCGGCATCCGCGTGAACGCGATTGCTCCAGGCCTGATCGCCGCAAACTGGTATCCGGAGGCCGAACGCTTGATTCAAGCAACGCCTTTGCGGCGGATCGGCAGTCCCCACGAGGTCGCCGCGGTGGCCGTCGCCCTGTTGGCGGACCGTTTCTCGAGTTTTGTCACCGGGACCATCGTTACAGTCGACGGCGGTCTGGCGCTCCACAACTGGCTCGACAGTTAGTACGTTTTCATCACAGGGGCTGTTCGCCGACAAGCGAGTCCGCCAATGAGCGTGGAAAACGGCGATATTCCCGATCATCGCATGAGCGCCGCACTGAAGTATCTGCATCAACTCCAGACCATGCTTCGCCGCCTGGAGGAATCTCAGATGCAAGCGATCACACAGGCGGGAAACCTGTGCGCCGACGCGTTGATTGCGGGTCGCCGGATTTATGTCAGTCCGAAAGGCAGCCACTGCCTCCACACCGAGCTTACGGGTCGGGCCGGTGGATTTGTGATCCTTAAGGTGTTGACCGAGGGTGAGGCTGAGCTCGGTGCCGGAGACGTTGTGATCATCGGTACCAATGCCGGCTTCGATCCATCCACAGTCGGGTTAGCTGTGCGATGCCGTGCATTGAGCGTGTATACGATCGCGATTACCAACGTGGTTTTTGAGCAGTCGATCAAATCGGTCGATCCCAGCGGCAAGACACTGCACCAAGTCGCCGACATTTGTATTGACCAAGGTGGTATGAGCGGCGATGCGGTCCTAAGATTCTCGGAATTGGAAGTGCCAATCATTCCTTCCAGCGGAGCGACCTCAATTGCTGCAGCCTGGATGATCTTCGCCGCCGCAGCCGAGCGAATGATCGCTGCCGGCAAGCTGCCGCTTGTTTATCAGGCTATCCAGTTGCCAGGCGCTACCGAACACAATCTTCGCGCTCAAGCCGAGGCGACCGGCTCCGGCTTAGGCTATTTGTAGGCATAGCTGACTTCTCGAACTTTTGCGAACGCCTCGTCACCAAAGCTCTGTTGCGAAAAATTTCTCGACCAGAAAGAATCCGCAACCGTGCGAATTGGAACTGCGCAGTCAGTCTAGGAACGCGACTGTTTGATGTCCGATATTGTGGTCGTTATCGTCGTGCTCTCGGCGTGCGCAGCAATGGGCATGCCGCTTTGTACCCTTCTTCCGCGGGACCGGTTCGCGGTTCGGTTTATCATCGCGCCGCCGCTTGGACTGGCCGTATTCGCGGTCGCCGGAACCATCCTGTACCGAGATGGCGTCCCGCCTTGGCTTTCGATGCTAGTTGGCGCGGGAGCGGGGCTGGTTGTAATGGGCGCCTGGCGCCTTGGGGCCAACCTACCTCGGTCAGCAGTTTCATCCACTAGCTTGGCGCCAGTGGCCGCGGGGACAGTTGCGGTGCTTGTTCTTTGCCTTTCGCCGGCGTGGACCGGAGGGGCAAAGTTTCGCATCTTCCAAGCCAATGTTTATGACCAAATGACGTTTTGGGCTGCGAGCGTAACTGTTCGAACTCACGATTACGCCTCGATCGTCGCGCAACAAAGCGCGTCGCTACCCGACCCTGTGGTCGAGCGGGGAGGTTGGTTTCTCGGCAATCGAGGGGTGATCTCTGTCGCCCACGCCGCGGTCGCCGATCTCAGCGGTCGAGGAGCCATTGACAGCACTTACGCGTTCTTGGCGGCACTGCAGGTTAACTTCTTTTTTGCTGCGCTGTTTATTCTGATCAATGTTTTTTCTGCCGACTACCGACTGGCATCCTTCGTAGGAGGTGCGCTAGCTGTCGGATTTTTCCCGCAATATGTTTTTGACATCAATTCTTGGTCTGAACTTTCGAGTCTGCCGCTATATTTGCTGATGGTCGCCCTCGTCGCGCTCGCTTTTGACCGCCGTCGACTCGGATCTCCCGGAGCCGTGGCAGGCTTCGCCGTCATTTTTGGAGTACTGCTGGGTGGACTGCTGTACCTATATCCCGAAAATCTTGCGATCTATGGCACTGCGGCCGCCGCGGCGGCGGTGACCGGTCTCGTGGTGCGCAAATCGGGATACGGGCGCGCGCCCAGTCTTGCCGCCTTGGGGTTGGGTCTTTGCCTAGCTTTGAGTCTAACGTTGTTCTTTTGGAGCGGCACTCTCGGGTTCCTGCTTCGTCAATACGGCAAATATGGGGGCCTGCGTCCCGATTGGTACCACTATTTCCAAGGTTATCTATTTGGCAGCGAACAAAATTATGTTGCGGTGCTGTTCGATGCCGCGAGTAGTCATGCGCAAATCGTGAATGTCTGGTTTTCGCTGCCGATTGAATCGATTATCGCCGGCTTGGGGCTCTATTTCCTGCTTCCGGGTGCATCCTGGCCGCCGGCCCTCGCGGTGGTTTGGAAAATTGCCCTCTATTGCTTTTTGGCAGCACTAGTCGCCGGCGTTATCCGTGCCATCACGCGAATCTGGAAAGCGAGCCCGGATGGAAGCAGTGCTCGGATGATCGCGGCCTGTCTGGCTGGCTGTCTCCTGCCGGCCGCGATCGCCTTAGCGGGATACTATTGGGCTGCCGGAAAGGGCCTCTCGATGGCCGCTCCCATGTTGTTCCTCCTGGCCTCCACGCCGCTTCTCGACAATTCCGTGACGGGAGGGATTGGACAACTGGGACGCGGCGCGAGTTTCTTATTTGTGCTTGCTCATTTTGCGCTGGGCCTCTTGCGTCCGATCCTTGTTACGGAAGCGGTAGGCAGCAATCTTCCGGGGTTGCCGACCGCAGCCGCCGCGGTGAGTCAGCAAAAGGATGCATTGGATTGGGAGGAGTGGAGGTGGGCGGCCGAGCTCGGCAAGTGTCACGGCGTCTTTTTGGATCTCGACAACCCCGTGATGCTGCAGCTCGTCCGCCGCGCGGCCGTCGATCTCAAAGTGCCGTGGGCCGCATCAATCAGGCCAATCTGGCCCGAAGAGCCCTCCGCCCGGCCGTACTTGCCGAAAGGCTGGGAAAGCTTCGATTGCGTTGCATCAATAAATCCGCTCGCCGCCAAACCGGGTCAGACGTTGATCTGGCTCGGACGGGACCGTTCTATCTTCGACTACCTCAAAGCTCCGCACGCCGAACTGGAATTCGGCGTGCAGGCTATCACGGGAATTTCGCTTGTTGGCGGCTATGGAATCGAAACGACCCCGCAGGGAGCGCTACAGTGGACGGCACGAGTGGCGCGCTTCGGAGTACCGAATAACCCTGCTGCGTCGGCAAGGACCTTGCGATTGGAACTGTGGCCGATGCCTCTGGCGACCAAAACCCTGAGGATCACTGTCAACGGCTTGCCCCTTTACGACGGCGTGGTGCCGTCGGGCGCGGTCACCGTGACGCTGGACAAGTTCGCCTCACAGAACGAGCTTGGCGTGGAGTTAGAGGCCTCGGCGGCGACGCGCTATCCAAATGATCCCCGCGAACTCGGCGTTGCGATAAAGGAGCTTCGACTGATCAAGTAAGGTTGGAAGCGGTACAATCATCGTTCCCTCCCATTCGTGAAAGGGCGTTACCGTGGTAATCCGCCTTTCTGGGGATTTAGACTGGGTGCGGCAGCCTCAACGAGGGTTTGAATGACGAATGGTGATTCTGAAAAGCGTCTTCAGCAGGAACTGCAGGAACTCAAATATCGTATCGCCATGCTCGAGGAACGCACCGATTCGATCGCCCGCGCGTTTTCGCGGTTGCGGCACCAAGGTCGCCGTCTGTGGCTGCGGCCGCCATTGTGGACGTTCGAACAATATCGCCCTAAGGAGCTGAACGTTGCACCAAACTATGCCAACAAAGAGATTCCATCCGCGGCGGTGTCGATTGCAATCGTGACGCCAAGCTATAATCACGCCCAGTACATACGTGCGGCGATCGATAGCGTCCTGACACAGAACTATCCTTGTCTGAACTACCTCGTTCAAGACGGGGGTTCCTCGGACGATACCGTCGACATCCTGCGCTCCTATGGTTCGCGATTGGTGTGGCGCAGCGGCCGCGACGGCGGGCAGGCTCAGGCCATCAATCACGCCTTCGCCGCCACCAAGGGCGAGGTAATGGCGTATCTCAACAGCGATGACATGCACCTACCGGGCACGCTCGCCTATGTCGCCAGCGTGTTCCACGCGCGTCCCAACATCGACATCGTCTATGGTAACAGAGTTTTCGTCGATCGCGACGGGCTCGACGTCGGCCGCGCGGTGCTGCCACGCCACGACGCGAAGGCGCTATATTGGGCAGATTACGTTCCGCAGGAGACGATGTTCTGGCGCCGCCGGGTTTGGGACGCGATTGGGCCGTTCGATGAATCATTCCACTATGCGCTCGATTGGGATTTCATCCTGCGGGCGCAACACGCCGGTTTCAAGTTCCTGCGTGTCCCACGCTTTCTCGCCTGCTTCCGTGTCCACGACCAGCAAAAGACCGCGGTGAATTACGATCAGGGACGCCAGGAGATGCAGCGGTTGAGAACCCGCTATCTCGGATTTGAACCGACCCAAGCGGAGATAACAAGAAAAATAATGCCTTACCTTTTGCGGCAACTCGCTGTCCATTGGGCGTATCGGTCCGGCCTCCTGCGCCTCTAGGCGATCAAGGTCGTCAGCCGAGTCGCCGCGTCCGGTCTTAAGTCGGCTTTCGCGCCGAAGCAGCAGCCTCGCGCGAGTGTATCTCGCTGCCCGCCGCTTTTCGTTGATCTATCATGGGCTGCCCATCGTGGCTGTCCAATGAACGGTGCACGCAGGGCTACGGCGAGCGTCACCTGCGGTTTGCCCGGTCACTCGGAAGAAATCTAACACTCATGTGACGCGAATGACCCGGAGGAGCACCATGCGGGCGACGATTAAATGGGCGGAAATGCGGTTGCGGGCACGAAACACGAAAACGCTGCGGCTCGCCTACCGCATTGCTCGGTCGTTTCAGCTGTTCGTTCCCTCCAAGACGTTGCCTGAAAGCCTGGTCCGCGATTGTCGGTTTTTCAGTTCACGCGTGTCCATGCTCGACCATCTTCCGGGCGCTGGCCGCGTGGCTGAGCTGGATACTTATAAGGGGGATTTTGCTCGCGAGATTCTTTCACGGAATTTACCTGTGGAATCGCACCTGATCGACATCGACCACGCGCAATTCGATCGGGCCCTAGCCGCCGACCCCCGCGCGTGAAATGCCACCAAGGTTTGACCGACGCGACGATGGTCACGTTTCCAGATTCATATTTTGACTGGATCTACGTCGACGCCGGCCACTCATATGCTGCGGTGCTCGCCGATGCTTTCGCGTCGGCGCCGAAGCTGAAACCCGGTGGATATTTGCTGTTTAACGATTTCGCACATATCGACCCTTTCCTCGGTCGCTGCGGCGTCCATCGGGCTGTGGTCGATTTTGCCTTGGAAATGAACTGGCCCCTGCGACTCTTCGAGTTCAATGAAGTTGCGCTCCACGACATCGGATTGCAGAAACCTGAAATCAGTGCACAGTGCGACTAAAATTAATGCGAAGGGATACATTTCTGTACAGGCTCTTGTTCGACGATCAGTCTTCCTAGAGCGATTGCAGGGCCCGCACGCCATTGGCCCCTCATATTGGTCGGTCTTGGTCGTCGCCGGGGCGACTTGGGCTCTACGGCGCTCGGCGCGCCCGCGATTGTGCTACCGATCGAGACGTCGACATCCAACGACAGGTCGAACATCGTCCGCGTCCGCGTCGACTGGCTCTTTAGCGGTCGGCCGATGTGGCGATCGCCACTGGGCGCTGGCCTCGCCGGCCTCAATCCGAGACAGACGTCCCTTTGACCATCGCATCGCGTCGCAAGTTATTGGATCCGTTATTGGATTTCCTGAAATCATGCGGCGCAACGCGGCAAAACTAGCCCATTGCCTGTAAAATTCCCTGATATCGGGGGCGGAGAAAAACCCCGTAGGGGAAAGGGGGCGCTTTTTTCCGTAGGCCGCTATCGCCAAAAGCGACAGATTTGTGCCGCGCGTCACTTCGGCCAATCGAGATAACGGCAACGCTCACAGCAAGGGAGCCAAGAAACGGAGTGAAGCCATGGACATCTCGGCGACAAGCACCGCGAAAATCGCGCCCGGGTATGTATGGCCGATAGCGGTCATTTCCCTCGGTGCCATCTTCACATTCGCATGGGTCACGATTTTTATTTGGCTATTGCTTGGCTTCCTTATGATGTGAGAATGCGTTGCTGTCTGAAGTTTTTCCCTAAGCGTTGACGAGACTGAGATGTTTGCTATTCGTGCGGCCAATAGCGCGCAAAATTGGCAGCGCGCCGGAGGGCGCACAATGAGGGCGAGGGCGGCTGGCAACCCTAGGGCGCCAAAGGCGATCGGCATATTTGTCGGCTCGGCAGTGGATGTAAAAAATCTGCTGTGGGCAAAAGGGGCCTGCGCAACTTCCGGCTAGGCTCCCCAGCGGGCCGCGCGCCTCACAGGGACGATGGCTTCGCGCAGACCACCTGACCCAGGTTTGGCCCGAAACCCAAGCTCACGAGGCAAAACGTGAGGAAGCATTGGTTTCATTGGTTCGATAAGGGCGATGGCGAAACGCTGACGGAGATAGCGAAGACATAAACGAATCAGCAGCTTCCAAAAAGTTTAACATTTGCGATGACCGTGTTGGCGCGCAAGGACGCGATTCAATGCGTCAATTGCGGCGGCAGGATCAGCCTGTCGACGCCGACCAACAAGATTTTGATAGCCGAAACGGCCTCAAGCTGTGCCCAGATCGGCGAGGCGTTAATAAAGGGCCTGTCGCTGATGTGAGCTTGGCTGGTCGCAGTCGATGGATATTCGTCTTGACGGAGCTCTAGACAAACTTGACGCCCACGTAGTGCGCGTCGGTCCACACGACTTCGCAGCTACGCCGGACGCTACGGTCCTTGTACATGATAAGGATAAAGGTCCGCGGCAAGTCCGCTAAAGGGTGGGCGACAGCAAGCCGAGCGCCGCCGTCCGACATGTCCCAGATCACGCAGGCGATTGGCGGGCCGTCTCCGCCCAAAATGACTTCAGCGGCGCGCCGCATCGGATAGCG
>Ga0187783_10001385_pt1 | contig 17868 bp, 16 predicted proteins | sample 1015_SJ02_MP02_2_FD_132471 | JGI IMG/M metagenome (GOLD analysis project Ga0187783, IMG submission 132471) | Tropical peat soil microbial communities from peatlands in Department of Meta, Colombia - 1015_SJ02_MP02_20_MG | ecosystem: Environmental > Terrestrial > Soil > Wetlands > Peat | place...
CTACGCATCGACAGACAACGCAGCGGACAATGGCCGTCTGGACCGGAGCGACGATCGTGCTCGGCGCGGCCGGTGTCAACCGCATGGGCGGTCGTGCCCGCCGTTAGCGGATCGGCAGGAAGCCAATCCTGTCTCGCACCCTGGCCATCGTCGCCCCGGCCAGCCGTCGCGCCCTGGCCGCGCCGTCAGCGAGCATCTGATCCAGATCCGCCTCGTCCGCCAGCAGCTTCTCGGTCCGCTCCCTGATGGGCGCGAACGCCTCGACGACGACCTCGGCCAGGTCCTTCTTGAGCACTCCGTAGCCGCCACCCGCGTAGCGCTGCTCGAGGCTGGCGATCGGCTCCCCGGCCAGCGCGGAGTAGATGCGCAGCAGGTTGGTAACGCCGGGCTTGGCCTCCTCGTCCGCGCGCACCTCACCATCGGTGTCGGTGACCGCCCGCATGATCTTGCGGCGGATGGAGCCGGGCTCCTCCAGGACGTCGATGATGCCCTGGGGCGACGAGGACGACTTGCTCATCTTGATCGACGGATCCTGCAGGTCGGTGATCTTGGCGACGCCGGGCAGGATGTAGGGGCCGGGTACGACGAAGGTCTCGCCGTACCTGTGGTTGAAGCGCTGGGCCAGATCCCTGGTTAGCTCCAGATGCTGCCGCTGGTCCTCACCCACCGGCACCTGGTCGGCGTCGTAGATGAGGATGTCGGCCGCCTGCAGGATCGGGTAGGTGAACAGGCCCACGCTCGCGGTCTCGGTGCCGCTCTTGGCCGACTTGTCCTTGAACTGCGTCATCCGGCTCGCCTCGCCGAATCCGGTCTGGCAGGCCAGCACCCACTCCAGCTCGGTGTGATCGGGCACGTGGCTCTGCACGAAGACGATCGACCGGTCCGGCTCCAGCCCGGCCGCGAAGAGCTGGGCGGCGGCGACCCTGGTGCGCCGGCGTAGCTCGGCCGGCTTCTGCGGCACGGTGATCGCGTGCAGGTCTACCACGCAGTACACGGTGTCGTGGGTGTCCTGCAGCGCCACCCACTGCCGTACCGCGCCGAGGTAGTTGCCGATGTGGAAGGAGTCGGCCGTCGGCTGGATTCCGGACAGCACGCGAGGTCTGGGCATGCGCGCAGTCTAGTTCGGTCGCAACCCGAACCCGAGCCAGCCAGGCCGGGCGCCGCGCCGCCTAGAGCCAGCCGCCGATCTTCCTGATGGCGCTCCGCCGGCCTCGGAATTCCGACTCGCCCAGGTGTCGAAGACCGTTGGTTACCCCGAAGAACATGCCGATCACCAGGAAGACTGCCGCGATCCACAGCCAGCGCCCAGCCCCCGTGCCGCTGTAGTGCAGGATGACAGCCGACCAGCCCAGCGCGACGAGATCGAAGATGATCACCATGGTCTTGATCCAGCCGGGGGTGAACCACACCGTCGCCATCCCGACGAGGATCCCGATAGCGAACCAGTACGTGGGGGTACCCGGCGACGAGGCAGCGCCTGCGGGGTGGCTGAGGGCAAGGACGAGGTGCGTCATAGCGCTCAAGATCGCATACGCCACGTTCGTCAGCAAGAATCGACACTCGTATCGAGAAATGCCATTTCGCGCGCCGTGTCCACGGATACGCCGCACGGGGCTGGACGCTCATGCCTGCCACCCGTCAGCCGGGAGTGCTCAGCCGGGCAGCGAGCCTGGCGTTGTGGCTGGCGAACTCGCGCCATTCGGGCGGCGTCTGGGCTAACAGCGGAGCTGCCTCGGTCCGCGACCGGTGAGCCTCGCCCCAGCCGCGGACCCGGCCGGCCCGGATCGCGAACCGGACGAGCACGCCGCCCGCCCAGCCGCACGCGATCGCCTCGGTGTCTGCCGCCTCGATCGCGACCACTCGCTGCGGCGCGGTGACCCACTCCAGCGCGGCCAGCTCGGCCTGAATCCGGCTCGCCACCTCGTAGGCCTCGCTGGCCGTGGCGGCCGCGCGGCGGCCGAGGAGCTCCGCGCGCACCGCGGTGACGGCTGTCGGCTCGCGCCCCAGCACGGCGGCGATGGCGGCCGCGAGCCCGGGCCGATCGGCCGGTTCGGCACCCCGGTGCCTGGCCAGGTCACGGGCCGCGCCCGCCGGCGCGGCCGCCGCATAGTCCAGCGGCAGCACCCGCAACAGCGCCGCAGCGGCGAGCCGGGCCCGCAGGCCCCCCAGGTAAGGCCCGAAGTAGCGCGCGTCGCAGTCCCGCCCGGCCGCGTGCACGACCGTCAGCCCGGGCGAGCGCGCAGACGCGTCGAGCCGGAGATAGACCTCGGCCTCCTGGCCCCCGGCCGTCAGGTTCCAGGGCAGCAGCTCCTGCTCGAGCAGGCTGCGCTCCAGCCACGCTGCCTCGTGCTCGGACCCGCACTCGACGGCTTCGATCCTGGCTATGGCGTCCACCATGGCCAGCAGGTGCGGCCGGTCGCCGAGGTCGCTCCAGTACGAAGCGACCCGCCGGCGCAGGCTGACCGCCCGACCGAGATACAGCGCCTGACCCCGCGCGTCCCGGAACCGGTAGACCCCCGGCCGGAGCGGCAGCCTTCCCACCACCGCTCGCGCCGCCCCACTCACGCCTTCACGCTGCCACACTCACCGCTCCGCCGCAGAACACACGCCCTGCCGCCCGCTGCCCGCCGTCCAAAGGGGCGCGACCGCGCCAACCACGCCCCACTATGGACATGGTCCGCACTCCGCCGCCCCTTGACGCGGCCCGGCGAAGGGTCGCTCTGGCGAGCGCGCGGCGGGGTCAGGCGGTGACGGTGTCGCCGTGCATGACGGGGACGATGTCGGGGGCGCCGAGCCTGATCGCGTCGGCGTCCTGGTCGGTGTCGGCTTCCTGGGAGGCGCGCTCGGCGGCGACCCTGGCACGGTAGTTCTCCAGCTCGCGGCCGACCTGCCGGGACTTCCACCTCATCGGCCCGGCCATCAGCGCGGCGGCCTCGGCGGCCGCCGACAGGCCGCGGTCCCAGGTCTCGATGGAGGCGTGCGTGCGCCGTGCCAGCACGTCGTCGAGGTGCCGCGCGCCCTCATGCGACGCGGCGTACACGACCTCGGCGCGCAGGTAGTCATCGGCGCCGGCGAGCGGCCTGCCCAGCGACGGGTCGGCGGCTATCAGCTCCAGCACCTCGCCGATCAGCGAGCCGTACCGGCGCAGCAGGTGCTCGATCCGGGCCACGTGCAGGCCGGCGGACCGGGCCATCGCATACCGCGAGTTCCACAGCGCGATGAAGCCGTCCGCGCCGGCCAGCGGAATGCTGTCGGTGCACGACGGCGCGACCCTGCCGTCCAGCCCGTGCGCCACCGCGTCGACCGCGTCCCTGGCCATGATCCGGTACGTGGTGTACTTGCCGCCCGCGATCATCACCAGGCCCGGAACCGGGTGCGCCACGGTGTGCTCCCGCGACAGCTTCGACGTGATATCCGACTCACCGGCCAGCAGCGGGCGCAGCCCGGCGTACACGCCCTCCACGTCATCGCCGGTCAGCGGCACCGCCAGGATCTTGTTGACCTGGCCCAGCAGGTAGCCGATATCGGCCCGGCTCGCCGCCGGGTGCGCCCTGTCCAGCGCCCAGTCGGTGTCGGTGGTGCCGATGATCCAGTGCCGCCCCCACGGGATGACGAACAGCACGCTGACCGGCGTCCGCACGACGATGCCGGTCGAGGACTGGATCCGGTCCCGCGGCACCACCAGGTGGACGCCCTTGGACGCGCGGACGTTGATGGTGCCCCGGCCGCCCACCATCGCCTGGATCTCATCAGTCCACACCCCTGTGGCGTTCACGACCTGCTGCGCCCTGATCTCCAGCCCGTTCCCGGTCTCCAGGTCGGTGGCCCGCACCCCGGTCACCCGCTCCCCCTCCCGCAGGAACCCGGTGACCTGAGTCCGCGACGCCACCCGCGCGCCATAACCCGCCGCCGTGCGGACCAGCGTCATCACATACCGCGCATCATCAACCTGCGCATCCCAGTACACCAGCGCCCCCGTCAGCGCCGACCTCTTCAGCGCCGGCGCCAGCCGCAGCGCCCCCCGCCTGGTCAGCTGCCGGTGACCAGGCAGCCCCCGGCTGTGCCCCAGCGAGAACCCCAGCGAGTCATACACGCTGACCCCGGCCCCCACATACAGCCGCTCCCAGCCATGATGAGCAAACGGGAACAAGAACGACACCGGCTGAACCAGATGCGGCGCCAGCCGCTGCAACAACAGCGACCGCTCGCCCAGCGCCTCCCGCACCAGCCCCACATTCAGCTGCTCCAGATACCGCAGCCCGCCATGAATCAGCTTGCTCGACCGCGACGACGTACCCGAACCGAAATCCCTCGCCTCCACCAGGCCCACCCGCAGACCCCGCGTCACCGCATCAAGCGCCACCCCCGCACCCACCACACCCCCGCCCACAACCAGCACCTCAAGCTCACCACCCGCCAGCCCCTCCAGCGCCGCAGACCGCTCCCCCGGACCCAGCCGCGTCGTCGCCACCGCCACATCACCCCCAGCCCCATGGCCGTTCCCGGCCTGCTGGACGGCCGACCTCACGGCAGGCCACAACCTGCTGTCAGCGCGGCGCGGCACCGGGTGTCACCACGACCTCGACCCGCTGGAACTCCTTGAGATCCGAGTAGCCGGATGTCGCCATGGTCCGGCGAAGCGCGCCCATGAGGTTCATCGAGCCGTCGGCGACCGTGGACGGGCCGAGCAGTATCTGCTCGAGCGTGCCGACCGTGCCGACCTTCAGCCGGGTGCCGCGGGGCAGCTCCGGGTGGTGCGCCTCGCTGCCCCAGTGGTAGCCCCGGCCGGGAGCCTGGACTGCGCGCGCGAACGGCGACCCGGCCATCACCGCGTCAGCGCCGAGCGCGAGCGCCTTCGCGATGTCGCCGCTACGGGTCATCCCGCCGTCGGCGATGACGTGCACATACCGGCCGCCGGACTCGTCGAGGTAGTCCCGGCGCGCGGCCGCGACGTCGGCGATGGCGGTGGCCATCGGCACGGCGACGCCGAGCACCGCCGCAGTCGTGTGCCCCGACCCGCCGCCGAACCCGGCGAGCACCCCCGCGGCGCCGGTGCGCATCAGGTGCAGCGCCGCGGTGTAGGTGGCGCAGCCACCGACGATCACGGGCACGTCAAGCTCGTAGATGAACTGCTTCAGGTTGAGCGGCTCGGCCTGGCCCGAGACGTGCTCAGCCGAGACCGTGGTGCCGCGGATCACGAAGATGTCCGCGCCCGCGTCGATGACCGGCTTGTAGTAACGCACGGTCCGCTGCGGGGACAGCCGGGCCGCGGTAGTCACGCCGGCCGCGCGGATCTCCTCGATCCGCTGGCCGATGAGGTCATCCTTGATGGGCTCGTTGTAGATGTGCTGCAGCCGCCTCGTCGCCGCCTCGTCGTCCAGCTCCGCGACCTCGGCCAGCAGTGGCTGCGGATCTTCGTACCGGGTCCACAAGCCCTCGAGGTCCAGCACGGCGAGGCCGCCGAGCCGGCCGATCGCGATCGCGATAGCGGGCGACACCACGCTGTCCATCGGCGCCACGACGATGGGCATCTGGAACCGGTACGCGTCGATCTGCCAGGCGATCGACACCTCTTCCGGGTGGCGCGTCCGGCGCGACGGCACGATCCCGATCTCGTCCAGCGCGTATGCCCGCCGACCGCTCTTGCCGCGACCGATCTCCACGACGCTCACGTTGCTCTCCCGCCCCTGCCCGCGCCCGGCCGCCAGTACCGCGCGCACGCCGGCGTGCGCGCCCGGCAGGTTGCCCGGACCGGCGCGGCCGGCCTAGTTGCGCCTGCCGCCATAGTTCGGCGCCTCGGCGACCATCTGGATGTCGTGGGGGTGGCTCTCCACCAGGCCGGCGCTGGTGATCTGGATGAACCGAGCCTGCTGCAGCTCGGCGATCGTGCGTGCGCCGCAGAAGCCCATGGCCGCGCGAAGCCCGCCGACGAGCTGGTCGGCGACCGCGGCTAGCGGGCCCCGATAGGGCACCTGGCCCTCCACCCCCTGCGGCACCAGCTTGTCCTCGCGAAGCACGTCGTCCTGGAAGTAGCGGTCCTTGGAGAACGACCTGCCGCGCTCGCTGTTGCGCATGGCGCCGAGCGACCCCATCCCCCGGTACAGCTTGAACTGCTTGCCGTTGATGAAGACCAGCTCGCCGGGGCCCTCCTCGCAGCCAGCGAGCAGGCTGCCGAGCATGACCGTGTCCGCGCCGGCCGCGATGGCCTTCGCGATGTCACCCGAGTACTGCACGCCGCCGTCGCCGACCACGGGCACGCCTGCCTGCTGGCACGCCTGCGCGGCCGCGTAGATCGCGGTGATCTGCGGCACGCCGACTCCGGCCACGACCCGCGTCGTGCAGATCGAGCCCGGACCCACGCCCACCTTGACCGTGTCGGCACCCGCGTCGATGAGCGCCTGCGCGCCCGCCGTCGTGGCCACGTTGCCGCCGATGACTTCGACTCTGGTGTTCGCCTTCACCTGGCCGACCATGTCGAGCACCGCCTGGGCGTGGCCGTGCGCGGTGTCCACGACCAGGACGTCGACACCGGCGTCCACTAGCGCCAGCGCGCGCCGCTTGGCGTCCTCGCCGACGCCCACCGCCGCGCCGACCACCAGCCTGCCCTCGGCGTCCTTGGTGGCCGCCGGGAACTGCTCGCTCTTGGTGAAGTCCTTCACCGTGATGAGCCCGCGCAGCCGGCCGGCGGCGTCAACGAGCGGAAGCTTCTCGACCTTGTTGCTGCGCAGCAGCCGGAGCGCCTCGGGCCGTGTCACGCCGACCGGCGCCGTCACCAACGGCATCGGCGTCATGACCTCCGCTACCCGCCGCCGGTGGTCGGACTCGAAGCGGATGTCGCGGTTGGTGACGATGCCGACCAGGATGCCGTCGGCGTCGGTGACCGGCACCCCGGAGATGCGGTACCGGCCGCACAGCTCCTCGACGTCAGCAACCGTGGCATCGGGACCGCAGATCACCGGATTGGTGATCATCCCTGCCTCGGACCGCTTGACGGTGTCGACCTGCTGGGCCTGCTCTTCCACGGACATGTTCCGGTGCAGCACGCCGACGCCGCCGTGGCGGGCCATGGCGATGGCCATGCGGGCCTCGGTCACGGTGTCCATCGCTGCCGACAGCAGCGGAACCCGCAGCGACAGCCGCGGCGTCAGCCGCGCGGTCGTGTCCGCTTCGCTCGGCATGATCGCCGAGTGCGCAGGAAGCAGGAGCACGTCATCGAACGTCAGGGCGGGCGGGCCGAACTTCTCGTCGCTCATCTCACGTTCCGTGTCCGGGGCCGACTGGGATTCATCCTCATCCTAGTGACCGGCCCGGGTCGTGGTGGCGGCGGCTGCTCACGCCCGGCGCGCTGGACCGGGCGGTCGGGCGTGGATCTCGGCGGGCGGTCTGTCCTGGTTGATCCGGTGTGCGAGAGCACCGCAGAGCCCCGCCGCCGACTTTCCACGGGCTGTGGTCGATTTGCTGGGCGTTTTACGCCTTTTGCCGAGCCAATGCAGGTGGAAAGTCGTGGTCGGCACCTGCCGGACGCCGGGCGCGTCGCGGCGCGTCCCGACCCGGCCGGGTGCCGCGCGGGTTGCTAGGCGGACTCGGCCAGCGGCTCCTCGGCCACGAGGGCACGCAGCCGCGCTAGCGCGCGGTGCTGCGCCACCCGGACGGCTCCGGCCGACATGCCGAGCATCTGCCCGGTCTCCTCTGCCGACAGCCCGGACAGCACGCGCAGCACGAGCAGCTCTCGCTGCTGCACGGGGAGCCGGGCCAGCAGCGCGCGCACCCACTCGGCCTCGAGACATGTCAGGGCCGTTTCTTCCGGGCCGGGCCTGTCGTCCGGCCCGTCGGGCATGTCCGCCGTCGGCACGGCCTGCCGCGCGGCGCTCCGCTGGGCGTCCGCGACCTTGTGCGAGGCGATCCCGAATACGAACGAGACAAACGGACGGCCCATGTCCCGGTAGCGCGGAAGTGCAGAAAGGACGGCTATGCACACTTCCTGGGCCACGTCATCCGGTGCGTAGTAATGACCGGAAATGCGGTCCATTCTGGCGCGGCAATAGCGCACCACTATTGGCCTGATCTGTCGCAGTAATGTCTCTATTGCGGCAGGCTGCCCGCCTCTCGCAAGGTCTGCCAGCGTGCCCATGGAGCCGAGCCCGGCCTCGGCTGACGTCCACTCCACCCGTTCCCCCAGGTTCGGTAGCGGTGATAGTTCCGTCCGCACAAGACCGTGATTCCCCCATCCGCGAGTAAAGCCAACATGAAAATAGGCAACGGAAAGGTCACATTGAGGAGTCGTACCGATACGTAGGTCAAGTGATAACCATACGCAGTCAGAGATTTACTCAGGGTAATTGCCTGGGAAATTAAAGTCCGGCCGTAGAACACGATAAAGTGCTGTGCCGCTAATTTCAGGCAGAGATATTACAAGATAAGCGATGTCAGGATGCGTGCCGTCAGTGGCTTGCGCAGACCGGAGCGTGCGGGGCGGCACCGCCGACCGTTCCGGCAACCTCGGCGCGGCAGGACGCACGACGCCGCGGCCCGCGCTCGACTCGCTGACGGTTCGCGAGCGTGTCACGCACGATTGAGGCGCTGTTGCCTTTGCTTCCATGGCCACGTCCGGGTGCCGTTCACCTCACGGCAGCGTCGGCCACACCGGGGCACGAACGGACGCGGCCCCGCCGCCGGCGTCACAGCGACGCAGGCGGCGGGGCCCTCAGCGGCGACGCCGTCAGCGGCAGAGCCCTCGGCGGCAGAGCCGCGGCGGCTGGTGCCGCCGGTAGCCGGCCTCGTTAGTGCTGGTGTCCGTGCCCGTGGGCGCTGGCCGCGGGCTCCTCGGGCTCCGGCTTGTCGCTGACCAGCACCTCGGTGGTCAGCAGCATGCCGGCGATGGAGGCCGCGTTCTGCACGGCCGACCGGGTCACCTTCACCGGGTCAATGACGCCCTGCGCCACCAGGTCACCGAACTCACCGGTCGCGGCGTTGTAGCCGTGCCCGGCAGGCAGTTCGGAGATCCGGCCCACGACGACGCCGCCCTCGGCGCCGGCGTTCTCGGCGATCCAGCGGGCCGGCGCGGACAGCGCGCGCCGGACGATCTGCACGCCGGTGAGCTGGTCACCGGTCTTGCCCAGGTCGCCGAGCTCCGAAGCCACCTGGACCAGCGCGCTGCCACCGCCGGGGATGATCCCCTCCTCGATGGCGGCCCTGGTGGCCGAGATGGCGTCCTCGAGCCGGTGCTTCTTCTCCTTGAGCTCGACCTCGGTGGCGGCACCCGCGCGCAGCACGGCGACGCCGCCTGCCAGCTTGGCCACCCGCTCCTGCAGCTTCTCGCGGTCCCAGTCCGAGTCGGTGTTCTCGATCTCGACGCGCAGCTGGCGGATCCGGTCGTCGACCTCCGACTGCGCCCCGGCGCCGTCGATGATCGTCGTCGTGTCCTTGGTCACCACGATCCGGCGGGCCTGGCCGAGCACGTCGAGGCCGGCCAGCTCCAGCTTGATGCCCACCTCTTCGCTGACGACCTGGCCGCCGGTCAGGATGGCCATGTCGGCCAGCATCGCCTTGCGCCGGTCGCCAAAGCCGGGCGCCTTCACCGCGACCACGTTCAGCAGGCCGCGGATCTTGTTGACCACGAGCGTGGACAGCGCCTCGCCCTCGACGTCCTCCGCGATGACGAGCAGCGGCTTCTTGGTCTGCGCGATCTTCTCCAGCAGCGGCAGGAACTCCTGCATGGAGGAGATCTTGCCGCCGCTCAGCAGCACGTAGGCGTCTTCCAGCACCGCCTCCATGCGCTCGGCGTCAGTGATGAAGTACGCCGAGATGTAGCCCTTGTCGAACTGCATCCCCTCGGTGAACTCCAGCTCGATGCCCATCGTCGGGGCTTCCTCGACGGTGATGACGCCGTCCTTGCCGACCTTGTCGAACGCCTCGGCGATGACCTCGCCGATCTTGGAGTCCTGGGCCGAGATGGTCGCCACGTTGGCGATCTCGGTGCGCTCCTCGACGTCACGGGCCACCGAGCCGAGCGCCTCAGCCACGGCGGCCGCCGCGGCGTCGATGCCCCGCTTGAGGTCCATGGGATTGGCACCCGCGGCGACGCTTCGCAGGCCCTCGGTCACCATGGCCTGGGCCAGCACGGTCGCGGTCGTGGTGCCGTCACCCGCGACGTCGTTGGTCTTGGTGGCGACCTCCTTGGCGAGCTGCGCGCCCAGGTTCTCGGTCGGGTCTTCCAGTTCGATCTCGCGCGCCACCGTCACGCCGTCGTTGGTGATGGTGGGCGCGCCCCACTTCTTGTCTATGACGACGTTGCGGCCCTTCGGGCCGAGCGTCACCTTCACGGCGTCCGCGAGGCGGTTCACGCCGCGCTCGAGCGCGCGCCGGGCATCCTCGTCGAACTCAAGGCTCTTGGCCATGTCCTTACCTCAGTGTCTTGTGTGCGGTGCGGAGTGTGTTGGAGTGCCGGTACCCCGGCAGATCACGCCACCGCCCCGGACCGGACCGCGAACCGCGGAGGTCTGCTCCGCGTGCCGCGAGCCGAGCCGGGGCGGTGCCGGGCGGTGTGCACCAGCCCGACGCGGGCGAGGCCCGCGCGCGAGATCTGCTCGCTTACTTCACGATGACGGCGAGCACGTCACGGGCGGAGAGCACCAGGTACTCCTCGCCGTGGTACTTCACCTCGGTGCCGCCGTACTTGCTGTACAGCACGACATCACCGACGCTGACGTCCATCGGGACGCGCTTGGTACCGGCATCGTCGAACCTGCCGGGGCCGACCGCAAGGACCTCGCCCTCCTGGGGCTTCTCCTTGGCAGTGTCGGGGATGACCAGCCCGGACGCAGTGGTCTGCTCGGCCTCGAGCGGGCGCACCACGATCCGGTCTTCGAGCGGCTTCAGAACAACCTTGGTGGCGGTCGTCACGATCTGACCTCCCCCTCCGGAAAGGGCTAGCTGACTAGAGAGTCGACCATGTCGGCCTGCCGTCGCGGGAGCCAGACCAACCTTGTCGCGTTAGCACTCTACCGTAGTGAGTGCCAGCTACGCACCCTAGCCCGCTATCGTCGGCACGTCAAAGCGAGGGCGCCAGCGGTGCCTCGACAGCGTCGGCGGCGGGGCACTGACCAGGCGGGAAGGATCGGCGAGGCAGGCGGCGGGGTACGTCACGCAGCGACGACCTGCGTCACGGGCAGCGAGGAGTCCGCGGCGAAGTCGAGCGCCGATGCCGGCACGCCGCGGGCGACTAGCTCGGCGCCGAGCGCCGCCACCATCGCACCGTTGTCGGTGCACAGACCCGGACGCGGTACCCGGAGCTGCACCCCCGCGGCCGCGCAGCGGTCCGCGGCCAGCGCGCGCAGCCGCGAGTTGGCCGCAACCCCGCCGCCGATCACCAGGTGGTCCACCCCATTCGCCCGGCAGGCGGCCACCGCCTTGCGGGTCAGCACGTCCGCGACGGCCTCCTGGAACGACGCGGCCACATCGGGCACGGGCACCGGCTCACCGGCCGCCTCGCGCGCCTCCACCCACCTCGCCACCGCGGTCTTCAGGCCCGAGAACGAAAAGTCGCTGGTGCCGTCCGCGACCTTGCCACGGGGGAAGGCGATGTGGTCCCTGTCGCCGGCCACCGCCGCCCGGTCGATGTGCGGCCCGCCGGGGAACGGCAGGCCGAGCACCCTGGCCACCTTGTCGAACGCCTCGCCGGCCGCGTCGTCGATGGTGGCGCCGAGCGGCACGACATCCTCGGCCAGATCCGGCACGAGCAGCAACGAGGAGTGGCCGCCCGACACCAGCAGCGCGATCGCCGGGGCGGGCAGCGGCCCGTGCTCCAGCTGGTCGACGGCCACGTGCGCGGCGAGGTGGTTGACGCCGTACAGCGGCTTGCCCGTGGCGAGCGCGTAGGCCTTCGCCGCGCACACGCCGACCAGCAGCGCCCCGGCGAGCCCGGGTCCCGCGGTCACGGCGATCGCGTCGACGTCGGCCAGCCGGACGCCCGCCCGGCTCAGCGCCCGGTCCACGGTGGGCACCATGGCCTCCAGGTGCGCCCGGCTGGCCACCTCGGGCACCACGCCGCCGAACCGGGCGTGCTCGTCCACGCTGGAGGCAACCGCGTCGGCCAGCAGTTCCTGGCCGCGCACGAGCCCGACCCCAGTCTCATCGCACGACGTCTCGATGCCGAGCACCAGCGGGGCCGTCATGCGCCCGCCTCCGCGCTGCCGTCGCCGTCGTCCTGACCGGGACCCGTCGGTGCCGGACCGGCGAGCGGGCGGCGCATCACGACGGCGTCGGTGCCCGACGGCTGGTAATAGCCGCGCCGGATGCCGACATCCGCAAAGCCCCACCAGCGGTAGAGGCGCTGAGCCCGCGCGTTATCGGCCCTGACTTCCAGGAACACCTCGGTGCAGCCCCGCTCCGTGGCCTCGGCGAGCAGCTGCCGGAGCAGCTCGGAGCCCACGCCCTGCCCCCACCGGGCGGTATCGACGGCGATCGTCAGCACGTCCGCCTGCCCGCCGGCGGCCAGCAGCCCGGCGTACCCGACGATCTCGCCGTCGTCCTCGGCCACCAGGTACAGGCGGGTCGCGGGCTGCTGGCCCAGCTCACCGGCAAGCATCTGGCGAGACCACGCCTCATCGCCGAACAGCGCCAGCTCCAGCCTCAGCACCGTATCCAGGTCGCTCGTCGTCATCGGGCGCAGCCGCAGGCCGGTCACGGCGTCACCCGCTTCGGCGGGCCTGGCTCCCTGGCGTCCGGCCTGCGCAGGTACAGCGGCTCCGCCAGGCGGGGTGGCAAGCCCGCCGAGATCCGGTCCACGGCGAGGCACGCGAGCTGCGCTGCGGCCGGGTAACGCGGTGCGAGCGCCCGGCTGCCGAGCTCCGGGTACAGCACGGCACCCTCCCCCGCCACCGGCAGGCCCGCCGGCACGTCCGGCGGCCGGCTCACGTACGGTCCCGCGCTGCGCTCGCCGTCCGGCGTGTACGCCGCCCAGTACACCTCGCGACGCCGCGCGTCGGTGGCGACCAGGAATTCCGAGCCCGCCGCGCCCGCCGTCGCCTGAGCCGCGATCACGTCCAGCGAGCAGATGCCGTCCGTCCTGATGTCCAGCGCGCTGCCGAGGACCCGCGCCGTCACGACGCCCGCGCGCAGCCCGGTGTAGGGGCCCGGCCCGAGCCCGACGGCGATGGCGGTCAGGTCGGCGCGCTCGGCTCCCGCCTTGCGCAGCACCTGATCGATGAACACCGCGAGCACCTCGCCGTGCCGGCGTGCGTCAACAGTGCTCAGCTCGGCGACGACGATGGAACCGTCATGCAGGGCAACGGTTACCGCCGGGGTCGCGGTGTCCAGGGCGAGCAGCAGCACGATTGCTCAGCCTAGTGACGGCGGGCCCGTGGTCGGACCGCCCCAGGCGGACGCGGTGGCAGCGCAACCCGGATCTCGTGCGTCCAACGTGGCCGCAGGCAGCCGGCACGCCGCCGGGCGATCAGGCCGTCGGCTGGGTGAGCAGCTTGGCCAGCACGTCCTTCGCCGCGGCGATCGCTCCGGCCTCCAGGGTCGCCACCGGGGCCGGGCTGAAACCAGGCGACTGCTGGGCGGACAGCTCCACGGTGATCAGCACGTTGCGCTCGAGCACGAGCACGGTGACGACATCGCTGGTGATGTTGCCGGCCGTCTCGCGCTGGTCAGCGACGAAAGCCTGCTGGCCCAGCTTCGCCAGCGGCGTGATCTGCGCCGGCGACAACGGGGACTTCTTGGGCGGGGTCGCGAGCGTCGACCTGGTCAGGGTGAGGTTGTCCCTGGCATTGTCCGAGGCGCTGCCGTTTCCGCTGGCCGCGGCGAACGGCTGGTAGGCCTGCGCGCCGACTTCCAGCAGCCGGAAGACGGGCTTGGCGTCGATGGTGAAGCTGCACTGGCTCTGCGTCGACAACGAGAACTGATTGGTCATCGTGCGGTCCTTGCCAGGCAGATACTGCGCCAGCACCGCCGCGCTGATGCTGGTGCACGCGCTCGGCACGGAGGTGAACTCACCAGGCTGCAGCGTCGTCACGTATGGCTGGCGCTGGGGGGTGCTCTGCGTAGCGAACACCGCTATCACCGCGCCGACGACGCAGACCACGATGGCGAGTCCGCACAGCCGGTACACGCGCCGGCGCGACTTGCGCAGCCGGGTAGCAGCGGCCCGGCCATAGCGGCGGTTCGCTGCGCGCCCGCCCGTCGGCTCCCGCCGGGCGTCGTCGGCGTCGGCGGCCGCTCCGGCCTCGCCGGCAAACCCGCCCGCCTGCGGGTCTGCGGGCCGGCCAGACCGACCCCGATAGGAGCTGGGCTCGGCCCACGACGGCAGGTCTGCGCCGGTGTCTTCCCGGCCGAAGGCGTCGCGCTGCCAGCCTGGCTGCTCGGCGCGTCGCGACCGTTCCGGGCCGCCGCGCCCGCGGTGGTCACCACCCTCGGCCCGCCGCGTCAAACGGCTGGGCGGCGAGCCCTGCTGGGCCACGGCATGCCTCCTGGACAGGGGACTGGCTGAGTGTCCCGCAGTTTAGTTGCGCGGCGGGTGCTGTGCAGGACAATCCGGACCACCACACCAGCGATCGGCGATGATAGGGGAACGGGGCCGAGCAGCTCGCTGGTCGTCCGTCCGGCAGCCGCCGTGCGACGCGCAGGTCCCTAGCGGCGGGCCGCAGATTGGGTGACCGCGCGCCGCGCCGCCGCCACGGCCGCGGGCTGCTGCCAGCGCTCGCCCCAGCCACGGACGCGCACGGTCCGCTGCCCCGCGGCGGCGTCGGCGGCCTCGGCCGACCCCGCTTCTACCTCGATGGTGACCGCGAGGAAGCTGTCAGCGAGGTCCTCGACGAGCCCGGTGCCCCACTCGACCACGGTCACCGCGATCGCCAGATCGGCGTCGAGATCGAGATCGTCCACCTCGGCCCGGCTGCCGAGCCGGTAGGCGTCGGCGTGCACCAGGTCCGGGCCGCCGCCGAGGCTCCGATGCACTCGGGCGATCACGAACGTCGGCGAGGTCACCCGTCCGCGAACGCCGAGGCCGGAGCCGATGCCCTGCGCCAGGGTCGTCTTTCCGGCGCCAAGAGACCCGGACAGCACGACCAGGTCGCCGGCGCGGAGCAGGCCTGACAGCCGTTCCCCGAGGTCGCGCATCTGCGCCGCCGTCGCCACGGTGACCTGCTCGTCGAGCACCGCGGGGGGCTCCGGGGGGTCGTCCCCCCGGGCAGACACCGCGGGCCGCGCGGGGTCGTCGGCCCGGGCAGGCACCCTCACCGCACCTCCTTGATCAGCTCGATGATCTCCTGCGTGATCGCGTCAGGCTGCTCCAGGATGATCGCGTGCCCGGCTCCCGGTACCTCGACCAGCCGGGCACCCGGGATGGCTGCGGCGAGCGCCTCGGTCTGCACCGCGGGAACGAGCCGGTCGCGCGCGCCGGTGATCACGACCACTGGAACCCGGCCCAGGTTGGCCAGCGCGAGCCGCTTGTCGTGCTCGAGCAGCTCCAGGTAGAAGCTGGCGACCACCTCGATCGGGGTCGCCCGGATTACCCGCTCGAGGAAGTCGACCACGGTCGGGCTGACGTCGTCGTCACCGAACGCGATGAACCGCGTGCTGAGAAACGCCAGGTCGCCGCCGGCGCCCCGGATCCGCTCGGTCAGTGCCGCCCCCCGGCCGCTGGCCGAGCCGCGCATCAGCACCGACCCGAGCGCCCTGGCCGTCGGCCGCATCGGGCCCGGCAGCCAGTTCGTCGCGTCGACCTCGTGCGCGGCGGTCGAGATCAGCATCACGCCGGCGACCTTGCTGCCGAACAGCTCGGGCTGTTGGTCAGCGAGGGCCATGATCGTCATGCCCCCCATGGAGTGCCCGACTAGCACGACGCGCTGGTCCTCGCGCACGGTGGCCGCGATCACCGCCGCCAGGTCGGCCCCGAGCTGGTCGATGCTCAAGAGGCGGGGATCGCCGAGGGCGGACCGGCCGTGACCGCGCTGGTCCCAGCGCACCAGGCGGAAGTCGTCGCGCAGGCTCAGCCACTGGTAGTGCCACACATCCTGGTTCAGGCAGAAGCCGTGGCAGAACAGCACGGCTAGTGGCGCGTCCTCGGGCCCGGCCACCGCCGCGCTCAGCAGCACACCGTCTCCGGTGCGCACCCCGACTGGCGTGCCGGGCACCTGGCCGAACGGCTCGCCGACGGCCGGGTCGGGGCGCAGCCGGATCCGGCCGACCGCGATCTTCTCTGCAGCGATCACGCCGCCGACCCCCGCGGCCACGACTCCGGTGGCGATGCCCGCGACGCTAGTGAGCCGTCGCCACCTGGCCATCGTTGCTCCCGTCTCTGCCGACCCCGGCGCCGCCGAGCGCGGCGGTCTCCTCGACCGTAGTTACTCCACAGTAGGTTCTCGGCACCTTACCGGTAAAACGGCTGACGATCTCGTAGGAGATCGTGCCCAGCGCCTCCGCCCACTCCTGAGCCGTGGGCTCGCCGCGATCACCAGGGCCGAAGAGGATGACCTCGTCGCCGGCCTCGGCCGGGCCCGCGCCGAGGTCGAGGATCACATGGTTGAGGTTCACGGTGCCGGCGATCGGCACCCGCCGTCCCCGGCTGAACATGAGCCGGGGCGCGTTCGAGGCGAGCCTCGGCACGCCCTCGTTGTAGCCGAGGGGCAGCACGCCGAGTGCGGTCGGCTGCGTCGTGGTGTACCGATGCCCATAAGAAACCGGCATCCCCCGCGGCACCCGCTTGACCTGGATGAGCCGCGCGCGGACCGTCATAGCCGGACGAAGCCAGGCCGGCACGCCGCCCGGCAGCGTGCACAGGCCGAACACCGCGCCGCCCGGCCGCACCAGGTCGAAGTAGCTATCGGGCAGCGTCAGCGTGGCCGGGCCATTCGCCAGGTGTCGCACCTCAGGCCGCAGGCCGGCCGACTCGGCCAGCGCGACAGCCGCGCGGAACGCCCCCAGCTGCCGGCCGATGGTCGGGTGGCCGGGGATGTCCGCGCACGCGAAGTGCGACCACAGCCCGACGACCTGCACTCGCCCTGCGGCCTGCGCGGCCGCCGCGGCGTGCACCAGGCCCGGCCAGTCCGCCGCCGTCGCGCCGCCCCGGCCCATCCCGGTGTCAGCCTCCAGGTGCAGCCTGGCGGGGGTGCCCGCGCCCTCCGCCGCGAGCGCGATCAGGTCGACCAGCTCTGGCGTGCCAGCGGTCATGTCGATGCCGCGCCGGATCGCTTCCGCGTGCCGCGCGTCGGGGCAGCCGTGCAGGCTCAGCACCGGCACCGTAAGCCCGGCCTTGCGCAGCCTGATCGCGTCGTCGAGCTGGACCACGCCGAGCCAGGTGGCGCCGCCCGCCAGTGCGGCGCGGGCCGACTCCAGCATGCCGTGCCCGTACCCGTCGGACTTGACGACCGCCATGACCTGAGCGGGACCGACATGCGCGCGCAGCGCTGCCACGTTCGCCTGGATCGCGTCCAGGTCGACCAGGGCCTCGGGCTGACCGTCCATGCGCCAAGTCTGCCAGCCCGCCGTCGCTTGGTCGGCCAGCCGGTCAGGCCGGCGTGGCCGGAGGCGTCCGGCCGCGTGATCACCACGCGACATGCCGGCCCTCGGCGCCGTAGTCGGCAACCCGAACGGACCATGCCGCGGCTGTCCCCGATGGCTCGCGGCTCGCCTGGATGACGCCGCACGAGGGTCCGGATTGCCGACCTCCATCGTCAGGTCGCCGGTGCCACGTCGAGCCGGTACCCGCCGTGCAGCCGCGGCGACGCAGAGGCCAGCAGGCTTTCGCCAAGCCGCAGAACCGGCTCACGTTGTGCGCGGCCGCAGACGAGTTCCTGGCCCGCCATCTCGGCGGCCGTCCGGACGACGGTGGACCGAACGAGCCCGTTCCCTAGTAAAGATCTTTGA
>Ga0187783_10001386_pt1 | contig 17865 bp, 9 predicted proteins | sample 1015_SJ02_MP02_2_FD_132471 | JGI IMG/M metagenome (GOLD analysis project Ga0187783, IMG submission 132471) | Tropical peat soil microbial communities from peatlands in Department of Meta, Colombia - 1015_SJ02_MP02_20_MG | ecosystem: Environmental > Terrestrial > Soil > Wetlands > Peat | place...
CGCCGAGCAAATGATCGAATACACTCTCGAAGGCCGGGCGGTGCTCGGGGCCGTCCCCACCACGGACACCCTCATTGCCGAGCGCTTCTTCGATGAGGGCGGGGGTATGCAACTGGTGATCCACGCCCCTTTGGGAGGACGTATTAATAAGGCCTGGGGACTTGCCCTGCGCAAGCGTTTCTGCCGCAGCTTTAATTTCGAATTGCAGGCGGCGGCCACCGACAATGGTGTGAACATCGCGCTTGCCGAACAGCATAGCTTCCCGCTGGCCGAGGTTTTTCATTTCCTCAATCCGGAGACGGTCGAGCCGATTCTGGAACAGGCAGCCTTGGCTTCACCCATCTTTCAATCCCGCTGGCGTTGGGATGCTAATCGTGCTCTGGCGCTGCTGCGCTTCCAGGGAGGCAAAAAGATTCCGCCCCAGATTCAGCGCATGCGGGCCGACGACCTACTGGCCTCGGTCTTCCCCGACGTGGCGGCGTGCCAGGAGAATATTGTCGGCGACATTCAAATTCCGGATCACCCGCTGGTCGAGGAGGTCATGAAAGACGTTCTCCACGAGGCCATGGATCTCGATGGGTTGAAGAATGTGCTGCGCGGGATCGAAGAAGGACGAATCCGGGTTTTGGCCGTCGATACTCCCGTCCCCTCGCAGTTCTCGCATGAAATCCTGAATGCCAACCCGTATGCGTACCTCGATGATGCGCCCCTCGAGGAGCGCAGGGCGCGTGCCGTCGAGATGCGGCGAATGCTTCCGGAATCGGTTTTAGAGGAGGTGGGGAAACTCGATCCCCGGGCGATTGCCCAGGTTCGACGGGAGGCCTGGCCCGATGTCCGGGATGAGGACGAACTGCACGATGTACTGCACACCCTCATCGCCCTGCCCGCAAACCACAGAAGCGCAGATGCCGTGCTCCCGGATGACGAGCCGGTTTCCGCTCTGGGGCTTGTCCCCGGCGGTCCTGAGCGTGGAGGTGCCGAGCAAGATGTCACGCGATGGCGCAGCTTCTTCGAGCACCTGGTGCGAGAAAACCGGGCGACGGTAGCCTCGGTTGGCCATCGGCAATACTGGGTCTCGGTCGAACGGCGGCAGGCGCTGGCCGTGTTGTTCCCGAACATCATGATCGAAAGCTCCGCCCCGGACCTTGAATGTCCAGCGCTCGCTCGCGATGAGGCTCTCTTGGCCCTGGTAACGGGATGGATGTCGCACCTCGGTCCGGTGACGGCGGAAGAGCTGGGTTCCTTGCTGGGGCTGGCCTCATCGGAAGTTGAAAAAACGCTGCTCCGGATGGAAGCGAGCGGCACGGTCCTGCGCGGAAATTTCACCGGCGCTCGCCTCGCGACCGGGACGTCCACCGACGGCGTCGAATGGTGCGAACGCCGGCTGCTGGCGCGCATTCATCGGCTCACCGTCCAGACCCTGCGCCAGCAGATCGAGCCGGTCACGGCCGCCCAGTTTATGAGCTGGCTGCTGCGCTGGCAGCACCTGGCGCCGGGAACCGAGGTCGAGGGCGAACGCGCCACCCTCGAGGTGCTGCGCCAGCTCCAGGGATTTGAAATTCCAGCCAGTGCCTGGGAAAAGCAGGTGCTGAGCCGGCGGATTCGAAACTATGACCCTAAATGGCTGGATCAGCTTTGTCTGACCGGTGCTGTCGGTTGGGGTCGGCTTTCCCCCCATCCCGCCACCCTCGAGGACTCGGCCAATGGCAAGCGTCGGGTTATCCCCACCAGCGTTGCTCCCATCACGTTTTTTGTGCGCGAAGAAGCAGACTGGATGATTCCCCATCCCTCCGTCTCCGGGCAGCCAGCAGTTCGCGGCTTGAGCGAGGCTGCGCGGCAGGTCGAGGATTTTCTCCGACACCGCGGAGCCTCCTTCTTCCCCGACATCGTCCGCGGCACAGGACGATTGAAAGCGGAAGTGGAAGCCGGGCTCTGGGAATTGGTGGCCGCGGGCCTGGTCACGGCGGACGGCTTTGATAACCTGCGTTCGCTAATCGATCGCAAACGAAGGGCCGGGCAGGGCAGCGGACGCAGCGCGCGCCCGCGGCACAGCTCCGGGCGTTGGGCATTGCTGTTCACCGATCATGCCGTCGATCGCGCTCGCTCCGTAGAGGCAACCTGTTGGATGCTGCTGAAGCGCTATGGCGTGGTATTCCGGGACTTGCTTGCCCGCGAAACCAACCTTCCCAAGTGGCGCGAAGTGGCGATGGGCTTCCGTCGGTTGGAGGATCGCGGCGAGATCCGTGGTGGCCGTTTTGTCGACGGATTTCTGGGTGAACAATTTGCCTTGCCGGTTGCCATCGAGTCGTTGCGCGCCACTCGCAAGATGGCCGCCACGGGACAGATCATCACGGTTTCCGCCTCCGATCCCCTCAATCTGGTGGGGATCTTAGTCCCCGGGGAACGCGTGGCGGCGATCTCGGGAAAATTTGTGGCTTTTTGTGACGGCGTCGCGACCCCGGATAACCACCACCAGGTGCTCCAACCGGCTCACCGAGCACCGGCATTGTCCGCCGCCCAGGGCGGAAGGCAGGTAAGCTGGTAGTCCTCCGTGTGCTGTCGGGCAAGAGGCCTAAGGCATTTGAAGGCTCAAGAGGGTGGCCGGGTTCAGGTAAAGCCCTTCCCAGCGCACAGCGACGTGCAGATGAGGGCCTGTGGCCCGTCCCGTACCGCCGCTCAAAGCGATCTCCTGTCCCCGCAGAACACGATCGCCTTCTTTGACCTCCATTTTCGAAAGGTGCATATAGAGGGTAAGCAGTCCTTGGCCATGGTTGAGCACCACGCAATTCCCCTCGAAAAACAAAGGACGTGCCAGCAAAACCGTGCCGCTGTTCACTGCCACCACCGGGGTGTTGGAGGGAACTCCGTAGTCCAGACCCTCATGCACACTCTGCGTCGCACCATTAAACACGCGGGCCGTGCCAAAAACATCCGTGATCGAGGCTCGGACGGGAGGCTGGAAGTCACCCGACCATTCTCGCTCCGGATCGAATCGTGAAAACACTTCGTGTTTGAGTTCCTGGTCCTGGCGGATCTGGTCCTGTTGCGCAGGAGTCGGCGCGGTAAACTGCTTCGGAACGGTGAGAACAACCTGCCGGTACCTGCCTTTAGCGATGGCAAGTTGCTGGACAAACGAAAGTTCTTGGCCGGCTGCCGTCCGTCCTTTCAGGGTTAGCGCAAACTTCCCTACAGAAGTTTCAAGGCCAGCGCCAGCGATTCCGAACCATAACTTGCTTCGCGGATCAAAAGAGAAGAATACCTGGTGGTCCAGCCACGTACCGGTGAGGGATTCCAGCCGCACCGGCGGCACCACTTTGAAGAGGATGGGAGAACCGTTGACGACGTGCGCAGGCTCCCACCGCACGAACCAGGCCTTGGCGGCGTGATCGACCGCAGCCTTCAAGACGCTGGCCGAGGAAACCAGGATGAGGCAGACGATGAGCCAAACCAGGGAAGCCGGTCTTCTTTGGGTGGTTAATCCTTTGGAGATCACTTCGATCAGCGTAGCACGTCCAGACCGGCAGAATTCAGGGCAAAACCGAACCACCACGGCCCCCCGTTCCCCCGCTCGGGATTTGAGGCAAAACCCGTTTTCTGTGCGAGAATTCTATCCAGGCCGTCTGCACAGTGCCGATCATGACAAAATCCAAGCGGAGTGCCGAGGAGCCGCTCAAATCGCTTTGGAAATTAGGTGGCCTGACAACTCAGCAGCTTACGCAAATTGTCCTCGATGGTATCGGCGAAGACGACCTGCTGGGACGCGCAGCGGAACTGGCTTACAACTTCGTTCTTGCGCTATTCCCGTTCATAATCTTGCTCCTGTCTTTGTTTGGCTTGTTTGCTCTTCACCGAACCGAGCTGCTGCACAGGTTTCTGTCGTATGTCTCGCTTTTGCTACCTCCGGCTGCCTTTGCATTGTTCAGCAACAGCGTAACGGAGATCGTCCGCACGACCGGCGGCGGGAAGCTCACCTTCAGCATCGTGCTGACCCTGTGGTTCGCATCCGGTGCCATGAGTTCCATGATATCCACCCTGAACGCTGCCTATCGGGTTCGAGAATCGCGCAGCTTCGTCAGGTATCGTGCCGTGGCTCTCGGCCTGACGATTGCCATTTCCATTCTTCTGGTCTGGGCGTTGTTGCTGATGTTAGTGGGAGGCCGCCTTTCGAGGCTGCTGGCCGGCTACCTTGGGTTCGAATCGGCTGGGGTCATCGCGTCACAGGGTATACAGTGGTTCGCCATCTTGTTTTTTCTTTGCCTGTCGTTCTCACTCATTTATTACTTCGGGCCGAACCTCGAGGGACAGCAGTGGCATTGGATTACTCCGGGTTCGATCTTTGGCGTGTTCTTGTGGTTGGCTGCTTCGGGCGCCTTGCGCTGCTATCTGCACTTCTTTAACTCCTACAGCAAAACCTATGGCTCGCTTGGTGCCTTCATGATCCTGCTGGTGTGGCTGTACGTCACCGGTCTTGCGTTTCTGATTGGAGGGGAAATCAACGCCAAGATCGAGTACGCGGCAGCCTTCGGCGGGCATCCCGACGCCAAAAAACCAGGTGGCCAAAGAGCCGCTTGACGATGTGCCGAGCCCGAAAACTACTTGGCTTTTGGCTCGATCGGTCGTTGATCCTCCCTACCCCCAATGCGTCAGACGAACAGGTCCGTTCTTGTCGAGTGCAATCCGAGGCTATCTTTCAGCCAGTTGGGGAAAAACCTTGCCCGGTGGCCGGGAAAATGGCGCAAGATTAAAAGAACGGTTATGCCGGATTTGTGGTCCATCTATGCGCCTAGCAACCGCACGCGGATGCTGCTCCTTGCCGCGTTTCTGATCGCTGCCATTGCCCTGGTCGACTGGGTCGCGACCCACTATATCTCTTTGGGATTCCTGTATTTGTTTCCCATCATCATTTTGGGCGGATTCCTGTCCCGGCCTCAGATTGTGGGCGTGGCACTGGTTTGTGCCGTCCTGCAAGAAGCCTTCAGCAACCTGCCGGAAAACGAGGCGGTGGTCCGCTTGGTCCTCAGCTCAGCAAGCTTCGTCGGCACCGGCCTGTTCATTTCGGAGATGATCCGTAACCGGCGGATCGTCCTGCAGCATGTGGGAGAACTCGAAGATCAAGTCAAGCTGCGGCAAGATGCCGAGGAACAACTGCGCTCGCTCATCGAAAGCAGCCCCGCCGCGATTGTCACCATTGACTCGGATGGCAAGGTTCTGCTGGCAAACGAAGCGGCGCAGCAGTTACTCGCACCTGGCAGGGCACCTCTGCCCGGGCAGGCAGTCAGCTCCTACCTGCCAGCCCTCGAAACTGTACTCAGGAATCACCCTTCGCGCGTCTTTCGGACTACTCTGCAATGCACCGGACGGCGCAGCGACGGAGAAGTTTTTCTGGCCGGGGTTTGGTTTTCGACCTACAACACGCTCTCTGGCCCTCGATTGGCGGGCATCATTGTGGACCTCTCCGAGGACCTGCGCAATCGCGAGGACCTCAGCCTCGACCATCTGTTGAAGAACACCAGGATTCTGATGAGCGCCGTCGCCCATGAAATTCGCAACCTCAGCGGAGCTGTCCTGGTGGTCCACAAGAATCTCTCGCGAATCACCGAGCTGGGCACCAACGAAGACTTTCAGGCCCTGGGCAGCTTAGTGCAAAGTCTGGAGAGGGTATCGGCTTTGGAGCTGGGTTCTACGGCGCAGAACGGGCAGGTCGTTGAGCTCACTTCTGTCCTCGAGGAGTTGCGAATTCTGATCGAAACTACCTATCACGAGTCGGAAATCAACGTGCGATGGGAGCTACGCGAGCCATTGCCTCTGGTCTGGGCCGACCGCTATGGGCTGATTCAGGTGTTTCTCAATTTGGCCAAGAATAGCCAGCGGGCTATGATGTCGAGCGAGACCAAGCACCTTCGAATCGCTGCGGCGGAGGAGAATGAGAAAGTCGTAATTCGATTCGAGGATACAGGGATCGGCGTCGCTTCCCCCGAGAAGCTGTTTCAGCCGTTCCAGCCGGGGGCTAAGTCGAGCGGCTTGGGACTCTACGTTTCGCGCGTGATCATGCGCAGCTTTGGTGGCGACATTTCTTACGAGCCCAGAACCCAGGGAAGCTGCTTCGCGGTGGCCTTGCGGTTGCCCGCCGCGGCGAAGGATGCTTCCCGTGCCTGAGGCAGCGGAGAAAACGGTTCGCATCTTGCTGCTGGACGATCATGCCTTGTTTCGAGAGAGCGTAAGTCGGCTTCTCAGCGCAGAGCCAGGGTTCGAGGTGGCCGCCCATTGCGGGACGATCGAAGAGGCTCTCGGGGTCCTCCGGCGCAGACCAATTGACCTGGTTCTCCTCGATTTCGATCTGGGGGAACGTGACGGCAGAGAGTTTCTCCGCTTGGTAAAACAACAGGGTTTCCAGGGCAAGATTCTGGTGGTGACGGCGGGCCTGGATGCCGGGGCAGCCTCGGAGCTGATTCGCGCAGGTATCGCCGGGGTCTTTCGGAAACACGATTCGGCCGCGTTGCTGGCCCAGGGCATCCGCGACGTGATGGCCGGAAAGGTTTGGCTCGATCAGGAGCAATTGCAGACTGCGCTAAAGTCGGAAGCGGTCACCTTGCTTGAAAACCACGGCCGCTTATTCACCCAGCGGGAACAGCAGGTGCTCTCGGGTGTGTTCGAAGGGCTGGCGAACAAGGAGATTGCCGGGCGTATCGGAGTCTCGGAAAGTTCGGTGAAAGCCACGCTGCAGCAGCTGTTTTCGAAAACTGGAGTTCGGACACGCAGTCAGTTGGTTCGTATCGTCCTGGAGCAGTATCGCGACCAGATCTAGTAACCGACGTCGCACATGCGAGATGATGTCGCAAAGATCCTCACCGGTGCAGGGCCGAACTCTCGGCCTTCCACCGCTTGGCGTAGGCTATAATTCCGCTCGCCTATGGCGCTGAAATCTGGCACCAAGCTCGGGCCCTATGAGATTCAATCGCCGTTAGGGGCAGGCGGCATGGGCGAGGTCTATCGCGCACGCGATACGCGCCTCGACCGCACGGTTGCGATTAAGATTCTCGCCGCCCATCTTTCTTCGTCCCCGGAGCTGAAACAGCGGTTCGAAAGAGAGGCTCGAGCCCTGTCTTGCTTGAATCATCCGAACATCTGTCATCTCTACGACATCGGTTCGCAGGACGGCACTGATTATCTGGTCATGGAATTCCTCGAGGGCGACACCCTTGCCCAGAGACTGCGCAAGGGCGCGCTGCCGCTCGAGGAGTTAGCCAAGATCGGAGCGGAAGTAGCCGACGCCTTGCAAGTCGCACACCACGCCGGCATCGTGCATCGCGACCTCAAGCCGGGAAACATCATGCTCACCAGGTCAGGAGCGAAGCTCATGGACTTCGGACTGGCGAAGCCAACCGCCGTCGGAGTCTCCGGATCTGCCTTCGCGCCCTTGCCTTCTGGCGTGACCATGGACGCCACCAGCGCTGGAAGTCCATTGACCACCCTGGGCACGATCCTGGGAACGATCGAGTACATGTCGCCCGAACAGGTTGCCGGAAAGGAGGCCGACGCACGCAGCGACATCTTCGCCCTGGGATCCGTGTTGTATGAGGCGGCGACGGGAAAGCGGGCATTCGAAGGAAAGACCCAGATCAGCGTGGCCAGCGCCATCCTCGAGAAAGAACCAGCGCCCATCTCAGCCGTGAAGCCACGGACGCCGTTGCTCCTCGAACAGGTCGTCAAGGGCTGTATGGCCAAATCGCCGGATGACCGGTTTCAAACCGCTCATGACGTCAAGCTGCAGCTGAAATGGATCGGCCAGAACGCAAATCAGATCGCTGCGGCCACGGTGCCCGGCGTGCGAGCGAGGCGCGACTGGGTTGTGTGGAGCGCGATCGGGGCGCTCCTGCTGGGCCTGGTCGGGGCTGGCGCGATGGGATGGTGGAAAGCACGAACTCCCAGGCCGGTGATACGCGCCACGCTGCTGCCCCCCGCTGGCACCGAATTCGCGCTGCTCAACCGCAACGGGCCTCCGGCGTTTTCCCCGGACGGAAAACGCGTTGCATTCATTGCCAGCCGAGGGGGCAAAACATCATTGTGGGTGCGTTCCCTCGACAAGATGGAAGCCATCGAACTGGCGGGCACCGGCGGGGCATTTTTCCCATTCTGGTCACCCGACGGGAACTTCATCGGGTTCTTTGCCAACGGAAAGCTTGAGCGCGTGGACGCGAATGGTGGGCCTCCGGTCACCATTTGTGAAGCGCCGAACGGCCGCGGCGCCACTTGGGGCGCGGCGGATGTGATCCTTTTTGCGCCCCAGGTCGGCAGTTCTATTTTTCGAGTCTCTGCTTCCGGGGGCAAGCCTGTGGCGGCTACCCCCCAGCCCATTGGAAGTGAATCCCGTCGCTGGCCCTTTTTTCTTCCCGATGGCAGGCATTTTATCTACTTGCGCACTCCGATTGGCTCGGTCGATGAAAATAATGAAGTGCGCCTCGCTTCGCTCGACGACAGTAAGGAAACGGTACTTCTCCACGGCCGCTACTATCTGTCGTCGTTCGCTTCCGGGCAGTTGCTCGCCGTCCGTGATGGCGCCTTGACCGCGCAGAAACTGGATCTTTCCAGTGGCACGCTGTCGGGTCCAGTCACGGTGGTTGCCGAACATGTGCAGCGCGACGACTTGGTTGCGGGTGCGGTCTTCTCGGCCACGCAGAATGGTTTGCTTTTGTATCAATACGGTATCGAAGCCGCGGGCGAACGCATGCTATGGGTCGACGGGCAAGGGAAAGAGCTCGAGCAGCTGGTGGAACAGGGATTTCTCGGCTCGGCCCGTATTTCGCCGGATGAAACCAAGGTAGCGTATCCGAACGGCTCTTCGGAAAACAATATCTGGATCGTTGACCTCAAGACCGGCGCGCGTACACGCTTCAGTTTCGGCGGGCAGTTTGTCAGTTCGCCCGTCTGGTCCGCGGACGGCAGGACGCTGTATTTCAGCTTCAGCCCAAGCGGCGGTCCAGCGGAAATCTACTCCCGGCCGGCTGACGGCTCGGGTCCCCAGCAGCGAGTCCTTGCCGGACCGAAGAGGCTTCAGGTCGCGGATGTCTCGCCCGACGGGAAATATCTTTTATACGAAGAAGGAGACACGGAGTCGTCGCAGTTGAAAGTTCTGCCGCTCGGCGGGGATGGCCAGCCTTTCCAGCTGGTCGATCACTTGGAGGGAATGTACGGAGGACTGGCGAGCGCGAGGAATGCCCGGGTGGCGCCCACCGGTGGCTGGGTGACGTATCAATCCAATGAATCGCACCAGACCGAGGTCTACATCGTCAAGTTTCCCACCGGGGGCAGCATGTACCAGGTCTCTCCCGGAGGCGGTTTGATGCCCCTGTGGGGCAAGGATGGAAAGCATTTGTATTATCTCGATCCCCTGCAAACCTTGATGGCGGTGGATGTCGACTTGGGCAAGGATCTGGTGCGAATCGGCAAACCCGTCCCCTTGTTTCAAACCAGGGTTCGAATGTCGATCGGTGGCGGGGGTTACGACGTAACCCGCGACGGACGCTTTCTCCTGGTCAATTCCACGACCGAAAGCACCACACCGTTGACTCTGGTTGCCAACTGGGATAGCGAGTTGAAGAAATAAACTCCCTCGAAGTCATTCGAGGACGACCAGGTCGAGCCGTCTTTCCCACTCGAGGCATGGAACAAGGGGGCTGGTCTGGTTGGCGCCAGCCCGGATCTGTGGTTAACCTTCGTTAACTCCGCATGATATATTCCTGTTAAGTAGTTAAGGCGCGTGCCCAGTTGGGACCGTGCGGCGAGGCCGCCAAGGTGTCCATGGGCGAATCAGGGGAGAACAGGAAGTGCGCACTCCAGATATTGTCGGTTCGACTGGCTCCCAGGGCGATGCCGTGGACCACCCGGTTTCTCTCGAGAACGTGCACAGCTCGGTCGTGGTGCCGCATTATCAGGCCGGGTTCTGGCAACAATGGCGAGCCTTCGTTGGCCCGGCGATTCTCGTCAGCGTCGGCTACATGGATCCCGGCAACTGGGGAACCGATCTTCAAGCCGGCGCCCGGTTCCGATACGGACTGTTGTCGGTGGTTGGCCTGGCGAGCCTGATGGCCATCTTCATGCAGGTCATTTCCGCCCGCCTGGGGGTGGTGACCGGCAAGGACCTCGCCCAATGCAGTCGTGACTGGTATCCGCGGTGGACACGTTGGCCAAACTGGCTGATGAGCGAAATAGCGATTGGGGCCTGCGATCTGGCAGAAGTGCTGGGCAGCGCCGTAGCCCTGAACCTCCTCTTCCATATACCGCTGCTGTGGGCGGTCATCATCACCGGCCTCGACGTGCTCCTGCTCCTCACCTTGCAGCGCTTTGGGCTGCGTACTATCGAAGCCGTGGTCCTCCTGCTGGTGGCAACCATCGGCGTGTGCTACTTCATCGAAATCTTCATTCTCCCCCAGACCCAACCGAGCTTTTTCGAGATGGCACGCGCCCTGGTGCCGCACTTCCTTCCACCCGGGATGCTCTACGTCGCCGTGGGCATCATCGGCGCGACCGTCATGCCCCACAATTTGTACCTGCACTCCGCCCTGGTGCAGAGTCGCCGATTGCAGAAGGATGATTCCTCGGTTCGGCAGGCCCTTCAATTCAACACGATCGACTCCGTGGTTGCCCTGACGGTTGCCTTTTTTGTGAACGCAGCCATCCTGGTGCTTGCTGCGACCGTGTTCTTTGGCAAGCAGAGCGTGCCGATATCGGGTGGACACCTGGTCAAGTTCAGCGAGGACAGCGACTGGATTCGAGTCGCTTATCTGACGCTGGCGCCGCTGCTCGGTACGACCATGGCCAGCACCCTCTTCGCCGTGGCCTTGTTAGCCTCCGGCCAGAGCAGCACCATTACGGGAACTCTTGCCGGGCAGGTGATCATGGAGGGTTTCATGCGTTGGCGCATCAAGCCGTGGGTGCGCCGACTGATCACCCGCACCTTGGCTATCCTGCCGGCAGTCTTCGTCATCGGCCTGCGAGGCGACAGCAGCGTAACCGATCTCCTGATCTTGAGCCAAGTGGTGCTGGCGTTGCAGCTCCCCTTCGCCATGTTCCCGCTCCTGCACTTCACGAGTTCCACCCGGCGCATGGGCTCCTGGAAGAACGGCACCTTTCTCCTCATCGCCGGTTGGAGCAGTGCTATCCTGATCACCGCGATGGATGTTTACGGCTTGCCGGACTCCATCCGGACCGCTTGGCAGGTTATCGCCGGCGGATAACGCTGCGACGCCAGAAACCATTCTTCATGTACGACACCATCCTCGTCACCCTGGACGGCACGGCCACCGACCGGGCGATCATTGAGCACGTCAAAAAGCTGGCCAAGTTAGCCGGGAGCCGTTTGGTATTGCTTCATGTTGCCGATGGGTGGGCAGCCAGAACCTACGGTCCAGATGCGGTCAGTCCGGAAATTGCCGAAGACACAGCCTATCTGGATGAGGTTCGGCGGGAGTTTCAATCCGCAGGGATTCCCGCCGAGGCCGAACTGGCCTACGGTGAGCCAGCGGAGGAGATCATCAAGTGGGTGAAAGAGAAGGGCTGCGACCTGGTGGCCATGAGCACCCATGGACACCGCTTTTTGGCGGACCTATTTCTCGGCTCTACCGCGACTCGAGTTCGACATAGCATCGGCGTACCGGTGCTTCTCCTGCGAGCGAAGTAATTCCAGGGCATAGGATTGTGGGCAAAGTTTCGACGTCTAGCTTCGGCGTCCGAGGCGGGGTAGGCTCGAATTTACACACTGGCAATCAAATTCAGATATATTGCTCTTGAATATCTTCGGAACCGGAGTTGCGTACCTGGCCGCCTGATTCCTTGAGTGCTGCATCGAAACCCCGTAATTCTTGAGGTCCTCCCATGAAAGTGCTGGAGCCCCCGCCAATCCTCTCGGACACGCAGTCCGCACCGTTGTCCTCCGATGAACTTGCGAAGATAAACGGCTACTGGAGAGCCTGTAATTATCTGTGCGCCGGTATGCTCTACCTGCGCGACAATCCCCTGCTTCGGGAACCCCTACGACCCGAACACATCAAGCGGCGCTTGCTTGGGCACTGGGGATCCGACCCGGGTCAGACCTTCGTCTGGGTCCATTTGAACCGGCTGATCAAGAAACTGGGCCTCAACATGATTTACCTATCTGGCCCGGGACATGGCGCCCCTGCAACGCTTGCCAATGCGTATCTGGAAGGGACGTATTCTGAGGTCTATCCCGACAAGAGCCAGGACGAAGCCGGATTAAGGAAGTTCTTGTGTCAGTTTTCCTTTCCCGGCGGCATCGGCAGCCACTGCACACCGGAAACACCGGGCTCCATTCATGAAGGTGGCGAGCTAGGGTACAGCCTTTCGCACGGTTTCGGCGCGGCCTTCGACAACCCTGACCTGATCGTGGCCGTAGTCGTAGGCGACGGCGAAGCCGAAACCGGGCCGCTGGCTACTTCATGGCATTCCAACAAGTTTCTCAATCCCATTCGCGACGGCGCGGTGTTGCCCATCCTTCATCTCAACGGATACAAGATCGCCAATCCCACCCTTCTCGCGCGCATTTCCGACAAAGAACTGAACGCGCTGTTTTGTGGATATGGATACACCCCGTACGTTGTCGAAGGCGATGATCCCCTGCCCATGCATCAGAAGATGGCAGCGACGCTCGGACATGTAATCGATGAGCTGCACAGAATTCAGATCGAGGCTCGCTCCAGTGGTAAAGCCGAGCGACCGCTTTGGCCAATGATCATCCTGCGGACGCCAAAGGGATGGACTGGCCCGAAGGAAGTCGACGGGCACAAGGTGGAGGACTTCTGGCGCGCTCACCAGATTCCGATCCCGGACGTCATTGAAAATCCCTCCCACTTGAAGCTTTTAGAGTCATGGTTACGCAGCTACAAGCCGGAGGAACTGTTCGATCGAAGTGGAGAGCTAATTTCAGAATTGCGGGCGCTTCCTCCCGCAGGTCGACGCCGCATGAGCGCGAATCCACATGCGAACGGCGGCCTGCTGCGCAAGGCGCTGGACCTGCCGGATTTCCGCAGCTATGCCGTTGCGGTAACCAAGCCGGGCACAACCGAGGCGATGCCAACCGAAGTCCTGGCACTTTTTCTGCGAGACACCATGCGGAAAAACCCGACCAATTTTCGCGTTTTCGGGCCGGACGAGACCGCGTCGAACCGACTGCAGGCGATCTACCAAGCCAGCAAGAAAACATGGCTGGCCGCATACAAACCCGAAGACGCGGATGGCGGCGAGCTGGCCCTCGATGGCCGCGTGATGGAAATGCTGAGCGAGCACACCCTCGAAGGCTGGCTCGAAGGCTACCTGCTGACTGGCCGGCATGGACTGTTCTCGAGTTATGAAGCATTCATTCATGTGATTGACTCGATGTTTAACCAGCACGCCAAATGGCTCGAGTCCAGCAAGAAGGAAAGTTGGCGCGCCCCCATCAGTTCGCTCAATCTGTTGATCACATCGCTCGTGTGGCGACAGGATCACAATGGCTTTACTCACCAGGACCCGGGGTTTTTGGATGTGGTGACGAATAAGAGCCCGCAGGTGGTGCGCATCTATCTGCCGCCGGATGCAAACTGCCTGCTCAGCGTAGCCGATCACTGCTTGCGCAGTACGAATTACGTCAACGTGATCGTCGCGGACAAGCAGTCGCACCTGCAGTACCTGGATATGGAAGCTGCCGTCCGGCACTGTACGAAAGGCATTGGCATCTGGCACTGGGCAAGCAGCGATGCCGGCCAGGAGCCGGACGTGGTGATGGCCTGTGCGGGTGACATTGCCACCATGGAGTCACTGGCGGCAGTCGCCATTCTGCGTGAATCGTTTCCGGATCTGAAAATTCGCTTCGTAAATGTTGTCGACCTTTACCGTTTGCGGCCCAATACGGAGCACCCGCACGGGCTCTCCGACCCCGACTTTGATTCCCTGTTTACCAAAGACAGGCCGGTCATCTTCAACTTTCACGCCTACGCGGCTCTCATCCATAAACTGACCTACCGCCGCACCAACCACGCCAACATTCACGTACGCGGCTACAAGGAAAAGGGCAATATCAACACTCCGCTGGAGCTGGCGATTGAAAACCAGGTGGATCGTTTCGACCTCGCCATCGACGTAATTGACCGTGTTCCGCGCCTGCGACAAACGGGTTCGCACGTCAAGGACACTTTGCAGGGCACGATCATAGAAAACATCCATTACGCGCATGAACAAGGCATCGATAAAGCGGAAATCCGCAACTGGAAGTGGCCGTTCTGATGGACAAAAGACGTCGAGCGCACCGCCCGCACGCGCAGTCCTGTTCTCTCGCATGACGGTGCTGACTTAAGACCTGCGAAAGACCGTGCCGGCCAAAATCAGCGGATCAACTGCCACCCTTCCTGACTTCCCTGAAGTCAGCGCTTGCTCCACCGGTTTCTAACGGCGGCACGCCGAGCAGTATCCTCCAACTTCCAGACGCGCCACCAGGATATGAAACCGACACTCCTGCTCCAGTTGTCTTTTGAGAGCGTCGAACCGCTCACTGACAAATTCCGTGATCTTTCCACAACTGAGACAAGCGATATGCACGTGATCCCGGCCCAGCTTGCGTTCGTAGTAGTGGCCTTCACCTTTCAGATGCATCAAGTCCAGTTCGTCAATCATTCCGTGGCGTTTCAAAAGCCCCAGGGTACGGTAGACGGTGCTGCGGTCGACGGAAGGGTCCAATTTCTGCGCCTTGCGCAGGATTTGGCTCGCATCCAGATGCTTGTTGGCAGTTTCGATCACGCTCAGGATGGCACGACGCTGCTCGGTCATCCGCACCCCGCGCTCGGACATGAGCGCCTGCAGACGCCCGGGAATCTCGGTTTGCGGAAGGGGCATGGATGGGTCCTCTGAGCTTAAGTTGCAACTAATCGCAAACAGATTGCGACAGAATCTTTTCCCTCCGTATTGACCGCAAGGGGTCTCAAATCCTAAGCTACAGTGTAGGCTTGTTGCGACTGAGTTGCAACAGCTATTGCGACCGAGTCGCAGGAAAAATCATACCAGGAGTAGCCTTGGTGGGCAGCCGCCCTCTGCCTCACCCGAACCAACGCAGAATGTTTGGCGCAGAACTGCATCCCCGAGCTCGTCGCCTGTTCCATCTCGCTGGCACAAGGCCTGCTCGAAGCTATCTCTTTGGGCCGTTAGCCTTTTGCCTGATTTTCATCCCCGCAACGTGGGCAGCATCGGGCGGAAGGGTGTCCGGAACCGTGAGGGATTCGAGCAATGCTGTGATTCCCAGGGCGATGGTGAAGGCCATCAATACCCAGACCGCTGCCGGGCAGGAGATGATGACAGACGGCAAAGGAGTCTATTCGTTTCCCGATCTGCCCGTCGGGAAATACGACCTTGTCATTGATAGCCCGGGGTTCAGGGCCTATCGGCGGACGGGGGTCGTGATCGATTCCGACAGCTCTTTGACGGTGGACGCGGTGCTCGAAATTGGCGAGGCCACCGAGGCTGTGACCGTCAAGGAATCCTCCGTCGAAGTCAAGACGTCGGACACGGAGATGGGCGAGGTCATCAGCGGCGAAACCATGACCACCATGCCCTTGAATGGCCGCAGCTATACCGATCTTCTTGCCCTGCAACCGGGCATCGTACCGACGACTTCGATCACCTCCGACACACTGCAGGACGTCGGTGTCAGCGCGCTTTTTCCCTCCGGTGGGCTGAACCCGGGGACGGTTTCGATCAATGGCCAGCGCGAGTTCGCCAATGCCTTCATCGTGAACGGCAGCGATGCCGAAGAAGACGTCAACTCAGGAACGGCAATCATTCCGAATCTCGATTCCATTGCCGAGTTTCGGGTGCTCACCAGCAACTTCGACGCGGAACACGGGGAATATAGCGGTGGCCAAATCCAGGCGGTGACGAAATCGGGCACCAATGAATTTCATGGGGACGCCTTCGAGTTCTTGCGTAACACGAACTTGGACGCGCGCAATTACTTTTCTCCTACCCGGGGCGCATTTGACCAAAACCAGTTTGGGGGAACATTCGGTGGGCCGATTCGAAAGAACAAGCTTTTCTTTTTCACGGATTATCAAGGCACTCGCTCGCGCCAAGGAGTGGACACGGGCCAGATTCCCGTTCCTTCCAATCAGGATCGCGCCGGTGATTTGTCGGACAGGGGGGACTCTCTCACCGGCGTCGTCACTGGCCAAGCCTGGGCAACCATGCTTTCCCGCGAACTGGGATATTCCGTCGCCGCCGGCGAAGCCTATTACAAACCTGGATGCAGCAGTCCCTCGCAATGCGTTTTCCCCCACGCGGTGATCCCAATTTCGGCATGGTCCTCGCCCGCCGAGCATCTCCTCGCGTACATTCCCGGACCGAACGTGGGCCCCGGCGCATTCTCGACGTCGGCTGAAAACGAACATCTGCGGGACGACAAGGGTGCGATCCGGCTCGATTACAACAGCCGTTGGGGCCTCATGTCAGCCTACTACTTCCTGGATGACTACACCCTCGACAATCCCTACCCGGTGGCTCAAAGCGGGGCGAGCGTACCGGGGTTCAACGCCCTTTATCTGGGTCGGGCCCAGTTGCTAAGCCTGGGAGACTCGAAGACGATCAGCACCACCGCCGTCAATGATTTCCACTTCGCCTACCTCCGCGATCACAACGACCTCGGTAGGCCGGTGGGCGGACTGGGGGTCAGTCTGGCCTCGCAGGGATTTGTAACCGGCGAGGGTACGGCCGGCATCGTTCCCCTGAACCCGCAAGGGGAAGGGGTGGAAAACGTTGTCTTCAACGCTTTCTCCATCGGCACGAATGCCAACGAGCTGAGGCAGGTGAACAACACATTCCAGTGGATCGACAACGTATCCAAGGTGGTCGGCCGCCACACGGTGAAGGCGGGATTGGAGTTTCACTACGACCAGATCAATACCAATCCCATCGCCCAGTTCAACGGCAATTTTCTCTTCGAAGGCAGCCAAACCGGATCCGACTTCGCCGACTTTCTACTAGGCATTCCCAGCCAATATAACCAGAGCCAGCTCCAGCCGTTCTACGGGCGCAACCAATACTGGGGCGTTTTCGGACAGGACAGTTGGCGCCTCCGCTCCGACCTGACGCTCAATTACGGACTCCGCTGGGACCGGATTGAGCCTTGGTATGAAAAGAACAACGGTATTTCCACCTTTGAACCGAACAGGTCCTCGGTCGTTTTTCCCGGAGCACCCGCGGGTATCCTCTTCCCTACCGATCCCGGCGTTCCTCGGACTCTCGCACCACCCGGAAACCTGGATTTTGCGCCGCGCGTCGGTGTGGCCTATTCGCCCCCAGCAGGCAGGGACACGATTCTCGGCAAGATTCTTGGTGGTCCCGGCGAAACCAGCATCCGAGCCGGTATCGGCATGTACTACACCGCCATTGAGGCCATGAGTATCGGCATTCTTGCCGGGAATGTGCCTTTTGGAATCACCTATTCGAGCCCCGCGCCTCCCTTGTTCGCCACACCTTTCATCACCGCTGCCAGTGGCCAGAACCAAGGACAACCATTTCCCGCCGCTCTGGCTACGGGAAGAGCCTCCAGCTCGAATCCGGATGCGGCCATCGAGTGGTCCCAGTTTGAGCCGATCAGCGGCGTTCCCGGCTACGCCGCAACCAACCGCATACCCTACACCGAGGAGTACATGCTGTCTCTCGAACGGCAACTCGCGCCCAACACGGTGTTCAGTGCAAGCTACGTGGGGACGCAGGCACATCGCCTTCTCGTGATGATCGAGGCCAATCCTGGTGACCCCGCTCTCTGCCTGAGCCTCAGCCAGCCCGAAGACGTTGCTCCGGGTAGTTCTACGTGTGGACCTTTCGGAG
>Ga0187783_10001387_pt1 | contig 17865 bp, 15 predicted proteins | sample 1015_SJ02_MP02_2_FD_132471 | JGI IMG/M metagenome (GOLD analysis project Ga0187783, IMG submission 132471) | Tropical peat soil microbial communities from peatlands in Department of Meta, Colombia - 1015_SJ02_MP02_20_MG | ecosystem: Environmental > Terrestrial > Soil > Wetlands > Peat | place...
CCAAAGTGGTTCCTGAATGAGTTTCCGCCAATCCGGGTCGACATCGTTCTTTCGACTCACGCTCATTTCGATCACGATGCTGTCGAGCGGCCTAACGGACTGGTGGTGCTCGAACGTCTCATTGGGCAGTTTAGGCTCGGCGATATCGAAATCGTGGGCCTGGCCGACAAACACAAATGTCAATCCACGCCCGATGGCACCTCGACAGAGTCCCGTATGGAGACCTGCCCCCCAAATAACGTGGTCGGGTTCGATAACGCGATTCAGATCATTAAGACCGGGGGATTGCGAATCGCCCTCTGGGGTGACAATCGCGCGGTACCCGATCCCTCTCTCGATCATTATCTAAAGAATGTTGACGTGCTCATTCTGCCGGTCGAGACAATACTCACAAGCGATGAGGTGGGTGCTATTTTGCGGAAATATGACCCCAAAACTGCAATCCCGTGCCACTATTTCATCGCTGGTTTGAACACCGACGTGTCTGGTCTGGAATCGGCCGATGGATGGGTGCATGACCAAGAGAAGATTCATCCTTCGGATGTTCGTCGCCTCGATAGTGCGGAGTTGATGCTCAGCGCAGCTGCGCTGAAGGGTTCCCATCGCAGAATCTATTACTTCGGCAACCATTTTGAGAAGAAGTAGAACCTGTTGGGGCATGCTTGAGAGAAAATGCCGGCTATGGCCGATTGCCGCGGTTACCATCACATTTGTGGAATTCTAACTGAATCGCGGCCAATGCCGGCCTCAAGTCCAAGGAACTTCGTGCGAAGCCGTCGGACGGTAACAACCATTAGCTAGCATCTTCTATTCCCCGTGCTTGCCGTCGAGAGGAGCTAAGACATGCAATGGTATCCTCATTTAGCGTTCAACGGGCAATGCGAGACAGCTTTTCAGTTTTATGAGAAGTGCCTGGGTGGCAAGATCCTCTTCATGATGAGGTATGCCGAAGCGCCGATGGACACGCCGCCTGAAATGAAGAAGAAGATCGTTCACGCCACGTTCGCAGTGGACGACCAGAGGTTCTCAGGTTCAGATGCGATGCCGGGACATTATCTGAAGCCGCAAGGGTTTCACATGCAGCTCAATTTGAAAGACGCGGCGGAGGCCGAGCGCATTTTCAAGGCACTGGCGGAAAACGGCTCGGTACAAATGCAGCTGCAGGAAACGTTTTGGGCGCTGCGCTACGGTATGCTCGTGGACCAGTTCGGCATGCCATGGGAAATTAACTGCGAGAAAGCGGGCTAGGATCAACTCCCTGTTTGGCGTTGGTGTGCGCGCCCGGGATGTTGACCACGGCGTAGATACGTCTCGGCCTGCGGGGGCCGGGCTTCGGCACGAGCAGAAGAAAAGTCAACCGGGAGCATTGTGCGATTGCTCATCGTTGGCTAGAGGTCTGCGCGGAAGCTCCTGACGGCGCCGACGATCTAATACACGGCACTTACCTGTTCTTCGACGGCGTGATATCTGTGACTGGAAGATCCCAGTGGGCCAGCAAAATCTCGAACCGCCGCTGTTCTTCGCGTTTGTAGGTTTCCTGGTCAGGCCAGAGCTCCTTAATCAGGGATTCCTCCTCAGGATTAGCCGTTGTTGCCACCGTCGAGTTCTTATACTTAATGGTGACGCGATAGTCCCAGCGTATATCCTCAGTCATATGGTTGGCAGGAGTTTCAATCCTCACGGAAAGCATTCGACCGCTCTCCACGCCCTTTTTGAGCAGCGGATAGTGGTTCTTTAGGAAAAGTGCAAGGAACTCTTGTTGGTGTCCCCATTGCACTTTGTAGTAGTACTCCATGGTGTAGGGCTGGTCAGCGGTAACTTGCGGCGGAGCGCCCTGCGCAAGCAGGGGCGGTGTCGCGCAAACTGAAAGCAGGAGCGCCAAGAGTGCATTCCTCATCGATCCTCCCCGGATGCATAAGTGGCCCGGATTGTAGTCGATTCCGAGAGTACTCATCAATCTGATTGGCGAAAGCGGCCACAGCGATTCTCCGGCAACATCAATCAAATCCTGAGGAACCGAGCTGGTCGAGAACTTGGTGTGAGCCTATGGAGAGAGGAGACGGATTGGAAAAATGCGATTCGGGCCGAAGCTCGGTGATCTTCTACCGCATGTTCAAAGCAGAAACGAAGAAGCGCTGCCCCCAGAGCCTTATGCCTTCCACTTCCTTGCAAGTTCGTCCAAGCTCGGATAGGAGTGAGCTTCGACGAATGAATGTTCGGGCGGCTGCAAACCATCCGTCATTGCTCGCACAAGCATTTCCACGGCCCTGTCCATTGTTAGGGAAGTCACCACGGCCGCAGACAAGTCACCTTGGTCCACCAGTGGCTTAACACGATCCGAAACTCCCACTGCTGCGCGCGGTAGGGCCAGCCACTTGATGCGTTCGTTTTCCGACGCGTACGTCTCAAATGCTTTTCTGGCTCCCAAAGTGAAGTCAATATTCTGCGAGACGATCAACTGTGTGCCCTCTGACCGTGCCTTGGACAGACTTAGCCAGGAAGAGACAGCGTTGTAAGCATTTTCTGAAGTTGATCCCACCGCCCTCAAACTCTTCACTTCGACATTCTTGGGTTTGGTGTTTTCTAAACCCTCGAATCGCTTTGTGGCCCACCAACTCATCGCGGGTCCGCGAAGGTAAAGAACAGAACCCCCTTTCGGCAACATCGCGCCAATCTGCCTCCCTTGAATTCGCCCAACCTCTAAATGATCCTGCGAGATTTGGAACACCGGAACCTTGGCGTTTCTGCGGAGGGTTTGCACGTAGTCCACTTGTGCGTTGCTGACTACCCATGCGATTCCCGCGGCGACCGCCGCTTCCGCGACGCGCGGCAATCCAGCGGCACTCACGGGCTCGACAAGGATGCCGTCGAGTCGTCGCGAGGCTCGTGCATGCACCAAACTCAGCAGTTGCTGTCCCTGAGCGACAGGGTCCATTTCCGCACTGAGCACTTCCAGTCCGACTCCGAGACGGTCTGCGCTGGCCTGCGCTGCAGCCGCTTGCGCGCGCAGATACATCGTGTCTCCGGGAACCGAAAGAACGTATTTCAAGTTTTTCACGGATAAGCCTCTTGCTCTGTAGATTACATCGTTCCTTGGGGGCGGGAAGCGTTCTTGCCCGCTCCTTTGATAAACTCGGCAACTCTCAGGCGCACACCAACCTACCGCCCTTCCATTCACACAGGAAGGAGGGCCCTCAAACGGCAAGCAAAGAGGGATAAGTCCTGTGTCTGCAACAAGTCTCGCACCCGCATGTGGAATTTTCTGTAGCACGCCGCCCTGAGAGGAGCCTCTGCACACCTAGCAAGCAATCCCTGCCTGTGCCAAGTGTTCGGCCCACTCTCGGTCCTGGAGTCAAAGATCGCGGCCCGCGAGCTGAAAGGGCCGGTCTGTCACATCTGACAGTTCCCGCAAGGCCGGTTTTCGGAGCAATCTACGCCCTCTAGTAACCGCGGAGTTTGCTAGAAAATGGGGTAGCAGAAGTCTTGGACTGGTATTCAGTTCCCGGGTGCGAGACGTCTGGCTGTATGTCGTATTAGGTTCTGAAAAGGAGAATGATATGTGGCGAGTGAAGGATGCGCTTCCGAGGATACACAAACCAGTCATCGGCGGTCTTCTCCTCATTGGCCTGCTGTTGATTAGCAACACCCCCAGCCGGCCAAGCGATAGGGTCAAGCCGGAGACGATTGAAGCGAGTGCCATGGGCACGGGCACGCAGTTGGGCCAGGTCATTGGTGTCACCCTAATCATCAACGAATACTCCACTCCTCAGGACAGGCAGGTTCTGGTGGACGCATTCAACAAAGGTCAGAACCAGGGGCTCGTGAACGCCCTGACGAAAATGAGATCCGTGGGTCGTGTCGAGGTGACGGGCACACTGGGCACTGACTGTAGCTTCATTCGGTTGATCCCGACTCCCACCGGGCGAAAGATTCGTTTTGCTACGAACCGACCCATTCGATTTGGTGAAGCTTGGGCGGACAGCCCCACCATGTCCTATAACCTGACGGCGGGCGAGTTCGACCTCAATGATCAGGACAAGAGCAAGAGCTCCGGCGTCCTGTTTCCGGCAGCACAGCTGGTGATCGATAAGGAAGGGCAGTTGCAGATTGACCTTAACCAAAACGCCTGGAAGTTGGTCGATGTAATCGATTGGAAAGGTACGCCCGGCGAGAACTAGTAGGGGAATAGAGAGACTTTTTCCGCATTCGCATCGTAATTGGAAATCTTCGGCTTGTGAGGTGCGTTATGAAGCTACAGCGCCGTGTTGCGACCGGGTTCGTTTCCCTTTTTTTCTTTGTTGCCGTGACGGCATCCACCGAGCCGGCGGACAAAAGCAATAAGTACATCTGTTCAGAGGCCAACCCGGGCAGTATGTGTACTGCTGCCACGACCTGCGGGTCAGCTTCCTCGCCTTGCGTCGTGGACATCAAACGGAGAGGGGGCACTTCAGCAAGTGCCACACCCGACATTCCGAACGCTAAAGGGAATGCTCCATTCTGTGTGAAGACAGGCACGACCGTCACGTTTCAGAGTTCGTCCAAAAACACCGGTTTTGTCCTGGACTTTGGTCCTTCTTCGCCATTCGAGACACCGAACACACCGGGTACGATCATCGGCGGCAGCGACCGACCCATTTCCGTGGTTGCAAGCAAGCCGGGCTGCTACAAGTACTCGGTAGGGGCCTGCATCTCCGGGACTGTTTACGGGATGTGTGGCTCCTCGGAGGCGGAGCTAGTCGTCATCCCGGCGAATTGAGGGCTCGCGAACCGGGAGAACGGCCGAACCAACGACCTTTGCCGTGCGTACCGGGGTCGGCGTCCCCATCCCCCAACTAAGACTTTCCTTGGATCGGTTCGCCCTATGGGTCGAGCGGTGACCGGTCGACTCACTCTTCCCGCGATAGCGCCCCCTCTCTGAGAATGATACGCTACCGGTATCATTGAACACTTGACCGTGATTTCGGCAGAACTCCCCGATTTTCCGGGATTTGACGCGATGCGAACGATATCGAGGCGCACCTTTCAGCGAGGACTGGTTTCCGCTTTCTTCTGCTCGGCCCTTCCGACTCTAGGAGAGACCAAGAATCAACTGACCCGCATCGCACTGCTTTTTTCGGGCGTCATCACAGACGGTGGCTGGGCAGAGTTAGCGTACAACGGTTTGAAGGAACTGCAGGCCCAGGGCGGTTTCCAAACTGCCTACGAGGAAAACCTCACTCTCGCCCAGATGGATCAGGTCGCGCGCGGTTATTCCGACGATGGCTTTGATCTGATCATTGGGCACGGCGTCGAATTCAGCAGCACCTTGCTGGAAGTTGCACCGGATTATCCCAACCAGCATTATTTTGTAACCACATTCCTGCCGCAGCCGACCGTGCCGCCCAATATCATGTACGTCAAATTGGGTTATTGGGGAGCTGCGTATGGCGCAGGTGTTCTGGCCGCACTCATTTCGGACAAGAAGCAGGTGGTGGGTTTCATCGGTGGTAACGACGATCCCAACCAGCAGCGTATCAAACGCGCTTTCATCGCAGGCGCCGAGCGAACCGTCCCTGGCATCCACGCACTTGCGATCGTCACCGGAGACTATGACAACGCTTCCAAGGGTCGCGAAGCTGCTTCGATTTTGATTGGCAATGGTGCCGACGTGATTTGGCATGCAGCCGATGTGACGGGGTTAGGTGCCATACAGGGCGCCGTTGCAGGGAACGCGAAGGTCATAGGCTGCTACTCAGACCAGACGGCGCTCGCTCCCAACCATATGGCGACGAGCTTTGAAATGAATCTCGAAGGCATGGTAAAGACCGTCGCCCACGCGGTTGCGGCTCGGACCTTTTCAGGCGGCACGGAATGGCGGCCTGCGGTGGATCAAATGTGGCTGCTCAAATGCGGCAGAAACGGAGATCACAACCCGAGGCTTGTGTCCGCCGATCAGTGGGCGACTTTTAAGAAGGTATGGACCGACATCGCATCTGGCCAGATCGACGTTGATCGAATGATCCCGTAGCTCGAAGTTGCTTTTCGCCTCATCCGCCGTTCACCACAGAAGTCTTATGGGCTCTTCGAGGAGCAGACGGTGAAGCATACGCTGGAAATGAAGAACATCGTAAAACATTTTCCCGGCGTGCTGGCCAACGACCGCGTCTCGTTGACCATTCAAGCGGGGGAAATACATGCACTTCTCGGCGAGAACGGCGCTGGCAAGAGCACATTAATGCAGATCCTATACGGTTTTCAGGCGATGGATTCTGGAGACATTTTTATCGACGGTCGGCGCATTCATCTAAGTAGCACGAAGGACGCGATCGATCTGGGCATTGGAATGGTCCACCAAGAGTTCATGCTCGTCCCGACGTTTTCTGTCGTGGAAAACATAATCCTCGGTCTGGGCCAAGGCCTCGGAGCGCTGCTCGATCTGCCGAAGGCATCGAGCAAGACCAGGGACCTCAGTGATCGCTTTGGCATGGCACTGGATCCTTCCGTCAAAGTCGGATTGCTGCCGATTGGCATGCAGCAGCGCGTGGAGATCTTAAAGCTTCTCTACCGAGATGCACGCCTGCTCATTCTTGATGAGCCCACCTCTGTCCTCACGTCTGGCGAAAAGGATCGACTGTTCGCAGTGTTACGAGAGCTGAGGAAGAGCGGTCGCTCCATTGTGATCGTGACGCACAAGCTGAGTGAAATTATGGAACTTGCCGATCGCGTCACCGTGATGCGAGATGGACGGGTGTTGGGAACGAAATCAATTCAATCGACTTCCCAGCAGGAACTGGCCCAACTGATGGTCGGACGCGAGGTCAACCCGCACGCGGTGAAGCCGGAGAGACGCTCGGGTGAGCCTGTCCTGCGTATCGAGGAGCTGTGCGTGAACGACGAAGGGGGCGTCGAGAAGGTACACGCCGTAAGCCTCGAGGTGTGCGCCGGAGAGATCTTCGGGATCGCCGGCGTCGATGGCAATGGGCAATCCGAACTGGCTGAGGCCATCTTGCATCTTCGCACGATCAGGAGCGGCCGCGTCTTTCTGGCTGGAACGGACGTGACCCGAACGAGCGTCGCACAGCACCGCGCCAAAGGCATTTCCTACGTGCCCGCTGACCGGCGTGGCGTGGGCTCCGTAGCGGAGATGACGGTTGCCGATAACGTCGTTCTTGGCCTGCAGCAGCGCTATACGCGGGGTCCGTTTCGCAGTGTGCGCGAGGCACGCAGCTCAGCCCATCGTCTTGCGGAGCGCTTCGGAATTCGTGGCGCAGGCATCGATTCCGTAGCGGGCAAGCTTTCTGGGGGCAATCTTCAGAAACTCATCCTCGGGCGAGAGATCACCTCGGGTGCGTCCTTACTGATCGTCGACCAGCCCACCCGTGGCCTCGATGTGGGCGCGGTGGAGTCCATCTGGAAGGAATTGCTGCGGGCCCGGGAGCAAGGCACGGCCGTTTTGCTGATCTCAGCGGAAATGGAAGAGTTACTGAATCTCGCGGACAGGATTGCCGTTTTGTTTAACGGCCGAATCATGAGGGTTTTCGACGCACCCTTCGTTTCGGTCGATCAGATGGGTCTCTTGATGGCAGGCATCGCGTCGCCCCCTGGGTCGGCTTCCGTACCGTTTCAGGAATCCCAACGTGACGAAACTTTTTGAGCGCCGGTTGATTCCCGCTGATTCACCCGGTGCTGTGGCCAGAACCACCGCACTGGCCCTTCTCGCGGCAATGGCGGTCACGGCAATCTTCTTCCGCTATTACGGGGCCAGTCCCATCCAGGCGTATTTCGGGTTGTTTCACGAGCCATTCGGAACGTTGCGCGGTTTCGGTTATTCGCTCGTTCGGGCTGCACCTCTTGCTCTTGTGGCGCTGGGCACGATCGTGAGCTGGCGTTCGGGATTTTACTATTTAGGCTTCGAGGGATGCTTCCTAGTGGGCGCCGCAGCGGCCGGTTGGCTGTCGCTGGCAACCGTCCCCGGTTCTCGCCTTGGCCCCCTTCCGCTGGCGCTTTTCCTGCCACTCGCAATCTTGTTCAGTTTGACCGTGGGGGGGCTTTGGGCGGGCTTGGTTGCCTTCCTCCGCGTTCGTCTGGGTGGGAACGAGGTTCTCATTTCTCTGATGTCCAATTATGTGGCCCGTTTCTTTCTGCAGTTCCTTGTGTCGGGTCCGCTCCGAGCACCGGGAAGCCTACCGGAAACTCCCCTGTTACCCCGCGACACCTGGCTGCCATTCATCCTTCCAGGAACGAGAGGACATGCGGGAATTCTTATCGCGGTAGCAGCCGCCTTGTTCGTTTGGGCACTGTTGGAAAAGCTGCCGCTCGGCTACGAGCTGGTTGTGACGGGCTTCAATCCAGCGGCGGCTCGGTACGCGGGCATCGAGGTGGATCGCCGCATGGTGTTTGCCGGGTTTTTCGCCGGAGGACTCGGGGCGCTCGCGGGAATGGTGGAAGTTCTTGGATCGCAGCACCGACTGATGGATGGGATCAGTGGCAACCTGGGTTTCGTGGGCATCATTGTCGCGCTGCTGTCACGCTTGAATCCGCTCGCAGTTGTTCCCGTAGCCTTGGTCTATGGTGGAATGTCGGTCGGTGCGGACGCGATGCAGCGCCGCGCCAACATTCCTTCGTCGATCACGTTCATCTTGGAGAGCCTGGCCGTTCTGCTAGTCCTTGCGAGCGACGTCCTGCGTTTCTACAAACCCAATTTTTCCGCTCTGCGCTTGTTCAAATTACGCGCATCCGATCGCGAGGACTCCGCGTGAATGGGCATGCCATCGTGGTTTCGGCTTTCATCATCGCCTGGCTATCGGCGAGCCTGCGACTCGCTGGTCCTGTGCTCCTGGCCGCTTTGGGTGAGACATTTGCTGAGCGCAGCGGGATTTTGAATGTAGGGATCGAAGGAACCATCTTGCTTGGCGCTCTGGTAAGCTTCCTCAGCTCTTACCGGACGGGGATGATCTGGACGAGCTTGTTGGTGGCAACACTCGCTGGCGTCACGGTGAACTTTTTTCTCGCGTGGATGTATGTCAGCGTGCGCGCGAGCCAGGTGATCACCGGTCTGGTATTCAACGTTTTCGCGCTTGGCCTGGCGACGACGGTGTACCGTCTCGTGCTGGGCGGGTCGGCTGCGCCGGAGAGCATTGCCGTATTCCAGCCGCTGCGCGTGCCCATGATCGGCCGCATCCCCTTCTTAGGACCTGTGATCTTTGGGCAGACCGCGCCATTTTATTTAACTCTCCTGCTTGCCATGGTCGCCCAATTCGTTCTCTATCGCACCTATTTTGGTCTTGCGCTCCGTGCCACAGGTGAAAATCCGGCCGCCGCCGATGCCGCTGGAATTTCCGTCCATCGGATGCGCTATTTGGGAACGCTTTTGTCCGGTGCGGGTGCGGGAATGGCGGGAGGCTACCTCGTGCTGGCACAAGTCGGCCTGTTCCGCGAGACGATCGTTGCCGGCCAGGGCTTTATAGCCCTAGCTATCGTGATTTTTGGCCGCTGGCATCCGCTGAAAGCCACTGTGGCCGCTCTCGTGTTTGGCGCCTGCGACGCACTCCAGCTGTCGCTCCAGATTTTCGGAAACAAAGTTCCGCCGCAGTTCCTACTCGCCCTGCCTTATATCGTCACGATCCTTGCGATTTCAGGTTTTTTTGGCAAAGCGGTTCCGCCCGCGGCGCTGATGAAACCCTACGTCAAAGGCTAGCTGAAAGGCGCCTAGATCGCCAAAGAGCGCCACGGCCTTTTCCTGAATCGCTCCGAACCTGCGCGTCGCGCCAGATCGTCTGCGTGCGTTTGCGCCCTGCGCCTCACCTCCGCTTCATTCACGCCGGTCACCACCCCGTCTTTCATCACAAAGCGCCCGTCGATCATCACCGTCGATACCTCGTGTCCCAGCGCCGAATAGACGATCGCCGAAACCGGGTGATGAATGGGCGTCATAAAGGCGTTCTGGAAGTCAAGAACTGCGAGGTCAGCTTTCTTTCCCGGCTCGATCGAGCCGATCTCTGCTTCGAGTCCGACGGCCCGCGCGCCGTCAATCGTCGCCATTTCCAGCACTTTTTCTGCGGTAATGACGGTCGCATCTTGGCGAAACCCTTTTTGAATTAGCGCGGCGACCTTCATGGCCTGGAAAAGGCTGTGGTTGTTGCTGCTGGCGGGGCCGTCCGAGGCGAGTCCGACGTTGATGCCCGCGAGAAGCATTTCCGGAATCGGTGGACAGCCAGAGGCCAAGTACATGTTGCTACAAGGGTTATGAGCCACCTTGGTCTTGTGATGCAGCAGGATTCGAATGTCTCGCGGCTTGCAATGCACGCAATGAGCTGCCAAAACGTCCGGCCCGAGAAAGCCGATTTCACTCAAGAATTCCGTGTCTGTCTGGCCGTAACGGGTAGCGGCCGTCTCCAGTTCGAACGTTGTTTCTGCCACATGCGTTGTGATGAGTGCCTTTTCGGCATCGGCCAGCTGCCGCGTGAGTCTGTAGCCTTCTTCGTCGACCGCCCAGATCATATTCGGCGCGATACCGATTTGCACCTTCGCGCCCGGCCGGTTATAACGCCGAATCTGCTCGCGCGCATCTCCCAGGGCCTTTTCGGGCCGTTCGATGAGTTGAGCTGGAACGCCGTACTGCTCTCCAGTGGATATGAAGCCTCGGCACACAAAGCCCCGCATTCCGGTTTGCTCGAAAGCTTCGACAATCGACTGGATCATTCCGGGCTTCGTATGTACGTACATGAAATCGACCAGCGTCGTGACACCCGAGCGTATGGATTCAATGCACCCGTGCAACGCAGCCACGTGGGCATCCTCGGCCGTTAAGTGAACACCGCTCGGGCCCGTCATGCACGTGAACCATTTCTTCAAAACCATGTCATCGCCGAGCCCTTTGAGAAGGGTCTGGAACAGGTGCGTGTGGGTGTTTACCATTCCCGGCATGACGATGCGCCCTGTGCAATTGATGATCTCCGCTGCTGGAAACCGCCGTGCGAGGTCTCGGCGGGTGCCTACGGCTGCAATGCGGTCCTTCTCTACGCAGACGCTCGCTTCCTCAAGAATCTCCCGCCGTTCGTTCATCGTAATCAGCCAGGCGTCAGAAAGGATTACGCTCATCGGAGTTCTCCGCAAAGGCAATGGCCGTTTGACACTAGCACAGGGCCCTGTTGACCGAGAAGGCAGCTGTTCGGAATCCCGCCCGTTTCGGCCGGCGGACCCGCTGTGGGCCGAGAGGCGCACGACACGGGCGGCCATTCCCGCCGCCTTGGGAATAAGTGACGGGCGCGGAAGGCCCGAGAGGCCGGACGTGGTTTGGGGCATGCCATCCAACCCTTTATATAGAAACAGACATCTGAAGGCTGTGGCCAGGCGCTGGTAGCTGTGGTACAAACGATACGTCAAGTTTACAAGGCTCGCCGTCTCTGTTCAGCTGACATAGGTGCATGAAGATCTTGGCCTCGAATCGTCCGAGGAATTTTTCGACTGTGCGAATGCAGATCGTTGGTCCTATCGTAGGAACCGGACTGGCAAGAATTAGGCTTGCCGCGGTCATCTTGGCGACTGCGCTCACCCTGTTGCCCGCTGCGGCAGGAGAGGACACATCGTCAGAGGAAGTGAACCAGCAACAGCCGGCGGCGCAGCCGGCTCCCGCCCAACAGCCTGTTTCAGAGGACCTGCCGGACAAGCCTGCGCCCAGCGGAAATCAAATCCACTCGGGCCTGACCGTCAAAGAGCAGCAGAACGTCGAACACGAGAAGGAAACGGGCACATCGAAGGACCGACTGTTTTGGGTGCTTCCCAACTTTCTGACTATCGAAAGTGCGGACCAGGTGCCCCCGCTTACGGCCCGCCAGAAATTCGAAACGACCGCCAAGGGTTTGCTTGATCCCTCTGAATTTGTGCTACAGGCGTTCGTAGCAGGCTTCGGCCAAGCCAGCAACAGCATCCCGGAATATGGTCAGGGGTTTGAGGGCTACGCCAAAAGATACGTGACCGCGTATGCCGACAATGCGGTGGAAAACATGATGTCCAGCGCCGTGCTGCCCTCAATCCTCCATCAGGATCCGCGCTACTACCAACTGGGCTATGGTGGATTTGCTCGCCGCACGTGGCACGCATTCAGTCGCCTTTTCATCACGCGCAGCGACTCCGGGAAGGACGAGTTCAACTATTCGGAGGTTTTTGGAGCGGGCATGGCAGCCGTCATCTCCGACTATGGCTATCATCCATCCGGCGATCAAAGCGCTGGCAACGTCGCCAACGTGTGGGGCACGCAGATGGGCCTAGATTATATGACGTACATGCTCAAGGAATTCTGGCCCGATCTTCGCCGCAAATTCGATCGGAAGCATCGAGCTGAGCCAGCCCCGTAGCACAAGGGGAAGTCCTTCCCGGGTTCTGCGTTCATCTAGCAAACCTTGTTGCCTCCTAATGCGAACCTTACGAAAAACGAAGATGATTTTGCTACCTTGCAGTGGTCTTCGTCCACGACTTGGAAGGCTGTAGGGTCGAAAGAATTGAACTCCTGAAGGCACACGAGAGCGAGGCGATCATGAAATTCACCATTGTTGTCGCACTGGCGATGCTAGGGTCGATTTCGGCGTTGGGTCAGGATCGGTCATCCTGCAAAGCCTTCTTCCAAGTCGTGCGGGCCGATTCAGGATCGACGGGTCCTCAGACCGGTATGGAGGGATCGGCGAAGAAATGGTGGGACAGCGAAGGCCAGAAGAAATATCCAGGGCTGTGTCTGAACGGCTCGGTGGCCTCTGGAGACAAGCCTCGCTATCTGCTGATCTGGTCGAGATCCAAATCGATGGGACCGTCCTCGGTGTCCCCCACCGAAGTCTTTGGTCAAACAGCCAGCGCCCTCGAAGCCGCCGCTCCCCAGGAATGGATTTACCAGCCGCGATGGAACGTGGCGTCCTTCACGATCGCCTACGTCCTCTATGACGGTCGCCTCGACATCCCTCCCGTCCATTTCACGGCCGGCGATCGAAGCGGATGGCTATTTCCAGATGACCGAAAGGCGCTGGAGGCCGCGGTCAAATTCCTTGCGCAGGAACCCGTTTTCTCTCCCACTGTCCGATGACACCCGACGGTTCACGCGGGCTGCTGCCGGTCCGTCGGCTGTTCGTTTGAGCCAGAGGGCGTGACGTTTTCAGCATGCCGCCATTCGCGTCGCGTGGTCGCGCCCTCGGGCGGGGTAGACTGGCTCATCGGCGTAGGTAATCCCGATCGGCGTCCTGAGGACCTCCAGTTGAGCGCTCGTGCCCAGACGATTTCCGCTGCACAGCCTGCGGGCCCATGGCTTTACCGGCCTTGGCTTGATTTGCTCGTCGGCTGTGGCGCATGGTCGGCTCCGCTGCTGGCCATGGCAACCTGGATGACGCCCGGGCACGCTCACCCTTGGACCGTCGCGTTTTACGCACTCGCCATCGTTTTCAACTACCCGCATTTTATGGCGACGATTTATCGCGCCTACCACACTCGAGACAGTTTCGAGAGGTACAAGATCCTCACCCTGCACCTGACCTTGCTCATGGTGCTGACGGGCGTCTTTCTCCACGTCTGGCCGCGCCTGTTGCCCTGGGTGTTCACCCTCTATATCTGTTGGAGCCCGTGGCATTACACGGGGCAAAACTACGGATTGCTGATGATGTTCGCGCGCCGCAGTGGGGCCGTCATTGCTCCGTCGGAGCGGCGCTGGATACGCGCGGCGTTTATTGCTTCCTATCTGATGCTTCTGGCAAGCTTCGAAACGGCCGGATCGGGCGATCCACTCGTCCTGTCGCTGGGACTACCGGCACGATTCACCTTGTGGCTCCGCCTCGGGCTGGGAATCGTCTTCGCGGTGTTGACTATTCTCGGTTTCTGGCGACTGACCGCGCACAGCGGTTTTCAAGCGCTCCTGGCACCGATTCTGTTGGCTTTCACGCAGTTCCTCTGGTTCGTCTTGCCGACGCTGCTGGAGCTTCGCGCCACGTATCAGATTCCACAGACCCAATACAGCAGCGGGATTCTCGCCGTTCTGCACTCGGCGCAGTATCTCTGGGTGACCAGCTACTACCAGCAGCGCGAAGCGCGCGCGGCGGGTCAGTCGCAGTGGCGGATCATGGGTTATTTCCTGACGCTCATTGCCGGCGGCATCGCACTCTTCATCCCGGGACCGTGGCTTGTTAGCTACCTTCTGCATTTCGACTTCACCACCAGCCTGTTGATTTTCACGGCGCTGGTGAACATCCATCATTTCATTCTGGACGGTGCGGTGTGGAAACTCCGCGATTCCCGAGTCGCATCCCTGTTGCTTAACGGGGAAGCGAAGGCGGAAACAGACACCGGCTCGGCCACGCGGCGCGCCGAGCCCAAGTCAGCCACCATCCCCTTGCTTGCGACGCGCCTGCTCTCCGCGCCCACGTTCCGCATTGTGCTGATCGGCGTGCTTCTGGCCTGGGGAGCTGTCGAGGAAGTTCGCTATGCGCTGGGCACCGACGAGGGAAGCCTTTCGGCTCTCGTCGACGCATCGCGGATGAATCCCTATGACAGCGCCGTCGAAGCTCGGATCGCCATTGCGGAAAGGAAGGCTGGCAAGCACGACGAGGCCATCGCAGCATTGAGGCGTGCAGTTGAGATCAATCCCCAGAATGTGGCACTTGAACAGGCGTGTGCTCGGGCGATGCTCGAGGATGGCCGCTATCAGGACGCCTACGAGCACTACGCCAAGATGCTCAAGCTATTTCCACAAGACGAGGACGCGCTGATTAATTACGGCCTGCTCGCGGCGCGCCTAGGCCATCCAGGGCAGGCCGTAGAGGCCTGGGAGAAGGCCACCCAATTCGACCCCAATCAACCCAATCCTCATCTCTATCTGGCGCAAGTCCTCGATCAGCGTGGTGACCACCTCGCGGCCGCGCGCCATTGGCAGGATTATCTGAGGGCCGCCGCCCTGCGCCCGGACGATCCTGCCGCCGGCATCCCCGAGCAAGCCTCCGCCATGGTCGAGCTCGGGGACGACGAATCCAGAACCGGTCACGGCGATTTGGCTGGTTCTGCGTATCAATCGGCCGTGGATCTTGCCAACCGCGTGAGCGATCGCAAGCTGGAATCCTTGGCGCTCGCCCATCTGGGCGATTTGCAAGAGAGGGAGGGAGACGCCAGGTCCGCGGCGCATAGCTATCAGCGTTCCCTGGCCCTCGACGGGAAAGCGAGAGATCCGAGGGATGAGGCCATCGACTGGTTCAACTATGGCCAGTTCCTGCTCCGGCATGGACAGCCCGCTGCGTTGGCCTATGCTTGCTTGACTCGTGCCGAGGAGCTGTTAAAAGACACGGGTAGCCCGGAGCTTGAAACCGTTCAGTCGGCCCTCCACAAACTGGAAGTTCAGCTCGGCAAGAATGCCCCTGCCAGTCCGTCGAAACTGTCGGATCTGCTCGCCAAGGCCAGCTCCCTTCCTACGACCTCTTTCTGATGCGGCTGTCATTCCCTCGGTGTACACTCGGCCCGGCATTCTTCCGCAGGCGCCGAGGACGGCCATGGCCTCGACCGCAGAACGCAAATCAGAAGCACTGAACGTAACGGACCTCATCGATGAGCGCCCGATGAGCAAATTTCAGATTTGGACGGTGGTCTTCGGTGGTCTGGTGCTCGTACTCGACGGGTTTGATGGGCAGACCATCAACTACCTTACGCCTTCGATTGCCGAGACCACGAAAATTCCCGTTCACAGTTTCGGGCCGATCCTGTCGGCAAGTCTGATCGGCCTGATGGTTGCAGCCTTGACCACTGGACCCGTGGCAGATCGATGGGGCCGGAAGTGGCCTGTCATCCTTTCAACTTTCAGCTTCGCGCTGTTTTCCCTTCTGACCGCTCGGGCCAACACCCGCAGCGAATTTTGGACTTTGCGGTTTTTGACCGGCCTTGGGCTTGGTGGAGCGATGCCGAATGTGGTGGCGCTAGCTTCCGAATACATTCCCAAACGCCTGTTGGCCGTTGTCATTCCGATCCTCTTCGTCGGAATGCCGCTCGGCGGAACGATTAGCGGCTTCACGAGCGCGGCGATGATCCCCGTGTGGGGTTGGCGCGCCGTGTTTGTGGTAGGCGGGATTGCGCCGCTCATCATCACGCTTTTGCTAGTGATCGTGCTGCCCGAGTCGATTCAGTTCCTGGCCCTTGAGGGCAACGATCCGAGGAGAATTGCAAAGATTCTGTCGCGCATCTCGCCGGAGCTCGTGCCTCCTGGCATCGTCGTGGCCGGCTCGCAGGGTGAACACCTGAGAGGCGTGCCTGTAAAGTACCTGTTTGCCGAAGGCCGGACGGCCGGAACCATTCTGCTCTGGATTCCTTACTTCATGAACCTGCTGCTCATCTACTTCCTTAGCGGTTGGCTGCCCGCGCTGTTGCGTGATGAGGGTATGTCTGTTCAGGCCGGCGTGACGGCCACGGCCTTCATCAGCTTTGGAGGCATTTTGGGGTGCCTGGTCGAAGGACATTTGCTGAAACGATGGGGTGCTTATGCGGTATTGATCGGGGAGTACGCAATTGCCGGGCTGTTGATCCTATCGCTCGCCCTGCTCTCCGTATCATTTCCCGTGATGCTGGCGATGACATTCAGCACAGGCCTCACAATCATTGGCGCGCAGGGAGGCTTGAACGCGCTGGCCACCCGATTCTATCCGGTCTCGGTGCGGTCGACAGGGGTCGGCTGGGCGCTGGGTATCGGCCGCATCGGCTCGATCGTCGGCCCGCTGCTGGGCGGCCTGTTTCTCTCGATCGGGTGGAGGACGCGTGACCTGCTACTGTTTGCCACCGTCGTTGCGGCCCTCGCCTTTATTTCCATCCTGATCAGTAACCGGATTCGTGGCCGTGTGACGGCCTACAGCCCCGCTCCGGGTCTGGGCGGTGATTGATGGGGCCTGCTTGACAACGGATCGACCCGCCCGTAATGTAAGTCGGTTTTGTCGCACATCATCCATCGCGATGATGCGCGAGAGAATCCAGCGAGGTTTTCTCCAGCGCGATGCCTGTTCTGTATGACTTTTGTAAGTGGTTGCAGCATACATCGGTCGGCATGGAGGTAGCCGAGTCGGACTGGCTGTTTCCAGCAATCGAGACGGTACACATCTGGGGCATCATTTTGCTCGTGGGAACGACCGGGGTGCTCGACTTGCGCCTTCTTGGAGTGATTCTGAGGAAGCAGCGCGTCTCAGAACTGCATCACCGGCTGATCCGTTGGACTTGGACTGGCTTCGCCGTCATGTTTTTGAGCGGGTCTTTCATGTTCGCCTCGGAAGCCGCCAAGATGTACAGCAACAGCGCATTTCGTTTCAAGATGTTGCTCATTCTGCTGGCGGGCGTGAACGCCTTCATCTTCGAGACGACAGCGTTTCGCAACGTCGCCCTGTGGGATGAGAGTCCCCGCACCCCCTTGGGCGCAAAGGTTGCTGCGTGTTTTTCGCTGGTTGCCTGGGTCGGAGTAATCGCCGCAGGCCGCTGGATCGCCTATTGGTAGGGCAACGGCTTTTGCTTTTTCTTCGCCCTATGCTAAACTTTCCGGTTAGAAAGCAGCAAGGCCGGGCCGACGGCGCTCTGCTACAATCAGGCCGCCCACGCGGCGGGATCTACATGAAGGCCCTTTGTTTGAGGTGTCAGATATGAATGACGAAAAAACCAAGAATCTCGATCTCGCCATTGCGCAGATTGAAAAGCAGTACGGCAAGGGTTCCATCGTGCGGTTGGGGAACCGCGACGTTTTGGTGCCGGTCAGCGTGATTCCCACCGGTTCGATCTCGATCGACGCAGCCTTGGGTGTTGGGGGATTTCCGCGCGGTCGCGTGATTGAGGTTTACGGTCCGGAGTCGGGGGGCAAGACCACGCTTACCTTACAGGTCATCGCCGAAGCGCAGAGGA
>Ga0187783_10001388_pt1 | contig 17859 bp, 11 predicted proteins | sample 1015_SJ02_MP02_2_FD_132471 | JGI IMG/M metagenome (GOLD analysis project Ga0187783, IMG submission 132471) | Tropical peat soil microbial communities from peatlands in Department of Meta, Colombia - 1015_SJ02_MP02_20_MG | ecosystem: Environmental > Terrestrial > Soil > Wetlands > Peat | place...
GCCGTTGAGTGTCCGGACGTCCAGCTCCGCATTCGCGCCGGAGACAAGAGCGACGACGATCGATCCGTTAACGGTTTCGGCGGTGACAGGTGTCTCTCCGAATCGCTTGAGCTCCATGTGGATGTCGCCGTTCGTCGTATGAGCGCTGAGAGATCCCGCACTATCCGACACTTCGACGCTTCCATTGACCGAGCGCAGTTCGCCTGAGGATTCCAACCCCTCAACCTGGATACTCCCATTCACCGTTGTAATTCCTTGCAGCAGCACGCGCTGGGGCACATGAATCATGTATGCCACCGAGACTTCGACGCCCTTCTCCTGCGGATAGAGCGTTTTCACGGCAACGTGGCCCGCATCCGCATCGACTTGAATCGTTACTTTTCCCAGGTCCTCGGCATCGCGTGCCGTCTTGACGGCATGGATCTGCACTTCATCGCGATCCCATCCCGAAATCTCGACCGCGCCGTTCACGTTCTGGAGAGAAAATGCGCCGCCCGCGGCGAGAGGACACGTCTTGTCGAAGGCTTCATCCGCGGCCCGCGCCGGCAGCACCCAAACGATTGCGGCCACCGCGAGGATTGTTGCCAGCTGGAGTTTTCGCATTCTTGTACCCCCGTTGAAGATTTGGGCCGATGGATCTATTTCAGATGGAACTCGATTGAGACGGTGGTCAAGACATTGACTGGGCGTCCCTCCACCAACGTTGGTGAATAGCGCCAATGCTCCACGGCGTCCATCGCCGCCTGCGCCAAAACAGGCTCCCCAGATATCACTTTCATCCCTTGAACTGCGCCATCCTTGCCAATAACCAGGCGCAGGACCACTGAGCCCTCGATGCCCGCTTGTCTCGCAACATCGGGATACACGGCCTCGACGTTTTGCACCAGTTTCTTTTGTTGAGTTTCCGGGTCCACCTCAACCCCACCCCAAAAAAGTTCTTCCAGCCGGTCAGCGAATTCATCGAAGCGGCTCGCGAATTCTTCTGGAGCCGGCGGAGGTTCAGGAGGTTCGGGCGGACCGGAAATCGCTGGCGGAGAAACATCCGTGGGCGCGCCCGGTCCCATCGTCTGAGCGAGAAATCCGGCTTGGGAATCCATTTGCTGGCGAAGCTGCTCCATTTGTTGTTCTGCGATGCGAATGGCGGTTTCCGCATCACTTAGTTTCAAGATGATGTTCCCGGAGATCGCTCGCAACCGGAGCAATTCTCCGCCACCGTTCATTTCGCATTCAGCGTGGACGGGTCCGATGTTTCCGGCTCCAAGGTAGCTGACTTTGATCGGGATGTCGGGATCGGCCACGATGTGGCTCGAACCGCCTTGCACCACGCTTGCATCGATCGTGATGCCGAGCGCGCGCGGAAGATAGACAACGATGTCGCCCTGGGCGGAATCAAGCTCTGAGGGCATTTCGACTCGGCGGCCAAGTTTTCCGCGTGCTGTGGCGCTTTCGTCATCGGAACTCGCTCCGCTCGGAAGGATCCATGCTGTGATCGTCCCAAGTGTTGTGGATGCGTGCAGGGGACCCTCAGCGGCGGTCAGCACGATGCTGCCCCGATTCGATTCGACCTCGGTCGGCCCGGTCGCGCGCGCGATGCGAATTGCGCCGCCCGCGGTTCGTGCGCGGATGGAGCCGCTGACTTCGCCGAAACTGATTTGCCCGCCCCCGGTTGTGGCGACGACTTCCCCGCCGGCGCGCTCGACAAGAATGTTGCCTCCGCCCGTCTCCACTTGCGCGTCTCCCGCGATTGAGCCGACGCGAATATGTCCGCCGCCCGTGTGTAGCTCTGCGTCTCCACCGACGTCACCGGCGGTGATGTGTCCACCCTCGGTTGACGCGTGCAAATCTCCAGCGACATCCCCCACAACGACGTGCCCACCCTCTGTTTCCAGGTGGGCTGAGGGGGATTCCTCTCCGCCGCCCTGGGAATTTCCAACTCGGCCCGCGGTGATATTGCCGCCGCCGGTCATAAGGACAACCTTCCCATCGATGTCCTGGGTTTCAATGTTTCCCGCGCCGGTCGAGATTTCGATCGCGTAGCTCTTCGGCACGTGAATTTCCCAATCCACGCGGACATTCGCGCGCTCGTCGCGAGGATTGAGATGTCCGAGAATCACCACGCCAGTTTCCGTCGCGCGCGCCGACACCACGTAGCGATTCACCACTTCCGGGGCATCTTCGAGCCGCGAGTCTGCGGCGATCCGAATGCGATAGCGAACCTCGCCCGAGGCATCCGTGAATATATGAAAATCGCCGAGATCGGAGGTTGCGCGGAGACTGCGCCCTCTTCGCGTCGAGACGCTTCCAGTCTTCTCAAGGGCGACTCGAGGAATGTCGGCTGCGTGATCCGAGCCATGATGCCCACGCCCAACCGCCGGCGTCGCGGCGAGCGATGCGAGCAGAATCGCAGGCGATCCGATTCTAAGAATATTTCTCCGCCGATGGAGCAATTTGAACATGGCCTAGTAAGTTTTTCAGTTAGGCGGCTCGGATGAGATTTGGCGCAAGGCCTCTGCGCTCACCATTCGCACGTAGTGATTCGGATCGGTCTCCATGCTCTGGCGAAGCGCCTTTATGATCTCAGCATCGGTCGTTCCCATTCCGCTGTCGCCTTGAGATTCGAGGATCGCCAGGAGCGTATTCAAAGCTTCGACTCGCACGCCGCAGTTTGAGTCCTCGCCCAGGGCATCCAGCATCGTTTGCCGGACCGTCGCGTCCTGCTCGTAACCGCGCAGAGCCTCGAGAGCCTTCAACCGCACGCCCGGATTCCGATCCTGCCGAGCCGCTGTGCAGAGGGCACGCCTGACGTTAGGATCCCCCGCACGAGGGCGCAATAAATCCAACGAATCCAGCAGCACTCCCGGATCAAATCGCTGGCTGTTTGCCACCATGTAGGTCAGTACGCGCTGCACTTCGATATCGTCAGCCGTGCCTTCGATGCGAATCGGCCGTTGTGAATAGATTTGCAATTCAACTCGCGGCGCGGCCGCTTGAGTCGCGCCGGATGAATCGGGTGAAACACCGGTTTCGGGCGCTGATTCCCATCTCAGTCCAACGGCACCTACGTTCTGCAGCTCCTGATCAGTTAATCGCGGTGCAGCCTCAACTACCATCGCGGGTTTGACCGGCGCACGCAGTTCGACGGCCCGGTACACTGCGGGCGCGCCCACGCCAAGACCAAATCCCAGAAGGATGAGAAGAACCGCACTCGAAGCCGGATGCAGCACCCAGGCTCTGCCCAAATTCCGCGGCCACGAGAGCAATTCGCGCCACGCCCGAAACGGCCCGTACGCGGTGGGCGTCGCCGCGTCGTCCAAGGCCTCTTCCAATTCACTCCTGCACTGGGCCAGCAAAGAACCGGGGCGATCCAGCGCGTCGGCGGGAGCCTCCGAGGATGAAATCGCCTCTTGGAACCTCTGGCTCCGCTCCAGAGCCGCAGCGCAGCCCGCGCAATTCGCCGTGTGGCCCTCAATGGCTTTGCGTTCCTCTGTGCTCAGTTCGTCGCAGGCATAGAGCACGATTGCTTGCTCCATTTCCGTGCAAGCTCTTAGAGGACGCTGATGGTCGTTCTCGCTCACAACAGTCCTTCCAATTGCGCGCGCAGTTTGCGTGTCGCGCGGAACAACGAATTCTTTACAGTTTCCTCGGTCGTGCCCAGCGCGACGCCGATCGCGCGCAACTTCAATCCTTGATAGTGTTTCATCGCGAAGACAGTGCGCTCCCGCGGCGATAGTAGCGCCATCGCTTGCGAAATTCGTCCGGCTATCTCCCGACTCAGAAGGTTTCGCTCAGGGTCGCTCGACGGACGCGCGTTTTCCTGCCGGTCGAAGAAATCCGAACCATTTTCTTCGCGCAACCGCGTGGCGTGCTCGGGGGCTTGGTCTTCGGGGCGAGCCTGGCGGCGGCGCAAATGATCCAGGCAGAGGTTTGTCACGATGCGGTAGATCCACGTGTAGAAGCTGCACTCAAATCGGAAGCGAGGAAGGTTCTTGTAAATTTTCAGAAATGCTTCTTGGTAGACATCGCGCGCATCTTCAGCTCTTCGCAGCACGTTCAGGGCAACGCGCAGCACATCGCGATCGTACCGGCGGACCAACTCTTCAAACGCCAGCCGGTCGCCTGTCTGGGCTTGTTCGATGAGAGACTTTTCGTCGGCTACTTCAAGCTTCTCGCACGCCGCGCGAGCATCCGCGGCCGAACTCTCGCTCGGATCCGTTGGGCCGCCTGGCAGCTCGAACGCCATTCCTTCAGCCGTCATCCTATTCGCTCTCTGATTGCCCACGCCGGGTGTTGCGATTCTGAATCCATCGGCGGGCTCCAAATGTCGACCGCTGTGCTACGAAATCTGCTTGCACTCCAAGGACTTAGATGCCGGCAGGCGCACCGACAGAAGCTTAGACGCCTCTGCGCGGAGACCGTGAGCAGGGCCATTCCCACCCTCAGTGAACGCGGAAATGAATGAAATGGTTCCAACCGGTAGAAATCATGCGGCCCCACGCAAAGCTGCGATATAAACGATTTTGTGACCCGCCTGGAGCGTTTTATTGGCGTCCCGAACTAGCGAGAAAAACCCGACCCGCACGCGACGCTCGGCAGCCCGGAAGATCACGCTGCTCGGAATGATCGCCGCCACGTACTTCATGGTGGCGGGCGGCCCCTATGGTCTTGAGGATGTCGTTGAAAAGACGGGCTATGCGGGCACGCTATTGGTCCTGATCCTCATTCCTTTGTTCTGGAGCATTCCCACCGCATGGATGGTCAGTGAGCTCTCCACCGCATTGCCGGAGGAAGGCGGCTTTTACGTTTGGGTGAACCGCGGTATGGGGCGATTCTGGGGATTTCAGGAAGCTTGGCTGACTCTCGTAGGCAGCTTGCTCGAAATGGCGCTCTATCCGGTGCTCTTCGTCGCATACCTCCAGCGCTTCGCGCCGCACCTGGCAAAGGGGCGCCCGGCTTTCCTTTTGGAGATAGGAATGATCGCTGTCTGCACCGCATGGAACATTCTGGGAGCGGGGGCGGTTGGCGAAGGCTCAATCTGGTTGAGCGTTGTGTTGCTCTTGCCGTTTGTGGGAATCATCGGGATTGCGCTTTTCCGGTCGCAGGGCTTTGGTCCGCCGTCCAAGCCGCTTCAACACATGGATTTGATGGGGGGCGTGGTCACCGCCATGTGGAATTACATGGGCTGGGACAACCTTTCGACTGTGGCGGGCGAAGTGGATCGCCCACGGCGCAACTATCCGCTTGCAATGATCGGCGCTGTCTGTCTTGTCACCGCGAGTTATCTCGCTCCGGTTGCAGCCGTCGCGCATACCGGACTCGATCCGAATCTCTGGACGACAGGAGGTTGGGTTGACGTCGGTCAGTTCTTGGGCGGAACAGGGCTCGCACTCGCCATTGCTGCCGCGGGAATCGTCGGGGCGTTCGGAACTTTTGGCTCGCTGATGATGTCCTTCACGCGCCTGCCGGTCGTGCTCGCCGAGGATGGTTACCTGCCGCGCGTCTTCGCTCTCCGGCACGCACGGACAAGAGCGCCATGGGTCGCGATTGTCGCATGCGCGATTTGCTGGGCCGCGTTTGTTCCACTCGGATTTGAAAAACTCGTTTTGCTCGACGTCCTTATAACGGGGCTGAGCATTTTGCTGGAGTTTTGGGCGCTCGTGGCGTTGAGAATACGCGAGCCGGATCTTCCCCGGCCATCGCGCGTTCCAGGAGACGTCCTCGGCACAATCTTGATTGGCCTTCCGCCGCTTGCGTTACTCGTCGCAGCGGGCGCGCGCACTCGGAACGAGTCCATTGGGCCGACTAACGAGCTGACAGCCGCTGCGATCGCTGTGGCCGCGGGAATTTTGATTTATTTTCTCAGCCGGTGGCGCATCGCCCGCAGCGGGCGAACCTAGCTTGAACGCACCAGTCGTATTCCGCCGTAGACGAACACGCATAGAAGAAAATCGACCATCACGCCTGCATCCACGCGAAACAGACGATGACGGAGTGCTGTCGGCAAGTGTGGTTCGATGAGAAGGTAAAGAATGTTTCCCGCGAGGATTGCCAGTATGTATTCGCCCCATTGCCGCGCGATCGAGATGCGCGCCGGGCGGCTTTGCTCTTCGCTCATTTTGTAGCCTGTCCTGAGGTCGGTCCCGCGGCGACGGTCCTTCGCCATTCAAAAATCGGCCACGCGAGCAGCGCCGCTGCAAAAACCAAGACGGCGTATCCATTCGCGCGGAAGAATGGATTGGGTTGTTCGAGCAGCTCTCCTGCGGTTTTACCGAGCAAGAGCAGCATCGCCAGGAGGAAATATCCCATGAGATTGAAACGCACCAGTCGCGTGACGCCGAACCAAACCACCGCGATCGCCGCCAGAAGAATTGCGACCGCACGAGCAAAGGATCCAAACGTTGCGTAGTTACCGGACATAAACACCGTGAGCGCGACAATCAACGCTATGCGCCCAGCGCCGCTTCTCACGCAGCCCGCGAAGAATCCTGCGGCGAGCGCAAGCAGCGCGGTCATCAGAAAACCCAAGATTATCGCACTGGCAATCCCCGAGAGCGCCGGCCATCGGCCGTCCAGACCATTTGGCAATGTTGCGTCCAAGGAGTGCTGCACCATCGGCCACCGTGACAGGAGCGAAGGGAGTCTCCCCAGGCCGATCAAGGCAATCGCGCCAAGCACCGCGATGCAAAGCGCGTCACGATAGTAAGCGGCTGGCATTCCTTTCCATCCGGGCAAGCGGTCTCTCCCGAACGCGCGAGCCAGCAAGAACCAGGCGAGACCAAAAACGAAAAATGTCAGCGTGTACAGCAAGACGCCGCTTAGTGTCAGACCAATCGCCAGCGTCCCGAGATAGATGTTCAGAGGAAGAGTCGTGTCATATCTAGACATGTAAATCGGCCACCCCGTGGAAAATTTCAACACCGCAGCGATCAGCACCCATACGGTCCATTTCGCAACGCGGCGCCACGTCACTGCCGCCATCTCGGGATGCCTCAAGTTGCGGAAGAAGATGACCAGTACGGCCAGTGCGATTCCAGCGAGAAGGGCGACCAATCCAACCGTCTGCACTGTTCCCGGCAACGTGCTCTCGCTTTCCTTCCGAACCCAATCCTCCGGCACATGGACGAAAATTCTGTACGCCGATACCTCGTCGCCTTGCACCTGGAGGTCGATGCGCACGTGCGCCGAGTCGCTCGCGCCGGGCGCGGTCGCGAGCGGGGCAATCTGCTCCCACTCGAAATCGTGGTCGGTCCGATTCTTTTGCTTTTCCGATTTCGCCTCGACAATCTTCCATTGAGAAAGATCGAGATGCTTCTCCGCGCGCAGATAACCTTCCGCTAAAGTCTGAGCATCTTCCTTCGTCAGATTGGCTCCCGGAGCATTCTCGTCCAGCGTGTGGTGCACCGAATGAAGCTCGCCATTCGACTCCAGGACCACGAGGTACTCTTCTTTCTGCGAATCGCGAAAGTAACGCACGGCCCAATAGGCGAGCGGCACCTGTTGGCTATAGATGCGGTTTGCGCCTTCGACCCCCACGGCCCGGCGGAGGTATTCGTCGGCATACGGCTCGAAGGAGAAGGTCGTCGTCGCTGCACGGCGGTAACTTAAGGGATCAACCTTCCACAGGCGCATCACATCGTCGGCGCGCGACTCGGCTTGTTGCGCATCCACGGAGAAGCGCACGAAATCCCCGATTTCGTGCGTCTTCACCGTGAAGATCAGAACGGCGCCCGCGAACGCGCAGATCGCGAGAATTTGCAGCTGACGTGCCGACATCGCCTCGTAGAATCTTCGCGGCGGAGCGATCGGCGCGGACTCCGTTACAGTGTGTTCCGCCCCTGTTAGAGTGGCCGTCTCCATCTGCCCTGCGGGCTCAGGCTCGGATTGCGGTTCCGTTGCTGCCTCCGTCGCGACTGCTCCGTTGAGCATTGCATCGGCTGGCTCGAATCCGCCGCGCGCTAGATACATCACACCGGCAACCGCCAGAGGAATCAGCGCGCCCGCCCCAACCACTGCTCCCGAAAGGCGGAAGTAGAGGCTTGTCGAGCGAAGTAAAAGCATGCTGATGAGGCCGGCATCGACGGTGTAATGCCAGATCAGCGTCGTTAGAATTCCCCAACGCAGCATGACAAGCCCCGCCACGATTCCGAAGAGCCCGATTTCGATTCCGCGAATGTACGGGGGCTCCTGGGGGTAATTGGCATGCAGGAAACTCCAAGCGAAAGCAGGAAGGACTACCGCGAGAAATCGCGACTTCGTCACACGGCGAACGAAATGGATTGCGAATAGCCGGAACAAGAATTCTTCGCTTGCCGCCGCGTAAAGGCCAATCGTCAGAGGAAAAATCCAAGGCGCGACTGTGCTGACTACGTTGTCGTACTGGATATCCTGTGGCGCCCAAGCGCCCAATTTGCCCGCGATAATGTAGAACACGACGACGTATCCGATTTGCACCACAGCCATGCATACGCCGATCGCGCAGGATCTGAAAAACTCGCGCGTCCGAATTCCCGGTAGGCGCCACAGAAACGCCAGGCGAATCCGTTCGGGCTGTCCTTCCCGGTACAACGGCTCGCCGGGAACGATCGCCAGCACCACGAGCAGAGACGCCGCGATTGCCCCTGCAGCGGCCAAGGCGATCTGCGTCAGTACGAAGCTTGGATACGACGATGTTGTGTCGTAGCCTGCCAGCGCAGACGGCCAATCGTTCAGCGTCATCAAAAAGAAAAGCTCCGCCAAAATCGCGCCAACAATCAGCCCGCCTTTCCATTTCAGCAATCCCTGCCTGCCGAGCATGATGATTACCCAGAGGCATGCGCCGAGCAGGAGTCCGTAAGGAATAATCGCAACGGTTTCGATGAAATCGTTCTTCGATCGCAGTTTCTTGTAGTCCCGCGTCCACGCGTCGGGCACTTTCAGGAATTCGGAATAGCTCCCGATCGCGTCGCCTTCAAGCGAAACGACCAATCGATACGGCGCGTCCTTTGCGCGGAATCCATGTCGCTCCCACGTGAAGCTCCAATCGCGCCGGTTCGGATGCTCAAACGAATTCGCTTCTTCCGGCAGAAAATCGTAGCCGGAAAGATCCGTGTGCAGTGTGTCTCGCAGAAATGACTCAGCCTTTGCTCGCGCAGCCGTCTGGTCCAAGTGCGCGCCGGGTGCCTCTTCGGCTACCTTATGGTCGTAGCCGACGATATCTCCCGCGGGGTCCAAATCGACGTTAAATTCCTCCCGCTGCAACGGCCGGAAAAATCGTACGCTCCAATACCATGTGTGGACCTGCGAGGACATCAATTGATTGGCCTGCTGGAGGCCCAGTTCTCGTTCGAGGTAGGTTTTGGCCGTGTCGTCGACGTCGAAAATAATGCTGGATCGATAGTGAGCGAGGTCTCCGTCCTGGCTCGCAACAAATTGACGCGCCAGGCCAACCGCGGCACCGCGTGAGACGCGGAAATCAATCGAAGCTTCCGGAAACGCCCGGAAAAAATACTTATAGGCGACGCAAGCGGCGACGATCGCACAAAGAATCCAAATTAGAAGAGTCTTTTTATCGCCCGCGGTCAGTCGCTCCAACGCGTCTCTCCCACATCCCCTAGATGCCCGGTATTAGGGTCGTCGACCTTGGCCCGCCCACTCTAGCGATACGCCAAGTCTAATTGCAAGAGAGGGCGCCAGTTTTCCTGCAAACTCCGGTTGATATATATAGAGAGAATGACGCTTGATCCTTCCTCCGAAGTTAAGTTTCTCAAAGGCGTAGGGCCACAGCGTGCCCTTCTGCTCGCGGAGAGGGGGATTCACACAGTTGAGGACCTGCTTGGCTACTTTCCGTTCCGATATGAGGATCGCATTCACTTCGCGCAAATCCGGGACGTCCAGCCCGGAGGGATTTACACCCTCCAGGCGACGGTCACGGATGGCGCCGCAGTCGCGTATGGGCGGCCAACGTCGAATTTTCGCCGGCGCCGCTCGGACGCGATCTACTATCTTCTGGTTCGCGACGCGTCCGGATCGCTCCCATGCAAATTTTTTCACGGCGGCTATCTCACCGGCCGCTTCAAGTCCGGCCAGCGCGTTGTCTTGCACGGCCGAGCTGAACTCGATAGGTGCCGGCCGGGCCGCATCGAGATGGTCAATCCCGAATATGAAATCCTTGGCTCCGATCCGGTTGATTCAACCGAAGTCGGGCGAATTGTGCCGATTTATGAGGCCATCGGCTCGATTGGTTCGCGCACGTTCCGGCGCATCATTTACGCCGCGCTCTCCAATCTTTCCGGCGCCCTGCCCGATTTTCTGCCGAGGGAATTATTGGAGCGGTATCACTATCCGTCGCGAGAGGATGCGATCCGCTTCGTCCATTTTCCGCCGCCTACGGAATCCCTGGATGCGCTTAATACGTTTCGTTCTCCCGCGCATCAGAGACTGATATTCGAGGAATTCTTTTTTTATCAGTTAAGCGTGGCCCTGCGCCGTCGGCGCGCGCAGCAGCAACCGGGCATCGCGTTTCGAGTTCGTGAACCGCAAATTCGGGAAGCGCTCAAACACGTATTGCCGTTCAAACCCACTGGAGCGCAGAAGCGCGCGCTCGGCGAAATCGTTGCCGATCTTGAACGCCCCGTGCCGATGAACCGCCTTTTGCAAGGCGACGTCGGCAGCGGCAAGACCATCGTCGCGCTCGAAGCCGCGACGATCGTCATCGAGAACGGCTATCAAGCGGCGCTCATGGCGCCCACGGAGATCCTTGCCGTGCAACACTTCCTTTCCGCACACAGAATCTTCGCGCGGGCGGGCTATCAAGTGGAATTGCTTGTCAGTGGCATGAAGAATGCAGAAAAAAGATCCGCTTTAGAGCGAATCCAATCCGGAGAAGCGCAACTCGTCATCGGCACACACGCCCTGATTGAAGACCCGATCGAGTTCGCCCGACTCGGTCTCGTAATCGTGGATGAGCAGCACCGCTTCGGCGTCCTTCAGCGGAAGAGGCTAATTGAGAAAGGGACGGCACCCGATGTCCTGGTCATGACTGCAACGCCGATTCCGCGCACGCTTTCACTCACGCTCTTCGGCGATCTCGATATCTCCGTCATCGACGAAATGCCGCCGGGCCGAACCCCGGTCGAGACGCGCCTGGCGAGCATAGATCGCCTCGCTGGAGTGTGGGAGTTTGTGCGTCAGGAAATCGAGCGGGGGCGGCAGGCGTATGTTGTTTACCCCGTCATCGAGCAGTCCAAGACGACTGAATCGGCGCGCTCACTCAAAGCGGCGATTGTTGAGTTCGAGCGGCTGCGCTCGAGGGTTTTCCCCAAGTTCCACGTGGGTTTGCTCCACGGCAGGCTGCCAAGCGACGAAAAAGAAAAAGTCATGGAGGAGTTTCGCCGCGGTGAGCTCGAGGTTTTGGTCGCGACGACTGTCATCGAAGTGGGCGTGGACGTGCCGAATGCGACGATCATGGTGATTGAACATGCGGACCGGTTTGGACTGGCTCAACTGCACCAACTTCGCGGCCGAATCGGTCGCGGGGGCGGGAAAGGCACTTGCGTTCTCGTCGCGCCGAAGACCGTGTCCGAAGACGCGCGCGTGCGCCTCGAAACCATGGTTGCGACGGCGAACGGATTTGAAATCGCCGAGACGGATTTGAAATTGCGCGGCCCGGGCGAATTCTTCGGGACGCGTCAGCACGGCGATCTCGGCTTTCATGTTGCCAACCCGATTCGTGACTCCGAGCTATTGAATCTCGCGCGCGTCGAGGCATTTGCCCTCGTGGAAAATCCGGAGGCGGACGCGGCGCGCTCCCGATTGCTCGCTTCCCTCACTCCGGATTGGCAACGCCGCTACCAATTGGCGTCAGTGGGGTGATCGAATGCGCGTCGTTGCCGGAAAATTCGGTGGGAGAAAGATAGCGGCGCTGCGAGGTCTCAAGCTGCGACCGACGAGCGATCGCCTGCGCGAAACGCTCTTCGACATCTTGGGGCCGATGGTGAAGGACTCCGTTTTTCTCGACCTCTTTGCGGGAACGGGGGCCGTCGGAATCGAAGCGTTAAGCCGGGGAGCGCGTCAATGTATTTTCGTGGAGGTTCACCCCGCAGCCGTAAGTCTCATCGGCAGAAATGTGAAAGCTCTTGGAATCATCGAGGGCGCGGCGGTGATTTCGGCCGATGCGCGCCGCGCACTGGAAAAGCTTGAATCCCGCCGCAGCCATGTGGACCTCGCTTTCGTGGATCCGCCATACGATCACAGCCGCGCCTACGATGAGACGTTGGGATTTCTCGGCACTGCGAATCTTCTTGCCCCGCGCGGGTGCGTCATCGCAGAACACGCGAGGCGCCGGACGCTGGCAGAGCGTTATGGAGAACTTGAGCGTGTGCGAATGGTTCTGCAGGGGGACGCGGCTCTCAGCTTCTACCGACTCGCGCTCGCGGCGTAGATCGCGATTGGCGTGCTCGCCCGGCTACGTTGGGCCGTGACCGCTTGGCGCGCTGCTCGCCGGCAGGACCTGGGGTTGGGCCAGCGTTCCTTTGAGGGTGAATGGGACAACGAGTTTGCCGGCGGCGCCGCGAAGGATTTCGTTTAGAAAAGCCGGGATTCCGCCAGTAGGCTGCGGAGAAGCGTTGCCTTGAGGAAAGGAAATCTGGCCTTCGTATTTCACCGCGCCATTGAAACCGAGGCTGCCACTTAAATCCACAATACCCGAAGTCGACTCGATGTGAATTTTCCGGCTCGCAATGCGCTGGTCGGCGATGGCGACATCTCCCGAAATCAGGCGGAACGGCGTTGCATTCCCAGACGAATTCTCCTCCAGCGCTGGGCCAGCTGCGCCGGCAAGGTTTACGGTCGGCAAATGACCATTCCGAACAGAGAATTTTCCGGTGCCGGCAAGAAACTTCCGCCACGCGGGATCGAGCGAGCCGAAGACTTGCAGATCGAAGTCCCCGAGCCCAAATAGCTTGCCTTTGAGCGCGGGTGAATCGCCGAGCATCCGGCCCAAGTCGAGTGTTCTCCCCTGAATGTTTGCGGAGAAGCGAGCGGGGGATGCGGTTCTGTCTATCCGCGATGTGGCCTCCACGACGCCACCATAAAGTCCGAGCGTAAAAGGCCAGATTTCGGCGCGATCGTTGAAGAGCCGCAGCTCTGCCGTCAGTGGCCCGGCAGTGTAGGTCTGCCATACGACTCGCTTCGCCGCGAGTTGTCCTCGCGCTACTAGAAGGCTCTGAGCGGGCGGAGCGGTGGATTGGCTGGGCGTATCGCTTACCGGAGCGTATCGATCATCTCCACGCGGCTTGCTTGCCGAGGGATTCCTTAATACAGAAAGCATCGGGGCAGAAATCGCATCCAGGGAGAGTTGGTCAGACTGGAGATTGAACTGAACAATCGGGCTTGTGACGTCGTTGACCAGCACATTTCCTTTCAGGTCTCCCACATCGCCCAGGCTCGATGAGAATTCCATTTCCGCGCGACCCGCTTGCAGGGTCATAAACCCGGAGAGGAACGTGAGAGGCTGCACCCAGCCCGGCAGCACGGCTTGCAGCCCTTTCAAGTCGGCGTGGGCTTCCCAATTCTGCTGCGCTCCTGGGAAAATGGAAATGGATTCCAGATTTCCGTTCAGATGTTTGAGTTCCAGCTGTAGCGACACCGCACCATTACCTCTGACTTGTCCGACCCGGATGTTTGCGTCGGTAAGCCATATGCTGCTGACGCCTGCCAGCGAGAAGGGAGGTCGGGGCGTCACTGCGTCGAGAATTGGAGCGGCGAATCCGGCCTCCGACACGGTGGAAGGTTGATAGGCGGGATTCGAGGCTGTAGCGAAAACATAATTGAATTTTCCTTGCGAATCTTCGAGGAGGGAAATGTTCGGCCGCACCAACTCCACAGAGTGGAGTTCGATTCGCCGCCGGAAAAGAGGCCAAAAGGCAACCGTAACGCGAACCTCCTCGGCCGAGGCGAGATTTCCTCCCGCGAACCCCGGCGGATTGCCGATGGCAACGTCACGCACCACGAATCCAAGGCGGGGCAGGAATTGTGCCCTCAGCTTGCCCAAGTGCACGGAGCAGCCAGTTTGCGCGGCGACCAGCGATTGGATTTCGCCGCGATAGCGGTCCAAATCCAATAGATATGGGCTCAATTCAGCGGTGAGGACCAATGCCGCCAAGACTGCGAGTGATATTCCCGCCCATTTGGGGATGCGTTTCCGAACACAAGGTCCAGATCGAACGGAATTCGAGGCTGGTTCTGGTTTGCTCAAGGGCTCATCCGGCAGGGCCGGGAATTCTTATCGTGTCAAATCTCGTGGTCGCCCGGCAACACATCCTTCGGGGTTGGCGCATCACAATGCAAGGTGCCACGAGCCAGTCAGCGTATAATTAGATGATCATGCCAGACTTAGATTCAACGGGCCGGGGTACCTCTAACCCGGTGTCGAAGGCAGACACCGGGCTTCTGCCACTCTTAGACGCGGTACGGCTTGAAATGCCGTGGACGCGACCTCGAGTAGATTTTTGGTCAAACCTGCTAGTCCTTCTTCGCGGACCGATGCCGCCTAAGGAGTTCCTCGGTGGCCCATACTTTCGCGACTGCTGGATTACTGCGAGCTGGCCTAAGGGAGCTATCACTTTGGCGCTAGCACTTCAAGTGGCATTCATCCTCCTGCACCCGCACTGGGACATCGTTTCGCCGCGCCCCGCGACCGTTGAAGCGGAGCTTACTTGGTACGGCGATCCGGCAGATTTGCCGCTGGTATCTCCCGAGCAGGGAAAAGAAAGAGCGGATCGCGCGCCCGAAACGAACCAGCCGCAGCCCGCTGTCGGCGCGGACGCTTATCACCCGCGCCAGACGATCGTGAGCGCGCCGCTTCACCCCACGCACCCCCGGCAAGTACTCGTTCAGCCGGACGCGCCTGACGTAGCCCCAAAAATCCTGCCGGCATTGCCGAACATTCTGAAGTGGGCCGACGACTCCCCCGCGCGTCCGCGCTTGAGCCTCTCGCAGCAGCAGTTGGCTCAGCTGCATCCGGAGGCGCGTCGTACTGATACCACAAATCCTGTTGCCGCCCCCCACCTTGCAGATCCTCAATTGCAGGTCGGCCCAGTTGATATCGCGCAGAACTCTGCTGTCAATGACAGTCCGTCCTTGGCGCTGCGAGCCATGAGCACAGGCCGCACTGCCGCGCGGCACGAAGAAGCTAATTCGCCGGCCCCCGACGTTACGGGAGATATCGGCGGAGATTCCGGCCACGTCATCGCGATTTCGGCGACCCCTGCTCCGCCTGCTCCTCCGCCTGCCGTGCCTGAGGGGAATCTTTCCGCGCGCGTTTCGATTTCTCCGGATGGGCCTCGACCCGGAGCGCCCGGAGGTGCGGCGAACGGTGGAGGGGAATCGGCAAGCGGGGGAGGCAGCGGAAGCGGGGCAACGGGGATTTCGATTAGTGGCGGAGCTGCGGATTCAGGGATTTCGGTCTCCGGTCTGAGCAACGGCCCGAGCCACGACCGGCATGCCTACGCAGTGGTCCACGAATCCGTGCGATCCTTACCGGCGCCCCCACCGGAAGAAAATGTCACGCCCTCGAATTTCGCATCGCTGGGACCTGACGCGCGCCCCGAAGTACTTCTCGGGTCAGGGCGCGTCTACACGCTGCACATTGACATGCCGAATTTGACGAGTGCTTCGGGCAGCTGGATTCTCAGCTTTGCCGCGATGGATGATGGCGCGAGTCGCCAGCCGGGCGAAGCACCGCGAGGAGAGTTGGCGCGGCCTGAGCCGCTGCGGAAAGTGGATCCGCGCTATCCTCCGCATCTTCGCAGCGAGAGAGTTGAAGGCGAGGTCGTTTTGTACGCCATCATTCGCAAGGACGGTACAGTGGACAGCATTCAACTCGTGCGCGGCGTGGACCCCGAACTTGATAACAATGCAATGGAGGCGTTGGCGGCTTGGAAATTTCGCCCGGCCGAACAGGAAGGCGCTCCTGTGGATGTCGTTGCCATCGTCCGCATTCCGTTCCACGCCATTGCTCCGGATCGCTGAATCTCAGAGAAAATCAGACGGTAAGGACGGTAAGAACGCGGTCTAAATCGCGCTCGGAATTGTAGAGGTGTGGAGAGATGCGGATCCCCCCGTCGCGGAGGCTTACCACAATATTCGCCTTTTTTAGTTTCTCGAAGAGGGCAAGCGTGCCTTCCGCGCGGCGAGATTGAATACAAACGAACGGGCCTCGCGCATCAGGCTCGGCAGGACTCCCAAGGACGCAGCGATCGACAGGCAGCCGGCGGATAAGCTCGCAGACAAGCGTGCGATTGTGCGCCCATATTGCATCGACTCCTATACGGAGAACGAGGTCGAGCGAAGACTCCATCGCCGCCAGATTGAAAAAGCTCGCCGTTTCAGGCGAGTCCCACCGGCGAAGGCCAGCCGTCGATCCAAAGCGCTGAGAAGCGAGTTGGTGGAAATCCGCTGCATCTTCAAGAGACTGCCAATAGACAGGTCCCTCGCGCATTTTCCCCGCGAGATCGCCACGGACCCAGAGAAATCCCGTTCCGTAGGGTGACAGCAGCCATTTGTAACCCGCGGCAACCAAAAAATCGCAGCCGAGAGATTTGACATCGAGCGGGATCGCGCCCACGCATTGTGACGCGTCGAGCAGAAGAAAACCTCCGGTTCCGTGCAGCGCATCCGCGACGCGCCTGGCATCAAGGCGCACCGCGTCACTGAAGCGGACGAGGCTCGTGGAAATGAATCTTGTCCGAGAAGTGATGTGAGCGAGAAAATCCTCCGCCGTAAGGAATTGTCCGCGCGGCCCGACTACCTTCACCAAGAGTCCGGCGACGGATTGCATCGGCAGAAACGTCGCAAAATGGGCGGGGAATTCGCCGCGGCCTATCAGGATTTCATCTCCCCGTTGCCATTCCAGGCGCGTGGACACAAGTTGCAGGCCGCCGCTCGCGCCCGTGGTGAGTGCGATTTCCTCGGGCTGCGCTCCTATAAGACGGGCGAGAGAAGTTCGCACGCGGTTCGGCAAATCAAAGTATTCACCTTCGCGGATGTGATGGGGGAATTTCTTCCACTCGATCGCTTGTTGCGCTGCACGGACCGCCGTGCGCGGCAAGGGGCCCTGGCCCGCCGCATTCAGGTAAACGGCGTCCTCGATTTCAAACCACTCTTTGCGCCAATCGGTCACGCGAAAGCCATCCCCTTCTTAAAAATGTTCGCGCAAATCGCCGAACTTGACGACGATCAGCAGCCGGCCCGCGCCGCATTGCACTTCGTCGTGCTCTAATTCCCAGGTATTCGAATGAGGTATGAAAACGGCGTTCAACCCGGCTTCCAGCGCGGGATTGATGTCGCTGCGCGGGCTGTTACCGATCATCCATCCGCGAGATTTGACGACGTGATGCTTATTGACGAGACGCAGATATGTGGGGACGTCCTTCTCGCCAACAATTTCAATGGCCTCAAAGTGAGTTTGCAGACCCGAACGCTCGACCTTTGCGGCTTGCTCAGCGGCTTCTCCCTTTGTGAATAGAATGAGCCGGTGGCGTTCGGCCAGGTAGGCGAGCGTTTCGGGCACGCCATCGAGAACATGCGGCGGAGTCTGCTCGAGTTCCTGCACGCTCCTGCGAATCTCTTCGATCACCTGGCGCCGCGCGAGATTGCCCGCGAGCTTCAAATAGGTTTCCTCGAGCGAACGCCCGAAGCTGCGGACCCCGTAACCGTGCTGACGAATGTTGCGGCGCTCGGTTTCGTTCAGGATGCGTCGTGCGTAAACGCGGGAATAGCCGATGGGTTCGACGAGACCGAGAAACGCCTCGATCGTTTTCTCAAAGAAAACGTTGTTTTCCCAGAGCGTGTCGTCGGCGTCTATGAGAAGCGTTTTGCGGGCCA
>Ga0187783_10001389_pt1 | contig 17849 bp, 14 predicted proteins | sample 1015_SJ02_MP02_2_FD_132471 | JGI IMG/M metagenome (GOLD analysis project Ga0187783, IMG submission 132471) | Tropical peat soil microbial communities from peatlands in Department of Meta, Colombia - 1015_SJ02_MP02_20_MG | ecosystem: Environmental > Terrestrial > Soil > Wetlands > Peat | place...
CCCAAGGTCAAGAGAATGATTCCGTACTAGCAGCTAGCCGTTGGTTCGCTAGCCGGTGTGTGAAGAGGCCATTCGAGAGCCCCCGGGGCTGATTTGTACGCGAGCCCTCTCCTACCTCCAGCCACCGTAAATGGAACGCAAAAGGAGCCAGTCATGCCTCGTGTCAAACGCGGAACCAAGCGCCACGCCAAGCGCAAGAAAATCCTCGATCGCGCCAGTGGCTATTTCCTGACCAAGTCCAAGCTCTACCGCTCGGCGAAGGAGGCCGTGGAGCGCGGCTTAAAATTCTCCTACTCGGGGCGCAAGCAGCGCAAGCGCCAGTTTCGCTCGCTTTGGATCATACGCATCGGCGCTGCCGCCCGGCTCCATGGACTCAGCTACAACCAGTTTATCCATGGGCTCAAGAAGTCGGGAGTCGAGCTGGACCGGAAGATATTGGCGGATTTGGCGGTCAACGACGCAGCCGCCTTTCAAAGCCTTGCCGAGCAGGCAAAAGGCGCCCTCGGCAAGGCGGCGTAGCCCAACTTTCGCCTTCGATTTGCTCAAAAACAGCGGCCCGTATGGTACGTCGAAGTCATCGCTTGCATTTCGCTCCATACAACGATCGACTTCGAGTGGTGAAGACACGGTAAATGCCCGCCCACATGGGATCAAAACCATGATCGAGGGACGGCCCTCGTTCAGGACACAATGGAATCGAGCGCGGTAATTTAGAGAAAACCTTGGCCTATACCCTTTCCAAACCGAAAGACTTCTTGCCGGCCACCCTGGACAAGGCCGCTAAGAAACTGCTGCAGGCGCTTGCCAACGAGGCGGCCAAGGTCAGCAACGAAGTCGAGTGGAAGACGTTTCGCGATCACTGGATGGCGCGCAAGGATGGCGTGCTGTCCTCGCTAAACGATCTTTGGTTGAAGGCTGCGCCCAAGGATGCGAAGCGCCAAGTGGGGCAGCGGGTCAATGAGCTCAAGGCTGTCGTCGAGCAGACTGTCGAACAAGCCAAGCAACGTGCCGAAAGCTCCTCTCGATCCTCCCGCCTGGAGGGCGAACGCGTCGACATTACCCTGCCCGGCATTCAGCGTCCGATCGGCGCCGAGCACCCGATCGTCAAGACCACGAATGAGATGGTGGCGGTTTTCCGCGATCTAGGTTACTCGGTCGAGGAAGGTCCGGAGATTGAGACCGACTATTACAACTTCGAGGCCCTGAATTTCCCGCCCAATCATCCCGCACGCGACACCCAGGACACACTGTTCCTTGCGCAGCAGCAGGCAAAACCCCTGCGCGAGCAGTTGCTGCTGCGCACCCATACCTCTCCGGTTCAGATTCGTAGCATGGCGACGAAGAAACCGCCGATCCGGATCGTGATTCCCGGCAGGGTATACCGAAAAGATCCTCCCGACGCAAGCCACTCGCCCATGTTCCACCAGATCGAAGGTCTCGCGGTGGACACCAACATCACCTTCGGTGATCTGAAGGGAACACTCGACTACGCCATGAAGGCTTTCTTCGGATCGAATGTGAAGACCAGCTTCCGGCCGTCGTTTTTTCCCTTTACCGAGCCCAGCGCGGAGTTATTGGTGAGTTGCTTCCTCTGTGGCGGCCGGGGTACTCATGGCAGCGATCCATGTCGTCCCTGCAAGCAGACAGGGTGGATTGAAATTCTCGGCTGCGGTATGGTCGATCCCAATGTGTTCCAGTTCGTGAAGCACAACGGCTACGACCCGGAAAAGGTCTCCGGATTCGCGTTTGGCATGGGCGCAGATCGGATTGCCCTGCTGAAGTACGGGGTAGAGGATCTGCAGTTGTTTTTCCAGAACGATGTGAGGTTCTTGCGGCAGTTTGCGTAACCATGCGATTGGTTCTGCCCGGCGGGTAGAGATCCTTGCTGCTTGAGCCAGGGCACCTCCGCACCAAAGCAAAGAATGAAACTTTCTGCCCAATGGATTCGTGACTTTGTGGACGTTCCGGTCGACAACCGCCGTCTGGCGGAAGATCTGACTTCCGTGGGTATGGGGGTCGAAGGCATCGTGGGCCAGGGCGAAGACACGATCTTCGAGATGGAAATCGGCACCAATCGTCCGGATGCGATGAATCACTACGGCCTTGCGCGCGAAGCCTCGGCGATCTACGACGTGCCGTTGCGAAGGCTTGCAGCCGAACTGCCCGCAACCTCCGGGAAGGCTTCCTCGGCGGAGAGTTCCGTGCCCATCCAAATCGAAGATGGGGAGGGTTGCGCGCGATTCACGGCCCGAATCCTGCGCGACGTCCGAATCACGGACTCGCCCCCGAAAATCGCCCGCCGTCTGGCAGCGATTGATCAGCGCGCGATCAACAACGCGGTCGACGCTACCAACTACACCCTGTGGGAAATGGGCAAGCCCACGCACGTATTCGACCTCGACTTGCTCGAAGGCGGAAGGATTATCGTCCGGCGCGCCCGCGAGGGCGAGACTTTAAAGACGCTCGACGGCGTGGAGCGCAAGCTCAGTGGGGAAGATTTGGTGGTGGCGGATGCCGCCGGGCCCATCGGACTCGCCGGTACCATGGGCGGGTTTGACACGATGATCACGGAGAAGACACGCAATGTGCTGATCGAATCCGCCTGGTGGGATCCGCTGATCGTTCGTAAGATGTCGCGGCGTCACGGGCTGCATACCGATGCTTCCCATCGTTTCGAGCGGGGCGCCGATTTCGAATCGACCGTGTCCTCCTGTGACCGGGTTGCCGAACTCATCTTGCAATCCGGCGGGGGCACGGTAATTGACGGTCCCATCGACGTGATCGCGCGCCGCATCGACCAGGCGCCCGTGGAACTGCGCCTGTCCGAGGTCGAGCGCATCCTGGGAACACGTCTCGAGCGTATGCAGATCGTGCGCATCCTCGAACGTTTGGGGTTCGAGCTAGCAGGGGCAGAACCTGCAGCATTCCTGGTACACATTCCCAGCTGGCGTCTGGACGTGGGGCGGGAAATTGACTTGATTGAGGAAATTGCCCGCTTGTATGGTTACGACAAATTCCCCAACACTCTCCCCACATTCTCCCGTTCCGTCATCGAATTGCCTGAAGCCGCCAAAGACCGAAAGCTCAGAAATGCGCTGTTGGCGCTCGGGTATAACGAGGCTGTGTCGCTCAGCTTCCTCTCCCACGAGGAGGCGGAACAGTTTTCCGACGCTCCGCTCATCGAGCTGGAAAACCCGCTCAGCGAAGAGGCGTCGGTGATGCGCACTTCGCTCGTTCCCGGTATGTTGACCATGCTGGCCTACAATCTCAACCGTGGGAACGACAATGTCCGGCTGTTCGAAACGGCCAAGGTCTTCCAGTCTGCCGGTCCGGCGGCGCTCGAGATGAAACGCATCGCCATGGGTGCCACCGGGAGCGCACTAAGCCCGAGTGTGCACCAGCCAGGTCGGCCTTTTTCGTTCTTCGACCTCAAGGGTGACGTCGAAACTCTACTCGACTTCTTCGAGCGCACCTCTCTCCGCTATGACGCCCAGACCGCCGAGTACTACCATCCGGGACGATCGACCCGGGCAGTCATCGACGGTGAATCCGTTGCCCAGTTTGGCCAGCTCCATCCCGAGACCGCCGCCACCCGCAAACTGCGTCAGGATGTTTACATAGCCGAGATCTATCTGGAACGCCTGTATCGTCATGGTCTGCGCAAGATTGTCTGTCAGCCCCTGCCGCGTTACCCGGCCGTGGAGCGCGATTTCTCCTTCCTGTTTCGAGATTCGGTCGCTTTCGAGCACATTCGGCGAGCTTGCTATGATCTGGGCCTGAAGGAATTACGTAGCTTTGTTCCCGTGGAGATTTTCCGCGGAGGCTCCATCCGGCCGGGCACGTACTCGCTGCTGTTGCGTGCCAGTTTCCAATCGAACGATCGCACCTTGCGGGAGGATGAAGTCGCGCAGTGGTCTGCGCAGATCGTTAGGGCTCTGGAAGCACTGGGTGGTACCCTCAGGTCGCAGTGACTCAACCCGGCCCCGCTGACGACGAGGAAATCCTCTGCCACCGGCTTGTGCTAGCCTAACCTCCTATGGCCGACCTCGGCACCTCTGCCAAGAACTTTCTCAGCGACAGAGTAGAGCATTTCACCGAGTCCGTTATTCGCGAGATGACGCGGCAGGCGAAGCTGTATGGAGCGATCAATCTGGCTCAGGGCTTTCCCGACTTCTCAGCTCCGGCGGAGATCAAACGCGCCGCACTCGAGGCAATCGACGGGGATGTGAACCAGTACGCCATCACCTGGGGAGCACAGAACCTGCGCAACGCCATCGCGAAGCAGGCCAAGGTATTTCAGGAAATCACTGTGGATCCGGAAACCGAGATCACGGTTTGTTGTGGTTCGACCGAAGCGATGATCGCCACGTTGTTCGCCATCTGCAACCCAGGAGACGAGGTGGTGATCTTCGAGCCGTTTTATGAGAACTACGGACCGGATTCGATTCTTTCCGGAGCAAAGCCGGTGTTTGTGAAGCTGCATCCGCCGGCGGCGCAAGATGGCGAATGGACCTTCGACGGGGAGGAACTCCGGAAAGCCTTCCACAACCGGACCAAGGCAATCATTCTGAACACGCCCAACAACCCGACGGGAAAAGTCTTTACTCGAGCCGAGTTGGAGCTCATCCGTGATCTGTGTGTCGCGTTCAATGTACTGGCGATTACCGATGAAATTTACGCACACATCACGTACGAGCAGGCGCGGCATGTTTCGATCGCCAGCCTCGAGGGAATGGCCGAACGAACGGTCACCATCAACGGTCTTTCAAAAACCTACAGCGTTACCGGCTGGCGTGTAGGATGGGCGGTTGCGCCTCCGGGCATCACCAATGCCATTCGGAAGGTGCACGACTTTCTCACCGTTGGTGCTCCGGCACCACTGCAGGAGGCAGGTGCTCGGGCTTTGGAGTTCCCGCCCGGCTACTATCAGAGACTGGCGAGTGGCTATTGCGCACGCCGTGACCGACTCGTGCCTGCCTTGGTGGAGGCTGGATTCCGCTGTTACCGGCCGCGGGGCGCTTACTACGTTATGACGGACATCGGAGCATTCGGGTTCGCGGATGATGTGGCATTCACGAAGTATCTCGTGCAAGAGATCGGGGTCGCTGCCGTACCGGGGTCGAGCTTCTACAATCACCCTCGGGATGGCGCGCATCAGGTACGCTTCGCCTTCTGTAAACGCCCAGAAACCCTGGACAAAGCCGCCGAACGGCTGGCGCGCCTGCGGCATCTCACGAAGCGCTGACCCTCACTCGAATGGCCGTCGATTCCTTTTGGGAATTTTCCGGCGCATCGATCAGCAGCGGGCAGTAGGAATGGGAATTAGTTCGGTTTTCGGGTCTTTTCGTTGGCGAGGAATTCGCGTAGGGCTGCCTCGGTCGGGTAACGGAATTTTTCTGCCGCAGCCACTCTCGGGCTGACCGCCCCATCCTGAACCGGCTTCTTTCCGAGGCTCTGCCGCAAGTGTTCAGCCTCGGCAGACTCACTCGTAATCACCTGGATATAGAACCAGAGAAAGTGACGCATCTGGTCGAGAGTCGTCTTCAGGACTTCGAGCGACTCGAGCTCGGGCCCCTGGCAAAGAGATTCCATGAGTTCGGGATCGCCCGGCGCTTGCATCGCAGCACAATTCAGTTGCTGCTGAATGGCACGTAGATCCTCAGTTACGCGCAGAATCCGGAGATGCAGGTCATCGAGAAATTCGTCATTATGCATGGGCCGAAGCTCTCTTCCAACTCAACTCACGATCTCACCCATGCCCAGCACAAAACAGATGTCCCCCGGGCATGCGCTTTCGTAATTCATCCATCAGCCTCGGTTGGCAGTCGCGGCAAATCCTCCGAATGTCACGCTTGGGGTGGGACAAATGGCGCTAAACCGAGCCTTCGAGGCGCTTTCACCAAGCGAATCCTCCGGCTTCGAAACTTAGCGTACACACCGAAGTTTGCGCAAGCACAAACAACCCGGGGCCGATGATTTCTCTCCAGCCGCGAACATTGGTAACAAAGTGAACGAGCAAACGCTGAGTTCGCACTACAGCGCTCGAAAAGTCATGGCAAGAAAACCTGACACAGACTGGAAAAGCCGGAATCCGTCGGACGAGAACACCATAACCTACCGAGATGCAGGCGTTCAGCGCGGAACTCTGGACCGAGAGCCCATCAGGGCGGCATCCAGCGCGGGAAGATCGCTCAACTGCCCTTCCCATCGTGCAATCACGGCTGTTGCCAGGCAGTTGCCGATCACGTTGATGGCCGTACGCCCCATGTCCATGAACTGGTCAACGCCGAGCAGGAGGAAAATCGGTCCCGTGGGAAGTCCGATCGTGGCTGCGGTCGCCAGCAAAATCACGATCGCCGCACGGGAGACCCCGGCGACACCTTTGCTGGTCAGCATCAGGACCAGCACCAGGTAGAGCTGCTCTCTCAGTCCAAAATGCAAGCCCGACGCTTGAACGACGAAAATGGCTGCCAGCGACAAATAGAGGGTGGAGCCGTCAAGGTTAAAACTGTAGCCGGTGGGCATTACGAAAGCCACGATCGGGCGAGGCACGCCGAACTCTTCCATCCTCTCCATGGCGCGCGGCAGGGCAGCCTCCGAGCTTGCCGTAGCGAAGGCAATCGAGGCGGGTTCGGCAATGGCACGGACAAAGCGATCGAGCGGCAGCTTTGCCAGGGTGGCAATCGGCAAGAGAACGAACAATGCGAATACAGCTAAAGCCGCATAGAGCGTGACCAGCAGTTTGGCCAAATTACCGAGGACTCCGATGCCACTCGAAGAGACCGTGTAAGCCATCGCACCCAAGACTCCAAAGGGCGCAAACCACATGATGATGTCGGTGAACTTGAACATTACCTGTGCTAAGCTTTCGACGAAGGCCAGGATCGGGCGGCGCTTCTCCTCTTGCGGGACCATGACCAGGGCAATCGCGAAGAGCAGACTAAAAACCACAACCTGCAGGACGTGATTTTCCGCCACCGACTTGGCAATGTTCTCCGGGAATGCGCTCAGCACGGCGTCGCTCGCCGACAATCTCTCGGCTCGGGTGGACGGGGTGGAATTCGCCGGAACCTGAGCTCCCACTCCAGCTTGACTCCAATTGATGGCTGCCAGCCCGATAAACAATGCGAAGGTGGTTACCAGCTCGAAGTAGAGGATCGCCTTGATACCAATGCGTCCCACCTTCTTCAGGTCGGAGTGTGCCGCGATCCCGCTGACCAGGGTCGAGAACACCAAGGGTGCGATGATGACCTGGATCAGCCGTAGGAAGATCTGCGCGAGCAGGCGCAAGTCAACGGCGAATCGAGGGAGGTCATAGCCGATTTCCGCGCCTACCAGCATAGAGAGGAAAATCCAGGTGATCAGTGAACCTCGGCGAGCGGCAAAGAAGACCAAGCCCCCCAGGGCAAGCCAGCGTGCGCTGATGAGGACGGGTCGAGGCACGGGTACCAGGCCGAACGAGTGGCTGCCTGCAACGAGCGCAGCCACGACGATCAAAATCAGGACCCAGATGGCGGTCGAGCGCGGCATGCGCTGATACATTAACAGAGCTTCTTCGAGGCCGCATACCCCGATCCGCACCTCTTGTCGTGCCGACGCTCCCGCCTGTGTTCTCCGGTATAATCCGCCCTTCGGTTAGAAAGGCGGCTCCTGCTCATGCGATCAAAATCAGGTCTCCTGCTGATGCTGGTTTTGTTCTCTCTCCCACTCAGAGCGCAACGAGAACTGGTCTTGAAGCAAATCGATCTTCCCCATCCCTATTACTACCGCGAGATGTACCTGCCGCAACTCACCACCGGGCCGAGTGCGGCGGCCTGGTTCGCTGATTCCCGAGCCCTGGTCTATTCCATGGCAGGTTCGTTGTGGAAGCAGAATCTCAATTCCACGGTTGCAGAACAGCTCACCGCCGGGCCCGGATACGACTATCAGCCCGACTGCTCACCCGACGGACGCTGGGTCGTCTATGTTTCCTACAACAAAGACGCGATGGAACTGTGGGCTTTGAATCTCGAGACGCGGCAGACGCGGCCGCTCACTTCGAGTGGCGCCGTGAACCTGGAACCGCGTTTTTCCCCGGATGGCAAGCGGATCGCATTTGTCTCGACCTCGTATAAGGGACATTTTCATATTTTTATCGGAGAGTTCAACGGTGGCGAGCTGACGAATGTCGAGCGCCTCACCGGAGAAAACCGCAGCCCGCTTCCTCGTTACTATTACAGCGAGTTCGACCACGAGATCAGTCCTGTATGGTCCCCGGACGGCTCAGAGCTGGTGTTCGTCTCCAATCGCGGTCACATTTACGGCACTGGCGGCTTCTGGCGTATGAAGGCCGAAGCGGGTGCGGAAATGCGTGAAATCCACTATGAAGAAACCACCTGGAAAGCTCGACCCGAATTTTCTCCCGACGGTAAGCGGATCGTATATGCCTCCTACCTGGGGCAAAGTTGGCATCAGCTCTGGATTCTGCCTTCTGAAGGCGGGGACGCATTCCCCTTGTCCTACGGGGATTTCGACAACATTAATGCACGCTGGTCCCGCGATGGAGGCAAGATCGCGTTCATTTCCAATCGAACCGGCAATACTTCTCTCTGGATTCAGGAGATTCCGGGCGGGGCACAAACCCAGTTAGTGGTAAAGGAGAGGCGGTACCTGAGGTCGATGGTGCGAATGTCCATTACGGTGCTCGATTCCGGCGGCCGCCCCACTGCAGCGAGGGTCTCTGTGGTTGGCGAAGACGGGCGTGCCTATGCACCGCAAGACGCCTGGATGCACGCGGACGATAACTTCGTGCGCTCCGAGCGGTCGTTCGAGGCCCACTACTTTCACACCCTCGGCAAAGCCCTGGTCGAAGCCCCCGAAGGACGCATCACGGTCGAAGCGATGAAGGGATTTGAGTATCGCCCCTCCAGCCACAACCTTGTACTTGCGAAGGGGGAGACCGCCAATGTAACCATTCGGCTCGAACCGCTGGCCCTGCCCCAAGATGCGCCATGGCGTTGGGTCAGCGGAGATGTTCACGTCCACATGAATTACGGCGGCGCTTACCGGAACACCCCTGCCCATCTGATCTCTCAGGCCGCGGCAGAGAATCTTCCGATCGTCGAAAATCTCATCGTCAACAAAGAGCAGCGGATTCCGGATATCGCGTACTTCAGCACCCGACCGGATTCGACCTCGAATGCCCCGCCTTTGGTTTTCACGGGTCAAGAATTTCATACCAGCTATTGGGGCCATCTAGGTTTGCTGAATCTTACCAGGAATTTACTGATTCCCGGCTATGCAGGCTATCCCGGGACAGCCGCCGCCAGCTTGTTTCCCTCGAATGCCGACGTGGCCGACATGGCGCACGCGCAGCATGCCCTGGTCGGTTATGCGCACCCCTTCGATGCGGTTCCTGACCCCTCGAGAGACGCTTCGCTCACCGATGAGCTGCCGGTTGATGTTGCGCTCGGCAAGGTGGATTACATCGAGGTGGTTGGGTTCAGCGAACACAAGTCGACGGCTGAGGTCTGGTACAGACTGTTGAATCTCGGCTTTCATTTGCCCGCGGCAGGAGGCACCGATGCCATGGCGAACTTTGCCTCGCTGCGAGGTCCGGTGGGTCTCAACCGAGTCTATGCCAGGGTACCGCAAGGCCGCCTCGAAATCTCCTCCTGGCTGGCTTCCTTAAAGCAGGGGCGCACGTTTGCAACCAATGGCCCTTTGCTTGGTCTGGCGCTGGCAGGAAAGCAAGTGGGGGAAGAACTGCGCCTGCCCGCGGGGGAAAATCGAGTGCCATTCAAAGCCTGGCTGCGCTCGATCGTCCCCCTGGACCATCTTCAGCTGGTCTGCAATGGGGCTGTCGTCGATGACCTGAAGCTGAATGCCGATCGCCAAAGCGCCGACCGAGAAGGCACCATCCCGATCTCCCAGAGCGGCTGGTGCGTGCTGCGAGCCTGGGCTGATAAGCCCGAGTCTCCTGTGCTCGATCTGTACCCCTATGCGACGACTGGACCGCTTTACGTAAAAGTCGGCGCTTCCACGACGAAATCTGCCGAAGATGCTGCCTATTTCATCGCCTGGATCGATCGCCTGGTCAAGTCTGCAGTCTTGAACCAAGCCTGGAATACCGAGGCAGAAAAAGCTTCCGTTCTCCGCCTTCTTGAACAGGCGCGTGCTGTCTATGAAGGACTCGCGAGGTAAGATCCTCGCCGATCAATCTAAGCTGTGTGATCCCCATCCGGCAGACTGGATCTAGAGAGTGTCCTGCCTGCCCTCCAGGTCGAGTAGGATCTTCTGGCGTCGAATGCCCCAGCGATAGCCTCCCACGGCTCCGGTGCTCCGAACCACGCGGTGGCAGGGAATGGCCACGGCGATGGGGTTCGTGGCGCAGGCCCGGGCCACGGCACGGGAGGCCGTAGGCCGTCCGATCGCTTTTGCCACCGCCAGGTAGGAGCGCGTCTCGCCGAACGGGATCGACCGCAAATAGGACCAAACCCGCCGCTGGAAAGCGGTCGCCTGAATGTCCAGCGGAAGAGAGGTGTAGAGGCGTACGCCACGCATTTGCTCGAGCAGGGTTCGCTTCCAGCTTTCGAGGCTGGCATCGTCCCGGCGGCGGATTGCGAAGGGAAATTCGTGTCTCAGTCCCTGTTCGAGCTCCTCATCGGAGCTGGCAAATTGGATCGCACAAATTCCCTTGCCCGTGGCCGCGATCAACATCCGGCCCAGCGGTGAATCCGCACAGGTGTAACGGATGGGGGCTGCAATCGCGCCACGGCGGTATTTGTCAGGAGTCATGCCCAACTGGGAAGCAGTTCGCTCGTACACCCGGCTGCTCGAGCTGTACCCGGCGTCATACATCGATCGCGTCACCGAATGACCGGCGCGCAAGTTGCTCTTGAGTTGCCTAACTCGACAAGAGTCGGCATATGCCTTCGGTGTGATGCCAAGGACCGACTTGAAGGTCCGCTGCAGATGAAAAGGGCTCTGGCGGAACTGGGAGCCAAGCCGCGCAAGGGTCATGGGTTCATCCAGGTGCTGCTCGATGTATCGGCACACGGCCTTAACCCACTGCAGCTTGCCGCTGCCGCCAGCTGCAGGCCGACAGCGCAGACAAGCCCGATAACCGGCCCTTTCTGCTTCTTCCACCCGCCGGAAGAAACTGACGTTCTCCCGACGAGGCCGCCGGGAAGGGCACGACGGGCGGCAATACACTCCGGTCGAGGACACAGCAAAGACAAATTGGCCATCCTGCGTCGCGTCCCGGGCCTGGATCGCTTGCCACCAGTCGCTTTCCTGATTGCTCCTCATTCCCGTGGATCCTGTAAAACTGAGTATCGCATTCGTAGTCATCATGAACAAAGCTTACGACCCGCCGCTCCAACAAAACATCCGGATCTTGCGTTCAAAGTAAAATGATTCCGCTGGGCTCGTCGGGCCGCAAAGACTCCTCGCTACGCATCCTAATCCGTTAGGGTGCGAGGACGATGGCTAAGGTCGCAGCGCGGGTAGCAAGATCGCGCCCATGGTTCGCGGCAAGCCTTGGACCCGGTTCAGTCGAGGTTGTCGGGCCTGGTCTCATTCTGGGGCTCCGTTCCTTTTATGATCATCGAGAAGAAAACCGCGATCGTGCCGCCGTCCTCCGCTTCCGAGGCTGTGGCCAGCTACATCGGCCACGAGATCGAGGTGGAAGCATCTTGTCCTGCAACCGAATGGAAGAAAGCGAATCCCATTGTTTTTGCCTCGGATTGGCAGGGCAAGAACCTCGATCCGAGCCGAGAAACCCGAGTGCGGGTTTTATGGTCGGAACAAACTTTGTATTTGCGATTTGAATGCAGTTATCGTGAGCTTTACGTCTTCCTAGATTCTGAACCCAGTGGCCGCCGCGATCATCTCTGGGACCGCGACGTGGCTGAGGCATTCCTGCAGCCCGACCCATCGCGTGAGCACTTCTACCGGGAATTTGAGGTCAGTCCCAACGGTATGTGGATCGATCTCGACATCTTTCCCGGCGGACGGGCCGATCTCAACAGCGGTCTCAAGCGTTCTGTCTGCCTTGATGAAAAATCCTCCACCTGGTCGGCAGAGCTCGGGATTCCCATGCGATGGCTTACCGATGCTTTTGATCCGTCTGCTATTTGGCGGGCAAATTTCTACCGGATAGAAGGCAAGATGGAGCCCCGGGCTTATTTGGCTTGGCAACCCACTCACACTCCACAGCCCAATTTTCATGTGCCCCGGGCTTTCGGTCGGCTAAGCTTTCAAAGATCGAGGGGAGTGTAAGCCCACGAATGGCTTAGAGCTGGCGGTCGGGCGGGTCGCAGCTTTCCCGGGATGATTTTGCCCTGATCAAGATCCTTGACAACCACGGCCGCTTGCGATACTAACGACCCTCGCGGTGCGGTGTTTCACTTCCAAGAAATGACTGCAGAAGGTAAGGAAGCATCTTGCCGTCTCTCGTTGCCCTGGCGCTCTTGCCGGCGACTGCTTTCCGTCGCGCGCCTAGCTTGACGGCTTCTTGTCCGGCGCTTTAACTGGGGTGGAACTTAGTCCGCCATCGGCGGCTCGATCAGCGTAAAGGTCGGAGTGACTCCGGATCGTTTGCGCAGTTCGCTCAACAGCGCATGTGCGGCATTCTGATAGGTTTTACTCGGATCCGACGGATTCGCCCAAACCGCTTGATAGACGATTTGCGCAGCTTCTTTCAAATCCATATGGAGAGCGGCTTCAAGGATATCCACCCGCTCCTGCAGGTGCTCGTAGCAATCGTGGCAGATCACTGCGGAGGCAAATCCGCTTGGATGGTTCTCTTCGCGAATGCAGCGGGAAAGTGACGGCTGACCCGGCATGTCGAGGCTGGCCATGTGTGCCTTGAACTCCTTCAGGAAGCGCTCGCGTTCTTGTTCGAGTACCGCCGGATCGGGCGTAGCGGCCTGGCTGATTGAGACGGTGGTCCGCGTGGTCAGCGGGGTTGGAGAAACGCGCTCGGAAGTTTTGCAAACCGGACATGAGCTAAGGTCGGCAGAGTAGTAGGTCCGACACTTCTTGCAAGGGAGACCGTAACCGGCGGGCTTACGACTCTCGGAAGCAACCGGCTGAACCGGCACGCTTGCCCGCTCGGGACGCTTGTTCACCGGCGCCGGCGCACTGGCTGGCTGCGCAATCGGATTTCGCGCTGGCGGTGTCGAAATCATTCCTCACCTCGTTCTGCTTGGTTTTACGGCTACCTCGATTGTAGGAACGCTATTTGGCCAGGCCGAGAGCACGAAGGTTCATGGAACACCCGTAACTACCCTGCGAGAATGTGCCCATCGACCGCGGTGGCTCATTCATTCATTGCTCGGGTTCGGGGCCTCCGACCTTGATTTCTGGTCGGCTGCGACCGCGCCTTGCTGTCCGAGCACGCCCAGGACAGCCCCCAGGCTGGTTTGGGCTTCTCCCAGGTGGGGATTCAGTTGAATCGCTTTCCGGTAGGACTCTGCGGCCGCTCGGAGGTCGTTTTCAGCAACCTGGACCAGACCCAGATCGTAGTAGGTATCAGCACGTTTGGGATCTCGCGCCAGAGATTTCTGGAGCGCGTTCAGGGCGGCCGAGTACTTGTCAGTCACAAACAGCGCCAGCCCGAGATAGCGGTAGGCTTCGGCGTTCTTCGGGTCAAGGCTCAAGGCAGTGCGGGCTTCCGCAACGGCGTTCTGACCGTCGTTCCAGCGAGAAAAAATGGAAGACATTCCGCTGTGGACTTCCGGAAAACCCGGATTCAGCTCTGCGGCATCCGCATAGGCGTCATAGGCGTCATCCAATTCACCTCTCTGCTGAAGGATGTAACCCAAGGCGTAGTGCAAATCCGCATTGCCGGGGGTTGCAATCAGCAGCTTACGGACGATCGGCTCGGCTTGGTCATAGCGTTGTTGCGCAACGAAGGTCGCGGCATGAGTGAGCTCCTGAGGACAGGTGTCCGAGGACGCCTCATGGTCAGTGCCATGGCCCTTCTGCAATTCGCGAATGAAATCGGGGGTTGCTCCCGCCCGGGACAGAGCGCTGGTCACATCCTCGTTCATACCGAACGCCACTCCCCGCTCCTGGGTTAATCGCAACACCCTTTGCCCGGGGATTCCCCCGACCATCCAGGTCAACAGTTGCGAGCAATCGACCGGCTTGGGAGGGTTCGTTTCAGCGATTCCACACCCTGCCGACAGCAGAACAAAACCGACAACCTTCGCAATCACAAGGTCTCCTCGTTAGAATTCAGTAAGCTGGGCTTGTTGGAAACATAGACCCGAAGAATGCTCGAGGGTAGGTTACTGAGGTAAGGCGCTACCGTATCCCCCGACACAAGTGATGATCCAATTCCCGCGCGAAGAAGGCTTCGCCGAAAGGCCTGCCTCAATACCATTCGTCGAACGCAATCTCGGGCGGAGGTCTACGGACCCAATCACCTGTTATGGCCGGGCGAGCCGAGGCAGCGCGACGGGACACGGCTGCTCGGGTATAATTGGATCTATGCGGAGCCGCAGGTCATGCGGTGGAGCTGCCGTTGTTCGGTAGTTGCGGAGGTTTGTATGTTCGAGGGCTTATTCCAGCCGATGCACCTTCTGATCATCTTCTTTGTCGCCCTATTGGTGTTCGGCCCCAAAAAGCTTCCTGAACTCGGGAAAGGGCTTGGAGAAGGGATTCGCGCACTGAAGGAGGGGATGAAGGAACACCCCGACCAGTCCAAGACTGCGAACACTGAGTCCAAGAACACCGAAGTGAAGAGCTAGAATTTCGGGATCGCTCTGCGGACGAAGGTAAGTCAGCGGGTTCTTTTTTTGGTAAGACAGTAGTTCCGCTCAAAAACCCTCATCTCGCGAAACTTGCCTAGCCCACTAGTGTGGGTTTACCGAGGAATCTTGTGCTGATCAGGACCCGTTACTCGAGGGTTACGGATTTCACCAGATTCCGCGGTCGATCCACATCCAGGCCTTTTTCGGCGGCCATGTAGTAGGCGAACAGTTGCAACGGCACAATTTCTAGAATCGGTGACAATAACTCAGACGCCGGCGGCACAAAAATCGTGTGATCGGCGAGGGCTTGGACCTGCTCGTCACCTTCCGTGGCGACCGCGATAACCTGTCCCGACTGCTGTTTGAAACCCTTAATACTGGCGATGTTCTTCTCATAGCGCAGGACCGCTGCTTCGTCCTTACGATCACAGGTAGCGATGATCACCACCGGCAGGCTCTCGTCGATTAAGGCGTTGGGACCGTGTTTGGTTTCTCCCGTGGGATAGCCTTCAGCATGAATGTAGGAAACTTCCTTAAGCTTTAGCGCCCCATCCATGGCCACCGGGTAATGAATGGCACGACCCAAAAAAAGAAAATCTTCCATCGCCCGATACATCTTCGCCAATTGCTCGCATGCGGGAGCCGCTTGCAATACGATTTCGACCTTCGTGGGAATCTCCAGCAGTTCCCTGATGTGGCGTCGGATTTGGTCCTTATTGAGAGTGCCGCGTACCTGACCCAAATAAACAGCAAACAGGTAGAGCACTGCCAACTGGGCGGTAAAGGCCTTCGTCGACGCGATGCTGACCTCCTTTCCTGCGAAGGTATAAAGGACTCCATCGGCTTCGCGCGCGATGGTGGAATCGATAACGTTGGAAATCGCTATGGTTCGGGAGCCTTTCGATTGGGCCTCGCGTTGAGCGGCACTAGTATCCGCAGTTTCGCCGGACTGCGTAATCAGCATCGTGAGTTCGCCTTTGCCGATCAGCGGATTGCGATATTCGAACTCGCTCGCGTAATCGACGTCGACCGGCAGACCTACCAGCTCCTGGATCATGTACTGCCCTGCCATACCAGCGTGCCGACTGGTACCGGAAGCAACGATGTTGATGCGCCGCAGGAGACGAAGTTCTTCCTCCGAGATGTGCACCTCGTCAAGGCGTACGCGTCCTTGCTCGAGCGAAACCCGGAGGGTCGTGGTGTCGCGCAATCCTTGCGGCTGATCGAAAATCTCCTTCAGCATGTAGTGTGGAAACTTGCCCTTATCGTCCATCTACTCTCCTCAGCGCTTGGCCGCAGACTCTGGTACCGAACCGCGTACGATCGTAGCTTTCACATCTCCCGCCGGAGTGAGCACCACAATATCGGCGCGGGACCCGACTTCGAGCTTGCCTCTGCCGGCCAAACCGGCCACCCTTGCTGGATTCAGCGATGCCAGACGCAGTGCCTGCTGTAAATCCCAGTGGGCAAACTCCATCACATTGCGCACGGCACGATCCATGGTCAATACGCTCCCCGCCAGTCTGCCGTCCGAGAGGCAGCGGCCATCCTTCACTTCCACCTCCATCGAACCGAGTCGGTAACGCCCCTCCGGCATACCAGTTGCCGCCGTCGCATCCGTAATGAGCACCGCCGAATCGACGCCCTTGGCTTTGAGGAATAACTCCACAATGGCGGGATCGAGGTGAATACCGTCGGCGATGATATCGGCAGAAAGACGGCTGTCGGTCAGCATTTCCCCAATGATTCCCGGTTCGCGATGGTCCAGTGGGCGCATGGCATTGAAGGCATGGGTTGCGTGGCGCGCTCCCGCGGTTACGGCAGCCCGCGCCGCATGGAAATCCGCGTCAGAATGTCCCAGACTGACGCAAACCCCGCGGCGGGCAGCCTCGGCAATAACTTGGTTGGCTCCTTCTAGCTCGGGTGCGAGAGTCAGGAACCGGATCCGGCCGCGAGACGCCTGCCAGAATCGGTCGAACAATTCCAGGCTGGGTGGTTGCAGGTCAGCCGGAGGATGGACCCCCCGCCGAGTATGACTGAGAAAGGGACCTTCGAGGTGAATACCTAACGGTTGCGCCAGCTGAATGCCCCCGGTGGCTTCACGCTCGGCCTGGTCGATCCGGGAGGCCAGCCGGTCGAGCGCAGACAGGGTCAGCTCGAGGGGAGCGGTGACCGTCGTCGGAAAATAGCTGGTTACGCCATGGCTGGCCAGCAGGGCCTCCAGCGCTCGAGCCCCGGTGGAATCGGCATTCATGACGTCGTGACCGGCGCCACCGTGGATGTGGATGTCCACGAATCCCGGAGCCAGAAACGCGTCGCGAAACTCGATTACCTCGACCCCTTGAGGAATAGGACGAGCCGACTGCGACACGATCTCCACAATTGTGTCGTCTTCAATCAGAATGCAAGGATGGTCGACGTATTCGAGCGGGGTATAGAGGCCGTTTGCGAGGAAGGCAATCACTGCAGCGATACTCTGAATGAATTTGTCCGAGCTTGCCGGGGACAGATCACAAAACAGTCCCCATAGGCTTCCTCAGTGGTTCCGTTAGACTCTACCAATTTTCTTCTGCTTGGCCCACCTTGTCCGTTGAGCGGCTGCGATCTTCCGGCGTGTAGCTGCCGACACGGTACGTCTGGATCTGGCTCTCCTTGCCCGCCTATTGGCGCTTGTTTTCGCCCACCGTGCTTTCGGTGCACCGCGTCTCCGTCTTCGGGCCGAGGCAGGCATCCGCTTATGGTTAATTGGTGAACCAAGTCCACGGAGCACGCGAAGTGCCGAGTCAATTGCTTTGAGTTCTTCCTTGAGTATTCGACGCTCAGCTGTAAGCGTTTGAACGACTCTCTGTAGTTTCACGGGCCAGCATTATAGCAAAGCGGAAATTGGTGGCTCGTTACCTATTGCCCATCCTTTCTAAATCTGAGGGGGATGTCAAAGGGAGCGTGCTCAGAAGGTTGTCGACTGGCCAGAGCGTCCGGCATCACGTCCGGAAACGAAACACGGTCATGTTAGGTCGTCTCAATGATGGTGAGAGTGCCAGCGCGTTGTGTTTGCGGTTGTCGAGCATTTCGATACCTTTTTTCGCGATTGACTTCGCGAGCAGCTAA
>Ga0187783_10001390_pt1 | contig 17844 bp, 14 predicted proteins | sample 1015_SJ02_MP02_2_FD_132471 | JGI IMG/M metagenome (GOLD analysis project Ga0187783, IMG submission 132471) | Tropical peat soil microbial communities from peatlands in Department of Meta, Colombia - 1015_SJ02_MP02_20_MG | ecosystem: Environmental > Terrestrial > Soil > Wetlands > Peat | place...
CACTGGCGGGGCATTCCCGCCTACGTGATCATGCCGTCGAACTCCTCGCCCGTAAAGAAACGCGCCGTCCAGGCTTACGGGGGGCGAATCACGGAATGCGAGCCAACCATGGCTGCGCGGGAGGCCACCTCGGCCGAGGTGATGAAGCGCACCGGGGCACATCTGGTGCATCCCTACAATGACCCGCGCGTAATCGCCGGCCAAGGTACCGCCACAATCGAGCTGATCGAGCAAGTACCGCAACTGGATATTGTGCTTTCCCCGGTCAGCGGCGGAGGCTTGCTGAGCGGCACGGCGATTGCGGCAAAGGGTCTCCGCCGGAATATTTGCGTTCTGGGTGCGGAGCCCGCGAACGCCGACGATGCCGCACGCTCTCTGGCCTCGGGCGAAATTGAGCCTGTGTCGAGCGGTCACACGATCGCCGACGGACTCCGCGCCGCGCTGTGCCCCCTGACCTTTGCCATCCTGCGCGAGAGCGTCGATGGCATCTCGCTCGTGTCCGAAGAAGACATTATCTCGACGATGCTGCTGCTGTGGGAAAGGATGAAAATCGTGGTCGAGCCTTCCGGCGCGATTGCCGCCGCGCCCGTGCTGGGACGGAAGATCGGTGCCGCGGGCAAGCGCGTGGGCGTGATCCTGTCGGGGGGCAACCTCGACCTGCACGATCTGCCCTGGGCCGTTCGGGCCTGAGGGAGTCGGGCCTCGGCCGTCCAGGTTCGAATTTCCCCGAGGCCTCCGCTTTCAAGTTTTGACATCAATGGCCTTTTGGGCTCTCCTCTGCGGTTTGTCGAGCGAACGTTTCTCCCTCTGCCGCCCTGCGCTTCCAAAAGCTTATCCTCGAAATGAATCGGCCACGTTTCATGGGCCCGGATAACCGGAACCTGGAGCCTGTCCCGTACCCAGGTTTCGCCCCGCTCACCTGTCAAATCTGACAGTGTCCCGGAAACGTCCACCGCAGGACAACCTCGGTGGGGCTTCAGCTTTTCGAACCAGTTCGCCCGGGTCTGCGGACAGTGCCGTAACGAACAGCAGGCGGGATGCCTATTTGCAAGATCTGGCTGAGTCCTAGTCCGACTTAAATTCAAAGAAGGAAGAGGGAAAACGATGAGCAACCCATTTAAGGGAGTTATCGACCTCGATGTGCGCGAATCGACTCCAGACTGGGAGCCCTATACACCCCCCGCCGCAGCAGAGGGTTCGCCGAACGTCCTCTACATCATCGTCGACGATACGGGAATCGCTGCATGGGATACCTTCGGGGGCTTGATTGAAATGCCCACCTTGAACCGCATCGCCAAGAAGGGGCTGAAATACTCGAACTGGCATACGACAGCGCTGTGCTCCCCAAGCCGGTCCTGTTTCCTCACGGGACGGAATTGCCACATGAATGGCATGGCTTGCATCACGGAAGCGTCCAGTGGATTTCCTGGTTCAAACGGCGTGATTCCTCCCGAGAACGGCACCATCGCGGAAATGTTGCTCGAGAAGGGCTACAGCACATTCTGCGTCGGCAAGTGGCACTTGACCCCGGAGACGGAGATGACTATGGGCTCGACACGCCGCACCTGGCCGACAGGCCGCGGTTTTGAGCGCTACTACGGTTTCTTAGGGGGAGAGACGAATCAATGGTATCCCGACCTGGTCGAAGACAACCACTTTACCGAACAAACCTATGGTCCCGAACAGGGTTATCACCTCTCAAAGGACCTCGTCGACAAAGCCATTAGCTACATCCGTGATTCGAAGCAGGTTGCTCCAGAAAAACCCTGGCTGATGTATCTGGCCTTCGGAGCCAACCACGCGCCTCACCACGCTCCCAAGGAATGGGCCGACAAGTACAAGGGCAAGTTCGACATGGGATACGAGAAGTATCGTGAGATCGCGCGCGACAACATGGAAAAGCTGGGGCTGATTCCCAAAGGCACGAAATGCTCGCCCATCAATCCCTGGCCTGCTCGTGAAGTGATTAACGAGACGGACCAGGTCTTGCCCTGGGACACCTTGTCGTCCGACCAGAAGAGGCTCTTTGCACGCATGGCCGAGGTTTATGCAGGATTTTCGAGCTACACGGACAATGAGTTGGGCCGCCTGATTGACTACCTCGAGAACTCCGGCCAGCTCGACAACACGCTTGTGCTGGTCCTGTCGGACAACGGCGCGAGCGGGGAAGGTGGACCGAACGGTTCCGTTAACGAGAACAAGTTCTTCAATGGCTGGCCCGACGATTTGAAAGAGAATCTGGCCAAGATCGACTTGCTGGGCAGCCCGCAAACCTATAACCACTACCCGACCGGTTGGGCCTGGGCCTTCGATTCGCCGTACAAAATGTTCAAACGCTTCTCTCTCGAAGGTGGCGTGGCCGATCCGTTGGTCATCGCCTGGCCAAAGCAGATGACCAAGATTGCCGGTGGCACACGCGATCAGTATCACCATGCGATCGACATCGTTCCAACCATCCTTGACTGCTGCGGCATCGAGGCGCCCGAGGTTATCAAAGGTCACACACAGACGCCCATTCAGGGCATTTCCATGAGATACACATTCAACGATGCCAAGGGCTCGAGCAAGCGGGAAACTCAGTACTACGCGATGCTCGGCACGCGAGCCATTTATCACAAGGGTTGGAAGGCCGTCGCACGCCATGGCGCGATCACAGGTAAGGGTCACTTCATGGACGACCCATGGGAGCTATATCACGTCGAGGGCGACCGATCCGAGTGTGACGACGTGGCCAAACAGTTCCCCGACAAGGTAAAGGAAATGGTTGCGACTTGGTTTGCGGTGGCGGGGCGCAACAATGTGTTTCCGCTCGATGACCGGACCGCAATCGAATTTCTCACCACTCCGCGGCCAGAGCCATGCAAGCCTCGGGATACTTACGTCTATTATTCCGGAACATCTCAGATGCCCGAAGCTGTAGCGCCGAACATCCGCAACCGATCGTACACGATCGTCGCAGATGGCCAAATCGAAGACGCGGCAAACGCCGAGGGCGTGATTTTCTCACTCGGGGGCAATGCCGGTGGCCACGCCATGTTCATCAAGAACAGCAAGCTCTACTGCGTCTACAACTTCCTCGGGATCGAGGAAATGAAGTTCGTCTCGAAGGGTGCCGTTCCCAAGGGAAAAGTAACGCTCGGCGTCAAGTTCACCAAGGAAAAGGAAAACCCGAAGGGTTGTGCCAACGGAACACTCACGATGTATATCAACGACAAAGTCGTAGCACAGGGGCCTCTGCGCACACAACCAGGGAAGTTCGGCCTCTCCGGCGGCCTTACCGTCGGACGCTCCGGTCCGGATGTAGTCAGCACGGAGATGAAACGCCCATTTCCGATCGTCGGCGCACGCTTGAACTTCGTCACGATCAATGTGAAGGGTGAAAGTTACCGTGACCTTGAGACGGAGGCTCGCGCCATGGTCGCCCGTGAATAGGCGTTCTCGAAGTCACTAGAAAACGCGCAGAAGGCAGGGCACAGCCTCCCTGGTGTGCTAACTCGGACGGCGATGGTCGAGGGATGCTCGCTAGAGATCATGGGCGGCATCCCGTCCTGAAGGGTTGCCATTGTTCCATGCCAAGTCGACAATCTCCCGGACGCCAAGCCAGGTTTCCGACGAACTGGCTGGTTGGATGATTCTCCGTATCGACGGCGGCGGAACCAGGCGTGCTTTGAGAGAGCGGTGGTGGTTGACTTTGGCGCTGCTGATGCTTGCAGCTGCTCCGACGAGCGGGCAAACATGGCAGTTCCTGCCCGAGGTGGATACCTATGTCAAATTGAGTTCAAATGTTCGCCTTTATTTTCAGGCCAAGGAAACCAGAGAAGGCGGCGAACCCACGCAAGCAGAACTCGGTCCCAGCGTCGAGTTCTACTTTAAACCCTTGGTCGAACTTCGCGAGAGTACGGTCTACGACCCCGACCTTACAAAGAAAAGGGTGTTGGTCTTTGCCGTGGGTTACCGCTACGTTCCTTCGCCGAGCGCGCCGACCATCGATCGCCTTCGCTTGGACTTGACTTCCCATATCCCAATGAAGGCCAAGATTCTGATTACGGACCGCAGCCGGGCCGACCTCGATTGGCAGAACGGCGGATTTACGTGGCGTTATCGGAACAAGTTGACGATTGAAAGAACGCTTACCCGCCATGCCTATCACCCAAGACCGTATGTCGCCGTCGAGCCCTTCTATGAAAGTCAATATGAGAAATGGGCCGATACCGCCCTGTATGCCGGCTTGCTATTTCCGATAGGTAAGCGCGTCGAGTTCGATCCCTACTATGAGCACCAAAACAACACCGGTAAGACTCCCAATCAGGTGCTGAACCAGATCGGATTAATTCTCGATCTCTATTTCTAGCTTGGACGGGATGAATGGGCAAGACCTTCCGGAGGGGTCATAAGCTTCGACACAGACGGAAGGAGCCTAGAACACAAGCTTGATCAGACGGTCAACGATCTTGTCGAGGGGAATCATGGTGAGCAGGAGCGGGAAGAACGGTAGTGCGACGACGAGAGTCAAGCGAAGGATCGCCTCCTTGCCGACCGGAAGCAGCCGCATCCCGCCGACCGCTTTGTAGGTGTCAATCAAGTCCGCCAAAGATTGAATATCGGGTGTGCCCAGCAAGGCCCGTTCATCGCTTGAATGCCCTTCGATCCACTTGCGGTGGAATTCCCTGACGTAGTGACTGGCTAGGACGCCGAGCTCGCGCCTTGCGCGGCGACCTCCGCGCGCAAGATGCAGGAGAAAGAACCCAAGGGGCACCAGCACGACCAAAACGAGGAAGGCCACCACGCTGACGATTTCCATCTTGAAACTCGATAAGGTCTTGCCCAGATACCACATCTGATCGCCGATGATGCCAGCCAAAAGCACGGTTTGAGCCACCAGCACAGGTGTGAAAGCCACCAGGCTGCCTCGGAGAAAGCCAAGTCCTCCGGCACGATCCGGGTGGAACAGATTCAAGTAGAGCGGCAGCGACCGGACCTTCCAGAGGAAGCGGTACCAAATGAATATCCGGTAATACCAACGGAGCAGGATAAATCGAAGGATGGGCAGACTGACAAACCCATACCAAATGCCGGCGGCGGTCAGACGCGACGAGCCGCCCTCCGTTGTCGCGTACCAGCTAGAGGCGCCCGTTACCACGCTTTGTTGCCAAGTCCAATAACCGATCGCGATGGATATGAGCAGGATTACAATTTCGGCAAATGTCGAATCCCGAAGTTTCTTGGTTGAGGTGAGAGCTGCTTCGAATCGCGGGTGATCTTCGAGGTGGATTATCCCGCGGTCATAGAACTGCTGAACGACGGTCTTCAGTCGCTGGTGGACGATTAGCTCGGAAGCAATGAGCAGAGGCACAGCTAGGAGGAATCGAGTGTGAACTCCCAAGTCGGGCAGAAAAGGGATACTGACGTTGCCGAAAGCCTGGCCTGCAAGAAGGGCGAGGAGGAAGGGCGGCCCCCAACAGAAAAGCGATACAACAACGACTCGCCTCACCACGAGATCGAGCGAGGGCCGCGCAAGTTTCGTGCGGAGGTAAAGGTGATAGAGCGGCCCGCCACGTGCGAGCGAGAAATCGGTCTGGTCAGCGAGCGCGTGGTTTGTCATATCAGATGAGCGACCGAGTTGCTAAGCTGTCTCGAAGGCCGTGATGACTGCTTAATCCGCGGCTTGCGCTTTCCACCATTAGAGAATGGCCGAACTCTGCAGGCGAAAAACTGTCAGAACCCACAGTGGCAGGAAATACCCCTGACCGCCGCTCTTAACTGGAGAGGCTCCCCTTCGGCACGATCTCGGCAAAGGTAATAAGGTAATTGTGCGCGCTCGCTGGATTTGAAGGCAATCGAACCTGCCGTCGGCACGTCGACGATCGGCGACGGTCGCGAAATCCCGCTGGACCTCCTGTAAGAAGTGCCAGTGTCGAATCTCGTCATCGAGAGTAGCTTCAGCCTTGCCGTCGAGGTCCCAAGCGGTTCGCGCGGACGCGGCGCCAGCGAGGGGCTTAGAGGCGAAACTGATGTGACATGCAGGAAATCCTCAAAGAAATCGCGGAATCCATTGCGCTGGGAGTTGAAACCTGCGCGGGCTTCATTATCGCCTACGGAGCAATCGAAGCCATTTCGGGATCGATTCTTGCCATTAAGAGGAGATCGAAATCGGGGCAACGCAAGGATATTTGGCTGCGCTTTGGTGTCTGGCTGCTGTTGGGTCTTGAGTTTGAGCTCGCGGCCGATATCGTGCGCACGGCAATCTCTCCGACATGGAACGAGATCGGGCAACTTGCAGCGATTGGCGTGATCCGCACGTTTCTGAACTTTTCCCTCGAGAAGGATCTCGAGAAATACGATTCGAAGACCCCCCCTATCGAGGCAGCGAGTACTTGACAAAGGCAAGCGGACGATCTTTAGGACGCTCTCCGGAAGAAGTGGGCCTCTGATGTCTCCTGAATCTCATCGGTGCCGATAGATCCTGGCCTCGACGACGCCCGCCAACCAATCAGTGCCGGGGGCCCGGCCCGAGCGAAGTTTTCGTTGTCCGCCCCGCGCTTGCTTCGGTAGAATCCGGTCCGATCTCTTTTTGCATCTGGGCATTGTGGAGGAGCCGGCCTTGTACGGTCTTGCCCGAAAGCTCGCTGCGGAGTTTCTGGGCACGTTTGCGCTCGTGTTTTTCGGCGCAGGCGCCGTCTGTGCTGATCGCTACTTGCAATCGCAAAGCCAGCCGAGCTTTGGCCTGCTCGGAATTGCCCTGGCCTACGGACTCACAGCGGGCGTAGTGGTCACTGCCTTCGCGCATATCTCAGGTGGGCACTGCAATCCCGCCATAACCATCGGCTTGTGGGTCATGCGCCGCCTGGGAACGTTGCAGAGTATCTTCTATTGCCTGGCCCAGCTCGTTGGCGGCGTCGCCGCGGGCTATTTGCTCATCTCGCTTGTGCCCGAGCCCGCCTGGGCTCCGGTTGGGCTGGGAACACCCGACCTGGCCCCGGATTTTACGCGCTGGCATGGCATGGTTTTGGCCGCAGCCATGGCGTTTCTGGTCGTGATCACCTACTTCGCTACGGTGCTTGACGAGCACGGCGCATTCAATCGGGTCGCCGGGTTCGCCGTGGGACTAGCTGTTACGGTGGATGTGCTGGTGGGTGCCCCGTTCGTCGGTGCCTCGGCCGCGAATCCCGCGCGCACCTTCGGCACCGCCGTTGCATCGCGACACTGGCACAATCACGGCGTCTTCTGGATCGGCCCGTTGTTTGGCGGGGTGGTTGCCGCGGTGATCTATGACCGGCTTTTTCTAGGCGATCAGCCGCCCGCATAAACCAGCCGTCGGCCGGGCCGGGGTCAGCCGAGGCGGCCCCCGCCTTCGACGGACGCTGGCGCGCCGTTGCCCCCCTAGAAATTCCTCCGCCCCAGGCTGTTGCTGTCCCGCGGTCCACATGCTAGCTTCGATTGAACGCCCGGGGAGTGTTCTCCATGGCTATAGCGATCGACGATCTGCTGCGCCGCGCGGTTGAAAATCGTGCCTCGGACCTGCACCTGAAGGTCGGCAACCATCCCTACCTCCGCGTCGACGGAATCCTCAACGGTGTCAACGATGTTCCTCGCATCACACCCGAGGAAATGCTTTCCATGGCCTTCAGCATGATGACCAACCGGCAAAAGCAGAAGTTCAAGGAGACGGCCGAGCTCGATATGGCGTACGGTGTGGCCGGCCTGGGGCGTTTCCGGGTCAACGTGTTTCAGCAACGCGGCAACGTGGGCATGGTCCTTCGTGTAATTCCGACGAAAATCCGCACCATCGAGGAGCTCGAGCTGCCCGTCATTCTGGCCCAGGTTTGCGAGGAGCAGCGCGGTCTGATCCTTTGCACGGGAACCACGGGTTCGGGCAAGTCGACCACACTCGCGGCCATGATCGACCGCATCAATTCGCTGCGCCCCGAGCACATCATCACCATTGAGGACCCCATCGAATACCTGCATCGGGACAAGAAAGGCTTCATTAATCAACGGGAAGTCGAGGTCGACACGGCGTCGTTTTCGACCGCCTTGCGGGCCGCGCTGCGGCAAGACCCTGACGTTGTTCTGGTCGGCGAAATGCGCGACCTCGAAACGATTTCAACCGCTCTGCTCGCGGCCGAAACCGGCCACCTGGTCCTTTCCACCTTGCACACCCTGGACGCCACGGAAACGATTCAGCGTATTATCGCCGTTTTTCCGCCACCGGAGCAGAAACAGATCCGCTTGCAGCTTTCGTCGACACTGAAGGCCGTGATTAGTCAACGCCTGGTGCGCAAAAGCGATGCGGTCGGCCGTGTGCCGGCGGTCGAAGTGATGATTTCGACCGGCTATATCCGCGATTGCATCATCAATCCCGACAAGACACGCATGATTCGCGAGGCCATCGCGGCCGGAACCAGCCAATACGGCATGCAGACGTTCGATCAGTCGCTGTTCGATCTTTTCTCACGCAATCTGATCACACTCGAAGAAGCACTGACGCGCGCATCAAATCCGGACGATTTCCGCCTGCGCGTTCAGGGTATTCGCTCGTCGGCCGACGCGGCTCGGGAGGAAATGGAGCGCGCCATGACCGAATTCGAGCGCATCGGCCACCGATAACGAAATGGGCGGGGCTCAGGCCGGAGTCCCCGTCTTTCTTCGTTTGCTCGCGGTTCAGTCCTCCCCCTCGTCGGCAGAGGCCTCGCCCTCGGTAACGTCAGAAGCCCTCGCGCGCAATTCGGCCCGAATCACATCGGCCGAGAATCCCGCCCGCAGCAAGCTCCGATAGAGGGCGGCAATCTTGCGTTGATTGAGCGGCCCTGTGGCGCGCGCCAGCTGCCGTGCGAGCCGCCCGCGCACCAGGGCTGCCTCGTCAGTCTCCCTGAACACCGTGTCGAGGGCGGCTGCGATATGCCGGTCGGGAACACCGCGCGCGCGGAGCTCTCGCTCGATGCGAAATCGGCCCTGTCGCCGCGATTCGGCGTGGCGACGAGTGTAGGCGAGGGCAAACTTCTCGTCATCCAGGTAGTTTTGCTCGCGTAAGCGGGCAATGACGCGTGCGACCGCCTCCCGGTTCTCGGCCCGTCGGGCCAGGTATTCTTTCATCTCGTGAACGGAATGGGCGCGGCGCATCAGCGCCCGCAGCGCGGCGCTGTACAGCTCTTGTTCCCGCATGGATTGGGTGGGCGGGTATGGCACAGTCGAATTTAACCACACCTCAGCAAGGAGCGGTCGCTCGAAAAGGGCCAACGCGACCCGGCCTGCCGCATTTGCCTGAAAGGCAGAAACAGGGCTAGAGTGGCCCGACGAGGACGATGTCAAACGAATACCCGGCGCTGGTCAGATGCTTTCTCGACGCTGTCGACAAGTACGGCAACCCCCGCGCGCAAATCTATCGCGCGGCGCACGGCTGGGAATCGGTCTCCGCCGCCGATATGTTGGGCCAGGTCGCCTCGCTGTCGAAAGCCTTGGACGAGCTGGGCGTGGGAGCGGGGGACCGCGTCGGTCTTTTCGCGCCGAATTGCCCCGCCTGGCACGTCGCCGATTTCGCCATTCAGGGACTCGGCGGCGTCAACGTTCCCGTCTACTTCAACGAGTCGCCCGATCGCCTCGCGTACATCCTGAAGAACTCGGGGGCGCGCGTGGTGATCACCACAGGCGAATCGCAAGCGCGGAAGATCGACGGCGCGCGGAGAGAACTGCCCTCCGTCGAGCACGTGATCTCGGCGGATCCCCCGCCGGATCTCGCCGGCGGCGTGCTGCGTTACGAAGATTTGGTCGGCAAGCCTTCCCCAGGGACCGACCGGGCCGTTGCCGATTATCGGCGACGCGCGAGCCAGGTTGCCCCCCATCAGCTGGCTACGATCATTTACACCTCTGGCACTACGGGCGAGCCCAAGGGCGTGATGCTGACGCACCGAAACCTCAGCTCGAATGCCATGGACGGTCTGAACGGATACCGCTTCGAGCGTTCCGATCTGGCCCTGGAATTCCTGCCGCTGGCGCACGTCTACGAACGCGTGGCGGGCTACGCCTATCTGTTTAACGGCGTTTCGATCGCCTACGTCGAGCGCATGGAAGACGTGCCCCAGGCACTGCTCGAAATTCACCCTACATTCGCCGCGGCCGTCCCGCGGTTCTTCGAGAAGATCTACGCGAATATCCTCGATCGCGGCCACCGCGAAGCGGCCTGGAAACAGGCGGTCTTCGACTGGGCGCTTGGCGTGGCCGAGAGAGCCGCCCCCTGGCGGGCGCATGGGAAGCGGGTGCCCGGACGTGTGCGGCTGAGTTGGCGGGTCGCCGACGCCCTGGTCTACAGGAAGATTCGTGCCGGTCTCGGCGGCCGACATCCGCGATTTGCCTCCGGCGGAGGCCCGCTCTCGACGGAACTTGCCGAATTCTTCTGGTCCATCGGAATCGAGGTGTACCAAGGCTACGGCCTTACGGAAACCTCGCCGATCGTCTCGTCAAGCACTCCCGAGGCGAATAAGGTTGGTACGGTCGGTCGTCCCATTCCGAATGTCGAGGTTCGCATCGCCGATGATGGAGAGATTCTGGTGAAAGGCCCCTGCGTGATGCAGGGGTATTACAAAAAGGCCGAGGACACGCGCCAGGTGCTTTCCTCCGACGGCTGGCTCTCGACCGGCGATATCGGCAAGCTCGACCGGGACGGCTACTTGACGATCACGGATCGAAAAAAGGAGTTACTGAAGACTGCGGCCGGAAAGTTCATTGCGCCCGCTATGATCGAGAATCTCCTGAAGGCGTCGCCGTTTATTTCGAATGCCATCGCCGTCGGCGACAAACGAAAATTCGTCTCCGTTCTTATTGTTCCGAATTTCCAGGCCGTAGAGGAGGAGGCGCGCAAGAACGGCCGCGAGTTTGCCGCTCCGGCCCACCTGCTGCACGATTCGTGGGTCCGCGACTTGATCGCGGCCGAAATTGAGCGTTTGACCTCCCGGCTCGCTCAGTATGAAAAGCCCAAGCGCTTTGCGCTGCTCGAACAGGAATTCACCTTCGCCAACGGGCAACTGACCTACACGCTCAAGCTCAAGCGCCGCGTCATCGAGTCTACCTACGCCGACGTGATCTCCCGTCTCTACGCCGACGTCGAGGAGCCTCGTCCGCACGAGCATCGAATCTAGTCCTGGGAGAATGGCCGCGCCGACCGCGGCCCATAGCGGATGGCCTGGCTGCTTGCGCCGACGAGGCTCACTCGGGCGGTCGCCAGTCAGATGGGGGAAAGACAATACCCCAAAAATGCGGGGCGGGGGCGTCGAACTCAATGGGAACATGATATCCCTCGGGCACTTGTCGCGCCGGACGTCCAATGCGACAGGCCACGCGCTCGCGTGTCTGGCCGTGCTCGAGCACGAATCGGGTCTCCGGGGGAAGATTTTTCTCCATGAGGACGAGTGCACCTTGGCTGTTCACGGTCACCGTGGTGACGGAAAAGCTGGCCTGCTTTCCTTGTATGGCGACGTGAATATGAGCTCGAATGCGCAGCGTGACGCGCTGCACACGTCGCGGATTTTGGGCAAGGACGATGGCCCTCTTCTCTTTTGGACGCTCGGCATGCGCAATGGGAGCGAAGGGTCGGGCCGAGGTCAGGCTATGTTTGTGGTATGCGTCCGGTTTGTTCACGCTGGTGGCAGACGAGCGCTCGATTTTCAAATCTCCACACCCCAAAAATCCATTCTTGGCGCGACGAGTTCGATGCCCAGATCCCAACCGTCCGGCCTTTGCGGCCCCTTCCACACCACGACAGCCTTCGAAGTTTGTCTGGTCGCCAAATTCGTAAGCTGCAATGCCTGTTGGACATTCACTTCGCGCGGGCTGACCAGCAAGCATCCATAGTAGTTCACGACGCGCGTGTAGCCGGATTCGAAACGCAAGGGACCGGCTGTGCTGCTCCATTCAATCGAGACCGGCACGCGCGAATTCATGCGCGGCCCGCGACGCTTCGGCCTTGAACGGATGTCTCTGGGAACTCCTACCGTAACCGCCATTGTCGGTCACGCTCTCCCAAAACAGGTCCCCGGACGTGTGGGATGAACCTGAGGTCGATTGGAACTCGTAGATCCAAAATCATGTTAGGAGGTGGGCCAAGAGAACGTCAATGGTACGAGCCGCCAGGCCGTACCACTGTACGCGGGAACCTCCTTTCGTACAGCGAAACAAAAAGGAACGGAAGAAGGGCGGATGAGGGAATGGGCGTAGAGCGCTTCGAACCTCCGCCGTGCGGAACGAGACGGATTCGTTCGAGCTGTTCTTGAACAACCGACCGGCTCGAGAGAGTTTTTCGCGCTTAGGAGGGGACGCCTTCGACGATCGACTGTGGCGCCCGCGTGGGGTGGATTCGACCGAGCCTAAAACCGGAGGCTTCGAAAAGGTCGGCAAACTCCTCGGAGGTTCGCTCGCGTCCCCCCGACATGACCAGCATTTGCAGATCGGCCACCTTGCCGAAGGCCGGCTCGCTTCCCGAAGGAACCACATGTTCTACGATCAGCACGCGCCCGTCGTTGTCGATCGCGCGGCGCACATTGCGCAGGATCGCCGAGGCGCGTTCCTTCTGGAAGGCGTGGATGATGGATTTCATCACGTACGCATCGGCGCCCGGCACAGATTCAAACAGGTCCCCGGCAACCAGTTCGCAGCGGTCGGTGATTCCCGCCCCCTCGAGAGTCCGAGCCGCGCCGCTGAGGACCTGAGAAAGATCGAACAGCACGCCGCGGGGTTGTGGGTAGCGTGCCAGGATCGACGCAAGCAGAATCCCGTGGCCCCCGCCAGCGTCCACGATTTTTCTGAATTTGCCGAAGTCGTAGGCCTCCGCGATGAGCGGGCCGACATTCCGGGTCATATCCGTCATGGCATCGTTGAAAACCTGGCCATCCTCACCGTGCTCGGCAAAGTAGGCAAACGGATTGTCCAACCCGAAGGCGCGCTTGAGCCCCGTTTGGCCCGTCTTTACGCAGCCGAGCAGCTCGTCCCAGGAGCGCACAAACAGCGGCAGTCCTTGCATCCGCGCCCAATTGCGCATCGAATTGCGGGCGTCGCTGCGGAGGCATTCCGACAAGGGTGTTAGGCTAAAACGATGATCATCGGTTTCTGCGAAGACGCCAGCTATGGTGAGCGCCCGCAACATTCGATAGAGCGAGTCGGCTTGGCTCGAGCTCGCAGCCGCCAACTGCTCAGCGCTCTTCGGTGAATCAGCCAGAAGGTCGGCGATTCCCAAAGTGGCGGCGACCGAGATCGCCTGGGCGATCCATTTGGCCGCGAGCATTTCAAGCAGTTTCTGCTGGGGCTCAGGGGCGTACCCGGTTTCCGCGCAGGGCATGAATTCCTCCTTGCTCGCTGCTCGACTCCACCTAACCGGCGGCCGCTTGCCCTGCGGCCGCCCGGTCCAGGAACCAAAGTACACGGCCTTGCGGTTGAATCCTCGCCGCGGGGTAGCGACTCGCCTGCGGGTCGCGTTCATCTCGCAGCGCCGCCACGATGGTCCGTTTCGCGCCTCCCGAAACGAGGAAGAACGTATTCCGCCCCCGATTCAGCACCACGGGTGTGAGGGTCAGTCGCTCGGGCGGCGTCGCCGCGACCTCGACCGGCACTACCCATCTGTGCTTTTCTTCGATGGCCGCCCCGCCCGGAAAAAGCGATGCGGTGTGTCCTTCCGGGCCGAGGCCCAGGAGCTGGAGATCGAATTCGGGCGCCTGGCCGGCAAAGAAATTTCGCAGGTCGGCCTCGTAGGCCTCGGCCGAGCGCTCGGGAGGAGCGGAAACCGTGGGAATCGGGTGCACGTTGGCAGGCGGAATCGGAACGCGCGAGATGAGCAATTCCCTAGCCGTACGGAAGTTGCTGAGCGCATCGTCCTGCGGGACGTACCGCTCGTCGCCCCAGAACAAATGGGTGCGATCCCACGGCGTATCGTCGCTGTACGGCTTCGCCGCCCACAGCTGGTACATGCCCGCAGGCGTGTGGCCGCCCGAAAGGGCGACGGCGAACCGGCCGCGCTCGGCGACGGCCTCGCGCACGATCCGCATGGTCTCCTCCATGGCCGCTCGACCGAGCGCTTGAAGATCCGGAAAAATTCGTGCATCCATCCTCATGATCGCCTACTCGCTCGTGGCAGTGCTCTAGGCCGCCGACTAGTCCTTCGCCGCCGTCTTGACGGCATGGCCGCCAAACTCATGCCGCATCATGGCCAGCAACTTGTTCGCAAACGGCTCCGGATCCTGCGACCGGAAGCGCGCATCGAGCGCACTGGAAATCACGGGCGTGGGAACCCCGAGTTCGACGCCTTCCATCACCGTCCACCGCCCCTCGCCAGAATCGGTCACGTAGGCCCCGATGCCCTCCAGGGTCGGATTTTTCGACAACGCATCCACGGTCAGATCCAGCAGCCAGGACCGAATCACGCTGCCGAATTGCCAAATCTTCGAAACCTGCAGCAGATCGATCTCAAACTCCTTCTTGTGGCGCAGCACGTCGAGCCCCTCGGCGTATGCTTCCATGATTCCATACTCGATGCCGTTGTGAACCATCTTGACGAAGTGCCCTGCGCCGGCCGGCCCGACCCGCCCCCAACCCTTGTCCGGCCCCGGTGCCAGGGTCTGAAAAATGGGCGCCAGGCGCTTGACCACCTCCGCGTCTCCGCCAACCATCATGCTGTAACCCTCCGCCAGCCCCCAGACCCCGCCGCTTGTGCCGCAATCGACGAAATGAATGCTCTTTTGCGCGAGCGTCGCGGCGCGCCGCACCGAGTCCTTGTAGTAGGAGTTGCCGCCGTCAATAATCGTGTCTCCCGGCGAGAGATGGGGAAGTAGGGATTCGATCGTTTCGTCCACAGGCGCCCCGGCCGGCACCATCAACCACACGGCTCGCGGCGGTTTGAGCAGTGCGAACATCTTGTCGAGCGAGTTTGCGCCCGTCGCACCTTTTTCCGCGACGCGCTGGACGGCTACCGCATCGCGATCGAATCCGACCACACGGTGTCCACCGCGCACCAGCCGCTCTGTCATGAATCCGCCCATTTTGCCGAGCCCGATCATTCCCAGTTCCATATGCATCCTCCTCGTTCGACTTTGTGGTCGTTCCGTCCGTGTCTTACGCGGCCGATCCCGACGTTCATCTCTCGGCGACGGCCGGCAGCTCGGCCGCAACTCCATGGCCTGCGAGTTCCGTCTTGAGCTGGCTGAGCCCTTGGTAGTGAATCGTGCGGATACCCAATTCTCTGGCGCACTCGAGGTTCAGCGCGCGGTCATCGACAAAGATGCATTCCTCGGGCGCGCGCTGCGCGATTTTCAGGGCCAAGTCATAAATTCCCGCCCCGGGCTTTCGTACGCCGAGGTAACAGGAACTGAAAAACACCTCGAAATAATCGCGTAGTTTGAACTTCGCGATGCGATACTCATTGAGTTCGCGCGATTCATTGTTGAGCGATGCCATCAGCCATTTCTTCGTCCGCGCCAGCGCCCCCAAGAACGCGAGCGACTCGCTGAACGGCTGGGACTGAGCGAACATGAATGTTTTGAATTCTTCGGGCCCGTAGGGCCGTTCGCGGTAGAACACGGTGCGTTTCAGGTAGGCGTCGAGGGACAACGCACCCGTCTCGAAGGCGTCGAGCACCAGTTCGTGACGGTCCTCAAACTCGGTCCAATCGAGCTCGAACTTCTCGACCGCCCGACGTCGCGCCTGGCGATCCCACCCGTTGGTTAGGATCACGCCGCCATTGTCCCAGAAGATCGCGGTGACCGGGCCCATAGGGGCATTGTACGTCCAAAAGGCGGCGAGCAGCGACGAGGGACCGCGCGCCCGGGCAGCGGAAGAAAAATGCCTATTCCTGGCGGGCTATACCGACGCCTATGATGGGCCCGTGTCACGGAGAGGCGCGCGAAAAGGGACAGCCCCGGTCATCTACACGATCGGGCATTCGACCCGTCCGATCGAGGATTTCATTCGCCTGCTCGAGTCCAACGGGATCAGACGGCTGATCGATATCCGCACCATTCCGAAATCGCGGCACAACCCGCAGTTCAATGCCGACAGGCTGCCCGCTTCGCTGGGCAACGCCGGGATCGACTATGTCCACATGAAGGAGCTCGGCGGGCTGCGTCGCGCGCGCGCGGATTCGCCAAATGCGGGATGGCGCAATGTGAGCTTTCGCGGCTATGCCGACTACATGCAAACCCCCGCATTCGAGGATGCCCTGGCTCGCGCGGTCGAACTCGCTCGCGAAAAGCCCACCGCCCTCATGTGTGCCGAAGCTGTTCCGTGGCGATGTCATCGGTCGTTGGTGGCCGACGCGCTGACCGTTCGGGGGATCGAAGTGTTCGAGGTCATTGGACCGTCGGCGCCGAAGGTGCACAAGCTGACGCCGTTCGCGCGAGTGCGCGGGAAGCAGATTCGCTATCTTGCCGAGGGCTGAGCGCTCAAGCTCCGCGACGCGTGCATGAGCCGTTCGCCGATTGGTTATCGTGGCCAGGGCCTAGGGCGCGGGAGCAGACCGCTCGGCCGAACCAAGAGGCCTCATGCTTGAGACGGCCTCTCTTCTCCTCTGGGGCCGCGTGACTAGAGTCGAACGTTGCGAAAGGCAGCGGGTCCCAAGGGGCGCACCTGCTTGTATACTATATAGGGGCATCTAAGGAGCGGCCTCATATGGCATCGAGTCAGAAATCGCGCAGGGGAGTCATCCTGTTTGGCCTAGTGCTGGCGGCTTCGTCGGTGCTCGGGGGCTGGTACGGCGGAAGCGCGCGTGCCACGACGTCCAGCTCGGGTGATCTTCCGACCTCGGTGAAGAATTTCACGAACGTCCTGGCTGTCGTCGAGCACAACTATGCCGACGTGGTCGATGTCGACCGCGCGATTTATGATGGCGCGATTCCCGGCATGCTCCGGGTGCTCGATCCGCATTCGAGCTTCTTCGATCCGGAGCAGTACGCCAAGTTCCGTGAGGACTTAGAAACGAAGTATTACGGCGTAGGCATGACCGTCGCTACGGTCGGGAGCGAGACTTCTGTTGTGACCGTGTTCATGGATACGCCCGCTTTCAGAGCCGGCATCCGTCCGGGCGATGTGATTCTGAAGGTGGACGGCAAAGCTTGCGCCAACCTGACAACCGACGAGGTTGCCGACATGCTGAAGGGTCCCAAGGGGACCGTGGTCCATATCACGCTGGACCGTGAGGGCTGGGAAAAGCCGATTGAAGTCACTGCCGTTCGGGCTGAGATTCCTCGGCCTGCCGTCGAGTACTCGACCATGCTCAAGAACGGGGTCGGATACGTGCACGTCACCACGTTCAATGAAACGACCGACAGTGACCTGGCCGCTGCGCTCAAAGAGCTGGGTTATCCGAAGCTCGACGGTCTGATTCTCGATCTTCGCGACAACGGCGGCGGGCTGCTCAACCAAGCGGTCGGAATGGGCGACATGTTCCTCGACAAAGGCGAGGTGATCGTGTCTCATCGCGGGCGTTCCTCGCCCGGGCATTTTTATTACGCGTTGCAGGGCAATCAGGGCGTCGATGTTCCGCTCATCATCTTGGTCAACGGGCAGACGGCGTCAGCCTCTGAAATCGTCTCGGGCGCGATTCAGGACCACGATCGCGGCCTGATCGTGGGCGAAACAACCTTCGGAAAAGGGCTGGTGCAGTCGCAGTATCCGCTGAGCGAGGACACGGCACTGCTGCTCACCACGGCCCGCTATTACACGCCGAGCGGCCGGCTGATCCAGCGGGATTACAAGAACGTCACGCTCTACGACTACCATTACAATCCGCAGCCGCCCAAGCAGCCGGAGGTGAAACTTACCGATAGCGGCCGGCAGGTTTACGGGGGTGGAGGCATTACGCCGGACGTTGTC
>Ga0187783_10001391_pt1 | contig 17835 bp, 14 predicted proteins | sample 1015_SJ02_MP02_2_FD_132471 | JGI IMG/M metagenome (GOLD analysis project Ga0187783, IMG submission 132471) | Tropical peat soil microbial communities from peatlands in Department of Meta, Colombia - 1015_SJ02_MP02_20_MG | ecosystem: Environmental > Terrestrial > Soil > Wetlands > Peat | place...
AGAACCGGTGGTGAACAACTGATCGCGCGTGTCGAACAACGTGACACTCTCGGCAAATGGGAGGACGAAGTGCACCCCGGGATAAAGCGTACCGGGAAGAGTGCCGCGGGTTTGGCTCACCAGTACGCCAGCTGTACCGCTGGGTACGACTAGGATGCTGAGCGCCAGCAGGATTGGTCCCCATGCCAGCAACGCCAAAGCCAAAGAAGCTTGCCAACGTACCGGCGGAGCTGGCGGGGCAGCCTTCGGCGGTCCGTCCACGACTTCGACGGTGCGTTGCCATCCGCGACGCAGGTCGTAAGTAAGGATTCCTGCGGCAATCGCGATCATCGCGAAGCCGCCCCACAGCAGAACATATTTCAGAAACAGCATACCTACCTCCTCGTGTGCCTCACTGTTTTTGTTCTGCCTTGATTCGCGCAATCCGCCGCGCAAACAACGGGCAGAAGACCTTGCCGAAGATCAACTCCTCCAGCAGTAAGCCGATGGTGAGCGAAAGGGTTGCTCCTCCCAGAACGGTTATTAAATCGATCAGCGTCTTCATCGCGTTTCTCCGGGTGACATCAATCACCTGCCTGGGCTCATGGCAGGTGGCAGGCCAAAAGCCAAAAGGACTGAATTGTGGCGAGTTAGCGGAATTGAGATGGAAGCAAGCTGTGTGTCGGCAAGGACGGTGTGTGTCCCCCCTGACACAAAGCAAAGGAAGGCTATCCACTAAGTGACGCGCAATCAGCAGCTGAACTTCGGCAGAAGGCTTGCGAATCCTCTTATCAGCTGCAAATGCAGCAGGAGGTGACACATGAAAACACTCGGTCGCATTACGTCAGCCGAACGGATTACGGTTGGCGCACAGGACATCCCTTTGGCAACACCCCGATTCGCGGGGATATTCGGTTTGCTCATCATTTCTTTGCTCACAGTGGCATGCTCTCAGAAACAAAACAAATCCGCTGGAGCTGAAAGTCAAACATCTACAAACCAGACGGCGTTGAATCAGCCGATCGTGCCCAGCCCGGCGATTTCAGCGTCGACCGCAACGACTCCAGAAGCGAAGAAGGTCGCGAAGAAAAGGCCATCGAGCGTGGTGCAGTATAGCGATCCGACGTACGGAGTCTCTTTCCGCTACCCACGGAAATACACCCTGACGAGTGGTAACAACATCGATCTCGCTTCAATGCCGATGGAGTTTGTGCAGCCAGGCGGTGTACCAGCCGTGTCTGTCGATCTGCCAAAAGAGCTTTATCCAGAAACAGATCTCGCCTCGGCATTCTTCCGGGTGAACGTGAACAAGAGCCTGACGGAAACCGAGTGCGGGCAATTCGCCTTGCCGCTATCTCCCGCTTCTGACAAGGAGCCATTGCAACCGTCGAAAGTGGGGATCGGCGCATTGCAAATGCAAGAAGTTGAGAACATTTCCGGCGAAGAGGCGAAGAACGCGGATACGAAGTACTATCACCTCTTTCAGAACGGCGCATGCTACGAATTTGTGCTGGGCCTTTCGACGGAGAATGATGGTAAGGATGACGGCGTGAAAGCTGTCGAGCGAGACAAGGTTTTCCAGCGTCTAGAAACGATCCTGGCGACGGTCAAGATCAAGCCGACAGCCACTCCGCAAGTGGCGGCTGGTGCCGCGGGAACTCCCAACGCAGGCGATGAAGAAGTTAAGTAAGCAGAGAAACACAGGGCCATGCCTCATCTGCAGCGTGGCCCTTATTCACCTAGGGTCGCATCAACGGAACCTGCCGACCGCGATGTTTAAGGCCGTCACCGACTTTCCAGGCTGCTCAGCTCCTGATTGCCACCATTTGGTTGTGACCGTCAGAATCACTGCCTACAGATCGAAGCGAGCATAAACCGTTTGCTAACTTCCTTGTCCGCCCATCGTCCGATTCACCTGGAGGGCTGCCTGATGCACTCGCAAGCGATGCGACTAGGTGCGGTTGTTCTTCTCTCTGTCTCCGCCGCGGCGCAGACAGAACGGCCTCGCGAACAGTTTGACCACAGCACGGTTCTCTACGATTGGGTCACCAACGACCGCGGTGAAAAGCTCCGGATGTTTGTCACGCGCCCCCGTAACTCCGGAGGTAAGGTACCAGGGATCTTTTTCGTCGGCTGGTTGAGTTGTGACACCATGGAAAGTCCTAATCCCAAGCCCAACGATGGTTTCGGCATTCTGTTAAGGCGCCTGATTGATCTGTCCGGATTCGCTACCGTACGCATGGATAAACCTGGGGTAGGTGACAGCCAAGGCGATTGTGCCAAAGCTGATTTCCAGAGCGAAATGACCGGCTGGCAAGCTGCCTTCAATGCCATGTCGAAATACGATTTCATTGATCTAACGCGACTGTTTGTGGTCGGATTAAGTAACGGAGGTGGCGTCTCGCCGCTGGCTGCCGACGACCACCCAGTACGCGGCTATATCTCGGCTAGTGCGTGGGGACGAACCTGGTACGAGCACATGTTGGACCTAGAAAGGCGGCGCCTGGTTACGGAGAAGAAGCTACCTGGTGAGGTCAACCGTGACGTCAAGAGCTTTGCTGAATTTTACTTGCTGTACCTGGTCAAGGGTATGACACCGGGCGAGATCATTGCCCAGCATCCAGAATGGAAGAACCTTTGGTACGACGCACCCGATGGCCAGTATGGACGTCCCGCCGCTTTCTATCAGCAGTTGGAAGGCTTGAATCTCGGCGAGGTTTGGCAGAAGGTGAACGCGCCGGTGCTCGTGATCCGAGGCACGGCCGACACGATCATGAGCCGGGCAGACAGTGAAGCGATTGCGCAGATGGTGAACCAGGTCCACCCCGGAAACGCCCGCTACCTCGAAATCGAGGGCATGACCCACGGCTTTACCGTGCACGAGAAGTTCTACGAGCAAATCATTCCAACCATCCTGAACTGGATTAAACAGCAGTGCGTGTGCTGAATAAAAGAATGCGCGGTCGGGGCATGCGCGACTTCAATGACCCCGACGGGCAAACGCATGGATCCTGTGCTGCAATTCCGTCCCCGAGATTAGCACCGCATCGTCGGCGTCACCACCTAAATGGGGTCGTGTCCCCTCAGTCCGAGAGTTCTCCATCGTGTTCCTGACCATTCGCGCTTTCGCCAGGCGACGGTTGTGAGCCGGTCGCCTATTGACCGGGCGGGCATTGGCTCCCATGATGGTGGCCGCCCTCCTAGCGGGCACGGAGCCGTCGATGATTGTTGCCTTGCCCGCCACAGATAAGCCAACGAAGTAGGGAATTGGAGGAAAAGGACATTGGCAAACTACATTGGCGCAATTGATCAAGGTACCACTAGCACTCGGTTCGTCGTGTTCGATCGCGCAGGACGGGTGGTCGCACTCGCGCAGAAAGAACACCAGCAGATCTACCCCCGTCCCGGTTGGGTAGAGCACAATCCGGAAGAGATCTGGCAGCGTACCCGCGAAGTGATTGCGGATGCGACCGCAAAGGGCAACATTCGCCGCGCCGACCTGGCGGCCATCGGAATCACCAATCAGCGGGAAACCACCGTCGTGTGGAATCGCAAGACCGGCAAGCCGGTGGCGAACGCTCTCGTGTGGCAGGACACGCGCGTGGCGGACTACGTCACTGAGTTGGCTAGAAGCGGCGGCCAGGATCTTTTTCGTGGCAAGACCGGACTACCGCTCACCACGTACTTCAGCGGTTTAAAGATCCGTTGGATTCTCGAACACGTCCAAGGTGCGCGTGAGATGGCGGAGGCAGGCGAGGTCTTGTTCGGCAACATCGATACTTTTCTGCTCTGGCACCTGACAGGAGGCCCAAACCACGGTATTCACGTCACCGACGTCACCAATGCCAGCCGCACCCAATTGATGGATCTTGCAACTTTGTCTTGGAATCAGGAGATTCTCAGTGCTTTCGGAATCCCGGCAGCCATGCTTCCGCAAATACGCTCCAGCAGCCAAGTCTACGCCCTGGCAAGAGTTCCAGAATTGAAGGATGTCGCCATCGCGGGAATGCTGGGAGATCAGCAGGCGGCGTTAGTAGGACAGACCTGCTTCCGTCCGGGAGAAGCCAAGAACACCTACGGCACCGGCTGCTTTCTACTGATGAACACCGGGGAGCGGGCGTTCCATTCCGACCACGGGCTCCTGACCACCTTGGCCTACAAGCTGGGGGACGGGCCTGCCCATTACGCGCTGGAAGGCAGTATTGCAATCACTGGGGCCCTGGTGCAATGGGTACGGGACAATCTCGGCTTGATTCAGAACAGCTCCGAGATCGAAACTCTGGCGCGGTCGGTTGCTGACAACGGCGGCGTATATTTCGTGCCAGCTTTCTCTGGCTTATATGCCCCTTACTGGAAGGATAACGCGCGAGGTGTGATCGCCGGCCTCACGCGCTATGCCAATAAAGGCCACCTTGCACGGGCCGTCCTGGAAGCAACGGCCTTTCAAACCTGCGATGTGGTTGAAGCCATGCAGAAGGATACCAACCTCAAGCTCGAGGTGTTGCGTACGGACGGTGGCATGGTTGAAGACGAATTGCTGATGCAATTTCAGGCCGACATTCTCAATCTATTGGTGGTCCGCCCGGTTACACGCGACGCGACTACGGCGTTAGGCTCTGCATACGCAGCCGGCTTGGCGGTGGGCTACTTCACGGATCTCGATGACCTGCGCTCCAACTGGGCGGTGGATCACATATGGAAACCGAACCTTGGCGAGGCCGAGCGGCAGAGGATGTACCGTATGTGGAAGCGAGCCGTGAGCAAGTCGTTCGACTGGGTGGACTGAGGCAAAACCACCGCCTTTGAAACCGGATGATGGTATTCTCTGCATTTGAATTTGCTGAGTTGGCAATTACGCGCCCCATGTCTAGGGTTTCCGTCGACGCGAGTGGAATTCACCGAGATTGAAGGTTCGAGGTTTTCGAAATGCGGCATCACAAATTGCCATGCGATGGATCGATAGAGAAATGATGAAAGCCACACGCTTTGTTCGGATCCTGCTAACCCTGTTCTGCGCCCTTAGCGGCTTCGCTCACGGCGACGATGTCCCGACCGACGGCATCGCAGATTATGTGCACTCGGAAATGCAGCGGCAGCACATACCTGGATTGTCATTGCTGGTGGCGCGCGATGGAAGGATCGTTCGCGCCCAAGGATACGGCTTGGCCAGCGTAGAACTGCAGGTTCCGGTGAGGCCCGAAACCGTCTTTCAGTCGGGATCGGTGGGGAAGCAATTCACCGCGACCGCAGTGATGATGCTGGTCGAGGAGGGGAAGATGCGCCTGGACGATCCGGTGACGAAATACCTGAAGGGTGCCCCCGCAACTTGGCAGCAGGTCACGATTTCCGAACTGCTCAGTCACACGGCAGGGTTCACCGATTATCCAAAAAATTTCGATTTCCGCAAGGATTACACCGAAGCCCAATTGCTCAAGATCGTCGAAAGCATACCGCTGGCGTTTCCACCCGGCAGCAAATGGAGCTACAGCAATCTGGGATACCTAACTCTCGGCATCGTCATTCATCAGGTCACCGGTGAGTTCTACGGTGATTTCCTCGAAGAAAGAATCTTTCGCCCGCTCGGCATGAACACCACAAGAATCATCAGCGAGGCCGACATTATTCCCAACCGTGCTGCCGGTTATCGGCTCGTCAAGGGAGAGATCAAAAATCAGGAGTGGGTCTCACCTACGCTGAACACCACCGCCGACGGCGCGCTCTATTTCTCGATTCTCGATCTGGCGAAGTGGGATGCGGCGTTGTACACTGAGGACCTTCTTCGGCGCTCCAGCCTCGATCAGATGTGGACCGTACAAAAGCTCAAGAATGGTCAGCCGAACTCCGGTCATTATGGGTTCGGCTGGTCCATTGAAAACAAAAACGGCCACCGCATGATCGGTCATGATGGCGCCTGGCAGGGTTTCGAGACCAACGTCTCACGCTACGTGGATGACAAACTCACCGTCGTTGTACTCGCCAACTTGGACGAAGCCGACCCCGAAGCCATCGCCGACCACGTGGCGAAGATGTATTTTGATACGCAGTGACAAAGTTGTTTCAGGAGGGGCAAGCGCCGGATGGCGGAAGGGTCCACCCCACCGTCCTCTATATAGGCTTGCTCATGAACACGCGCTGGAACCCAGAGTCCAGCCTGCGAGTGGTTTCCTGATAACCTAACCTCGCGTACCAGGCGAGGTTTTCGTACATTAACTCGTTGGTGTAGAGGTGTATTTTCCTGAAGCCGCACTGCCTGGCTCTGGCTTCTGCAAACTCGATCAGTCGTCGCCCAAAGCCCAGGCGCTGTTTTTCCGGCGCGACCGCTACATTTTCCAAGAGCATGGAATCTGCTTTGGGCACCAGCACGACCAGGCCCACGATTTCGCCATCAGCCACGAGAACCCAAACATTGCCCAACGCTACCTGCGCATGGTAGTCGTCGGTCATCGGTCCCGGCGGCTTCCCGATGCGAGGAATGTAGAGCTGATACGCCGCCCGCACGATGCCCTCGATCGCGGGTACATCCTCCTGCGACCCGCGGCGAATGGTGGTGGCCAGCGACATCCTTAACGATCGTAACGCTTTCGTGGGGCATACCCGCCGGACCTTTGTTTGAACACCGGCGGTCTGTCGAGGGGCATTGCGGAGGGTAGACCGCAGAGCAACTCTTGCTGCCGACTGCGCATGTCGGCCCTGGCGGTGATGAGAACGGAAACGGGGTCGGGGCTTTCTTCCACCCGCCTGACTCGGCCAGCTCCGATCGGCAGATGCCATGCTCGATGGATGCTCTTCGTCCGACTTTCGAAGGGCACGCCGTTTGCTGGAAGGGCATTGCTGCTCCGCCTGGGCAGCAAGTGAACCATGGTGTCGCGGCACACCAGGCAGGCAAGGTGACTTTGCAGCGCAAGTCGGTCGCGCATTTCCCCTTCGTAGCACGCCGCCCACTGATTCTGGTCGGTCGAGGAATCGATTAACCTTGCCGCGATACGGACCCGCGCGCCAGAGTGCAAAACCGCCCCCTCCAAAACCCAATCGACTGCCAACTCCCTCCCGATCGAGGGGAGCGATTTGTCCGTGCCCTTGTAGCGAATGCTGGTGGTGCGTGAGACAACGCGCAGTGACGGATCGATGGAGAGATAGGTGATCAGCAACTCGGTAATTCCATCCGCCAGGAAATCCTGGCGAAAAGAGCAGCTTAGGTCGGTGAATGGCAGCACGGCCAAGGTAATGGGGCGAGGCTCGCGAGCGGTTGGTGGAGGGCCGGACTGGGCGTTCGGCACCTGGTTCGGGCGACCATCGTCGATCCGCGTTACCGGCGCCATGAAACGGTAACCTCGGCGGTGCAGAGTTTCAATGTACCGTGGCTTTCGGGCATCCTCGCCTAGTGCCTTGCGAATCTGGCGGATGCAGAAGTTGAGGCCCCCCTCAAAGTCGACGAAGGTTTCTGCACTCCACAGTTGCTGGCAGATCTGCTCCCGCGTGATCGCCTGCCCTGAGCAGCCCGCGAGCAACGCCAGAACCTTGAACGGTTGGGGCTGCAGGACGATCCGAGTTCCATCCACGCACAATTCGCCGCTCGTGACATCGAGCTGGAAGCCGTCGAAGCAGAGCAGCCCTAGCCTTGGAAATTCCGCGGTCTCCCAATCACTCCATGGGATACGAGTCATGGATTGTGGTGTTCCTCGTGCTCGCATTGGTCGCACTTGCCAAAGATGTCACCCCACCCACCGTGTCCGCGCTGCCTACAGGTTTCTTTGCCAAAACACGATCTTTGCCCGGCCACACCAGCGCGCCGGAGCAATAGCCAGAGTCGACCTCGATCCGGTCCGGCTCATCGCCCGCATAGACCCATAGCATCGCCATTTTCTCTCCCGACTGATTGAGGAACCGATGCGGTCTGCCTTCGGGAATGAATGCGGTGTCGAGATCGGCCAATTCGTATCGCTTGCCCTTCACCAGGCATACCGCTCTGCCCTTGATAATCGTGATGGACTCGTCGTAGCGGTGAATGTGGCAGGGCAGGGAGGATCCCGGGTTGAAGCTGCCGTATCCTCCGCAAATACCTTCGGAGCCGAAGCGCTTGGCGAACAGGTCGATAAAAAAGGCGCCTTCCGAAGCTTCGTAAACTTCGTTTTTTGAAAACCGCCGGATGGTCTCCGGAACTCCGGCCACGGGATGCTCACTCTCATGGTCTGGGGGAGGGAATTCTTCGTTGATGAAAGTCCGGCCGGGGCGCGCAGAACCAAATGCGTTGTGAACCACCATTCGCTGGCTGGGATCCTCATTGCGGGAACTGTGCGCCACACCGGCGGGAATGTGGATACAATCCAGCGGACCGAGGCGATACTTTCGTCCTTGCAGCAAGATCGTAAGTTGGCCCTCGAGGACGGTGACGCATTCGCTGACCTCGTGGCGGTGATAGGGAAATTGCGCTCCCGGCTGAAAGATGGCGGAACCGGTGCTGAATCCCTGAGCACCGCACTCCGCAGAGACGAAACGCCGCACCTCAATGCCACGGATCCCGAGAGACAAAGGTTGACAACAACCCGAGTTGACCCGCTCACCGACATCGCGCGCTGCTTGCATGCTTAACCCCAGTAGACATCATACCATCATATCAATGCGAAACAATTTAAGCCTAGAAATCGCGGAAAGGGTCTCAAACAATCTTGGTATGATGATATGATATCCGGGGCTTTCGCGGAGCCTCGGGAACCCCACTTGCCGAGTTCGAGCGGTCCGGCACGCTCAATTCTGTTGCAACCGTTTCTCTACAATCTGGACACTCGGTGGCTGATATCATCGGCGATTCGACGTTGCGGGACCGTCGGGCGGATCAGCTTCTCCGAGCTGTAAAAGAGTGCGAGGGAACCTGCGGGCGCTCCGATCGAGACTAGGAAACCGGGGGCTCCTCCTCTATGCCAAACAAGGTCATTGTCACCTGCGCGATCACCGGGTCCATTCACACTCCATCGATGTCTGCCTATTTGCCCTTTACTTCCGAAACCATCGCCAGCCAGGCGATTGCAGCCGCGGAAGCGGGTGCAGCGATTCTTCATATGCATGCCCGCGACCCAAACAACGGCCGCCCCACCGGCGATCCCGACGTGTACATGCGGTTCCTGCCGAAGATCAAGGCGTCCACCAACGCCGTCATTAACATTACGACCGGCGGCAGTCTCTATATGGATCTGGACCAGCGCTTGGCGGCTGCGGTTCGAGCCAAGCCGGAGATGGCTTCGTTCAACATGGGGTCCATCAACTTCTCGATCCACCGTCTGGCAGGCAAACGCACAGAGTGGAAATACGATTGGGAGCAGCCGTTTCTCGCTCAGACCGAGGGCAACATATTCCGCAACACCTTTGTAGACATGAAGCGAGTTGTAAAGGAACTGGCAGAAGGATGCGGCACTCGCTTCGAATTTGAGTGTTACGACGTAGGTCACCTCTATAACCTGGCATATCTCCTCGATGAAAAGCTGGTTGAACCACCGCTGTTTATCCAAACCATTTTTGGAATTTTGGGAGGTTTGGGAACCGATATTGAACTGCTCAGCTACGTCCGAGCCACCGCCGACCGACTGTTTGGCCGGGAGAATTATCATTGGTCCATTCTGGGTGCCGGACGACACCAGATGCGGTTGGTCACCCTGGGAGCGATCATGGGGGGCAATGTCCGCGTGGGGCTGGAAGACAGCCTTTACCTCGGCAAAGGCGAACTGGCTCCCTCGAATGCCGAGCAGGTGAAGAAGATTATTCGTATTCTGAAAGAGCTTTCGTTTGAAATCGCCAGCCCCAATGACGTCCGCAAGATGCTGGCCCTCAAGGGCGCTGACCGGGTCGCCATCTGAGCGAGCTTCGGGTCCGCCCGTCCAGTCCTCGGTCGGATCGGATGCGGAGAATCTGGCTCGCCCATTACTGCGGCACCGGGGAACGCCGCCAGTAGAAATAGGCGGGGATACCGGTCAGCGCGAGCCCCAGTCCAGCCAGCGATTGCACCGGGCGTTCGATCAGAGTGTTGATCAGGAACACGATCGCGATCAGCAAATACAGAGCCGGCAGCCAGGGATAACCGAAACAGCGGTAGGGACGCTTCGCATCGGGCCGAGTGCGGCGCAAGATGAAAACCGCCCCCACGGTGATCGCATAGGTCGCGGTCATCATAAAGGTGAAACAGGTGTAGATCTGCTCATAGCCTCCGCTCGCGGTGAGCACGCAAACCCAAATGCACTGTGCCACCAAACTGATGACGGGGGTTCGCCATCGCGGGTGCAGAGTCTCGAGGGCGGGGACGAAAACCCCATCCTTCGCCATCGCGTAATACACTCGGGCGCCGCTGAGAATTACGACCGACATGGATCCGAAGCAAGAGATGGCGATCAGGAGTGAGACCAGACGCCCGATGTTTTCGGAAAACAAGACCGAGACCGCCGCCTGCGCCACGGTCGTTTGCCGGGCCAGTTGCTCAATAGGCAAAGCATAGATAAAAACCACGTTGGCCGAAACATAGGTCAGGATGACCAGGGCGATGCCCCAGATCATGGCGCGCGGCAGGTTGCGCTCCGCTTCTTTGATTTCTCCGGCAACCCACGAGATCAGATTCCATCCATCGTAGGTCCAAAACAGAGCGACGAACGCGATGCCGATAGCAGAAAGCGGCGGCCAAGCGGAGTTGGTGGGCGGAGCCGTAAAGTGCGACCACGAGCCATTTCCCAAGCTCAGCCCCAGCAACGCCACCAGGCCGACGCAGGCCAGGGTGAGCGAGCCGGTGAAATTCTGCAGAATCGCCGCCAGCTTGACCCCACGCATGTTGATCATGGTCAGAACGATGATGCAGACGATCGCCACTAGCGAGCCGCGGGTGAAATTCCAAGTCACACCGGGAAGAACCGCATGACGGAAAAGAACTGTCTCCGCTGCCAGGGAGGGGATCACTCTGCCGACAAATAACGCAAAGCCCATGGCGACCCCGGCCAGGCCTGCGCTATTGCCGGCGGTGAACAGAACCCAGCCGTAGAGGAACGCCGCGAAATGGCCGTAGACTTCTCGGATATACACGTACTGGCCGCCTGCTTCGGGGAACATGGCACCTAACTCGGCGAAAGCGAACCCTGCCAAAAGCGCGACCAGCCCGGCGACAACCCAGAGGCTCAGGCTCAGCATGGGATTGGGTACCTGGCGGGCGACGTCAGCGGGGGTTATGAAAATCGCCGATCCGATGACTCCGCCGACCACAATCAAGGTTGCATCTAGCAGGTTGAGTCGCCGCGCCAAGGTGACGCGACCCTGACCTGAGACGATCTGGTCGGAGGAAGAATCGGGCTGCAAGTCGATTCTCATGGGAGCTGGGGATCACAATCGGGCAACTTGGAGGAAGGGGTCGACAGAGTTTCTTCGGATGGGACTCATGCGAGATTCAACCAGACCATCTTTAGTTCCGTATAGTGCTCGATCGCATGCATGCCCAGTTCGCGCCCGTACCCGGAATTCTTATAGCCGCCGAAAGGCAAGGCTGCGTTCAGCGGTCCATAGGTGTTAATCCACACCGTTCCCGCCTTGAGTTGGCGGGAGATCGTATGGGCTTTCTTCACGTCCCGAGTCCAAACCGCCGCTGCCAAACCATAAGGGTTGCGGTTCGCCAGGTCGACAACTTCGTCGATATCGTTGAAAGTCAGGGTCGCCAGTACGGGACCGAAGATTTCCTCCCGCGCGATTTTCATTTCATTGTTCACTCCGTTAAAGATCGTGGGCTCAATGAAGAATCCCTTGCCGCCATCGACAGAGACTCGACGTCCGCCCGCTGTTAGCTGCGCACCCTCCTTCTTGCCCGCTTCAATGTATCGCAAAACGGTTTGCATTTGCTCTTCGCTGACAATCGCACCCATGCGCGTTTTGGGATCCAGAGGATCCCCGGGCTGCAGCTTTTGGGCCCGTGCTACCAGCTTCTCCATGAACTCGTCCCGAAGCTTGCTCTCGACGAACAGGCGCGAGCCGGCATTACAAACTTCCCCCTTGCCGTAGAAGATGCCGTTGATGGCGCCCTTCACGGCGTTGTCGATTTCTGCGTCGGCGAAGACGATGTTAGGGGATTTGCCTCCCAGCTCCAGCGTGACCCGTTTCAGGCCGCCGGCTGCATTGCGCATAATTTCCTTGCCTACGGCCGTCGAACCAGTGAAAGAGATTTTGTCGATCCCCAAATGGCAGACAATTGCTTTCCCCGTCTCCGGTCCGCCGGTGAGAATGTTCAGCACTCCCGGCGGCACGCCGGCTTCGATGGCAAGTTCGCCGAATCGCAGGCTGGTGAGTGGAGTCTGTTCGGCAGGCTTGAGGACGATGGTGTTGCCGCACGCTAAGGCTGGCCCCACCTTGTAGGAGGCGAGCAGGAGAGGGAAGTTCCAGGGAATGATCAGGCCGACTACGCCCACCGGCTCTCGCAAGGTGTAGGTGAACGCATTTTCAAAGGTGTTTACCGTTTCGCCGTGGATCTTGGTCGCCAGTCCCGCAAAGTAACGCAGGACGTCGACCACCATGGGTATGTCAATGTTACGGGACTCGGAGATGGGCTTGCCGTTATCGAGGGTTTCGAGTTCGGCTAGTTCGTCGATATTTTTTTCGACCAGATCTGCCAATCGCCAGATCAGGTTGCCGCGTTGGCCGGCCGACATTTTTCGCCAAGGTCCGGCGGGGTCCTCAAGAGCGCGGCGTGCGGCGCAAACGGCTTGATCCACATCGACGGATGATGCCTCGACCACCTCCGTCAGGACCTCACCGGTGGCGGGATTCGTGGTGTCGAATCGTTTGGCGCCGTCCCTCCACTCTCCGTCGATCAGCAGACGTCCGGGACGGACGTTCACTTTGGCTGGGATCATATCTCTAACCGTGAACCCCGGAACCGCGAAAAAAGGCCAAGTTCCCGCAAGGAGTGAATGCTACACTCGGACGTTCCCTGGATCGAATATGCAGGTCGCTGTATTCGATGGGAACGTCCAAGAAAGCGGTCGCCGATGAGCTTCACGATACATGCCGCGTTCGACGCGAATTGTGAGTTTTCACTGAGTTCTTCATGAGCGAAGTCGCCTCGCAACCCCCGTCTTCGATCCACAAAATGAGGTGTGTCCTTCCGAGAACAGTGGTATCGTGTTGGCCTATATTGGGAAAGAGATTCTGGAGCTTTCTGGAAATTGGCCATGATCGATGGTTCGCTCGCAGGGCGATTTCTTTTCGACGGTTTCGAGCTGGATGGTGGGAGCGGTGAGTTGCGGATGGGAGCGGAGAGTCTTGCGCTCCAACCCCAGCCCTTTAAGGTGCTGGCACTGCTGGTGTCACGCTCCGGCCAAGTCGTTGCGCGCGAGGAGATTCGGCGGCAACTCTGGAGCACCGGGACGCACGTCAACTTCGACGGCAGCCTCAACTTTTGTATCCGGCAAATCCGTAGGGTGTTGCGGGAGGATGCGCGGTGCCCGCGTTACATCGAGACCCTGCATCGGCGGGGGTACCGTTTTGTCGCCCCGGTGCGCCGGCTCAGTGAGAGAACCACGCCGACTTCGACTCATCCTAGCCCACGCGTAGATCTGCGGCAGCCCATCACGCTGGCCGTGCTGCCGTTTCGTGAACTGAGCAGTACCGGGCACTCGGTCTCTCTGGCGGATGGAATTACCGAGTTGCTCATCACCTATTTGTCAGCCAGCAAATCTCTCCACGTGGTGTCCCGAACCACCTCGGTGCGTTACAAGACCACCGACAAGCCCTTGCCGGCGATCGCGCGCGAGTTGCATGCGGACCGCGTGCTCGAAGGGTCAGTGTCGCACTCCGCCAGGCAGGTGCGAATCACCGCCAGATTGGTCGATCCCGCGACCGATCGCAACGAATGGGCGGCGTGTTACGAGGCCGAAATGGGAGATTATCTTGAACTCCAGAATGACGTGGCCTCGGCGCTCAGCCGCGATACGTTCCTTCACCTGATACCCAGGCTGGACTGGCGGAACGATGCCGGGCGCCACGGCTACGGGGAATCGAACATGCTGTATCTACAGGGTCGCTACTACTTAAATCGGCGAACCGAGAGGGACCTGCAGCAGGCGATCACCTGTTTCAATCGCGCCATCGCACACGCCCCGGAGGGGGCCTTGGCCTATGCAGGCTTAGCGGAGGCCTGCGTCTTGAGTTATTGCCACTATGGGCGAGACATGCCTTCGACCCTGTACACCCGGGCGAAGGCGATGGCCCGCAAAGCCCTTGAACTCGACAATTCCCTGGCGGAAGCGCATGCTGCGCTCGCTTATTGCAGCATGCTGTCGGACTGGAATTGGGCCGTGGCGGAAAGGGGCTTCCAGAGGGCCATCGCCCTGAATCCTCACTGTGTTGACGCCCACCAGTGGTATGCCGACCTACTGACCGCGCTCGAGCGCCACGACGAGGCCATTCAACAAATCCGATTGGCGAGCGAACTCGATCCACTTTCGGTTCAGCTGCAGGCCGATGTGGGATGGATTTTGCTTTACGCCAACCGCCATGATGAGGCCATTGAGCAGTACCGGCGAGTCCTTAAGATGGACGACGACTTCTTCCTGGCGAACTGGGGACTGGGACTGGCGTATGCTCAACTTGGCATGTTCGCTGAAGCTGTCAGCAGCCTGGAAAAAGCGGTGCGGGTGACGGGAAACATGCCCACAATGCTGGCCGCGCTGGCCCACGTTTTGGCGGGGAGCGGTGAAAGGGATGGTGCTTTACAAGTGTTTTCCGAGTTGCGTGATCTCTCCACCCACCGTTACATCTCAGCGTACGACATGGCAACCATTGCCTGCTCGCTCGGTGACCAACGCCAGGCAATCTCGTGGTTGGACAAAGCTTGCCGAGAACGATCCCCATATCTTGCCTACCTTCAGGTGGACTCTCGATTCAGGCAGCTGCGCGCGTTATCACCCTCCAAGGCGTTGTTGCGCCGCATCGGCTTTGGCCGAGCATGAAGAGGATCGGTCTTCAAGTTCAAAAAAAAGATGATAGAAACCCAAGACTCAACCGCCCGATTGTCCACCCATTCGACCGCGCCAGTGCGCCGCTCGACGCCAGGTCCCGACGATAATGCTCAGCGAAAACTCACGAATAACTCACATGTCTTCCGAGGTGAGACATTTATCCTTGCACTCGATATGGTGTTACGAGCGGAGGGTTATTTTGTGTTCTCAGCAGGATTGACGCCAGCCCAGTAGGAAATCATGGGAGAGCATAATGTCGACGATTCAACGAATTCCGAACTCTTTCTCTAAGAGCTTCAGTAACGCTGTGGTCGTTCCCGTGGGAGAATACTCCGTCATCTATATCAGTGGCCAAGTGGGACACCCTCCCGAAGGTCCGGTCAAAGTAACGGCGGAGCCGTTCGAAGAGGAAGCGAAACTCTGCATGGCCAATGTGGAGAGGGCACTCAAGAAGGCGGGTGCCAGCATGAAGGACGTCGTTCGCATCACTACCTACTTGACCGATCTGGGCAATTATCCCGCCTGGGACAAGGTACGTCAGGCCACCTTTCAGGGCGCCTTGCCTGCCAGTTCCACGATCGGAGTGCAATCCTTACTGGTCAACGCGCGTGTGGAGATTGACACCGTCGCGGTCGTCAAAACAGGGAAGTCCCGTGGCTGATCCGGCGAGCCGATCGACCGGACGCGGGGTGGTCGCCGATCAGAACGGCATCGAAGAAACCTACCGGGCGAGGACTCCGAAGTCCGCCGAACTGGTGGCGCGCGCGAACCGGAGCCTGCCCGGCGGTGTCACTCGAGGTTTCGGCTATTATCGGCCGTACCAGGCGGTGATGGAGCGAGGCGAAGGCGCGTTCCTCTGGGATGTCGATGGGAACCGCTACGTCGATCTGGTTTACAACGGCCTCAGCTTGATCCACGGCCATGCTTATCCCCCAGTCACCCGGGCCATCGCAGAATTGCTCCCGCGAGGATGGGCCTGGCTCAGTACGTCTCGTGCGCAAATCGAATTTGCCGAACTGCTATGTCGGCGAATCCGGACATTCGAGCGCGTGCTGTTTACCAACTCCGGGACAGAATCTGGAATGTTGGCGGTCAAGCTGGCCCGGCGCTTCACGGGACGTCCGCTGATCCTGAAGGCTACTGCCGGCTACCACGGCACCTACAGCGATCTCGAAGCGGGTTTGCACGGGCAGGGTGAGATCCCGGGTCATACCATTTTGGCTGACTTTAACGACCTGGCCTCGTTCGAACGCTGCCTGGTCAAGCAGGGGCCCCAGATCGCCGCGGTTCTGCTCGAGCCCGTGATGTATACGGGAATCGTTACGCCGCCGGAAGGCAGCTTCTTGCGCGACGTGCAAGAGGCCGCGCACAGGGCTGGAGCCCTCTTCGTCCTCGATGACTGCCTCATGTTGCGCTTGGCGCCAGGGGGGTCTGCAGAAAAGTTCGGATTGGAACCGGACATCACCTTTCTCGGCAAGTTCATCGGCGGCGGCACTCCCTTGGGAGCAGTGGGAGCCCGCAAAGAAATCATGCAGTTGGCAGATCCCGGCCGACCTAGCGGTGTCTACCATGGGGGATCGTTCAACGGCAACGTCCTCGGCAGCATCGCCGGCCGAATTACCATCGAAGATCTGACCGCGGCACGAATCACCAAGATGGATGAACTGGCGGCTCGGCTCAAAGGCGCGCTCGAAAAGCGGGCGGCAAGGCTGGGGCTGCCCCTCTCGGTGCCCTGTGACGGTTCGGTGATGGGCGTATATTTTAGCCGGGATTGTTTGCCGCCAGGACCCGACCTGCCGAACCCGGAGCTGAGCCAGCGCTTCCATCTGGCTTCCCTAAACAATGGCGTCCACATGGGCCCGGGCGGAGTCATCGCGCTGTCGACCGCCATCGACGACAGGATTATGGCCCGGGTAATCTCCGCCCTTGAGGATGTGCTCGATCTGATTGCCAAGTGAGAAACTGGGCGCACTCAGCGAAAACTCAGCTAGAACTCACATCAGCAACCGAGCTGTAACCTGTATTCTTCCCCCTCAAGGGGAGGAAGGTGCTCTGCGTCGCGGCGAACTCCCGCTCGCCGGTCCCGCTGTTTCTTTTCGAAACGGCCTTTTGATTTTGTCTTTTCTTGGTAGGTCATGGCTAGAGTTGGGGCAATTGGGTCGGGATCGTTCCTGAAAGGACAGATCGCATGAGAGGGATTTTTCGAGGAGTCGGCTGGAGCTTCTGCGCTTGCCTGCTAGTCCTCCTGACGCCCGCCGAACTTCGCGCACAAAACTTTCGCGGCGGCATCAACGGCACGGTCACGGATCCGTCGGGTGCCGTGGTGGCCGACGCCAGCGTTGCGGCGACCGATATGGCCACCAGTGTTGCCTACCGGACGGTGTCTTCGAGCGCTGGGCAATTTGCCTTCCAGGATTTGCCTCTGGGGAATTACGACGTCATGGTGATCGCCAGGGGATTTCAAATCTTGAAGGTGACCAATGTTCCTGTCTCCGCCGGCGGCATGTATACCATTTCCGCGAAGTTGATGCTCACCTCGGTCGCCGCCAAGGTCGAGGTGCAAGCCAATGCTGCGGACGTGTCGCTCGACACGACCACCGTCAACCAGACCACGATCATCCCGGACAAGGCGGTTCAGGATGTTCCCATCAACGGGCGCGATTTTAGCGAGTTCGAAGCCTTCACGCCGGGGGCTGCTGGCTACGGCCTCCCCAGCGTGGGCGCTCTCGCGGTCAACGGTTCCCGTCCAAATCAGATCAATTATGAGATCGAAGGCACGGACAACAACGACATATGGTGGAACCTGCAGTCGGTCAACCAGAGCGGTATATCGAGCCTGGCCGGCACTATTCTTCCCATGGACTCGATCGAACAATTCTCCATG
>Ga0187783_10001392_pt1 | contig 17832 bp, 17 predicted proteins | sample 1015_SJ02_MP02_2_FD_132471 | JGI IMG/M metagenome (GOLD analysis project Ga0187783, IMG submission 132471) | Tropical peat soil microbial communities from peatlands in Department of Meta, Colombia - 1015_SJ02_MP02_20_MG | ecosystem: Environmental > Terrestrial > Soil > Wetlands > Peat | place...
GCGGCGTTATCCGCCGTCGCCGCAATCAGTGCGCCGAGCCGGCACGCAGTACATCGTGTGCACTGCGCACATCGCAAATGTCTCGATAGAGAGACGTACGGATTTGGCTACATTTGCGCGCGCAGCGATTCAGCCGTCACGCGCCGCTGGCGCGTGCGCTCGCGCGACGCACGCTCGAGGGAAGCGCTGTGCGCCGTCTACGTCTGCGGATAGAGACCGTGCACGCGTCCGAACAGCCGCGTGAGCCCGAAGAGCGCATCGATGCACGGCGTTGCGACACCAACATGTTGGCCGATCTCGCGCACGGCGCCGACCAGTGCGTCGAGCTCGATCGGACGCAGCGCCTCCACATCCTGCAGCATCGAGGTCTTGAATACTCCGAGCTTGCGCGTCACAGCGAAGCGGTCTTCTGCCGACTCGCGCACGTCACAGCCGATGCGCGCGCCCACCGCGGCCGCTTCGCGCATGGCGGCTGCGCAAAAGCCGCTTACCAGCTCATCGTCGAGCACCCGATCGGCGGTGGCCGCAGTGAGTGCCGACACCGGGTTCATGGTCATGTTGCCCCACAGTTTGTACCAGACGTCGTAACGGATCCGTGGCGATGCGCTCACCTCGAAGCCGGCGCGCGTCAGCAGCGCGCTCAGGTTGCGCACGCGCTCGGATTGTCCGCCGCTCGGCTCGCCGACGATCAGCCCGCGTCCCATGCGATGCAGCGTGACACCCGGTGCTGCGGTGGAGGCGCTCGCGTGCACCACGCAGCCGATGACCTGCGCGACCGGAATCGTTGTAGCGATGCCGCCGCCGGGGTCGACGCTCTCCAGTGGGCGGGCGCCGATGGCCGGGATGCCCGCAGCAAACCACCACGGCACACCGTTCATCGCCGGCAGGACCAGCGTGTGAGGCGCGAGCAGCGGGGCGAGGGTGGGCGCGAGCGCCGGCAGCGCCGGGCTCTTGACTGCGATGACCACGAGATCCTGACGACCGAGCTCGCGCGGATCGTCCGACGCCTGTGCCACCGGGGCGCGGGCGAGCTGCCCGTCCTGCTGCAGTCGCCAGCCCTCGACGCGCAGCGCGGCGAGCGTCGCCCCACGCGCCAGTGCCGACACCTGAGCGCTGCCCTCGAGCGCGAGGCGTGTGCCGAGGAAGCCGCCGATGGCACCGGCGCCGACGACACAAACCTTCACCGATTCGACTCCGGCGCGCGGCCCGCGGGGGCGCTAGCCCATGTGCAGACCGCCGTTCAGGGAGAAATCGGCGCCGGTGGCGAATGCCGACTCATCGCTCGCGAGCCAGGCGACGATCGAGGCGATCTCGTGCGGCTCGCCGAGACGCTTGACCGGTATCGCGCTGACGATTTTCTCCAGCCGCTCGGGCTTGACGGCACGCACCATGTCGGTCCCGATGTAGCCCGGCGAGACGGTGTTCACCGTGATGCCACGCGCGGCCACCTCCTGTGCGAGTGCCATGGTGAAGCCGTGAATGCCAGCCTTGGCCGTCGAGTAATTGGTCTGGCCGAATTGTCCCTTCTGCCCGTTCACCGAGGAGATGTTGATGATGCGGCCCCAGCCGCGCTCGATCATCCCGTCGATCACCTGCTTGGTGACGTGAAACAGCGAATTGAGATTGGTCTCGATGACCGCGTGCCACTGCTCGTTGGTCATCTTCTGAAAGGTGCAATCGCGGGTGATGCCGGCGTTGTTAACCAGAATGTCTACGGGGCCGATCTCGGCGCGTGCGACCTCGAAGGAGCGCTTGGTGGAATCCCATTCGGCGACGTTGCCTTCGGAGGCGTGGATGTCGCAGCCGTCGGCGCGCATCGAGGCGAGCCAGCGGTCCTTGCGAGCCGAGCCCGGGCCGCAGCCGGCGATGACCGTATGGCCTTCCTTGCACAGGCGCTGGCAGATCGCCGTGCCGATACCACCCATGCCCCCGGTGACGTATGCGATGCGTTTGGCCATGGCCTGTTCCTTTCCCCTCGTCAGGCTCTCGATTTGCAGTATTAGTACGCCGATTCCTCGCAGGCGTCCATGGCGTGCGTGTCGCTAGCCGTGCACGTAGCTTCCCGGAGCGTTCTCCGATGTGGAAGCTCCCGCGGCGATGTAGAGCGCCGGGGCGCGAGCCGGGACTTGTCTTGCGGCGGAATGCTCGACCAGCCACTGCTCCCACGCCGGCCACCAGGATCCCTCGAACACCGGCGCACGGTGCAGCCACTCGTCTGCCTCGAGTCGGGTCGTGGTGTTCTTCCAGGTCAGCATGCGGTGGCGCCGTTTTGGGTGCACCGGGCCGCTGACGATGCCGGCATTGTGACCGCCGCTGGTCAGCAGGAACGTGTAGTCGGCGCTGCGCGTAAGGGGCCGGACCTTGTACACAGAGCGCCAGGGGGCGACGTGATCGGTCTCGGTACCGACCACGAACATCGGCAGCCGCACCCGCGCGAGGTCGACCGCCTCGCCGTGGACCGTGAAGGTCCCCGCGGCGAGCTCGTTCTTCAGATAAAGCCGCTCGAGGTACTCGCTGTGCATGCGCCAGGGCATGCGCGTGCCGTCCGCGTTCCACGCCATGAGATCGTTCAGTTTGGGCCGCTCGCCGCGCACGTACTGCTCGACCGCCGGTGCCCACATGAGGTCGCGCGCGCGCAGCAGCGCGAAGGCTGCGCCCATGCGCTCGGCGTCGAGCACGCCCGATTTGTGCATCATGGCCTCGAGCATCGCGAGCTGGCTCGGTGTGATGAACACGGAAAGCTCGCCGGGCTCGCTGAAGTCCGTCTGGGCGGCGAGCAGCGTGAGCGAGGCGAGCGATTGATCGCCGCGGGCGGCGAGCGAGGCTGCAGCGATTGCGAGCAGTGTTCCGCCGATGCAGTAGCCCACCGCGTGCACCTTGCGCTGCGGGACGAGGCGGCGCACTTCGGCGAGCGCATCGAGGAAACCGAGCTTCACGTAGTCGTCGATACTGAGCGCGCGATCGGCCGCGTCCGGATTCTTCCAGGAGACCATGAATACGGTGTGCCCCTTCTCGACCAGGTAGCGCACCATGGAGTTGCGCGGCGAGAGGTCGAGAATGTAGTACTTCATGATCCACGCGGGCGTGATGAGGACCGGCTCGGCATATACGCTCGGGGTCTGCGGGGCGTACTGCAGCAGCTCGATCAGGCGGTTGCGGAACACCACCTTGCCGGACGTCACGGCGACCTGCTTGCCGACCTCGTACTGCTCGGTACCGGGGGTCCGGCCGCTGCCGGTGACGGCGCGCCGCGCGTCCTCCAGCCAGTTCTTCAGTCCGCGGATCAGGTTCTGGCCGGACTCGGCCGCGGTCCGATTGAGAAGCTCGGGGTTGGTCTGGAGGAAGTTTGCCGGCGAGGCCGCTTCGAGCAGCAGCCGCCCGGCGAAGTTCAGCCGTGCCGCTTTCCCATCCGCAGCGGGCGAAGGTGCGGTGAGCGCCTGCTGCCACCATGATACCCAGTTGCCATACGTGCGCGCATAGACGTTGAAAGGCCACGCGTTCCAGGCGGGATCGGCGAATCCGAGGTCTTCGCGACCCGGGGGCAGCGGGGCACCGCCCGCGGCACGCGCCAAGAACTGCCAGCTGTCGAGCAGCTTCTCGTAGGCACTGTGTGCGAGCTGCGCCTGCTGGCGTGGGTGCGTGGCGACGCCGAGATACCACTCCCACCAGGCATTGAGGTAGTCATCTGGCGCAAGACCGCCGGTGAGCGCGGCGAGCTGCGCGCGCAGATGGCGCTCGACATCCGCTTTCGGCGGCTGCGAGGAGCCGGCAGCGATGGGAGTGGGATCGCGCGGCTCGCGCTCGTGCGTGCCAGGCGGGTACGGGGAGTCGGCAATGCGGCCAGACGGACTGGGGGTGGGAGCTACGCGCGTTCGCTGGGCACGTCGGGCGCGTTGCCCTGCCGGTCGGACACGTCGAGCGCGGGTCTTCTTCTTCTTACGGACAGTCAAGGGCGGTCTCCATCAAAAACACACCCGGGAGCGTCCGCTCCCGGGTGCGGGATACCGCCAAGATATCAGGCCGCCTTCCGTGCGGGCACTGCCTTCGCGGCGACCTCGGTGCCGAGCTGGCTGAACTTCGCCTGGACCTCGGAGGCCACCGTCGCAAACTCCTCGGCACGCGCGCGCAGCTTGTCCACGAACTGCGTGTAGAGCTCGCTCTGCTTGCTGAGCAGTTCGCTCGCCGTCGTGGCCGCGAACGTGGCGTTCATACGCGCAAGGCCTGACTCGAGAACGTCGCCGGCCACTGCATACTGCAGCCGTGCAATACGCTCGAAGGTCTTGAAGCCTTCCTGCTGCGCCTTCAACACCGGGGCAAACGCCTCGCGGGCGGCAGCAATCATCGCGCTGGGATCGAAAGTACGGTCGTTCAAGTGCGTCATGGGCTAACTCCTCTAGTGTAAGGAATATTTTACACGTTTTTGTATGCAGTGCAAGAGAAGATTAGATCGCCGACACACCTTGATCGAGTGTTTATTTTTTCCTTAAATTATAGGTACTTCTCGCGTACTGGCGATTGTCCATACGTGGAAATACGCGACGTTATTTTTGCGATGCAAACTCACATCCGCAGCCCGGCATCGACCTCGAGGCAGCGCCCGGTGAACAGATCATTCTCGAAGATGAAACCCACCGCGTGGGCGATCTCCGCGGGCTCCCCGAGGCGGCCGAGCGGAATCGGCGAGGTCATCCGCGCGAGCGCCTCGGGCTTCATGCCTTCGACCAGCGGCGTGCGGATGAATCCGGGGGCGACGGCACCAACGCGGATCCCGTAGCGAGCGAGCTCCTTGGCCCACACCACGGTCATTGCCGCCACCCCGGCCTTGGCGGCGCTGTAGTTGGTCTGCCCGGCGTTGCCGGCGCGCGAGATGCTCGAGACGTTCACGATCACACCGCCGCCGTTGTGGCTGATCATGCGCTGCGCAGCCTCCCGCGCGCAGAGAAACACACCGGTGAGGTTCACGTCGATGACCGACTGCCATTGTTCGAGCGACATCTTGCCGACCACCTGTCCGTCCTTCACCTTGATCAGCATGGCGTCGCGCACGATGCCGGCGTTGTTGATGAGTCCGTCGAGGCGCCCGAAATCCTGCGCGACCTGCTCGACTGCGCCGATGACGCTGTCCTCGTTCGCAGCGTCGGCGATGTAGCTGCGTGCTACCACGCCGAGCCCCGCACAGTGCATCGTGGTCTGCTGCACATCCTCCGGGTTCATGTCGAGCAGCGCGAGATTTGCGCCCTTTCCGGCGAAGTGCGTCGCGAGTGAGCGGCCGATGCCGCGTCCCGCGCCGGTCACCAGAATGGTCTTGCCGCGAACGTCCACGTGTTGATTACTCCTGTTGCGGAAAAAGTGTTCGAAGTGCGCAGGCGCGTCGCTGTTACACGCTCAGCTGCGGCGTTTGCCGGGATCGGGCCGCGCGGGGCGGTCGGCCTTCTCGGATCGTTCCGCGCCGGCCTGGGGGGACGCCGGGGGTGTGAAGGCCGACAGCATCGACGCCTGCATCTTGGCCCACATCTCCATGTTCTGGCGCGCCATCTCGGCGATCGGCGCCATCGGCGTCTCGAGCGCCTTGGCCATCTCGGCCTGCATGAGATTCTGTTGCCGCAGCAGCGTACCGATGCTTTGCTCGAGGTACTGGGTCAGCATCTGCTGAATCGGGTTGCCGTAAAAACGAATGATGGCCTCGAGCAGCTGAGTGCTGAGCACCGGAGTGCCGAATTGCTCCTGGCTGGCGATGATCTGCAGCAGGATGCTGCGCGTGAGATCCTCGCCGCTCTTGTCGTCGATGACCTTGATGCCTTGGCCCGCGGCTATGAGCTTGCGCAGATCATCGAGCGTCACGTGACGGCTGTCGTGCGCGTCATAAAGACGCCGGTTGGCGTATTTGCGTATGAGGCGTTCTTCGGCCATGTTAGTCAGCCTCCCACCCCGTCACGGGACACGGCGGGCCTAACGCCCCAGCGATACCGCGACGCACGGATAGTAGCCGGGATGTATGCGACGCACAACAAACGCCTTCACGCTCGCACAGTATCTGGGCGAGACGCGTGTCGCGGTTTTTCAAGGCTCTTTCTCATAAATCTCTGACCACCCGGCCCACTGCGGGTTCAATTTTTGCGCAGCGCACACAACATGGAAACGTCGCCCCCAGGTGCAGCATTCAAGCCCGATGTGGCGATCAGCGAGGCCGCCGAGCGCTTCTTCGAGCTGCTGAAGACCTTCGCTACGGCCGCAAGCGGCGCGCAGCCCGAGTGGTCCTCGCTCGCCACGCCGCTCGCCACGCAGTTCGAGCAGTGGCTGCGCCTCTCGCAGTCGGCGGGTCCGTGGTTCGCCGCCGCCGCGGGAGTGCCGGCCGCGGGGACGGCCGCCGCGGGATTCCCGCCGGCAGCCTGGTCGTTCGCGTCGTTGCCGCTTGGCGCTGCAGCTGCCTCCGCCGGCGAGCCGCAACGCGCGCTCGAGCTCTTCAGCCGGCTCGGACAGCTGCAGGCGCAGCTCGCGGCACACTGGAGCGAGGTGGCGAACACCGCCGCTCAGCGCTTCGTGGCGCGGGTCGGCGGCACCTCGGCGGCTCCCGGCAGTGTCGACCAGGCACTGAAGCTCTACGAGCTGTGGGTCGATTGCGCGGAGGAGGCGTACGCGGCGACCGTGCACCGTAGTGACTTCGCCCGCCTGCAGGCGGACATCGCCAACACCTCGGCGGCGCTGCTCGTCGAGCAACGGCGGTACGCCGAGACGCTGACGCGTGCCTTTGGCCTGCCGACGCGAGGTGAGGTCGATGCGCTCGCCGCTCAGCTACGGGAGCTGCGTCGCGAGCTCGCCGGTCGGGCCGATGCGCCGGCGGCGTCCGCAGCGACGGGCCGAGAGCGCACCGCACGCCCCGCGACCGAGCGCACCGACGCGCGCGGTGCGCGCGGGCCGAAACGAACACGGCCGAAGGACGCCTCGCGCGCTTCGCCCCGCAAGCGCGTGCGCAGGCCGCGTCGTTGAAGGCCTCCGACGCCGAGCGCAGCACGCCGTTTCCCGAGCTCACGCTGCGCATCGCCGACACGCTCTCACGGCTCGCCAGGGCGCGCGACGTAGCGGTCGGCTGCTCGCTGAAGCGGGCGGTGTGGAAGTGCGGCAAGACGACGCTCTACCACTACCTGCCGCTGCCGGCGACGGGCCGTGTGAGCCGCCACACTCGACCCCTGCTCATCTGCTTTGCGCTCGTCAACCGCCCTTATGTGCTCGATCTGCAGCCCGATCGCTCACTGGTGCGGCGGCTGCTCGAAGCAGGCCTGAGCGTGTACCTGATCGACTGGGGCGACCCGGACGACGCCGACCGCCTCCTCGATCTCGAGGAGTACATCGAGCGTCATCTCGGTGGCAGCGTCCGCCACATTCTCGAGAGTCACGGGAGCGAGGCACTCGACCTGCTCGGCGTCTGCCAGGGCGGGGTGCTGAGCCTGTGCTACAGCGCGCTCAATCCTCACCAGGTGGCGAATCTCATCACGCTGACCACGCCGGTAGACTTCCACACCCCCGACAACCTGCTCTCCAAATGGGTGCGCGGGCTCGACTCCACGCTCATCGGGGCGAGCGGCAACGTGCCCGGCGAGATGCTCAACGGGCTCTTCCTCGCGCTCATGCCTTTCCGCCTCGCGCAGCACAAGTACGTGCGGCTGCTCACCAGCAATCCCGACCAGCGCACCGTCGAGGACTTCGTGCGCATGGAGAAATGGATCTTTGACAGCCCACCGCAGGCGGCTGCGGCGCTCGCCCAGTTCGTGCGCTGGTTCTACCAGGATAACCGTCTGGTGCACGGCACGCTCGAGCTCGCCGGCCGGCGCGTGCTGCTCGGCGACGTGCGCTCACCCGTGCTCAACCTCTACGCGCTGGAAGACCATATCGTCCCGCCGGCGGCGGCGGCGGCGCTCAGGCACTTTGTTGGCAGCCCCGACTACAGCGAGTGCGCTGTGGCCACCGGCCACATCGGCATGTACGTGAGCCGCGCGGCGGGGGCGGAGGTTCCCGGGCGGATCATCTCGTGGCTGAAGAAGCGAGGTTAGGCACGCGCCCTGAGGCGTCATGCGCGGCCGAATCGCCAGCCAACTAGTGTTGCCGAGTGTCTCTGCGGCACACGAGCAGGATCTCGTCGACCGCGTCCGTCGCGATCATTCCTTGAGTGAGTTGCAGCTCCTTCTGCAGCCACAGTCCGAGTGGCATCAGCGCCTGGTTGTACCACCACATGGCCCGTTCGCGATGATGCGTGAGCCACCACATCCCGATGTCGACGAGGCGTGAGGAGCGCGGCTGCATGCCAAATGCGGCGCTGGCTGTTACCAGCAGGTGGTGCTGCGCCAGTTTCGCGAGCAACTGCAATGGCTCGTAGCGTCGCCTGTGCCCGACGAAGTCGTCGAACGAAGTCCAATGCGAGGGATGCAATGGTGCCGAGATCAAAACTCTGCCACCTGACTGCGTAACCCGCGCCAGCTCCGACAACGCGCAGTCATCGTCGTCGACGTGCTCGACGATGTCGAATGCGCATACAAGATCGAATGTCGCATCGCCGAATGGCAGCGCCGCGACTTCGCCCAGTACGACCTGCGCACCGCGCTCGCGAAGCTTCGCCAGGGCCGGCGCGCTGATGTCGACAAATTGAGTGCTCTCGACCGGTAGCCGTGGTCTCAGGCCGGGTGCAACCTCGAGCCTTCGATGGGATTCGGCCAGCAGGGTCTGTACCAGCGGCCAGGTGTTGAACCGCTCGGGCTCGACCAGGCGGGCCCCGGACCAGAGCAGGTCGTAAAAGCGCCGATTTCCCTCGCGCAGCTCAGCTCCAACTCGCATTTGCGACTCAGTATCCGCGCTCGACGTCGACCACCGCCAGCATCGGCTCGCCGGCCACGTAGCGCCTGAGATTCTCGCGCAGCAGCGCGGCGAACTGCTCCTGTGACACCGGCGTATTGCCCGAAACATGCGGCGTGAGGATGAGGTTCGGCAGCTGCCACAAGGGGCTGTCGGGCGGCAGCGGTTCCGGATCCACCACGTCGAGTCCTGCACCGGCGATCGTTCCCTCGCGCAGCGCCGCGACGAGGTCGGCAGTCACCGCACTGCGTCCCCGGCCGACATTGATGAAGTACGCGCTGTGCTTCATCGCCGCGAAGAACTCACGGTCGAAGATAGCGGTGGTCTGCGGCGTCAGGGGCGCGCAGTTGACCACGAAGTCGGCCTCTCGGGTCAGCTTGAGCAGCTCGTCGGGCAGGCCGACGTAGCTCACGAAGTCGGGCCCGCTGCGGCCGCTCGCACGTGTTGCGGTGACGCGCATGCCGAGGGCATGTGCGCGGCGGGCGACTTCGGTGCCGATTCCGCCAAGGCCGACGACCAGAAGCGTCTTGCCGTCGAGATCGGCCGAGGGCGGCGCTTCCTCCCACTTCACCCACTGGCCCTTGTGCTGCTCGCGCTCGTAGTAAGGAAGATTGCGGCTCAGCGCGAGCATCAGCATGAGCACGTGCTCGGCCATGCTCGGAGCGGCGATGCGCTGGGTGTTGGTGAGCAACACGCCGCGCTCGCGCACCGCGGGCTGCTGCACGCAGCGCTCCACGCCGGCAGCGGTCCACTGAATCCAGCGCAGCTGCTTCGCCTGAGCGAGGACTTCGGGGGTGCAGACGCCGATCGCGGCATCGGCGGCGGCGATCTCGCGCGGCGTAGCCGCCGAGACCAGGATGAGCTTCACGTGGGGCGCGACCGCCTGCAACGACGGCAGCCGATCGCTCAGACGGTCGTCCAGCAGCACGATGCGCGGCGGCCGCCAGCCGGGCCGCTCGCGCACCGGTTGCGGCGCAGCTTGCAGTCCGAGCGTGTCGCTGAGAGCCGGGGCGGGCGGCGACGCGGGGATGTCGGCCGCGCGCAGCGGCGCGGCGCCGCTCAGCGCCAGGCACAGGGCGAGCCCGGTAGCGGCGCGCTTGAGCAGGTGGTGTTGGTTCATTTGCATGAGTCTACGCCATGCCGCCACTTACCGAGATCACCTGGGCGGTGACGTACGCAGCCTCCTCGCAGGCGAGGAAAGCGACTACAGCGGCGACCTCTTCCGGAAGCCCCGTGCGGTTCATGGGGACCAGCCGCTCGATCGCCTTGGCGTCGAACAATGCAGCCGTCATCGGCGTGGCGATGATGCCTGGGGCGACGGCATTCACCGTGATGCCGCGCGTCGCGACCTCCAGGGCGAGCGCCTTGGTGGCGGAGTTCAACGCACCCTTGGCCGCCGCATAGTTGACCTGCCCGCGGTTGCCGATGAGGGCGGCAACGGACGACACGTTCACGATGCGCCCCCAGCGCGTGCGGATCATCGGCAGCAGCAGCGGCTGGGTGGCATTGAAGAAGCCGTTGACCGATACGTCGATGACGCGCTGCCATTGCGTCGCGCTCATGCCGGGCAGCACGGCATCGTCGTGGACGCCAGCGTTGTTGACCAGGATCTGGATCGCACCGGCCTCGAGGATCGACTCGAGCGCGGCGCGCGTCGCTGCAGTGTCGGTGATATCGAAGCTGATCGGTGCAGCCGCACCGCCCGCGGCGCGGATGTCATGCACCAGGGCGTCGGCTACCGCGCTGCCACGGTGCGAGTGCACGTAGACGTGGTGCCCCTCGCGTGCGAGTCGCCGGCAGAGCGCGCCGCCGATACCGCCGCTGCCGCCGGTCACCAGGGCGCGCCGCGCCACGCCGCTCAAGCGCTCACCCCGAACGCTGCATCGAACACAATGCTGGCGCGACCGCTGAGCAACGGCCGCTGCGCCTCCCACACGGAGAACTCGTAGAGCACGGTGCGCCCATCGCCCGTGATGCGCTCGGCGCTCGCGATGAGATCGGCTTCGAGGTCATCGAGGCGCGCTACGTACAACATCACGTTGCGCACGCTCGCGAGATAGCCGAGCGCTGCGCCGATGCTGCTACGGTGGCTGTTGGCGACGGTGCTGGCGAGCGGCGCACTCGCGGCGACCAGTGCTCCGTGCACCGCCATGGCCTGCGCCGCGTACTCGATGCCGCAGGCGGCGCCGAGCCGCCCGTGGGCCCGCAGCGGATTGTCGGCGGCACGGTGGCTGCTGCTGCGGCAGCGGATGCCCTTGACGTCCCAGGACAGCACTTCATCGAGCAGGCACATGCGTCCCTTGTGCGGGATGTGCTGCTCGATCCACTGCCGGTCTAGTGGCACGGGGTTACCTGCACCGCGAGGCGCACGCCGTCGAGATAGTCGATGACGACGCGCCCGCTCGCCTGCCGGGCGAGCTGTGCCAGGAGCGGCAGGCTCCGGGCCGCCGGGATCGAGCTACGCAGAGCCTCGAGCGCAGCGTCGGCCATGCGATCGGCGGACGCATCGCTGCTTGCCGCCTCGAGCTTGGCGACGGATTGGGCGGTACGCTCGGGCGAGAGCACCAGGGCAACGCCGAGCGCGCCTGGAATCGGGCGCACGCTGTGCAGGGGCTCGGGGTAGCTCGCATCGTAGGCGATGAGTAGCACGCCGGTACGCTCCGCCGCCAGCTGGCAAAGCGCCTCCAGCAATCCTGCGCCGAAGCTGCCGTCGTAGGCGCACAGCGCGTTCGATGGCGGTGTCGCGCCGGTTGCGATCCCCCAGTAGCCTGCGGCGGCGTTGTGCACGGAGTTATGGAAGCGGGTCGGCGAGAGCTGCCGAGTCGGGGCAGCGAGCGCCTGACAGATCTCGTGGCAGTTCTCGCCGTCGCCGCCCGAGGAGGTGAAGATCGCCGGCAGTGTCGCGGGAGCGGCGCCCGCACGGGTCGTTGCTTCGAGACCGACCGCGAGGGTGAGCCGTACCAGCGGCCCGGTGCGACGGCGCTCGGTACTCGGGAGACTCTGCGGCGGCGGCAGCACGGTTGGTGCACTCTCCCAGGAGGCCGCACCAGTGAGAATGCGGGCGGCCGCGGGCCAGTCGCCCATGCCCGGCCCAAGGAAGCCGATGCCATCGACGTACGCTGCGAGCGCTCTCATGCGGTGCGATCGGCGCGCGCGAAGATCAGGCTGCAGTTCGCGCCGCCGAAGCCGAACGAGTTGCTCATCACGCGCGACAACGGCCGGCGGCAATTCTCACGCAGATAGTTCACCGGCAGCGTGCGGTCGATCTCGGTGGTATTGACACCGCCCGGCATCAGTTCGTGGCGCAGCGCGAGCGCGCAGATCACCGCCTCGAGCGCGCCGGCCGCCCCGAGCGTGTGGCCGGTCGCTCCCTTGGTCGAGCTGCCGGGAACCTTGTTCCCGAGCACGCTCGCCACCGCGCGACCCTCGGCCTCGTCGTTGCTCGGCGTGCCGGTGCCGTGAAAATTGATGTACTCGATATCCCCGGGCGCGAGGTCGGCCGCGGCGAGTGCCCGCAGCATCGCGGCGCGCGCACCGCGCCCGTCCGGCGGCGGCGCGGACATGTGGTACGCATCGCTCGACTCGCCGGTGCCGACGAGCAGTACGCCATCGCCGTCGAGGCTTGCCGGCGGGCGCTCGAGGAGCGCAAACGCCGCCGCCTCGCCGATCGAGATCCCGTCGCGGGCGACATCGAACGGCCGGCAGGGGCGGCCCGACACGAGCTGCAGCGAGTGGAACCCGTAGAGCGTCGTGAGGCACAGCGAGTCGACGCCGCCGACCAGCGCCGCATCGATCACTCCCGCCTCGATGGCGCGCTGCGCCGAGGCAAATGCCTTGGCGCTCGAGGAGCAGGCCGAGGAGATGACCACCGCCGGCCCCGAGAGCGACAGCGCCTGCTGCACGAAGGCCGCGAGCGAGAAGGTATTGTGCGCGCCGCGGTAGCGGAACCCCCGGGGCAGCGCACCGCTCGCCGGGTCACGGCGGCGATAGGCGAGCTCGGTCTCGAGAATTCCCGAGGTGCTGGTGCCGAGAAACACCCCGACGCGTGCGCGGCCGAAGCGTTCGGCACATGCCGCGACCGCCCCGGCAAAGTCGTCCTGGGTGAGCCCGAGCCAGGCGAGGCGATTGTTGCGGCAGTCGAACTCCTCGAGTCCGGGCGGCAGTGCGACGGCCTCGAGGCCTGCGACCTCGCCGATGCAGGTGTCGAGAGTTACCGTCTCGAAGGCGCAGGGCGCGAGAGCGCTGCGCCGCGCGCGCAGGCTCGCGTACGTGGCGTCGAGCCCCTGACCGACGGCGCTCGTGGCGGTGAAGCTCGTGAGCGCCAGCGGTGTCACGCGACCTCGGCCCGCAGCAGCACGTTGACGAACGGTGTCCCCTCGCTCATCGGCAAGGGATGTCGGGCGCTGAAGCCGCAGCCTGCAAGCAGCGCCTGCCATTCGCGCACCGCGCGGCACTTGAGCGGCACCCAGCGGCGCCGACGCACCAGCGCGATCGCGCCGTCGACGGCCTTGCTCAACACGAATCCCGCCCCGCCCGCCGCATCGCCGATGCGCAGCAACAGCAGACCCTGCGGCGCGAGTGCCTGCCGCACCCGCTGCAGGACCCGTTCCTGCGCGGTGTAGTCGAGATAATGCAGTACGTCCATGATCACTACGGCGTCAGCGTTCGGGTACTCGGCGTCACGGATGTCCCCGTGCACCACCCGTACCGCGGCGCCGGGGTCGAGCGCAAACGCGTGCCGCGCGCGCGCGACCTCGCGCGGATTGATCTCGATGCCACTGTACGACTCGAACCGCGGCGGCGCCGGCCAACCGTGCGGCCAGGCACCGGCTCCTCCGCCCGCGTACAGGGCGCGCGCCGCGAGCAGCCATGCCGCGAGCAGCCCCTGGCCGCAGCCGAGGTCGAGAATGTGTGCACGCCCGGCGAGGAGATCGCGGGCCAGGATGGCGCTGAACATCGGATCGCCCGAGAGCTTGCCCTGCGCAAAGCGCCAGGCAAACATGCCGGCGCTGCGGTAATAGGCACTCGCCATGGCGATCAGCTGGGCGCGCGGCGCGCCGCGGCTCACGGCGATGCCCTCGCGCCGCCGGCGCTCGCCTGCGCCAGGGCGCCGCACAGCGTGACCGGTGTGAGTCCCGCGGCACGCACCGCCGTGAGCAGCCGCGGCAGGACCTCGAGAATCACCGGCACGCCGGCCGCGGTGCGCGCGGCATGGCCATCATGCAGCAGCAGGATGTCACCGGGCCGCAGATGGCGGGTCAGGCTGCCGAGGACGCGGGCGGCGCTGCCGGTCACCGTGTCGAATCCACGGCGCGTCCAGCTCACGAGCTGCAGATTGGCCCGCGCCAGGACCGGCTCGAGGAATGGATTGCGCAGCCCCGCGGGCGCGCGGAAGAAGCGCGCGACGGAGCCCGTCGCCGCGCCGATCACCTCCTGTGCCCGCGCGATCTCTTCGGCCATCGCACGCGGGCCGAGGAGTGAGAAGCTCATGGGGTGCCGGTAGGTGTGATTGCCGATCTCGTGTCCACGTTCGATGAGCGCGCGGGCGAGGGCCGGATGCTGCGCCACGCGCTCACCGATGCAGAAGAACGTCGCCCGGGCGTCGTGCTCCTCGAGGAGGTCAAGCGCACGCGGCGTCACCTCAGGATCGGGTCCGTCGTCGATCGTGATGGCGACCGCGGGCGGCAGGGCGGCGGCCACGGATGTCTCGCTGGCCGACCGCGCGGCGCGGGCCCCGTACGTTGGAGCTGCCGGCAGCCGCGTCCAGTTCGGTCCCAGCAGGTGGCTGCGCGGCCAAAGCCCGGCGGCGGCGAGCAGCAGATGGTCGGCCACCACCGCCGATACCGCCCACGGCCACAGGCGCGGGCGCGCCAGCACCACGGCGGCCGCACCGAGGTTGAGCGCCAGCGATCCGTGCAGCAGTGCTGACGGCCGCCAGTGCCGCCCTGAGTCAGCGACCGGTGCCGGTGTGCCTGGGCTTGCCATGGGAAAATTCTGCCCTTAGTCGGCGCGTCCCGCGAGGGCTGGGTGCCGTGCGAGCCGGACATCGAGAAAACGCTCCCAGAGGCGTTGCCAGGTGGGCCAGTCGTGTCCGCCGGGTACGACATCGACGTTCTGCGGCGCAAGCGCGGCGGCCATGAGCCGCTGGCGACCGGCGAAACGATCCTCCCGGCCGAGCCCAAGATGCACCGGGAGAGTCGACGCGCGCAGCGTCTTGATGAAACGCCAGACCCGCCGCTCATCGTCCTCATCGCTCACTTCGCCGGGGCACCACTCCTCGACACCTTGGGCGCGCTCGATCTGCGCCGTCACCCGGTGGCTGCCGAGATAGGGCGCGAACAGGCACAGCCCGGCGAGCTCCGGGGCATGACGCTCGGCGTAGCAAAGCGCCAGGAAGCCGCCGAGCGAGATCCCTCCAAGCCACACGGCGACCCCGCGCGAGCGCGCCGGCACGATATGGTCCGCGCGCAGCCGTGCGAGGAGACTGCGATCGGTGACCTGGACGAGGTCGAGCCCGGCGAACACCAGGTCGATTGCGAGGCCGCGCTCGCGCACCGCGCGGATGAATCCGGCCGCCACGAAGTCGTCCGGCCCGCTGTAAGCCGCAGGCAGCATCACGAGGCGCAGCGGCGCGGTGTGCCCGGTGCGCGCCGCATCGCAGAGCGCGGCCGTCATGAGCTCACCTCGGGCAGTGGCAGCGGACGCGCCATGAGCGCCGCAAAGACGAGCGCGAGCAGCGCGCCCGGCGCCACGGTCGAGCCGAGGTCGCGCAGTACCGGAACGCGCGAACAGGCGAGCACGGCAAAGGCCGAGACGGTGGCGAGATTGGCGACGAGGAGCGAGGCGAGCGTGCGGGGTAGGGACCCGGGGTGCGGCGGCTCGCTGCTGCGATCGAAGAACAGCGCGTAGTTGGAGCCCACCGCCACGATCAGCAGCATGCCGACCACGTTGAGGATCGTCAGCTCGCGCCCGACGAGCACCAGGAGTCCGGCCACGGTGAGTACCGCCAGCACGAGCGGCGCCACCACGCGCACCACCCGTGACACCGATCGCAGGCTGACGAGGAGCAGCGCCACGATGGCGGTGAGCCCGGCGAGCGCGAGCGCGATCGCCTCGGCGAGGTAGCCCGAGTAGAGCCGGTTGACTTCGCCCTCGAGGTCGAGGAGCTGCGCGTGGGCGGCGGCGTCTTCGGTCACCGCCGCGCGCACCGCCGCGACGGCGCTGGCCGGCAGGTCCCCGGAGCCGAGGGCCGATACCGGCAGCAGCGCCGCCCAGCCTGCACTGCTTCGCACCAGCAGCGCCTCGACGGCGCGCGCGAAGGAGGTGCCGGCGAGATCGGTATCGGTCAGCAGCGGCGCGGTACGCGCCTGTGCGACATCGGCAATGAACGGCTGCAGCCGTTCGGGTTTGACGGGCAGTCCTGCCAGCGCCTCCTCGAGCCGTGCGCCGAGCAGCGCAGGTGGCGGCAGGCTCGCCTGGCGCGAGCGCTGCACGGTGAGCGCCGGCAGGTAGCGCGCCGGGGACTCAAAGCCGCCGATCACGCCGCGCTCAACCAGCGGGGTGAGGCGCGTAGCGAGGGACTGCGCAGCGCCAAGGGCCTCTTCCCGGCTCGCCCCCGCCGCGACGACTACGTAGCGCAGGTCGGGCGCGCCGGTGTCAACGCGCAGCCGCTCATCGAGCTGCTGCTCCTCGCTCGGGATCGGGCTCAGCGCGGAGAGCTCGCGGTTCCATAGCGCACCGCGGTGCACGAACAGCGCGATGGCGGCGAGCAGCGGCAGCGCGAGCAGTGCACGGCGCGAGCGCCGCAGCGTGAGGAGGCGCCGGGCGAGCCACTCGCCGGCGGCCGTGAGGTCGCGGATGGGGAGGCCGCGGGGGAGCCAGGCGGGCAACACGAAGCGCGTGACCAGTGCCGCCGCGACGAGTCCCGCGATCGAGTAGACGCCGAGTTGTGAGAGTCCCGGAAAGGCCGACGGCACGAGTGCAGCAAAACCGCAGATCGAGGTCAGCACGCCGAGCGCAATCGTGGGCCAGACGTCGCGGCGGAAGTTGGCGGCATTCTGGATGAAGAGATAGATGGAGTAATCCACCGCCTCGCCAATCAACGTAATGCCGAAGCCGAGTGTGATGCCGTGCACGGCGTCGAACCCGAGCGCCACCGCCGCGACGCCGGCGAGCCCACCGGAGAGCACCGGCACGAAGGTGAGCGCCAGCGCCGGCACCGAGCCATAGACCGCCAGCAAAAGCAGCGCGATGAGCGCTGCGCTGATCGACGAGAGTCGCAGCACTTCGTTCTTGATGGTGGCTCGCGAGGCCACCGCGAATACCGGTGGACCGCTCATGCGCAGCCTGAGGACAGCTCGCGCGGCCGGCGGCTGCGCGGTGACCGCCGCAACGAACGCCTTGCGCAGCGCCTCGCACGCGGCCTGCTGGCCGTCGGTATCGGAGCCGGCGGCGCGGGTCTCGAGCAACAGCAGCGCCCGTTCGCCGTCCCGCGAGCTCCACACGCCGACGCTGGTGTGCGGGGCGTGACTCGGGTCGAGCGAGTCGATGACGCCGAGCGTCTCCCCGGTGGGATCACGCGTGAACAACCCCTTCAGCAACAGCCCCTCGGGCGACGCCAGCGCGTCGAGCGAGTCGTCGATTGCGGCGCGCAGGCCCGCGCTCGTGAAACGCTGCGGCGTGACTGTCGCGCTCAGGAGGTAGCGGTGCTCGAAGAGAAAGTTACGATCACGCTCGAGCTGCGCAACGTCGCCATTGTTGACAGCGCGGAAGTCGGGGCTGGCCCTGAGAGCGGTCGCGAGCTGTGCCGAGACCGCGCTGCGGGTGCGGGCGTCACCGCCCTCGATGGCCGCGATGATGAGATGTGCGGCGGGTCCCTCGCGCAGCTGCTCGACCAGGAGGCGCTGCGTCGGGCTTGCCCGCCGCGGAAGGAAGGCCGACAGGTCGGCAGTATAGGGAGCGCGCGCGACGATAACCGCGGCAACGAGC
>Ga0187783_10001393_pt1 | contig 17826 bp, 11 predicted proteins | sample 1015_SJ02_MP02_2_FD_132471 | JGI IMG/M metagenome (GOLD analysis project Ga0187783, IMG submission 132471) | Tropical peat soil microbial communities from peatlands in Department of Meta, Colombia - 1015_SJ02_MP02_20_MG | ecosystem: Environmental > Terrestrial > Soil > Wetlands > Peat | place...
CAGGAAGTGTACCTCCACGTCCGGGATAGCCCGCATGTACTTCGGGTTGGTGTAGTCGAACTCCCGGCCACGCTCGACCGTGTCCGGGATACACCACTTACGGCGGTAGACGTCACGCGAGCACTCCATGCGCCCGTGCGGGTCGAGCTGCGGGTTCTCGCTGAAAGTTTTTCCCCACATGTGCCAGCACTGTGGCCAGTTGAGCTGCAGGCCGATCTTGCCTAACGTCGCAGCCATCGACGTACCAAAACTTGATTCCTCGAAATAGGACAACATCTCCTCGTCGAACCCGCCGATGGCGTCGAAGTCGACGCGCCGGAACGCGAAGAGTTGACCGCCGGGACACATGACGCGCCCCGGGTTGAGCGGCTCCAGGTCGCGGCGAGACGGAGTCGGCTCCTTGGATACGGGGTCGCGCGGCACGACCGCGAGGTCCGAATACGGGTCGGTGAGCAGGGCCTCGACGTCGTCGGCCACGAACGCGTGCCAGTTGACACCCACGCCGCCGACGCCAGGCGAGCGCTCCAGTGGGTAGACCATCGCGCGCAGCCACCCGCCAGACGGCACGATGACGTCGTCGTTGACCAGGACCACGTACTCGCTGTCGAAGCGGCGCGAGCACGTGTTCCACCCCGCCGAGATGCCTCGATTGTGGCCGTGCTCGACGTACTCGACGGGCAGCTGAGCGCGCATCTCCTCGACGGCGGCGCGGGTCTGCTCGGGCAGTAGCGAGCCGTCATCCACCACGACGACGCGCGCCTGTCCGGAGTGCACCTCGGGCGTGCGCATGGCGATGGACTTGAGGAGGTTCCTGAGACGCCATGCGCCATGATACGTGCTCACGCCTATCGTCGTTCTCATGACACCCTCCGACGTTTACGTCCGTTAGGCCCATATTTGCGGCGGCGCGTCACCCACGTCTTCAAAGCTTTTTCTGTCAATTCAACTCGCGTCAAAGAGCGCTGAGTATTGCCACCACTAGAGCCGTACCTAGCACGGCGTGTAGTCCAAGTCTTTTTAGATGCTGCACTACGCTCAGCATGCGTCGTACTTTTCATCCAAGCAGCACGAGCATTGCTCGCCTGCTCAGAAAGCTCCACATGTGAATACTTTTGCAACTTTATATGGTTCGCCAAGCGAGCCCGCGCTTGCTTTTCCTGTAGTGGTAACTTCGCTAACGTAGCCTTGACCCTGCTCGCCATCAGAGCCCGCTTCTCCGAAGACATCCTCGCCCACCTAGCCTTATGCCGCTCCGACATCAAACGTAAAGTCGATGGACTATGCCTAGTAGGACCAAGTGACCCACCCGACGAGAGATTGTACCCGAAAGGCGACAGAGTACCAAATCGCTTTATGTATAGACGCTCGAATCTGTCGGCTTCACGACGTGTCTTTACTACCCTCAAAACAATGGCCTCGAACGCTTGGCGTCCATACTTGCGAATGGCCATAGTTATGGCCATACAATGCGGTGTTTCTGTCGAACGGGCAGCCCTCCAATGTTGATTTAGACGCCGTCGTAATGTTTGATGCGTCAGACCTACATACGCTTTCCCGTTCTTCTTGTTCTTGAGAATGTAAATCGTAAACTCGGACTTAGCTCTTTGAACAGCAATGCGTCTACGCATGTACGCATTGTGCTTTCGACGACACACTTCGCAACGAGTTGCCGTTGCTAACGGCCTTCGATGACACCGGCCGCATACGAAAGGCATCATTATTCTCCCGTTGTTTATCTCCAATTCCCGATGAGCGTGTTCCACTCCCGGATGCTCGCGAGCGCCTCGGTCGCCACCGGCAGCTCGTCCGAGAGCTGCGCGATGGACTTACCCCAGTGACTCAGGAACTTCTCCCGGCTCTCGGCCATGACCTTCTTTGCGTCGAGGTTCCGTGGCTCGGAGTTCGTCGCACCGCCCATGTGGTAGACCAAGGGGTAAGACGCCATCGCGTGGAAGTAACCCTTCTGGCGCAGCGCGCAGCCAAAATGGAGTTCCTCGTAGTAGACGAAGTACCTCTCGTCGAACCCGCCCGCGGCCTCGAAGGCGTCGCGCCGGAAGGCGAAGATGGGCCCCGTCGAGGACAAGAGGCGCCCGCCCCCCGTCATGAGCCTGGCCTCGTGGTAATCCACCCGGGGCACGGCCACGTGCCCGGGCCAGTGGCTGGACGCCGCGCGGTGCTGCCCTTTCGTGATCCCCACGTAGTTATTGAGGCCCAGCATCCCGAGCTTGGAGTTGTTCTGCAGTGAGAACACGACGACGTCGAGCCAGTGGTCCACGACCTCGATGTCGTCGTTGATGAGGACCGTGATGTCCCGCGGTCCCTCGTGCGCCGTCAGGTGGTTCCAGCTCCGGGCGATGCCCAGTCGCTCCTGGTGCATGATGAGGTCGATGCGGCCCTGACCGCGCAGGGGGGAACCGTCGACCACGTGCTTGACTCCAAGCAAGTTACTCGGCGTCGACGCGTCGTCGCACACCAGCAGGCGCGTCTCGGGGTACCGGTCGAAGTCGGTGCAGTGCTCGACCGACTCGACCAGGCGCTGCAGGCGGTCGGGGCCGTTGAGCGTGGGCACGCCGATGCGGATGGTCGTCATCGTTTGAGTAACTCCTCGAACAGGGCCAGGTACTTCTTCGCGACCGCGTCCATGTTCATCCGGTCGTACTCGGCCTGCATCTGGCTGCCGAGCGCCTCGCGCCAGGAGGCGTTGCACGCGACCTGCACGGCGGCCTGCGCGAAATCGGCCGGCTCGAAGGACGCCACGCGCAGGACGCCGTACTCGATGTCCGAGCTGTGCAGCGACGACGTCACGACCGCGGGCCGGCGCGTCGCGACGAACTGCTTGGTCGCCGCCGACACGCTGCGGGTGTGGATGGGGTGGTAGCAGAGACCCAGGTCGCTCGCCCACGCGATGTCCAGCGCGTCGCCCTCGGGCACGAACTCCGTCGACAGCTTGGCGCGCTTGCAGGCGTGCGATTCCAGCACGCGCCGGATCTCCGGGTCGTGCGCTCGGGCGAACCCGTCGTCGAACGGCCACGGGGCGTGCACGTACAAGTAGAGCTGCTCGTGGGGCGCCATCGCGTCGAGCAGGCGCGCCGTCAGCTCGGGCAGCCGCTTCCAGCCGGCCAGGAACCCGATCGTCGACATCACGACCTTGTCCTGGGGTAGGCCCCAACGCGCTCGGATGGCGCCGCGGTCCTTGCCGCTCGGGTCGTAGACGGGGCAGCCCAGGGGGATAGTGACCGAGTGGTCGTGCCGCGGGCTGTAGTCGCGGTGCAGGACGAACCGGTCGACAGCTCCCGCGAACTGGTCGCACAGGTCCCTGTCGTACCAGTGGCAGCACAGGACCACCCTCGCGCCGCACGCCCGGGCCACCTCCAGCTGGCGCCCCAGGACCGGCGGCGGCATGAGCGCGGGCTCGAAGTGGATGAGGAGCACTGACCCTGGCTCCAGGCGGCTCACCTCGTGCTGCAAGCTGCCGTAGTCCAGGGCGCGGAGCTTGACGCCCGCCCGCGTCAGGCTCCGATCGAGCTGCAGGCCGTACTCGCGCACGCCGCAGCGCTCCTGGGGCGAGTGGCAGACTACGATGCGCGGATCCACCGAACGCCCCCGAGTTTCTCGTCTACCACCAAAATCTTGGCCTGCCGGTCCTCGACGCCGTACCCGATGAGGAGGCGCCCCTGCCAACTGACCATGCCCGTGCAGAACTCGACGCCGTGGTGGCCGTCCTCGAACACCCACGAGGGGCTGACCGCGGACACGTTGAGGTCCCGGTCGAACCGGACGAACCGGTGCAGGTAGATGCGGCGGCACCCGCCGCCCTCGAACACGATGGTCTCGTGCGCGACGCACAGGTAGCCGTCCTGCCACGGGACGACTTGGCTACCGCCCTTGCAGTGGTCCAGGCCCAGCTCGCACCGCCGCCGCTCGGCGGCACCGCCCGGGTGCCGGATGGTGCACGGGTCGACCTCGTAGACCCAGCGCGGTGAGCCCCCGTCCGCGACGGGCATCCAATTCTTCTCGACGCCCCTGCCGGTCTCCTGCACCTCCGCCCTCTCGACGTCCCCCTCGGGCGTCAGGTGCAACAGGACCACCTTCGGCCGGTCCTGCCCGCGGTCGCGCACCGTGGCACTGCCCCAGAGCTTGCCGCCGGACGAGGCGAGGCGGACGTCCTCGTACCCCAGGACGCGCGTCTCGGAGCGCGGCGCCTCGTCCAGGTCGCGCATCAGGCGCACGTCCCCGAGGACCACCCGGCCGCCGCCGTCGAGCGACAGGTCCGCGAGGAAGTTGGCGGTCCGAACGCGCCCGTCGGCGTCGGGCACCCGGTAGTCGCCGCTCTCGATGGTGTAGTTGACGGCGCGCACCACGCACAGGAGGCGCCCCTGGTGCGCGCAGAGTGAAGGGTTCATCGCGTGGTAGTCGCCCACGCCCGCCTCGGACAGGGTGCGCTGCGGGATCTCCACGTCCCAGGCGAGCGCGCCCTCGACCACGCGCCGGACGCTCCTGGGCCTCAGCTCCCACCGGAGCCTCTGCCGCGTGGGCTCGTGGAGCTTGCGGTCCACGCACGCCGCCTCGACGTCGCCCGAGACCTCCACCAGGCCCAGGCGCTTGGCCTGCGCGGCCTTGAACCCGGCGTCGGCCCTGGCGCGCAGCTCTGGCACGTTGGCGCACAGGCCGCGCAGTAGCTCGTACGGCCCCTCGTACAGGGCCGCCGGGTCGCAGAACAGGTGGCGCGGGCCGGGCGGGTAGCCCTGGTCGACGGGCGCGTGCTTGCCGTCGGCGACGGCCATCCGGGCCCAGCACGCCGCCTGCTCCAGCATCCCCCAGCGCCAGCAGGCGTCGGCGGCCTGCAGGCACAGCTCGGCGGTGCCCGAGTAGCGCGCCAGGCCCACGGCGCACAACTCGACGGCCTGCTCGTACTTACACTGCTCGGTCAGGAGCTTGGCCGCCTGCAGCGCCGCCCACGCGCCCTCCTCCGAGATCCCCCGGCGACGGTTGACGCACTCGCCGTACGCCTTGACCGCCTCGTCGAGGTTGCCCAGGCCCGCGTACGACTGCCCGAGGTAGAACCACCAGCGGCCGTCGACGGCGTGCTCGGGGTCCTTGAGCCACTCGGTCAGGACCGCGACGTCGCGCGTGACCTTGGCGAGGTACTGCTCGCGGGTCTTGCCGAGTTCGCTGAACGCCACGCCCGACAGGGTCTCCGAACCGCCGCCGCCCCGGGAGACCTCGTGCGCGGGCCCGTAGTAGTGCACGCCCGACCCCAGGCGGAAGCACTTGTCCTTGGGGTAGACGCCGTCCGCGCTCGTGACGAGGATCGTGTCCGCCTCGGTCTCGCGCAGGCGCGCGCGCAGGTCACAGCCGCTCCAGTGGAACCTCTCGTCGGTGTCGCAGAATAGGGCCCAGTCCGCCTTGTAGGCGCGCGCGTAGTCCAGGGACTTGTTGCGGGCGGCGGCGAAGTCGATGGGCCCGGTCCTTCGCGGCAGCTTGCAGACGCGGAGCTTGGTGCCCGCGACCGAGCGGGCGACCTCCACGGTCTTGTCCCGGATGCCGTCGTCGACCAGGATGCACAGGTCCACGACGTCGACCACGCTCCCCAGCGCGTCGGCGATGATGTCCTGGGACCCGTTCGAGATGGTCACCGAGGCGATGACGGGCTTGCCCGCCTGGGGTGCGGGCTGTCCCGCGGGCTCGACCGCCTCCGGCACCTCCGGCACCTCCGGCACCTCCGGCACCTCCGGCGCCCTCGACGACGGGTAGGTCAGGTACGTGGCCTCGGTCACTTCTTGTCTCCACCGTGGGTCGCGACACGGTTGGCCAGGTCCCTCAGCCAGTCCGACAGGCTCCGCCCCACTCGGCGGGCCGCCTCCTGCCAGGCGCGCTTCTCCCTGGCCGACACGCGCACCTCGATGTTCTGGTCTCGCCGCGGGAGCGTCCGGAACATCCAGCCGGTACAGTGCCCGGACGTTGTCCCAATGTCAAGACGTCACGGCCCCGGAGCGTCCGAGCACGGCGCAACCGTCGCCGGCACGGCCTGGCCGCGCACGGAGAAGTACTGCGCGACATCGTCACAGGCGACGTGCAGCGCCGCGTCCTGGTAAGTCGGGTCCATCACGGCGAAGGCTGGCAGCGGGTGGTGCACCAGGCCCAGGGCGTGCCCCATCTCGTGGATGGCCGTCTGCTGCAGCTCCTGCCCCGCGATACCCGACACGAGGAAGATGAAGCCCGGGATGGTGTAGCCGACGTAGTCGCCGTCCGTGAGCTTGTCGAGCTGCGCCTGGGGGACCTCGTGGATCGAGAAGCAGTCCAGAAGACACAGCTCCGAGCCCGAGTGCAGCGTGAGCGCCGCGCCCGTGTACTTCGACCACTGCGCCGCGGCGACCTGCACGGCGGTGACCGACGCGGGCGACAGGCTCGGGTCGAGCCACAGGTCGTACGCCCCGACGGCAGGTAGGTGCGGCGAAGAGGGCTGCTCGTTCTGCAGGCCCGCGACGCAGCTGGCGACCAGCACTGGCAGAAGGCGCTTCATGCGCTCCTCCTGTAGCAGCACAACTTGGCCTGCCGCCAGTCCGGCTCCCGGACGACCTCCCACCCTTCGCGGAAGTACCTGGCGCACGCAAAGGCCACCGCGTCGACGTCCCAGTCGTCCACCAGGACGTGACCGCCGGGCACGACGTGCTGCCCGAAGAGTCTCATCTCGGTCAGGCACGTGTCGCGGTGCCGTGACGCGTCCAGGAATAGTAGGTCGATGGGCAGCTTCCAGTCCATCCCGACATCCCAGCTGTGACCCTCGATGAGGGTGGCGAACGCGGACAGGTCCGTGCCATACCGGATCGTCGCCTCCCAATAAGCTCGCCCCGACTCGTGACCACCTCGGTTCGACGCGTCGACCTCGCTCCAGTCGTCGACACACCAGATCTGACCGCCACCGGTCATGGCGACGAGGCCCCGTGCCGTGGACCCAGCAAAAGTTCCCACCTCCAAAATGCACATGGGCTGGAACGGATAATCCGCAGCCACCACAGGCAGCCACTCAGCCAGAAACAGCTGGTCGGGCTCAGAAATCCAACCAAACATCTGACGACACCGTGATCCGAAGAAGGACAAGCGCTCTTTTGAGTCGACGATCTTCACAGCCGCCGCGAGAATCTCGCGAAGTTCAGCTCTGTCCATTAGACAAGACTCTCACCTTCGCCAAGACGTCCTTGGCCCACTGCTGGTGCTCCATCGGAATGATCTTCTGAATGCGCTGCATCGCGTCCACGGCTACATCCACGTGCCCGGAGTTGAAGGCGTTTACTCCCAGCTCTTCGAGAATCCGCCACTGAACGTGGTCGCTGCCGAAGAGGAACTGGTCGGCCACGAGCGTCGGGCACTGCGAGGCAGCGAGCGCGTACACGTAGGCGATGTGGTGGGAATTGTACTTGACTCTGTACCACGAGGCCAGAGCAATTAGAGGTTCGGGACGCTGTGGGCGCATCTGAAACGCCTTCACATATAGTGCTGTAGGATCTTCTCCGAGATTCTCAGTGACAATTGCGGCCTGATACTGAGCCCACCAGGCCTCCTCATCGCCGCTACTCATGTTCGCGCGCTTGAGAAACCACTCGATAGCTAATCGGGGCTCCCCCGCGTCACGGTAGCTCTGCCCCAGGTAATAGACCGTGCGCGCATCCTCCGGATGATCGATATGGTGGTGGTACAGGTCACGCGCATGAATCAGGTACTTGGCGCGTGTACCAGCCTGGTCCTGAAAACCGAGCACACCGCTGACGTGCCCCATCCGCTCATAGGTAACGCTCTCGCAAAAACCAATGGGCCTCCCGTGAGCGTCCAGGTACTCATGTCGGATCTGCCAGTTGCACTTCTTTGAGCAACCCTCGAACGTCATTCCGCACTTGCTTCGAAGGAGCAACGTGCGCGGATAACGTCCACCGTGATCGTAGGTCATGAGGTTGAACGCGTCCACGGTGACGCCGCGCAAATTAGGCCGCACACCACGAATCGCATCGTCGGCATCACACAGGAGCATCCAGTCGGTGCGCTGCTCGGCGATGGTCATCGCCTCGTTCCTGCATGCGGCGATGGACCCGGCGTAGGGCCGCAGGTGCACTTCGGCGCCCAACCGCTCGCACATCTCCGCCGTGCCGTCGGTCGACTCGCTGCCGACGACCACCGTGACACAATCGACCCATGGGCAACTGGCGATAGCGCGCGCGACGATGGGATTCTCGTTGCGAGCGATAATGACCAGGCCAATGGTCGGCTGCCCGTCAGGTCTCGGGGATGCAGGCTTGGGCTGCTTGTAGGTCTGCGCACCCACCTTCTGGAAGATGACCAAGCTGGCGTACCCGGTGTCGATCAGGAGCTGCTTGAAGTTGGGATTGTTCTGTAGCGAGTCGCACACGCGCTTGATGGGGCTGCCGTTGACCTTGTTGCCCGGTCCCGTCCACCAGCCGTAGTAGTCGTGAAGGACCAGGTACCCGCCCACGCGCACGTGCGGCGAAAAGTGCTCGAAGTCCCGGCACAGGTCCGCCTCCTCGTGCGAGCCGTCGACGAACACCAGGTCCAGGTGCTGACCCTCCAGGCGCACGTCGTCGCTCCGGCTGTCGGCGAACTTCACCCAGGGGCGCAGGCCCGCCTCGTCCATCAGCGCCTCGGCCTCGGGCGTCGGGTGCGGGTCCACGCTCCAGAGCTGCCGCTTCTTGTCCGGGTCCTCGAAGTCGGCGTAGTCGACGTCGGGCCGCTGGTGGGCCATCTGAGGCTCCTGCCAGCCGCACTCGGACAGGAACCGCAGGGCCGAGCCCAGGGCGAGCGTCGAGAATCCCTTGAACCTGCCTATCTCCAGGACGTTGGTCGCCCGGATGGACACGCACAGCGAGAAGAGCGTCAGACCCAAACCGAACTCACTACCGCCCGGGACGACATTCTTGCGTAGGAGCCCGAGCATCTGACCGAAATATTCAGGCATCGGTTCGTGGTTCTTGGCCAAGTGCTCGATCGGGAACCCCTGCTCGACGCTCTGCCCGGCCTCCGAGCGGACAACGCGCGTGTCGCCCGCGACGCCGCGCACGCCGAAGAGGTAGCGGCTCCCCTCGTGGTGCGCGACCGTCTCGACGCACCACCGCGCGCCGACCTCGGCCATGAGCCCCTCGAAGTACACCTGGTTGTCGATGGAGTCGACCGAGTGCCGCGGCCACTGCGCAGCGAACAGGTACCGGTCGGCGACCTTCAAGATGGGCAGGAGCTTTTCGCGCAAGGCGAGCGGCACCTCGGACAGGCCCCAAGTCGACACGAACGCGACGCGCTTGCCGCGAATGACCTGGACAAGCTGCGGGATGTCCTTCTCCAAGAGGAGGCTCACCGCGCCGGACGAGACGTCGACCTCGTCCTTGGGCCCGAGCTTCTCCAGAGACAGGTACAGCCGCTGAAACTCGCGCTGGTGGGGCAGGTCCACAATGGCGTAAGCGCCCCCAAAACCGTCGCGCCGGAGCATCCGGCAGAAGTTGCCGTAGCCGCCGCCCAGCTCGATGACGACGTCGACGTCGGACAGCTTGCAACCCGTGAGCGCCTCGAAGCGCTGCAGGTGGTAGGCGTGTTGGAGACTCACTGGACTAGTGCCAGGGTCGAGGGAGAAGTCGTGCGGGTGGCCCCACGGCGCGCAACGACTGAGTCTCTCCCACCGCGGCCACTCGGCGTCCTCCTGCAGGGCCCTGTACCAGGGCACGAAGCATGGAAGCTCCCGCATCGACACGTCGTCCGACCACCGGAGGAAGTCCGCTGTCGGCAGCGTGCGCGCGAACTGCACCTGCGCGGCGCAGCGACTGCGCCAGTAATCGGTCACCGTGGCATCCAACTCGCCGAGCGACAGGAGGCTCTCGCGGAACCGCTGGTACAGGGCGGTGGCGGTGCCGTCCTTGCCCGCCCACCACTCCGCCAGGACGTCGTCAATCGACAGGACGTACCCGCGGTGCAGGTCCGGCCCCTCGGCGGGCGACAGCGGCGCGCGCACCCGCCGGATCGCGCCCAGCACCTGCTCGCGCGGCGCGCCGAGAAGGCCGTGGGCGATCAAGTACCCGAGCGACGGCCCCCGCGAGCCGCCGAGCTGGCAGTGGCAGTAGAGGGTGGTCCCCTCCTGTCGTAGGACTCGGTCCGCGAACTCGATGACCCTCTCCAGGAGCGCCGGCTCGATCCTCCGGCCGTCGTCCGGGAACGCCGCGCGGCAGCAGTGGTCCGGCGCGAACCCACGACCGTCGTCGAGCCGCTCACTCTCGACAGACAGGACGTGCGTCACGCCGAAGTCGTGCTGCAGGTGCAGGCCGTCCTGCTCGCTCAGGATGGACCCGCCTACTAGGACCCGCGGGTGGAGCCACCAGCGGATGGCCGGCCCGCCGCCAGCTCCCGGCTCGGCCGGCACTCGGTAGCGCTCGACCACCTCGCCCAGGGCCCTCGCGCCCGCGCGCTGGCCCCGCCACACTCCCAGCGCCCGGTCGACCGACGCGAGGTACTCGGCGTGCGGCGCCCAATCCCCGCGCGTCAGGCGCACGCGCAACAGGGCCTCTTCGCGCGTCATCCCCAGACCCGCCCGCAGCGCCAGGTACCCGAGCGTCGGCCCGCGCGAGCCGCCCAGGCGGCACTTGGTGCACAGGACCGCCGCCGGGTCGCTCAGGACCCGGGCCGCGAACTCCGCGCTCTCGACTAGCTCCGCCTGAATCGAATCGAGCGACTGCCCCAGGTCCGGGAAGCGGTCGGGCCGCTCGCCGCAGACGCGGTGCCTGCGGTCGGCGACGATCCCCGACCACTCGTCGGAGTGCTCGTCGGCCGACAGGACGTGCGTCACGCCCAGCGCGCGCAGCTCGACCCCGTCCTCGGGGCTCGCGACGGAGCCGCTCACCAGGACGCGCTCGTCCACCCAGTAGCGCCGGGCCTGGTCACCCTCGCGGCTCGGGTAGAGCTTGACGACCGTACCCGTTCGCGACGTCGATGACACCTCGGGCACCTTACCAGAAGGCAGTAACAAGATCTCCTCCCACTTGGGCAGAGTGGCCTCGGGGCTGCGGTCCTGGACCGGCACGTTCGGGTACCAGCGCAGGTCGTCGGGTCGGCGGCGCGCCTCTACGAAGTCGCGCTCGAACGCGGCCTCGTCTTCGGTGAGTAGTTCATGGTTCACGATGGCCTCGGGGATCCCTCCCAGCCCATCCTTGCATAGGATGTGCGTGCGGGTGCCGGACCGTTCAGCAAACGCAGCAGCACAGCAGTTATGGACAACGATCTCATCCGCGACAAAATTGTGCAATCCATCCACTTCCATGTCGTATACCGGACCGCCCGCGATTCTACGGACCTCAAGAACCTTGTGATTCTTCGGCTTGTACTTGTTTGGGCGAATTACTTCAATTCCACTTTTACGAAGAAGGACGCGTACATGTCTAGCTGTCAATCCAACAGCTTCTGCGATCTCTATCCGCGTAGCTCCTTGTCTGTACATTTCAATCACTCGATTCAATCTTTCCGCAGAACGTATTAGATGCGCGGCACGTCCTCGTTCTCCTGCTTTTCGCTTGAGGTCTGCGATATATGCAGCATAAATTGGGTCTTCCGAAATACGACGAGTCATTGTCGCACCGCGGGCAGAGGCTTTCGCCGAAAGTATGCGAGCACGCTCCTCTAGAGGAAGAGTACCGATATGTTCCCAATACTTTTTGAGATTGTCACTAGAGCGACGGGGTTTTTTACCTGCGTGAGTCTTTCGGAAGTGATCAGCCGCGTCTAGTACTTGAAGCATCTCAACGCTGTTATCTAAACGCTCAGGATCTAGATGATCTACATGCTCCCTAGTAAGAAGCGGTCGACCTGTCATCCAGGTACCTACTAACCTACTTTCACGCGTCCATCGACCATCACCGTCTTGAATCATAACATCATATCGGTAGTTGAGCGCGAGTAATCGTTCTCCTGGTTTGAGATCCCCGGCTGCTTTCCACTCAAGGTCCCACGTCATCACTAGGTGTTCAGGAGTTACTCGGAGCGGTCCACCTTGATCTAATACAACCTCCACCATCTCGGAAGCTACCTTGCTCTGCCAGACGCGGCTACAAGTAGCTATACGAAACCGGCGAGCCGCTTCGTCGAATGCGTAGACTGGAAAACCGCTCTGACCGACAAGGTCCACGATACGGACTGTTGGATGCCCATTTCGATGGTTACCAGGCACAGCCACTCTAGTGTCAGGATGAACGCAGAACGTCTCGTGCATTTTTGATACCATGAAGAGCCCGGCGGCCTGGGCGATTCTCCTGCGGTACTCCTCCGGCGTGGGACTACCCTCGTAGGAGATCCCCGCGCCGCGGTCCTCGTCGGTCAGCAGCGGGAGCTGGTCACCGTAGAAATCAAAGTACCCGGGCGTCACAACGGCCAGTCGCGCATTGGCGAGCACATCCCAGTGCCTGGCCTTCAGCTCGCGCCACTTGGCCACCGTTGCTCGGGCGCCCTTGAGCGGCGCGGACGCGAAGACGAAGAGGTCCGGGTCGCGGCCGCCCGCGGGCGGCGTGGGACCGAGAATGGGATTGACCACGAGCCTCTGCGCCTGCGGCACCAGGGGCGCGAACCCACCCGCGTGCCACTGGGTCGTGCCGACGAGCAGGGCCCCCATCCGGAAGAGCGGCGCCTGGTGGTCGTGGTAGGCGCCGTAGACGTCCGTCGCCCGGACCACGACGCGCCGGGCGGAGAAGCTCCCGGGTGGCAGCTCACTCGACCGGACGACGCACAGGGCGCCGAGCTGCCCGAGCGAGGGCAGTCGCTGCCATGGCAGGTACGCGACGCCACCGTGTACGCTCTCGACCCCGACGCCATTGCACACCGCGACGCGGTGACCGCGAGAGGCCAGGCCAGAAGAGAGCTGGATGACTTCGAGTTCGCTGCCACCCAAGCCCCCCGTACGGACTGTGTCCGGCGTGAAAGCTGGTCCAATTTTGTTGAATAGGACGATGTCGAACAACGTACATGCCAAGTTTTCACAAATGAGCGACGCGATCAAGTAGCGTCAGTAGACGATGACGATACACCCGTCTGAACCGTAACCGCCCGGCCCACCCGCTCCACCGGGACCGCCGTTCGCGGTCGTCGACCCAGCCTGGCCACCTCCTCCGCCACCTCCCCCACCACCGCCTCCCCCGCGACCCCCATAGCCTGTAGCGCCAGCACCCCCGACTCCACCGGGAAGCGCGTTCGAACTACCTCCCGTAGTATTACCAGCGCCCACAGCGCCCGATCCACCAACACCACCCGCGCCGCCCACAAGACCACTGACACCCGGGATCACGTATTCGTCCCCGGCACCTGCATTACCACCTCCACCACCTCCACCACCTCCACACCCAATAGTTCCGCTTGTGGTAATACCAGTCCCGCCGCCTCCTGGTGTAGAAGGAGGATTGATAGTATTCCCGGTCGTAGTCACCCAAAGTGGATAGGTATACAGGCCACTCGTGCCAGGTTGTCCTGCTGTCGCTCCGGCAGGACCTGCGGCTGCGGTACCGCCGTTACCTCCGCTGCCAGCGCCACCTACTGAAGCCGAGAATGTGTTGATGAATACCTTGGGGTAGTCGAACCCGAATGTCCCTCCGGTTCCACCGATGCCCTTGCTGGTAGTAAGGCCGGCAGTACCCGGAAGACCTCCGAGACCCGGGGCTCCACCGATCAGGGCACCTCCACTACCACTAACCTGCCCAAAAGTGACGAGGGTGACACCGGCGACGGTCGTGATAGCGGACGGGGCACCAGACTGACCTGCAGCTCCAGTACCTCCCGCTGCACCAGTACCTCCCGCTGCTCCTCCGGTACCGCCGAGTCCACCAGAACCACCGATGACCGTGTAACTCACTCCCGGCGTCACACCGAGGATAACTTCTTGAGACAGAGCCGCTCCACCAGCGCCTCCTCCTCCTCCTCCTCCGGCACCGGCTACGTTGGTCGAATTACCGGCCGACTGACCGCCCCCGCCCCCACCACCACCGCCACCGCCACCGGCTCCCGGGCGACCCCGGACCAAGATTGTGCTCACCCCAGGTGGCGCCGTCCATGTCGACGACCCGGCAACGAACGAAACAGCTACGAGTACAGATGCTCCAGCCGGTCCCGTGTACCCCGTGTACCCAGTGGCTCCGGTGGAGCCGGTCGCACCCGTCGCTCCCGTCGAGCCGGTGTACCCGGTGAATCCCGTGTACCCCGTGAATCCAGTGTACCCGGTGAATCCAGTCGGCCCTGGGAGTCCCGTGTAACCAGTGAATCCTGTGTATCCAGTGTACCCAGTGTACCCCGTGTACCCCGTGTACCCAGTGTACCCCGTGTACCCAGTGGTTCCGGTGGAGCCGGTCGCACCCGTCGCTCCCGTCGAGCCGGTGTACCCGGTGAATCCCGTGTACCCCGTGAATCCAGTGTACCCGGTGAATCCAGTCGGCCCTGGGAGTCCAGTGTAACCAGTGAATCCGGTGTACCCAGTGTACCCCGTAGCTCCTGTCGGTCCTGTCCGGCCCGTAGGTCCGGTGTACCCCGTGAATCCAGTGTACCCGGTGAAGCCAGTAGGCCCGGTCTCACCAGGCCCGACGGGACCGGTGTACCCGGTGAATCCTGTGTACCCGGTGTACCCGGTGAATCCTGTGTACCCGGTGTAACCGGTCGTCCCGGTGGATCCGGTTGCTCCGGTCGAACCCGTGAATCCTGTGTACCCGGTAAATCCGGTGTACCCGGTGTACCCGGTGAATCCGGTGGGACCCGTCTCTCCCGGTCCGACGGGACCCGTGTACCCGGTGTACCCGGTGTACCCGGTGAATCCGGTGGGACCCGTCTCTCCCGGTCCGACGGGACCCGTGTACCCGGTGTACCCCGTGTACCCGGTGTACCCCGTGTAACCTGTCACTCCGGTGTACCCCGTGTACCCGGTAGCTCCGGTGGAACCCGTCGCGCCGGTCGAACCGGTGAATCCGGTGTACCCGGTGAACCCGGTGTAGCCCGTGTACCCGGTCGCTCCAGTAAAACCCGTCGCTCCAGTCGAACCGGTGAATCCGGTGTACCCGGTGAACCCGGTGTACCCCGTGTAACCTGTCACTCCGGTGTAGCCCGTGTACCCGGTAGACCCAGTGGAACCCGTCGCGCCGGTCGACCCCGTGAACCCGGTGTACCCGGTGAATCCGGTGAACCCCGTATACCCCGTGTACCCGGTCGCCCCGGTAGACCCAGTCGGTCCCGTGCGACCCGTGTACCCGGTGTACCCGGTGAATCCAGTGTACCCGGTGGGGCCTGTCTCACCTGGTCCGACTGGACCCGTGTACCCGGTGAATCCAGTATACCCGGTGTACCCGGTCACTCCGGTGTACCCGGTGTACCCCGTGTACCCGGTCGACCCGGTGGAACCAGTCGCCCCCGTCGATCCCGTGAATCCCGTGTACCCGGTGAATCCCGTGTACCCGGTGAATCCGGTGTACCCGGTGAACCCAGTCGGGCCCGTCTCACCCGGCGCGGGCGGCCCCGTGTACCCCGTGTAGCCGGTGTACCCCGTGTACCCGGTCGGGCCAGTCTCCCCCGGAGTCGGCGGTCCCGTCGGGCCGGTGTACCCCGTGTACCCGGTGTAGCCCGTGTACCCAGTCGGGCCCGGAGTGGGCGGTCCCGTGTAGCCAGTGTACCCGGTGTACCCCGTGAAACCGGTCGGTCCCTCGCAACACGGGCCGGTGTACCCCGTGTACCCGGTGTACCCCGTCGCGCCCGTGAAGCCGGGACCGGGCGGTCCTGGACCCCCCGTGTACCCCGTGTACCCGGTCGGACCCGTCTGCCCCTGATAGCCGGTGTACCCGGTGTACCCCGTGTACCCGGTCGCGCCCGGTGAACCGGTGATGCCGCCCAGCAGGATCTCAGCCACCTGAGACTCCTCGTGGAGCAGCTCCTAGTGGTGGCGGGTCGGCGCCCGCGCGCTCCGCGACGCGCGCGGCGGTGACGCGGCCTCGCGAAGCGCGCGCTCTCGGTCGGCGCGGCGAGCGGTGCGGCGGCGCGGCAGCGCGCCCGGCGTCTCGCACCAGCCGCGCGTACTGCCGCGCGATGCCGTCGTACTGCCCCTCGCGCGCCTGACCGACCGGCGGCCCGAGCGCCGCGAAGTAGGACGCCCCCGCCTCAGCAGACGCGCAGGTGCCGCGGTCTGCTGTGGGCACGGACGGCTGACCTCCCTGTCTAGCTCGGCATCCTACGACGAGCCCCGGGGGCGGCGCAACTACCCGAGCCTGGGCTGGAAGACCTGCACGGCGCGAAGCTCGATGCCCGCGGACTGCAGCGTGACCTTGACGATGCTGTCGCCCAGGAGCTTCTGCAGCTCCCTGGCGTCGCGCACGGCCTTGTCCACGCTGGGGGCCTCGATCTGCACGTGCACGGGCAGTGTGAAGGTCACGACGGCGACTCCTCGGGCAAGTTCGGCAAGTGCGGGCCCTGCGAAGCGCCCGCGGGGGGAGTCACGACGGCGCCGCCGTCACGAGCGCCGGCCACCCCGCACCGCTCGTGTCCGCACAGCCGGCACGCCGCGCGCGCCGCGGCGTTGAAGCCGCCGCACTGGCAGCACGCCCAACCCTGCTCGTAGAGGCGCGAGGGCTCGATGGGCACGCAGTGCTCGACCACCGGCGAGGTCGAGCGCTCGGGCGGCGGGGGTGGCGGGTAGGGCTGGGGCCCCGGCGGCGCGAACGGCCCGCGCGGCGCCGGACGTCGCCACGCGCCCGGACCACTCGGCACGCCCAGACCGCCCAACAGGTCCCCGTAGGGCGGCCCCACCGGGCGCGCCTGCGGACCGGGGCCAGCGACCAGGGGCCCGAGCTGCGACAGGACGCTCAAGACCGCGCGCGTCGCCTCGGGCGTGAAGGCGCCGTCGAGCTGCGCGCCCAACAGCTTGGCGCCCTCGAAGAAGACGCGGCGCAGGCCGTCAGCGAGCAGTTCCCGAAGCTCGCCGTCGGTGCACTCGACGTTCGCGGTGATCTTCATCTGGGTCCTCCCACTGTCGGCGGCGGCGCCGACGGCATGCCGCCCTGCTGCGGCTGCAGCGCCGGCTGACCCGGCGCCCCTCCGGCCGCCGCCTGCCGGGCCAGGTACTCGTTTCGCTGCTTGTCGATCCAGCCGAGGATGCCGGGCGCGTTGGCGATGATCGTGTCGACGGGCCGGATGGAGCCGTCGGTGACGTTCTGGATGGTCATCACCTCGCCGATCTTGACGGCGCGCGTGGGACCCTCCTGCGGGGTCTCCGCCGCCGCGGCGACCGCCGCAGCGGCGACGGGCGCGTCCTCGGGCAGGATGTCGCGCAGGCTCCGCAAGGCCGCCACGGTGGTCTTGGCGACGGCCACCGTCTCGCCGAGCTGCTCCAGCGGCGACTTCTGCACGGGGATCGAGGGCGGCGGCGCGGGCGCCGGAGCCGGCGCGGCGGCGACCTGCGGCGCGGCGGCGACTCCCACGGCCGCCGGCACCTGCCCGAGCGATTCGAGCTTGACCAGGACGGGCCCGACGCCCGGCATGTTGGTCAGGTCGTAACCGGCGGGCACCTCCAGCTGCGGCGGCGCGGGTGCGGACTGGGCAGGCGGCGCGTACTGCGGCACGGGCGGCGCGGCCTCGACGCGCACGACCTGCGGCGGGGGCGGTGCGGGCGGCGGCGCGTTAGGCCGCGGGGAGGCCGCCATCGCCGTGAGCCTGTCGAGCTGCGCCTGCATCTCCGAGAGCTGCTGCGCGACCGGGTCGCTGTCGCGCACCGACCGGGACAGGTGGCTGATGGAGGCCTGCAGCTCGGACAGCTGCTTCTGCAGGTTCATGATG
>Ga0187783_10001394_pt1 | contig 17825 bp, 18 predicted proteins | sample 1015_SJ02_MP02_2_FD_132471 | JGI IMG/M metagenome (GOLD analysis project Ga0187783, IMG submission 132471) | Tropical peat soil microbial communities from peatlands in Department of Meta, Colombia - 1015_SJ02_MP02_20_MG | ecosystem: Environmental > Terrestrial > Soil > Wetlands > Peat | place...
AGGAAGGACCGGACAGCCGTAACTCGCTGAAAAAATTGGGGTGAGCGATGGGATTTGAACCCACGACCCTCGGTTCCACAGACCGATGCTCTACCGGCTGAGCTACGCTCACCACCGCGCAAAATCACCAATCGTTATAAAGATCTCCTGCGGCTTCAGGCTTTTGCTGCGATTGCCGCGTACCCACATTTGTACCCCACTCCGGGGGTGCGCTTGCGGAGACCCTTGAACCTTGCTCCAGACGCTGGATCACATCCCTTGACGCCGAGGAATGAGCAACCGCTTGATGTAATGACGACGAGTTGTCTCGATGTCCGTATGTCGCATGATGCTCTATCTAGATGTCTCCCTCGGCGACGTTCAGGTTGTAAAGACTCATTGCGAGGCCGCGTCTGAACGCCAACCGAGCCAGTTTACACTAGCCTTGGTCAGCTTGGGAACAGTCACACGCCGCGCCAAATTGCTGAGGTTCAGAGGCCGTCTCATCTTCGCACCCTGGAATAGGTGGACCTTTTTCGATTTGAAAGGACTACACTCGCGGCGAACGCTGCGCCTCTGCCCGCTCTTTCTCAACCCGGACGGCTGCATTTCAACCTAAACACTTCCTACTACGTCAAGCTTTGGGGCAAGCTGAACTGGAATTTCACCGTGAACGACAACTGGTATAATCAGCACCGCCTGGCTTTGTCGGCTCCGCCTACGGAGCTACATCCGGTATAAGCTTGAAGTTTGGCAGCCGCTAGAGTCACACCTGCGCCTAAGCTCCAACGCGAATATGCGATTGCAAGCCGGCGTCGTCGCTGTCAACAATTGGAACGACAGCTCAGAGGACCTTCTCCCAGAACTTTGAGGATTTGGCGAGAGTTGGAACCCCTATCGCTGGGCTTGAAAGGGGTTGGCGGGGATACCCCCTGACATCTCTTCAGTTGGCCGAGCGGAACGGCATCGGGATTTCTGTGCGGCTAACCAGCGAAACCGCCTCGCGTATTACAAAACACAAATCAGCTCAGTCCGGCAATTTTAATGCCGTCGATAGCAGCGCACGCATCTCTTTGATCGCTTCCTTTCGCCAATCGTGGAAGCGGGGCGTAATTCTCACGATCACTTCGCGAAGAAATTTCTGTCTTTCGGCCTCCGGCACCGTCGCAAACGTAGCTTCTGGTGGCAGATTCAGTTGGGACTTAACCTGGTCCATCACGGCGGCTAGCTCCCGATGGGCGCCCGCTGACCGCTCCGTGAAGTGGGCGATGTAACGGGTTTTTCTCGTGTAAAACACAAACACGGGTATCGCACGGGCTTTCCCCCCATTGCTTAGAAACTCGTCCATGATGTCGGGGTTCCCGTCGCGGAGAAAGATTCGCAGCTCCATGCCCGTCTCCTCGGCGATACGGGCCACAGTCGGGAGTTCGCGGTAGACATCGCCGCACCAGGCTTCTGCCAGGGCAAGGATTCTTGCCGGGCCATTTGGTAAAGCAGCGGCCTTCCGGAAAAAGGAGATATCCTCACTAGATAGGGGCGACTCGTTGTAGCCGCGCTCCAATTTGTCTCGATTGACAGTAGACTGTGCCAGGAAATCTGCATAGCGGAGTCCTTGCGCGAACCGAGCAGGCGTGACAACTGTGGTTGCTTCCAGCATCTCCCCTTCCTGAGTGAATCAAACTGCAGTTACACTCTCGATGATACTGCCAAGGGGCCTTCCTTTTGGCGGGTCTTTTCTTCGCCACCTCGGGCAGGGCTCGATTTTAAGGCCATTCGACGAAATTTTCGGCCGACGCCTTAGGCCTTTCGAGGGAATGGAATCGGCGCCGAGCGTTTTCGGCGGGGGGACAACTTCTTCAGGTGGGCTCGCGCTTGGTCAGCCCATGGGCCGTAGGGTGCGTGCCGCAGATACGCGACCCACTCGGTGCGCGCGAGGTCGCGCTCGCCACGCTTTTCATACGCCAGCGCGAGATTAAAGTGGACGTCGGCGTGTCCAGGCATCGCGCGCGCGGCGCGGCGCAGATGATCGATCGCTTCATCGATGTGGCCTTGTTCTTCAAGCACGCAACCCAGGTTATAGCGCGAGATTCCACTTAGCGGGTCCAGCTGTACGGCCGCCGCGAACTGATCGCGCGCTTCTTCGACGCGACCCAACTGATAAAGCGCGACGCCCAAGTTGATGTGCGCGTCAATCCATTCGGGCGCGAGCGATAGAACTTCCCGGTAGCATTCCACGGCTTGTGGAAGAAGATTCGGATCGGTCTCACAATCGAGAGCATGCTGGAACAGTTCTTCAGGAGTCGGACCCGCAAGCGCGTAGACTTTCGAGCAATGGCCCGAAGCCTCGAAGGGAAGCGTCCACTGCTGCTTCAGAGGATCAAACGGCTTTGCAGTTCCGGGCGGCACGACCAGAACGTCACGCCCCTGTTCAACAAAGCGCAGCTCTTGTAGCAGAACGCTAGGTGTACCGAACTGCTGCTCCATCAGGCTGACGGCTCTCCGCACACGCCAGGCAGGCACTCGGTTATTTGTGAGACGTTGTAGTGTGCGCAGCGCGACGAGGTCGCCGAAGCTATAGAATCGCTCGCCCCATCTCGCCCGCGGACGCACTAAGCGCAGGCTTTCCCAGTAGCGCAGACGGCTCGGCTCTACTCCTAGAATGCGTCCTACTTCCTTCCGCGTGTATCGCTGCGCCAAGCCGGCGACTCTCCTGCTGTTTCCTTGCGAACGATTATGCACCCTTTGTCAACCGCATGTGCAAAACGCTTCGCGTAACCTTCCCTCCCTCAGGCACGGCTGGAGTCATGAGAGCGGACCCAGAGGGGAAATGGAGGGTCCGGAGCGGCTCGCCATGGCAAAAGCGGCCACGAGGCAGCGCCAGCAGGTCTCCGAGCTGAAGCGATGCCGGCACACTGGCGGAACAGGATTACCAAAAGACGACAGAGAAGGGGAGGCCGGATTGCGCGGACCTAGGGGCTTGCTAGACTTTGATTGGTATTCGCCCGCCTATGTCTCTCGATAATACCGAGCGGCTCTACCTCGAACGGCAACTCACGCTGGCGCGCGCTGTGATTGCCGCGCTGTCGCTCGTGGCTCTGGCGGAGACTCCGGGCACACCTGTCCGGCGCGCCTCCGCGACGGTTCTCACGGCCTATCTGGTATTGGCATTGGCTGCCGCACTAGCTGCGCGCTTTGCGGGGAGCAACAGGTTTCGGATTCCACTGCTGCTGGACCTGGCCGTGTTGGTTTCCTTTGTTTATCTCACGCCCTCAGTGCCTGCGTTCTGGTTCCTGTTCCCCTTCACGGTGTTCGCACTCGCCATGCGTGGAGACACGGGGGCGATGCTCGCGCTGGTGGCTATCGCCACCGTGGGGATCGTTTTGCGAGTTGCGATGGAAACTCCATTCCCGTGGGAGAGCATTTGGCGATGGGTGGCGATCGGCTCGGGCACGCTCGTTTCCGGCCTCGGAATGGGTCTTCTGGGCGCACGGGAACGCGAGCATCTCGTACGGCAGCAGCTTCTGGAACGAGTCACCAGTCAACTGCAATTCGATCATGGTTTGACCGAGTCGATTCGCCAGGCCCTCGGAGAAATCGCTCTCGCCTTCGGATGCGACCAGTCGTGTCTCGCCTTTCGAGATGATGAATTGGAGCGGCTATTTGTATGGAAAGTAAGGCCGGCAGATCCAGAGCCTCGTGGTCCCGAGACCCTTCCTCTGGCGCGCGCTGAGACGTTCCTGCTGGAATGGTTAGAAGTCTCGATGGCCTGGGAATACCAGAATGGCAGTGGCGAAGGATTTGGCTGGGACCGGCGCTCGGGCAAACGCCTTCGCGTTTCCCCGCCCCCTGAATCGACGCGCCAGGAGTTTACCGCCAAGGCCGTGCTGGCCGTAACGATCGAAGCGGCCGGGCGACCGACCGGACGTGTTCTGCTGATTCATTCCGACGGTTCCCGACGCAGGTTCTCCGAGGCCGACTTGCACTGGCTCGAACAGATCATTCGTCACATCGGTCCACCACTTGAAAATATCTTTCTGTTGCGCAGTCTCCGCGCTCGCGCGATCGAGGCGGAACGCAGCCGTATCTCGCGCGACTTGCACGATGGCATTCTGCAAACCCTGCTCAGCTTGAAAATCCAGCTCGACGTCCTCCGCCACAAGCTGCCTGAGAGACCTGAACAGGCCTGCACGGACCTGGCCTCGCTTCAAAGAACCGTGCAGCAGGAAAGTGAAGAGTTGCGCCGGATGGTCACCGATCTTCGGCCCGTGCGAGTGGAGAGCGCCGATATGCGCGAATTGATGATGGGATTTGCCGAGCGCTTTCGACGAGAGCACGATTTAGCCGTTGATTTATTCATAAAAGACCGGGATTTGCGCATTCCAGACCGCATTTGCCGCGAGCTTTTCCAGATATATCGTGAGTCACTACACAACATAAAAAAGCATGCGGACGCCAGTCACGTCGTGGTAAAACTAGAACAAGACGAGACTAAAGTCTCTCTCGTCGTGGACGACAACGGCCGAGGCTTCAGCTTCTCGGGGCGGTATGCGAGCGACGAGCTGGATCGGCTGCGTCTGGGGCCGATCTCGATCAAGGAACGAGCGCGCGGTGTGGGTGGCATGCTCACGGTGGAGTCGAATCCGGGGCACGGCGCGCGCCTGACGGTCGAAATCCCGTTGAATTAAGATGACCAAATCAAAGCAGGCCATTCGTATCCTTGTGGCGGACGATCATGCCATCTTCCGCGACGGTCTTCGCAAACTGCTGGAAGGAGCCGACGACGTTCAGATTGTGGGTGAGGCCTCCAATGGCGTCGAATGCACGAAAATGCTCGCCAAGCTCAAGCCCGATATCCTACTGCTGGACTTGCGGATGCCGGAGAAGGACGGCCTCGGCGTATTGGAAGAGGTCAATTTCGACACGCTGCCTACCCGAGTGATTGTTCTGACCGCGGCCGAAGACGATCGCGACGTGGTCCGAGCGATGCGGCTGGGCGCGCGCGGCGTGGTCTTGAAACAATCCGCCAGTGATTTGCTGCTGAAAAGCATTCGGAAGGTCCACGAGGGGGAAATCTGGCTCGATAATCGAATGACCGCCGAGGTCATCGATGCCTTCAAGAAATCCTCCGAAGCCGGCCAACGTCGCGAAAAGCCTCTGCTCAGCGATCGGGAGAAGGAGATCGTGCAGCTGGTCGCCCAGGGTTTCCGCAACCGTGAAATCGGCGAAAAGCTGTTTATCAGCGAGCAAACGGTGAAGAATCACCTACACAACATCTTCGACAAACTCGGCGTCTCCGACCGCCTCGAACTTGCCCTCTACGCAATCCACCACCGCCTGATCGATCAAGGCTAATTGCTGATTTGGCTCGCCTCTTTGTCTCGTAGTACTGTTCTTGCAGACTGCATGGCAACTCATTTCTGCAGAATGGCTTATCGAAACAGGCTCTAGTACACCTGTACCAAGAAGCCGGCTCGGAATTGGCTCTGTTGCTCTATTGGTTTCGCAAATGCCCACCCCTACTCTATGTAGGAACCTTGAGGAGCGTCTACGGTGTCACTGAAAGAGCGACGAATTTCCCGTCGGTTTCTAATGCGCTTGCCGCTGACCGTCCGCTGGACGGACGAAAACGTGGTCGGCGAAGCCGCCACGGAATCGCGCGAGGTGAGCTCTCGCGGTCTCTATTTCCATCTGCCCAAAGGACTTAAGAGTGGTTCCCCTGTTGAGATCGTAATGACACTGCCACACGAGTTGACCCAGGCAGGTCCGGTGCGCGTCCGGTGTCTCGGCCGCGTTCTACGCAGCAGCCAGGAAGGCTCGGGAGAGATCGGTGTGGCGGCGGCGATTGAGCGATACGAGTTCCTGCGCAACGAACAGGTCGCCTGAGAACCACGCGCCAACAAGTTCTTACCCAGACCCTGCGGAGATGGGTGAGAAAAGCCGGGCGGTTCGGGTCCCTCAGCCGGTGCCGCCCGGCATTTTTGAATTATCCCGTTTGAACCATTCAGCACCAAACGATTCAGCCGCTGTCCCGACTGACCTGCCGGGACGGAAAGAGCGCAGCATTTTTCGGCGCATTCTCGATCATCGATCGACACCGCGCAACGCGTCGCCGATTTGTGAGGCCTCGGATTCCGCCTTCGGGATCAACCCTAGGGCCTACCAGCCAATCCTCCCTAATATCACTGTCAGAATTGCCAGTACCGCGCCAGCCCGGCCTATGTTCAGATGCGCTGCGTTTTGGGGTTGACTACGAGGTTTGCTAGGAGACACACTCCTGCAGCCAGTCCCTAGGTAGGCGCGTCGGCTCAAATGCTAGTTTGCCACCTGGGGTCCATTACCCGGATCGAGAGTAAACGTGGAAGCCTTGTCGTGTGCGACGAATAGTGAGAAATGGGCAGCGAACACCACTTAGCAAAGACGGATTTCTCCCGCAAAACGTCTGGGGCGCACGAACCTGTACGGATAAGGAGAAAACGATGACACACAACGAACCCAAATCCAGAATTCGCCAATTCCTCTACGGCAGTTTTCTATCGGCGGTGCTACTGCTGACGGCGGCCGCATTCTCTGTCTCCGCGGACAGGGAGGCGAAGATAATTGACGCCACCGCCATGGGTACCAGCACGCAGTTGGGAAAGGTCGTCAACGTGAAGGTGACCATCTACGAGTTCTCGACCGACGCCGACAGACAGGTACTCGTGGAGGCGTTTAAGAAGGGCCAGAATCAGGGTTTGGTGAATGCGCTCACCAGGATGAGGTCCGTCGGCCGTATTGCCATCACGGGCACGATTGGCTATGACCTCAGTTTCATCCGCCTGATCCCCACGCCAACGGGCCGCAAGATTCGCTTCGTCACCAATCGTCTGCTCCGATTCGGTGAAGTCTATTCCAACAGCCAAACCACCGCCTACAACCTGACCGCGGGCGAATTCGACTTGGACAATACCGACAAGGACAAAAGCACCGGCTTCCTCTACCCTGCGGCCCAGCTGATTATCAACAAAGACGGGCAGCTCGAATTCCAGCTCAACAAGAATCCGTGGAAGCTTACCAACATCATTGACTGGAACAAGGCAGGCATGCCCGAGTAGAAGGGACCAAGATCACGTGTAGGTCGGCTACGCTCGTAACGACAGCTTGCCTATGAGGTGGGGGGGGCGACTTTGCGACAGGCCGAGTATCCAACCCCGAGAGGCTCAGGCTGGGGGTTTCAACCATAAGGTACGGGATGAACGAGGGTGTTCCCCGTTCATCAAGAGGACAAGCACGTCAGTGGGTCCCCGGGGCCCTTCAGCAATGGCTGACGGCAACAGTGCCGAGGACCACTCAGAACCTCCGGGCTCAATCGAATTCGAACTTTGGCGCGGCTTGCCTCGATCCAACCGCACCCGCCGCAATAACGGCCTGCACGTAATTTTCTCCGCGAACCGGAGCGCCTGCCAAGCGGCGCAGCATCGAGATTTGTCCAATGTGTGTGAGCGCGTCGGCAAGGGGCCCTTGAAATAGCTTCTCCGTCGAGCAACCCAGAGGTTTGCTCGAAGCGAGATAGAAGTCAAACGCTTTGAGCGCAGCGAAGAAACGCTTCGAACCCGCTTCCCAGGAAACGGGCTCGGAGTTGTGCCACTTCTGCTTTCCCTTTGCCAAAGACAACGCCCAATCGAGCAGGTCTGCGATGTGCGCAACGATCTGCGCTGGCGTGCGTGTCGTATCACCAGCCCGAAACTCTACAAAGTTCTCAGGCGCTCCGCGAAGGGCCTTGCCGCCGCGGTAGGCCAGTGTGGCGACCGTATGGCGGAGTAGAACACGGGCAGCCGGTTGAGTTTGTTTGTGGGGCACGATCTGTCTCCTTGTGGCGGTCATGCTATCACACGCCCGCGATGCTTTTCTTCAGACGCTCTCGTCCGATCGCCTTTTCCAATTACAGCTCCGACCGGCTCCGGATAGAGAGATCGGCGTCGAATCCACCCGATCTGGGTTAGCTGTTTATCAGTTGGGGTCGGCGAACAACGACTTCGTCGTCCTCGACCCGGTCGCGTTTATGTTGGGGAAAGGTGGAGATGTAGCTTGCAGGTCGACGAGGCCGAGCCATCGACTCGCCTCGTCCCGAACCAACCAGAACAACTGCCCGCCATTCGCCTGATAAACGACAACTGCGAGACCCACTGGTTTTCTACCTGAGGTCGTGAGAGTCAGGGGAGTTGGCGCCGCCATGGCGTAGCGCCCGGCAATGACGCCATCGGGCGCCGCGGTTCCGGTGACCGAGACACTGCTATCCACCCGACCTCCGCCGAATGCCTTAAAGGGGTCGCTCCACGTTCCTGTCCCGAACAAAGCGCGATCCCTGACAAATCCTTGACCGACTAAGTCGAATTCCCTGTTATTACAGAATGCCTGTCCTCCAAAGGCATAGGTGCCTGCGAACAAGGCAGGAGAGGTGTCCGTCTGCGGAACGAGCGCTCCCGTGCCAACCGTAACCCCGTCGCCAGCGAGATCAACGACGACAGCGCCCCCGGCTCCACTGGTCGCGTTGTTAGGATCGTTTATATTGAGGTGCGGATCGACCATGTACACTCCCAGAAGGCTCAGGTCCGCTAGCCCCTGTTTCTCAGCTTCGTTTTCATTGGCAATGGACAAGCGGCCGTATCCGTTGCTGTCGATCGTGTATGTGCCGGAAATCGGCGAGCCCTTGCGGTCCCCTTGAAAGGCGCCACTTTCCTCGACATCGCCAACGCCCGTGAAATCCGCGGGGTCGGACGATGTGTTGCTCGTCGAGAAACTCCCTAAAGCAGCATAGATGATGGAACCGCCTGACGGACTTGCGACACGAAATACGGAACTTCCGGCGAGCGAAGTGTTACTGAAAGTGCCGCCGCCCTGGCCGTACGCCCAGACCATACCCGAATCCCCCCTCTTTAGATCGACATCGATAAAGCGTATGACTTCGGGGCCGACGACATAGTAGTTGATCGCGAAACCGAGCGCGGCAGCCGTGTTGTTTCTAAGTGTGCCACGCCCGAAGAAATCCGGCGCGGTCAGCGTGGCGGTGAACGGCGCGCCCGTTACCCGGGACCCGGCGTCATTCGTGTCGATTGTGCCACTTAGGGCGCTGGTACCGTCGCCGTTGCTTGTCAGTTTGAAAATGCCGCCACTGGCGATGTCATTGGAGGCGGTGTCCACCCCCGATGCTGAAAAGGCGAAGGCGCCAGTGGGAGCGGTGAGCTTGCTCGGCAGCGTTTGCAGATCCATGCTTCCACCGGACGTTGCGATCCCGTCGTACTGAGCGAGGAGTGCGTGATTGGCGTTTACGAACTGCACCGCAAAGCTCTCCTGTCCATCCCGGCCTACGCTGGCATCATTTGTGGTGAGAATGAGTTTTGCCTTGCCGGTGTTGCCATCAACCGTGAGAGACCCTCCCACGATTGTGTCGCCGCCGGGTTGGGGAGAGGAAACATTATCGCCGTCGTTGTAGTCCTGTTCGCCTCCGATCACCTCCCCATTCGCCATGTTCACCGTGAATACGCCGACGATTGAGTACGTGTCGCCCTTGTCGTCGTTCGCCTCCCGCCCAGACACATAGAATGCAAAGTTTTCCGTTGCCGCTGTCGGTGGCGTATTCGTGAGACTGAAGTTGGCCGGCGCCACCACTCCTTTAACCGTCGCCGTTACGGTATAGGGTCCGCCGACCGTCCCGTTTGCTGAGACCACCGGCGAAGTAGCCACGCCGCTCGCAGTTGTAGTGGCGGTGTTCAGGCCGCCCGCAAACGTAGCACTGGCTCCCGACGCCGGAGCAGTGAACGTCACGACCATGCCGCTCACGGGGTTTCCTTGATTGTCCAACACTTGCACCACCAGTGGCGCTCCAAACGCAGTATTGACCGCCGTGCTCTGAGATGTTCCACTGATTGCCGTGATCGAGGCCGGAATTCCTGCCGTGTTCGTCAGACTGAAGTTGGCAGGCTTCGCCACACCTTGGACCGTCGCCGTTACGGTATAGGGTCCGCCGATCGTCCCGTTCGCTGAAACCATCGCCGAAGCGACTCCACTCGCATTTGTAGCGGCGGTATTCACGCCCCCCGCGAATGTAGCGGTTGCGCCCGACGTCGGGGCAGTGAAGGTCACAACCACGCCGCTCAACAGGTTTCCGCTGCTGTCCGTAACCGTTGCTCCCAGCGGCAGACCAAAAGAAGTGTTGATCGTCGTGCTCTGCGGTGTCCCGCTGGTCGCTGTGATCAACGCCGGTGACCCCACGGTTGCGCTACTCGTGCCGCCACCGCAGCCGGCGGTGCACATCGAAGCCAGGAAAAGCAGGGCGAAGCAGAGGGTCTTGCGATTCATGGTTGCATTGCTTGCTGATCTGATGAATGGCTCCTCGCAGCCAAGCGCACGCAACGGGCGAGGCTGGCCGAAGCAGGACCCATTGGCGCCCAATGCTGGTGGACTTGACGCTGGGCGGTGCCGAAAGTTCCAAAATCTACGCTGTTCCACTGGGTCCCTCAGAGGCATCCTTTCTGATTCTCTCGCGCGACAGGGTGAAGAACACGCCAATGCTCGTTATTTGGCCTGTTCGATCGTTTGGATCGCGGAATTGATCACGGCAGTCTCTTTGTCGAGTACCAAGGAGACTCGGGCGATCTCAGAATTGGCTTCGTCCCAATGCTTTTGCTCAATCGCTTCTCGAACTCCCGGAACGGTCATCGCCGCGTAGCCCGTATACACGCCGGGAGCGTAAATCATGTGCCTGTACCACGGCCGGCGAAGCAGTCCTTCTTGAGTGGTCAGGCTGCGCTCACTCTCCATCAGCTTTCGATTGAGATCCTGCAATGTGAGCTGGGAAAGGCCGTGTCCCCAAGCCTTCTCAACCGCTGCCTGGTAGCGCTGTGCGCTCATCGTTAGAGTATCGGCGGCGTTGTCCAGAGGAGCAAAGTTGAGATGCGGAGGGACGTCTTCTCCGGGGGGTGGAACCTTGGAATGGCGTGGATCGTTGGTGCCGGCAAACAGCCCTTCATCAATTTCTCTGTTGCGCTCGATGGCCTCTTCTCGTCCGTCTTCGGCCAACTTCTTCAACTGCTTCACATAGAGGCGAATCGTGTCCGCGAAGTCGGTAAACTCAAACGGGAGCAAATCCGCGTCGGCCAAACGCATCGCGGCGGTGCCGGCCGTCTGCGATAACGCGCGCCCATAAACGAAGTCGGTATCGGAGAAGTGCGTGTACCAGTAGAAATCGTCATAAGCGGAGTGATAGATGCCACTGTCATCTTCACCTCCATAGCCCAAATTCAGCGACGCGACGCCAAGATGATCGATATAAGCGGTGTAGTCAGAACCGGAACCTAGGGCGCTCATCCGCAGATCAGGGCGCTCGCGCACCTCCTTCCGATCTTCTCCATCCTTGGCCTCCGCGATTTCGTGAAACCGAAGCCGCTGCCACGCAGTCAGGTTGGTCTCCGGGTCATTGATATCCCGTATGACGCCGTTCATGAAATGTTCAAGGGTGTGTGACCCGGCCATACCAACGTATCCACGACCGTTTCCGTCGCTATTGATGTAAGCGACCGCATGTTGCTGGATCTCTGTGTCGTGGGCCTCGGCCCATTCCGTCGAGCCAAGCAGCATGGGTTCTTCGCCATCCCAAGCACAATAGATGATCGTGCGCTTGGGCCTCCAACCCTGTTTGACCAATTCTCCGAGCGCCCGAGCCTCTTCGAGTAAAGCGACTTGGCCGGAGGTTGGATCTTGAGCGCCATTCACCCATCCGTCGTGGTGATTCCCGCGAATGACCCACTGGTCCGGTTGCTCTATACCGGGGAGTCTGGCGATAACGTTATAGATGGTTTTTATGTCCCAGTGAAAGCTGACCTTCAGGTGAACCTTCGTGGAACCCGGTCCAACGTGGTATGTAATCGGCAGCGAACCGCGCCAATCCTTAGGAGCTACTGGGCCGATCATTTCCGCCAGCAGCGGTTGCGCATCGCCATAGGAAATAGGCAGCACTGGAATCTTGGTAAGGCTCGGTGCGTCTTTCAGGGCGAGCCGCTTGGCATCTTTCGTCGCACCCACACCCGGAGTAAGTGGATCACCGGGGCTGGAGGAAGGGAAATCCATCACACTGCCGCGCTGAACGCCGTCGGACGGCCGCATGGGACCTTTCGGGAAGACATTATCTGGGGCGTAGCCGTCATCGGCTGGATCGGAGTAGATCAGGCAGCCGATCGCGCCATGCTCTGCGGCTACTTTCGGCTTGATGCCCCGCCAAGAGTTCCCGTACTTGGCGATAACGATCGCTCCCTTCACGGAAACCCCCAATCGATCAAGTTCTTCGTAGTCCTTGGGTAGCCCGTAGTTGACGAAAACCAACGGAGCGGTAACATCCCCGTCGATCGAATAAGCGTTGTAGGGCGGCAATTGTTCGTCCTGCTGATTCGAAGTGGGGTCTACTGCGACCGCGGGCTCTTGAAGCTTAGCTGTGAAGTGGGTTGGTTCAACCATCTCGAGCAATCGCTCTTTAGGGGTTGGAAATAGCACTTCGAAGGTCTCAATCTGTGCGTCCCACCCCCACTCCTTGACCTTCGACAGAATCCATTCGGCATTGCTCCGGTCATAGGACGAGCCGACGTGGTGGGGGTGAGCGCTCAGGCGACGCATGTATTCGCGCTGGTTGTCCGGGCTAAGAAGAGCACGGAATTTTTCTTCCCACTGGCGCTCGGTGCTAGAGCTTGCCGCGGCAAATCCCTGCAAAGGCCGGTCATCGGCACGAGCACCAACGAACGCCAGAAAAATCAACACAAGACTCAAGGTGGCAAAGCTTCGCATTTAGTATCCTCGCTCCCCCCTGGAATGGCGGTGCCCCTCACCTCATCGCGCCTAGCCTTCGCCTGGCCACGACACCAGCACGGCCAAGAGCGCCAGCTCGCCCCACCGTCGGCGCCATTTGGGGCTGGATTATAGCCCAAGAGCATTCGCTCCATTCGATTGCGTAGGCTGGACAATTCGCCGTGTGGCCGGAGATTTGAACCGCCCCTGCGTCGAAGAGGTTGCACCCCGAGTATCGAATGCGCGAATTTCACTTGCGCATGGTAGAAGGAGCGCTGGACGCCCCCGAAGACCAAACAAGGTCAAGCGGATTTCGACCGCTGTCGTAAAGCCTTTTCCGGTCGATCCGAGCATTGCTAGCCTCACCTTCACCAACGCATCTTGCGGAATGCGCTCGCAAACGAGAACGGCCTGAAAGTGTAGGCTGCGGAGCGGCCATTCTGTCCGCTATAACTGTGAAGATCGCTCTAACACCCTTGCTTTCAGTGGATATGGCGCGAACCGGTGCAAGTCAATTCCGGGCTTTCTCGGCTGCTACACCCGTCGTTGATTTCGGTGCCGGCCATTGGCAAAATGACAGCGGTAAGGGTAGAATCCATCTACGACATCGTTAGCAGAGCCGGGTGTTGTACTGGGGAAAGACTGATAACGGCGCGCTTTTCGCCGTCGGTGTCGCCGCTCGGAACCAGCCATGAGCAAAATTTGGGATTCTGTGAGGTTGTCACGAAAAGGCCCACCTTCGAATCCCGATCGCCGTCACGGGCGACGCGTGTTGGCGTACGCGCCTGTATTGGTCTATGGACACACCACGGGAAACGAGCCATTCCATGAGCCGACTGAAGCCCTGCACGTGAATGCACGCGGTGGTCTGATCACCCTCACTACGGCTGTGAGGCCGGGCCATCCCATACTGCTCATCAACAAGGCAAATCACAAAGAGCAGAAATGCCGTTTGGTTGGCTATAGAGGAACCTACCTGCGAAGGAGTGCGATCGGTTTCGAATTCGAGCTCTTGGAACCCTTTTCTGATTTCTGGGATGCGAAGTAGTTCAGGCCTCGGTTGAGCTGCCAGGAATAGTCCCTGTCAGATCTCCTGTGTTTGCGTTATCGCTTCGAAGTAGTGGGACTGCGCGCGATGTGTGACTACGCAGCGGCGTCGGCTTCTGCTTTCAGGCGGCCGGCGCGAATCGCTTTGACCAGGGCTCGATGGTCGCGGTCGGTCTGGTTCGCATAGGAAGTTGCGAACTCCGCGAGGGCCGAGTCGAATTGATCGTTTTTTCCGAGATAGCCGCCAATGAGCGCGGCGTCGCCGGTTCGCGCGTGGGCGCGCGCCAGCGTCCAGCCGCAGATCTCGACGTACTCGAGCCAGTCCCCTTTCGTCATATTCTCCAAATCAATTTTCATTTTCATGTCGCGGAGTTGGCGGAAATAATAGCCGCGGCCTTCTGAGTCGGTTGTCCATCCGAGAAACACGTCGCTTGCCGATTGCAGCATCCTCTGTCCCGTCACCACTCGCTCGCCGTGGTTGGCATACCGGCTCTTGCCCGCGTAAGGCTCGAGGACCGAAGGCAGAGCCTCTTTGATTTGCAGCAGCATGGGATCGTGCTCGCCAGCCATTAACAAGGCCACACCGCAACGTGTTCCTACACTGCCCACTCCCACGACTTTCCGTGCAGCATCGATAATGTGATAACGGTCCAGAATCACGCGCCGCTCTGCAGGAAGGGTGTCGCGGTAGTCCTGAAACTTCTTGATCACGTATTTCAGCTCCACGTCGCTTTCGCGCGGGTGGTACACCAGGGGCGGATGATCCACGATTCGTGTGCGACCGTTTACGACGTTCGCGATTTTCGGAAAAATGTGCTCGGCGGTCTGAAGCCGCGCTTTCCTCTCCACTTGCTCCCAGCGTTCTCTGGCTGTCGCGGTCGCTGCTTCGTCGATAAACACCTCAGCGTCCATATGCGAATACCACACTTCCAGCGCGCGCATGTGGCCGTATTCGCGCATGCGCTCGCGGTACGACTGCGCCATCGTGCGCACAGCATCATCGCAGTGCCTGCGGTTGAGACCGAGTTCACTCGACGCCAAGACAATGCTGGCCGCCAACCGCTTCACGTCCCATTCCCAGGGCGCAGGGAGTGTCTCATCGAAGTCATTGATGTCGAACAGCAGTCGCCTCTCGGGGCTCGCGAAGCCTCCGAAATTCGAGGCGTGGCAATCGCCGCACACCTGCACGCGAATTCCTGTGGAGGGAGTTTTTGACAGATCCCACGCCATCAGTGCGGCCGAGCCCCGGAAAAACGCGAACGGCGATTGCCGCATCCGGCCATAGCGGATGGGCAAAAGCTCCGGGAGGCGGCCGCCGTCGGAGTGCCGCAGCACTTCGATGGGGTCCGGACGGTCCGCGGGAGCGGTCCACTGAGCGTGAGAATTTCGGGAAACCTTCTCTCGCAGAGCTTTCCCACGACGCATGCGCTCTTCAATACTCGGCCCAACCACCATTAACTCTTCCCGTCGAATACTACGAATCTTTCGGTTTGCGGTCATCGGATAAGCCTTACTGGAGGGTATGCTTCATGACGATCCTTGCGTTACGGTATGATAGCCCCATCGCCCGGCAAGTCATGAGCAAAATTATCAGCGGACCGGCGACTCCGTGCCTTTGAGCGCCGAGAGTGGTCCAGACGACGAAACGGAAGGGCCGCGATCGGAAGGTCTCGATCGAAGGCCCACTTTTCCCAGTACCTTGCAGTTCTGGTACGGAATCGAGATGCTGCGCTCTTGTAGTTGAGTGTGCCGATCCCTAGCTGCGTTTTCAACTGTGCCGAAAAATGAGGCTCGAGTGCAGCTACAGCAACCCAACCGTCGCTGGAACGATACAGATTATACTGAGGCAGATGACCGCCTAAAGCGCCGCGGCTGGCTGTCAGCCCGTAAAGGAGTGGCGCGGCGAATATCTTCAACGATTCCGCAATGGATACCTCCGCATAGCGTCCTGTTCTCGAACGGTGGGTGCCTCGAAACAAGGAGAGAGCTGCGACAACCGCACACTGGCAGCCGGCCAAATCAGCCCACAAGCTCACTGGCAACCTAGGGGGATCAAGCAAACCCAGCTGTGCCTGGTAGGTCAAATCGTGACCGGCAACATTGCTCTTACGGCCTGAAAAACCAACGAGCGCAATTTGACACAGTTTCGGGAACTTGCTGTGCAGTTCTTTCCATCCAAGAGAGAGCCGTTTCAAAGCCTTGGGTCGACTGGAGGTGAGCAGCAGATCGCTTTTCTCTAGGAGTCGGTCAAGCCTGTAACGGTCATTCGCTTCCTTCAGATTAAGACGGAGAACTTGCTGGGTTTTGACAAGTTCTTTGTACCAGCTGGGACAGTGCATGCCGAGCGGATCACCATGAGGAGGCTCAATCTTAAGCACTTCCGCCCCTAACTGCGATAGCCGAGCGGCTGCAACCGGTCCCGGAACGTTCACCGCCGTTGTAACAACGCGAAGCCCTCGCAGGGGCAGTCCTAGGCTAATTCCGTATTGATTCCTGGTCATGCTTCTGCCATGCACGTTGACGCATCGACTTCAAGGGCCTTCGAACCGAGTCGAGCGCGTTCGCCGCGTCGTCGTTCGTGACCTTTCCACACTCGCGCGCGCAAGCAGCCAGCAGGAAGTCCTTGCGGCTTGCTGACCCATCATGCTGCATTTCGTCCGCTCCCAGTCCACCTGTTAGATCTACCAGTGGTCTTGAACCCGCGGCGTTACTATGATCGCCACGTCTGGTAGCAGACCTAGGAACCCACAGGGATAACTGCTTTATGAGGTGGTCGCCGGGTGGCCAGAGCCAAGACATCGAAGACCGACGCGATGAAGGCGGCGGCGGTGGCTTCCAGTTTGGGGGACTTCACATTGGCATCGGTGGCGCGCTCGTTCTGATCATCCTAAGCGTCATCTTTAAGACCAACATCTTCGCCCTGCTCGGCGGTGGGACAGGCGATTCCGGCACGACCGTCAGCCAGCCCGACCCCTCTCGCGATCTTGCGGAGCAACCTCTAGTACAATTTGTTTCGTTTGTACTCGACGACACGCAGAACACTTGGACCCAGCTTTTGCCCCGGCAGGCAGAGATCCCCTATCGACACGCAAAGTTGGTGCTTTTCCGCGATTATACTCAGTCTGGATGCGGCGGGGCAGAATCTGCCACGGGCCCTTTCTATTGTCCTGAGGATGAAAAGGTGTACATCGACCTGGCCTTCTTTGATGAGTTGAATCGGCGATTTGGTGCGCCCGGGCAATTTGCGCAGGCTTATGTTCTGGCGCATGAGCTGGGGCATCACGTACAGAAACTGACGGGGATCGAAGGGAAGGTGCGTCAGCTTCAGCAAAGCGATTCACGCGAAGCAAATCCACTATCCGTGAAGCTGGAACTTCAAGCGGACTGTCTCGCAGGAGTCTGGGCGCATTCCACGCAGCAGCGCGGCCTCCTCGAAAAGGGAGATGTGGAATCGGCGCTGGGTGCTGCGTCTGCTGTAGGTGACGACCGCTTACAAAAAATGTCGACCGGCCATGTGAGTCCGGAATCGTTCACACACGGTTCTTCCGAGCAGCGGATGCGTTGGTTTAATGCCGGTTTAGACAACGGGACCCTAGCTGCTTGCAATACGTTCAGCGAGCCCGACTGAGTAGTTCAAGGCGGTCACCAGGACTACCCTGCGGAGTTCGGAGAGTTCCAAAAGCCTTTTGGAACAACCAAGGGTCACTCGACTTCATCTTCCAATGGCACGGCCCTACGGCGTGACTTCGTCAGCAGGGAAAGCGCAGGCCGAGAACTTTCGCTCCGCCGACCTTTCCTCAAGTCCGTTTCATCTGATTCTTGAGCGCGTCATGCCGGCGTCTCCGGAGGTTTTGTTCCGTTCTTGTACAATTTGATCGCTGGTTTGCCGCGGCGGGCACAGTGTTGATAAAAACGTGAAGTGAACACCGCCTGCTTTTTCGAGACCTCTTTCGAGAATTCGCGCAACGCCCACTACGGTCGCTTTCTAC
>Ga0187783_10001395_pt1 | contig 17823 bp, 19 predicted proteins | sample 1015_SJ02_MP02_2_FD_132471 | JGI IMG/M metagenome (GOLD analysis project Ga0187783, IMG submission 132471) | Tropical peat soil microbial communities from peatlands in Department of Meta, Colombia - 1015_SJ02_MP02_20_MG | ecosystem: Environmental > Terrestrial > Soil > Wetlands > Peat | place...
GAACAACTGTGCGCAGGGGCACACTGATCGTGTTCTGCCCCTCGAGCACGCTGCGCAGATCTTCGATCGTCTCGACGTGCCGCCTCGCCACTTGAACCGCAGTCACAGCAAGTTCCAGTTCGTCCCGCTCGTCACTATGTAAGATCCGCGAACAATCGATGAACCACGGGGCCTTGCCCGTCGGTTTCCGGATGCTCCAATCTGCAAGTTGGCGTCACACGCTACCGCAGTGTCGACCAACGGAGCTATTGCAAACGGGACGTCGGCCGACTTCGCTGGCAGGCTGCACCTCGCGCAAGCCATCGTCGAGGAGGAAAGCGGACGTTGCGTTCGCCATCGGCAATCATTAGCACGCGCTGCAATCTCCGCAATATGCAGATTGCGCCAGCATGCCTCTGGTGCGGCTCTTTTGGCGGCCATGGAGCGGATCGGGGCCGGCCTCACCGGCAGGCCGCCGGTCGACAGGACGCGTATGGGCCGCGAGCGTGGCGAGGGGTGGTGCTGGTCGAGCTAACGCTTCATCCGTCCTACGCGGATACCTGAGCCGCCGGAGCGCGGGTGCCGGTCTACCGCCGCACCATGCGGGGTACCGCATCGATGACGTCGTGAATCGAATCGAATTGCTCCGGGTGAGTCAACAATGTGCGCGCCATGGCCAGCGCACTCGCTTCACAACGGGCACGCATGGCGCCGTCCTGGATCCAGTCGAAGTCGATCACATGAGCGTACCCAACGATTCGGCGAATCATCTTGCAGGCAGCGAACCCAAGCATGTCGGCAAACAGCCCATCGAGGAATGCGTCACGCGCCAGCCCCAGCGCCTGGGCCTCCTCGGGTCGGGCAAACATGGATAGCGGGAGCACATCGCCTTGTGCGTTTTTCGCCCACAGCGCCCGAAAGCTTGCGTGGAACGACTCCCAAAAGGCTTTCGCCTGCTCGAGTATCCACTGCTGATAGGCGAGGCGGTCGTCCTCGGCGCTGGCGTGGCCTGCTTGCGAGTACCAGCTCAACAGCAGATTGCCGAGGAATGCCCCCAGGTCGAACCCGATCGGTCCATAGAAGGCAAACTCCGGATCAATGACTCGCGTATCGCCTTCCGTCACCATCACCGAGCCGGAGTGGAGGTCGCCGTGCACTAACGCCTGCACTTCGTTGAGGAACTTCTGTCCGAAACGCGCGGCGGCGACTTTGAGCCGGCCATCGCTGCGAAGGTCCGCCACGATCTCATCAAGTTGCGGCGAAGTGTGTCGATTGCGCTCGTTGCTGCGGTAGGGGTCACCGAACACGAGGTCCACCGTGATGCGCAGCAGCGCCTTGTTACGAGCGAAGAGCGCGATGCCATCCATCTTCTGCTCAAAGGGGCGCGCCAAGTCAGAGGTGAAGAAGCTCGCGCGCGCAATGTACTCGCCGATGTCACGTGCGGAGTTCGGGTAGCGCCGTCCCGCGATCAAACCCCGCCTCAGAATGATGTGAGGCGCTAAGCACTCCATGACCGTGCAATAGAGTTCAGGGTCGTAGGCGTAGATCCTGGGGATCAGACCGTCGACGAATGGCGCGACGGCTGAATAGTAAGAAGCTTCAAAGAATGCTCTCTCAAGCGTCATCGGCCAGGACGTTCCGGCAACCCGCACGTAGGGCAGCGCCTGTTTCAGACAGACAGACCCGTCCGCTCCCTGCACGATGAAAACCAGATTGAGATTTCCATCCCCCACTTCATGAACCCGCCAGCTGTGGGGCAGGCCGCCGAGCAGCGCTCGGACCTCAGGTAGAGCTGCGAGGAACGTCGGGACGGTATCGGCATCGAGGATTCGATAGGTTGAAGGGACGTCTACCCCCGCCATGATCACAGTCCCTCGACCGTACCGGGCTGATCTCCGCCGAAGACGAGATCCGGGTCCACGGCATTCTCTTGCCCGTAAGTGCGGAACTTCTCGACCACACGGCACATCTCAGCGTCATCGAGAATACGAACATCACCCAGGGACAGCGCCGCGCAATACTGCAGCGCGAGGTTCTCAACCTCGCCGGCCAGCGAGAGAGCTGCAGGGAGGTCGGCGCCAGTGGCGATGACGCCGTGATTGGCAAGAAGACAGGCCCTGCGATCCTTCAGCGCAGCCAGCGCCGCATCCGAGAGCTCCTGTGTACCGAACGCGTAATACGGTGCGCAGCGGATGTCGCGGCCGCCCGCCACCGCCACCATGTAATGGAATGCCGGAATGCTCCTGCCGGTGCACGCGAGCGCCGTCGCCTGCGGCGAATGCGTGTGAACAATTGCGCCCACATCGCGCCGCGACTGGAAAATGTCACGGTGGAAGCGCCATTCGCTCGAGGGACGACGACGACCGAACCAACGACCCTCGAGGTCCATGAGCGGAACATCATCGGCTTGCAGTACCGCGTAGTCCATGCCGCTCGGGCTCACGAAGAACCGCCGCTCGTCGTAGCGCACGCTGACGTTGCCCGACGTGCCGTGCGTCAGACCACGGCGCGTAAGTTCGCCGCAAGCGGCAACCACCAGGGTCCGCAAGTCCGCGCCACCCGGGCGGCCATCGGGGTGCGTCATTCGGCCGCTCGCAGATCAGGATACAGTCGCTGTAATCCCGCGCGACTCGCGGCGCAAACGCCGCGCTCGGTGATCAATCCGGTCACCAACCGGGCGGGCGTTACGTCAAAAGCGAGGTTCAACGCTGTGCTCCATTCCGGTACCAACCTCACCGTTTCAATCCGTCCGGAGGCGCTCCGGCCGCTGATGTGGGTAACCTCCTCCGCCGATCGCTCCTCGATAGGAATTGCCGACCCTGTGTGCAAGGACCAGTCGATGCTGCTCACCGGCAGTGCCGCATAAAAAGGCACGCCGTTATCCCGGGCGGCGAGCGCCTTGAGGTACGTGCCCACCTTGTTGCATACGTCTCCACCGGCTGTCGTTCGGTCGCTGCCAACGATCACCGTGTCCACCTGGCCGCGTTGCATCAAATGCCCGCCTAGATTGTCCGCCACCACGGTGTGAGGTACGCCGTGTGCTCCGAGCTCGAAGGCCGTTAGCGCGGCGCCCTGGTTGCGCGGACGGGTTTCGTCCACCCATACGTGCACGGGTATTCCAGCATCGTGCGCCATGTAGACCGGCGAAAGCGCTGTACCCCAATCAACGCACGCAAGCCAACCGGCGTTACAGTGGGTGAGAATGTTCAAAGCTCGCCCGGAGCCTTCGGCAAGCCCACGCAGGATTTCCAGGCCGTAGAGGCCGATCAAGCGGCATTGCTCGACGTCCGCATCACACACCGCGGCAGCTTCGCGAAAGGCCGCCTCAGCTCGCTCCCGCGGCCGGGCTTGTGCCAGCACTGTGCGCATTCTCGTCAACGCCCAGGCGAGATTAATCGCCGTCGGCCGCGTCGCCTGCAGTATTTGCGCCGCCTCGGCCAGGTGCGCGTCGGAGGGGTTCGAGCGTGCGGCGAGTGCCATGCCGTACGCCGCGGTCGCTCCGATGAGCGGTGCGCCACGCACCACCATGGTTTTGATCGCGTGCGCCGCATCAGCGAGGGTATCGAGGCCGATGGTAACGAACTCGAAGGGTAGCCGAGACTGATCGATCACCCGCACACTTCCGGAGTCTGTCACCCATATTGTGCGAAAGTTCGTACCCGAGACTCTCATGGTTCAAACCCCGATGCCTCGTTCCACAGTGCCCGCATCATTCTCGAATGGATAGTAGTTACTGCTCGCGCGCGATCACAGTCGGCCCGAGCGGAAGCTGTCTGAGCAGGCGGTCCGGCTAAGCTCAGGTCAGCGCCGCCCCGGCGTGAATTGCTAGACTGGGTCGAACCGCGATGACAAACACCTCGAGGTCCGATCCGTGAGAGGCAGATTCCTGATGCTGCTCTGCGTGCTGCTTTTGAGGCCGCTGGCTGATGCAGCGCAGGCCCCCGCGAGCGATCCTGCGGTGACGCAGGTGCAGACCCTGGTTGCTGCGCTCTTGAAATCCATGCAGGCGGGCTCAGCTGAGTCCATGACTGAGCGATACCGAACTCTTCAGCCGGTCATCGAACAGGTGTTCGCGCTGCCACTGGTGACGAGGCTTTCCGTCGGTCCGGAATGGGCCAACTTCTCTCCCGATCAACAGAAGGAAATGATCACGGCCTTCACCCGCTTCACGGTTGCCAATTACGCTCACAATTTTCGCGATTTCGATGGCCAGAAATTCGAAATCGACGACAACGTCCTGAGTCGCGGCACCGACAAGATCGTCCAGACACGGGTCGTTCCCCCTCATGACACGCCTGTGAACTTGCTCTATCGCATGCACGAAGTGGGCGGCACCTGGAAAATTATCGACGTTTTTTCCAACGGCGTGAGTGAGCTGACCTTACGGCGCTCGGACTTTGCCGTTGCGCTCGCCTCTGGGGGGGCTCCCGTCCTCATCGCCCACCTCAACAAGTCCAGCGACGGACTTATGAAGTAGTTGCGGGCGTCCCGCTTTTAAGGCTAGCCGGACCCATCAGCGCCGGTTGGAACAGCAACGCCGAGATCAGGGTCCATACCAGAGATATCATCAGCAGCTTGCCCATGCTGGCTGTACCCGGATGGCTCGAGGCCCACAGGCTGCCGAAGCCGGTCGCCGTCGCAAGCGCGCTGAAGAATACACCCCGCGCTAGGCTCGACGTCAAAAGGTGCGAGCCGCCCGAGCGCCAGGACATGACAAAGTAGATATGGAACGCCACGCCGATCCCGAAGAGCAGCGGCAGCGCGATGATGTTGGCAAAGTTCAGCGGCTGTCCGATCACGACGCAGGTACCCATGGTCAGGAGCCCGGTCAACACGATGGGTGCCATGGTGATCGCTACGTCGCGCACTCGGCGCAGCGCTATCAGCAACAGACCAGAGATGGCGACGAACGACAGCGCACCCGCCTCGATGAATGCCCCCACCACGGCTTGACCGTAGGCCTGCAGGTAGACGGCCGTGCCGGCAGCGTCCGGTGCTAACTTGATTCCAGCAGCGATAAAGCGCCTGAGCACCGCATTGTCGTTCGAGTCGCCTTTCGGTAAGACCGAGACGCGTGCCCGTCCGTCAGCTGTCAACCACTGGTGCACGATCTCGGGCGGCAGCGTCTCGACGTGGACCGGCCGGGGCTGCAAGAGATTGCGAATCTCGTCGAGGGCCGTCACAAAACCCGGAATCAGCATCCGGTCGGCCGCGACTCGCGCGGCTTGGCTGCCATGGGCCAGTGTGTCGAGCTCATCAGCGAGCCTGCGCGCGTCCACGCGCAACGATGGATCTTCGAGCGAGGTCTGTTGCAGCTTCACTGCTGCACGGTTCAGGCTGTCGATGACCTCCGCATCGGTCGGTGGTGCCGCGACCGCGACCGGATTCAGTGTGAGATCCACAAGGTCTGCCGCATCGGCGATCAGCGCGATTTTTTCCGTCTGCCCGCTCGGAATAAAACTCGAAAGAGTGTGCGCGCTGTAAACCGTTGGATTGGCCCTGAAGACTGCCGCCAGCTGGTCGGCCGCGGCGAGGCTGGGTCGGATGACCTCCAGCGTATTCGGCGATCGGTCAGGGTCCGCCATCAGATCAACGAGCGTGGCAACCGACTCCACTGCCGAGCTGCGCAGGTGAATGGGATTGAAATCAAAGCGTACCAGTGGCAGCAGCGCGGCGGAAAGTGCTGCCGCAACCGCGCCGGCGCCAACCACCAGGGTCCGGTGGCTGAGCACATAGTCGTCGATCAGTGTCAAGCGCACCCCGGGCCGCTCAGCGGCGCCGCGCGGCCGAGTAAGTCCGATGAGGGCCGGCAATAAGGTGAGATTCAGCGCAAGTGCAGTGAACATCCCCAGCCCGGCAATGACCCCAAGTTGCGACACCCCGTAGTACGCGGTGGGTGTAAATGCCAGAAAACCAGCGCCGATCGCGGCAGCCGCCAAAGTCAGCGATATGCCCATCGTGCGACCCGTCGCGCCGAGCGCGGCGCCGACGTCCTCTTCGGTGCCGCGTTCGGCCCGATAGCGCACGCTGAACTGAATGCCGAGATCCATCCCCATCCCCACGAATAAAGGGATGAACGCGACGGAGATGACGTTGAACCGATTGAACAGTGCGAGACCGAGCGAGGTCGCCGCCAACAGACCCACCAGCGTCGTCGCCAGTATCGCGGCAATCAGCCAGGGTGACCTGACTGCAAACCACAGCATTAGAATGATTGCCGCACTCGCAAGAGAGGCGATCAAGCCCGCGCGTTGCGCCAGGGTTCCGAATTCCTCATCTGCCAGCGGCACCGGGCCCGTAAGGCGAACGCGCACACCATGCGCAGTGTCGAGCTGCAACCGCCGCGCAGTAGCGCGTATCGCCTCAATCGGCAATTTGCCTGGTTGCAGCTGGGTGAAGTCGAGCACCGGATCGACCAGAATTATGTGCCGCAGCTCCCGCGTATCGGGGTGGTGCCCGGTGATAAGCGCGCGCCAGGAGAAGAAGGATTGCTCGCCAACTGCCAGGTGGTGGAGCGCATCGGCCAGAGTGTGGATGGGAGCGCGAAGTTCCTGCGGTACGGCCTGATCGTTCGCGCCTCGCAGCGTCAGGGAAAGCGTATTCGCCAGACCGCGCAATGATGGATCGGCGGCCATTGATCCGAGAAACGGCTGGCTCTTGAGCAGTTGAGCGATGGCCGTCTTAACGTCCTCGGTCGAGGCAAACAGCAAGCGGTCGTGTTCCCAGAACGGGCCGCTGTCCGGTCGCTGAACCGCGTGAAACAACCGGGGTTGAGCACTGAGATTCTTGGCGAGCGTGGCGGCCGCCGACTCGCTCAATTCCGGCGTTTGGCCGTCGACCACCACGACGACGTTCGCACTGTCCTGCGGAAAGGCCAGGTCGAACGCTGCCTGTCGCACTCGCCAAGGGAGCTTGGGCGATAGCAGTGCGTACGTGTCAGTGGTCATCGCAAAGTGGCCTTTAACGTATAGCGTCATCGCCACGCATAGGATGGTCACCGCGGTCCCGACGAGCCACGCATGTGCCACGCACAGAGCAACTACGCGGACGATCAGAGAGGCCTTCGCACCATCTGGCGCAGATACGTCGTTCATCGCCCACTAGCCGGCTTGGGTGCCACCCGCAGGCGCTCGAGACTAGGAAAACCACGTTGGATCGTCAACGCATCGCCACCGCAGCTGCGACGCGCACGCGTCCCGCAAGCGACTCAGGTGTCGGACGGATTCATCGTGCAGCGCAAGGTGCGGCGCGATGTATTCAGCACCGTGAGCGTTTCAGAAGAGCAAAGTTGGCGTCGCCGACGGTGGCGATCCCCAGGATCGCGACGCCGAGCACCAGATCCCGGGCGCGGCGTGCAAACGATGCCGCAATCGCCGCAGCGGGATGGATCCCGAACACCGCGGCAACCAACAGGTAGCTCGCCTCCTGTACCCCGGCAGCGGCGGGGATCAGCCAGCCGAACGTACGGAGTCCCACGACCGTGCCGTCAATGGCGAGCGCCTGAGACAAAGTCAGATCTACGCCGAGCAAGCGGAAGGCAACCCAGGTCTCTCCCGCGCCCACGCACCAGCAGCACAGGTGAAGCGCGAAGCCTGAGCATAACCGCCCGCGCTGACTCACGATACGGCGAAAGCATGCCCGAAACTCGTGACCGCCAGAATTGTCGTCCAGGGCAAGCAAGGCCGGCCAGCGTGCACTGATCGCCCGAGCCACCGCCTCGAGCGAGGCACTCAGCGATCGGCGCGCCAACACGAGAATCGCCACGGCCCCGCCAGTCGCGACCAGAGCCATGGATAAAAGACGCGTGACGCGGGGCTGCGGTGCCAATGCCAGCAGCGCCAGGAGTGCGGCAAATACATAGGGCAGCTTCGCCGTGAGCTCGATGACACCGTCGATACACGCGGAGATTGCGCCAACCGTAATCGCGCGACCACGACCGAGCGCGCGTAAACCGAAAACGACACCGCCAAGCTGCAGGAAGGGCAGGAGCTCCCCGGCGGCGTCACGGACGAATCGCGCCCACACGAACCTCGATTGCGAAGCCGGAGGATCATCACCTGAGACCAGCCACCAGGCGAAGCCCATCAAGACGACGGTCGGCAGATGAACCAGCACCAGAAGCATCAGACCGCTGATGCGCAGGCTCGCGAGCGCCTGGACGACCGCCTCGGCACCGGCGTAAATGACGGCTGCGGCGACGCCGGCGACGCCGATGAGCAGCGCGATGGCCGTGCGTCGCTGCACTTCAGGCCAGGGCTCTGGTCCCTGCCCCGCTTTCGAAATGCTCGATCTCGATGTTGAAGGTATCTGTGTAACGCGCAAAACGTTCGCGCAGAAAATGAGTATCGAGACCGAATTCAGCCAGCTTGTAATCCCGCCACGGGCGGCTGACATTGGTCGCGCTGCGCAGCCAGCTGCGCATTCGCCCCTCCGCCTCCTCGCTCAGCGCCAAACCGCAATGCGCATAGACGGCCCTGACGGCATCCAGAGGTCGAGCGACGACCTGCCGATAATGCAGGTGTAACACGGCGTGGCCACTCGTTGACAATCCGCTCATGCGCTGCGCGCCATCGATCCACGATGCGCTGACTTCGCGACCTATCTCAGCCCGATCAATGCTACGTGTGAAGGGCCGCCGCAGCACCTCCGTCAGGCGCGCAACCGAGGCCAGGACGCGCAGAGGATCGCGGTGGACGAGCACCAGGTGCGCATCAGGATAGACCTTCCTTATGTCGTCGAGCGCGAACAGGTGATCCGGCGACTTGAGGATCCACCGGCGCCCCGGCAGCTGGGCGTCAAGATGCTGGAGAAAGCGTCGATGGAATCGATATGCATCGAGAAATCCACTGCGCTCCAGCCAGCTGTTGTAAGACGGAACTCGGTACATCGCGTCCCAGCGCAGGCTCTGGAACACGTGTGCGGTGATGTCCGTGCACTCCTCGGGCGCATCGACCGCGACAGGGTGTAGGGTGTTGAGCTCGGGGGCGATCATACGGAACAGCGCGAGCTGCAAGCTGACCCAGCTCTTCCGCAGGCTGGCGTGAGCCGCATAGGGGTACACGAGCTGAAATAGCCGTGGTGCGATCGTGCCCGGGTCTTGCACAATGAGGCGGTGCAAGAAGGTCGTTCCGCTACGTGGCATTCCGGTGATGAACAACGGCGCATGGATCGGTCGCGACAGTACGCAAGGACTCGCCGCCTCAACCTCATCGAAGCGCAGCAAGGTCCTCAGGCAGCGCAGCACATCGATCCGCAACGCGCGGACCCCGAACAGACTCAGATTCGCCTCCTCGTTGCACGCTTCGAGCAGCCGCTCGAAGTGACGGATGAAGGAACGGTCGGCAAAGTCGCGTCGCTTGCTGCGCTTCAGGGCTGAGTCCAGCAACTCACCCGCTCGCAACGAGCGTCGCAAGGTGCTCCCGCCGAACTTCGTGCGCGCGCCGACGTATTCGTTGTGTGCATCTCCCATCTGCTACCTCAAACGCCTGGGAAAGCCGCTCCGGAGCCGACCAGCTCGACCTCAATGGCTGTAGATCCCCTACCGTATGACAGACCGTCGGGAAGTCTGGACCTGCTCCATTACCCTCGCAATGACCCTTTAGTACTAGAGCTGGGCGGGCGCCACATGTACGTCAGAGCGCACTCGGATGCGACGATCTTTCGGCTATAGAGCGCCCAAGAACTGAACCTATGGCAGCGCACCAGCGGGGCCTGCGGCTCGCAGCAGCTGGTGCACGAGGTGCTCTGCAAGCAGCCGGCAGACCAGCGCCTGCCCCGCCTGATTGGGGTGAATGCCGTCGCCGGCGAGCAATAGATCATTGACTGATCGCCGCGGCTCTCGACCGTAGGCTTCGAACGCCCGATAGACGTCCACCAGCGGGGCGCGTTCGCTGCGGGCGACGCTACGCACATCGTCTGCGTATTGTTCAAGAAGCCGGTTGATGCCTCGTTCGTCCGAGGTGTCAAGAAGCCCCGGGTGTTGTTCAAAGGCCGTGATGTAATAGGGGTCCGACCAGCGCATGGGATTTGGCGTCATGAGCACGACGCGAGCGCCGTCTGCGCTGAGATGCAGCTTACCGCCGCCGACCAAAGAGCTTGCGCAATTCCCCCTTGGCGCGCTCGAGCGTGCGGCGGCGCTCGGGAGCAAGCCCGCGTCCGCCCCGGTTGATCTGAAAGTTGAGCATGGACATGGCCGAGCGGAACGGCTGCGACTTGCGGCGATGGCTAGCGAGCGCTGCGCGCTTCAGCGACAGTGCTATGGCCCTCGCGGAGCGCTGCTTGAATATTCCCGGCTCGAGATCCAGGGCATCGCTGGTCCTCATTACCCTGGCGGACCAGCGATCGGCGCGGGGGCCCGCTGGCTTACGCGCCGGCCGCGAGGTCCGTTGCGTCTTGGCCTTCATCGATAGGCAAGGGAAAATGCAGTGGCTGCGCCGATCGCCATCAATGCGAAGGATACTCCGGAATGCGACCTGCAGAGCCAAACCCCCCGCTATCAGGCTGGCGGCAGTAAACAGCGTATCCGCGTGGCTCATGTCGCGTAATGCTGCGCTGCTCGGCGGAGTAGGCCTTGCATGACTGCGACCATGACTGTCTACACCATCGGTCATTCGACGCGCCCGCTTGGCGAGCTCGCGGCGCTGCTCCGGGAGCTGGACGTCCAGGCGCTGGCGGATGTGCGGGCGATCCCTCGATCGCGCACGAATCCGCAGTTCAACATCGAGACGCTTCCCGCCGCGCTGGCAGACTTGGGCGTCAGTTACCAGCATTTTCCCGAGCTCGGCGGTCGGCGCCATCGCCCGCCGGATGCACCGCCCTCCCCCAACACCTTCTGGCGCAATGAGTCGTTTCGTAATTACGCCGATTACACGGCGACGGATGCGTTCAAGACGGGTATCGCCCGCCTCGAGGAGCTGGCGCGCGTCCGCTGTTGCGCCATCATGTGCTCTGAAGCGCTGTGGTGGCGCTGTCATCGCCGCATCATCAGCGACTACCTTTTGGCACAAGGGTTCCAGGTGCTGCACATCATGGGGCCACGCAAGGCAGAGCCAGCCGCACTCACACCTAACGCGCGCCGACTGACCGATGGAACACTCATCTATCCAACATAGGATTCGTCCGACTCGCTTTGCGGCGCGCCGGCGTCCTCACCTCAGGTCTTGCATGGGCGCTAACGCGCCGTCATCCGCGATGCGGATGACGGCCAGTGGATGCTGCGTGTCGCTGTCCAGGAAGAATCGCACTTCACAGAGCCTGCCGCTCTCATCCCGCATCGGGACGGTCTCAAAGAACGATGGTGAAGTTGGCTGTCGGCGATAGATATCGACTGCCTGGGCGACCGACTCGGCCTCGGCGTCGGTAAGCTCGGCGGTATCGTCTACTCGCTTCATGGTTGCCTTCCGCTTTCAGAGGTATGGCGAAACCAGCCAGCACAGGGCGTTCCGGATCCGCGGCAATAGTCTAGCTCCCTCGCTTCCCGGGGTGAGCGGCGGCACCGCAAGCTCACGCTGCGCGATGAAGGAGGAAAGTTCACCGCAAAAGCCCGAATCGTACACCTCGACTGCAATTTCAAAGTTCAATCGCAGGCTTCGCGTGTCGACGTTCACCGAGCCGATATGCGCGTACTCGCCATCGACCACGAACAGCTTGGCATGCGAGAAAGGTGGAGCCTGCAGGTGCACCTTCACGCCGCGTGCGACGAGCGCCGGAATCCAGTGCAGCGTAGCCCAGTCGATGTAGCGCAGGTTGCTCCGGCGTGGCAGCACCACGGTGACAGTAACCCCGCGCAGCGCTGTCGCCTCGAGCGCCGCCACCAGCTCGAGCGGCGGGATGAAATAGGGCGTCATGATCTGCACGTGGTGGCGGGCGCTGGCGAGAGCACTGAGAAGGATCAACAGCAGCTTGTCGACGTCCTGGTCGGGACCGCCGGTGATCACGCGGCATTCGCAACGACCGGCCGGGCGCTGGATCGAAGGCTGTGGCAACTGCTCGCGAGTGGCGAACTCCCAATCCTCTGCGAACGTTTGCGCCAGCTGTCCCACGACCGGACCCAACAGCCGGAAATGAATGTCCGTCATGCGGCGACCCGTTCCACCACCGACTTCCCGTCCCCCGAGGTTCATGCCGCCAATGAAGCCCACCTCGCCGTCGACGACCAGGATTTTGCGATGATTGCGGCAGTTGAGCGCAAGACTCGGCGGCAGCAGGCGGGGTGGCAGGAAGCGCGCCGCGGGGACTCCGGCCCGCCGCAGTAGCGGCACCACGTGCGGCCAGTCGTACCATTCGCCCACACCGTCCACGAGCACGCGAACCGAGACGCCACGGCGCGTGGCCGCGCAGAGCGCATCGATGAATTGCCGACCCACGGGGTCGGTCTGGAAGATATAGGTCGCGAGCCAGACGGAGCTCCTGCCCTGCGCGATTGCTTCGAGCATGCTGGGAAAGGCGAGCTCGCCGTTGTGCAGCGGCTCGATGTGATTGCCGCCTTCGAGCGGCCGACGCGTCAGCGCATCGACGATATGCACCTGCCCCGCGTATGGCGCTGGCGGTGCTGCTGCGTTCGAGCGCGTGTCCGCCGGGCGCAGCGGCTTGCGGCTGCGGCGCACCCGGTTGATACCGAGGAGCCCATAGAGCAAGGCACCAGCGTAAGGAACCAAGCAGCAGACCGCCATCCAGCTGAGCGCGCTGCGGGGGTCCGGCTTGGTTAACAGAGCGTGCAGAGATGACACGACGGCCAGCAACAGGTAGCCCAGCAGGAAGAACAAGCCAGCGAGACTGTGAGGGTGCATTTCTGACATCAGGACGGAGGCAACTGCCGCACCCGACGCTGCGGCCGGACGCTGTGCGCACGCCTCACAGCATCAGCAGCACCGAGCGGATAGCAGTGACGATTGCATCGTTGAATTCCTCAAAGCGCAGGGCACTGGTTAGCTCTACCTGCACTCCCGCTCCGCGTCGACCACGATTGCATATGTTCCGCGGATCGACTGCCGGAAATTGGTGACCCACCAGACACGCATCAATGCCGGCAGATCCGATCGCCTCGTGAATCAGGGTCTTCAGACCGATGTCCAATCCTCCGAGCAGCACGCGTGGACTGTCGCCGCGGCATCCATGGATGGTGACGACGTGGTCGCACACCGACAGCAGCGCCAGGCATCGTGGCTCGTCAAACCGGTGACTGGTCAGATGGAGCGCAGCGTAGTTGCCGGACGGGCGAATGCCCTCGAAGAGATACAAATTGAAGTCGGACTCCGCGATGGCGCGCGCAATCTCCGACGTGCCGGCTTCGATGCCTCCACCATGAGGCGCCAGGATGGCAACCGCGGATGCAGGCCTGCGCTGCACGCAAACGCTGAAGTCAGCGCCTTCGACTTGGGCCCTGGTGAGGTCCGCATAGCACCCGTAGCCTGCATCGTGACGGCTCATCGCCGCTAGCTTGCCATCCGCCAATCGAGCCCTCAAACCGCAGCCGTCCCTGGCGCGCCGTCGACGGGTAACGGCGTCGCTCGCGGTGGACGCCACGCGCCGCCGTCGACGTAACTCGCTGATTTCCCGAGAACGTAGAAAGGCGCTAGATTGAACACCTGTGACAGTGCCCGGAGCGGCAGCAATGATCACGCATTTCGACCACGTGACGCTCGTAGTACGCGACGTTGAAGGAGCAAAGGCGTTCTTTGCGCTGCTCGGTTTTGTCGAGCAGCAGAGCGTGGTCATCGCGGGCGAGAAGTTCGCAGCATACATGGGCATCGCCGGCCTGGAGGCCGAGCACGTGACGCTCGCGCTGGCCGACGCCACGCCGCGTCTCGAGGTCCAACTCCTGCGCTATCACCATCCGCCGCCGATTCGTGATCCGGAGATCCTCAAGCTCAACAAGCTGGGATTCAACCACATCTGCCTGGCGGTGGATGATATCGAGGCGGAGGTGGAGAAACTGCGCTCACACGGCGTCGAAATGCGAAACGACGTCATGGAATTCCACGATCGCAAGCTGGTGTTCATCGCCGGTCCCGAAGGGGTCACGGTGGAGCTCGCGCAGTGGATGACGCATTAGTTCGCGGGATCGAAACGGAAGACTCCCCGGCGGCCAGCGCGCATCGTCAAGTCCCCCGCTTTTCGCCCTGCTCCGCGGGCCAGCGATGCTCGGACTTGCCGCCGAAGATCGCGTCGGACCCGGCGTGCTCGAGGGTCCAGTCGCCGTGTGCGATCTCGGCTTCGAGCTGGCCGGGTCCCCAGCCCGAGTGACCGAGGAAGATCCGCAGGCCGTCCATCGGCTGGTCGCGGCCGAGCAGCCGCAGCAGCAAATCCCGGTTGGCGCTCAGGTAGACGCCGTCGCAGGCTTCGATGGCGTGCTCGGGCGCCGTGGCCGCGCGAAACAGGAACCACACGGAGCCGAAGTCAACCGGACCGCCGAAGTACACCTTATCGTGTAGAGGCGCGAGGCGCTTGTTATCCGGGAAAAGATGCGCAACCGTGACCCGTGTTGGCTTGTTGATGATGACCCCAGCCGGCCCGGGTCCGAGGTTATTCATGACCAGAACGATCGAGTCGGCGAAATCAGAATCCGAGAGTTCGGCTCGTGCGACGAGTAGAATCGCTGTCAAGGGCTTCTTGTCGTCGGCGGAGGTCGGCCACGACATCCCGATCAGCAGCACGAGGGTGCACAGTGCACCTCGAACCTCACGCGCGCGGCAGAGACCACCTCTCCAAGGAGACACACGCCTCCGTGTCATCGCACCGCTCCAACGGTTTTGGCTAATGTTACGCTGTCAAAGCGACGAATGCCGCGCCGGCCGTGCTGGTTCCACTGTCCTTGAGCTGTGCAGTCGACTCAATAACGCGAACCGTTCTTTCGCGTCGGCCCCGCGTTCCCGACCCAGCGCAGATCGACATCCGGATATTCGCAAACGTCCTGATCGGGGCGCCGCGAGCCAACCTCGAGAACCCGAGCCGTCTGTTGCGACCGGTTCTGCAAGTGGTGACCGTCGGCCGCTCCGGCTTTGAAGCCCGCGCAGTCACCGGCACGCAGCACCTCCTCCCCACCGTCGGTGACGAGCACAACCTCCCCGTCGAGAACCCAGAGAAACTCGTCCTCCGCGCTATGCCAGTGCCGCTGGCTGGACCAGACACCAGGAGGGAGTATCAGCAGGTTGACGCCAAACTGCGTCAAGCCGGCAGCGTCCGCGAGGGCGCCGCGCCGCCGTCCACGGCAGGGCTCATCGAGCGGCGCGGGATAGGAGGAGCCCACCCTCACCGACACAGCGTTCAAGTCGATCTTCTTCATCGGTGGCTGCTCCACGGACATGCATTTGGATTGTCGCTCGTCGAGAGACACCCGGGTACGTCTGAATCAGCCGATACACGCGACCCGTGCACCCGCGTCAGCCATTGAAGGGCAGGCGCAGTCCGCGCCGTGGCCAGCGGCAATGATACAGCCGACCGGTACTCGAACAGGTCACCCACGCGTCGCGCATCTCGGCTCCGCCGAAACAGATGTTGGTGGTGACCGGATCCGGGCAGGCGATGTGCTCGTATGTACCGTCCGGTTCGAACACCGAGATGCCCCCGTTCCAGATCGTCGCGACGCAGATACGGCCATCGGCCTCGACAGCGAGGCTGTCGAGCCACTGATAACCAGGCAATGTACAGACGACGCGGCCGCCGGCCGGTGAATGCGAATCGGCGAGGATTCCCGGGGCGACGAGCTCGTAAGCGAGCAGCCGCCCGAGCATGCAATCCGCCACGTAAAGCGTGCGCTCATCGGGGGAAAGTCCCACGCCGTTCGGCGATGTGAGGCCGCTGCGCCAGCGGAAGATCCATGAGCCATCGGGGAGCGCGTAGTACAGCGCGCCGAGCCGGCGCACCTCCCCATCCGTCTGCCCGAAACACGTGAACCAGAAACCGCCCTGTCGATCGAAAACGATGTCGTTGGGGCTATTGAGCGGCTTGCCATCGCACGAGTCATACAGTGTCGTGGCCGCACCGCTCGCGAGCTCGACCCGCTGGATCGAGCCGCCGCGATACTCGGGCGGCGCATCTCCAGGTATGTGCAGCTCGCCCTCACGCCATAGCCAGGCGCCGCCGTTGTTACAGACGTACACGGCCCCATCCGGGCCAATGGCCGCGCCGTTGGGGCCCCCGCCGAGCTCGGCGATGGTCGCGCGCGTGCCGTCGGGCGTCACGCGCGACAGCGTTCCGCGACGTATCTCGACCAGCACGATGGAACCGTCGGCCATCGCGATCGGGCCTTCGGGGAACCACAACCCCTCGGCAAGGAGATCAAGTTGCACGACTTACCTCATTCCGACCAGCGGGGCTGTTGCCAGGGACTTGGTGAACATGAGCCGCTCGCGCAGGTAGTCCGTATCCGCCGCCAGGCGGCGCACACTCTCCACGGCCTCCTCCAGGTCCTGGCCGCCGCCGTTGGCGTGGAAAACGAGCCTCTTGTTTGCGGTCGCCTGCGGAGATACGCGATTGACGAACGTGTCGCGACGCGCCGCCGCATACCAGTCCAACACGTCATCAGCCATGCCCTCCACCACGACCGCCGCCAACGCCGGATAGAGTGCATAGCTGTCGAACAGCCCCGACGTCAGTCCGAGCCCACCGGTTGGATTGGTGACGTGCGCCGCATCGCCAGCGAGAACGACCCGGCCGGCACGATAGCGCTGCGCCGAGCGTTGGTGCATGCGATAGGGGGACGCTCGCTCGAGCCGGTAGGGGCCGCCGCCAGGCAGTATCTGCGCGTATGCGCGCGGCAGCCGCTCGAGGAAGCTCTCCTCCGGCAGCGTCGCATCCTCCATGTAGGTACAGCGCCAGAGACCCTCGTTGTCCAGAAGCGCGATGACCGCCCCGTAGCAGGCATCGATCACGAACGTCGTGCGCGTGTAGCCGTAGCGCTCGAAATCGTAGTAGACGTTGGTGGCCACGAACCGCTCGGGCCAGGTGATCCCGTCGAAGGAAAGCCCGAGCAGCCGGCGCACCGTGCTCGCGGCGCCGTCCGCGCCGACGACCCATCCGGCACGCAGCTCTTCGGTGCCGCGCCCGGTCGTCACGGAGAGCGTCGCCCCGTCGCCATCCTGATGTAGCGCCCCGAGTCGAGCGCCGAACCGCACGGTCGCGTTGGAAAAGGTCTGAAGCCGGCGCAGCGCGATCTCGGCCAATCGATGCTGGCTGAGATGTAGGTTGTAGGGGTGGGGCGTATGCCCCTCGAGTACCTTCAGCGAATACTCGATGCGTTCGCCGGTGCTGCGAATGAGGTACGTGTAGTCCTGCTTGCGCACGCCGGCGGTCTCGGCTTCCTTGAGTATCCCGAGTCGTTGCAGACCGTCGAGAACTGACCAGAAGTAGACCGCCGCGCGCGGGGAATCGACGATGTACGGCTCGGCTTCGATGACAGTCACGTGCACCGCGGCTTGTGCGAGACCCAGAGCGCTGATCAGACCGACCGGGCCGCCCCCGATGACTATGACGTCTTCCATCGAGCCGTTTCCGCTCTTGCAGAACCTTGGACGTTTGGACGTTTGGGAATGAAGGTACCCAGACCCGCAAACAATGCCGCTGAACTCTACCCCGGCCGCGGTGAGCGCGCACTCGCTCGGCGGATTGCTCGCCGACGTCTCTCCGGGGTCAGGATGCTGCTCGTGCTGTTGCTGGCTATCGCACTCGTCAACATCGCTTTCGCGAAGGGCATGCCGTCACTACCAGCCAGCATCGCGCTGTTGGCAACCTCATACGTGTACTTCGGCCTGGGAAATGGCGCGACACACCAGCGGGTGCCACAGCGAAGGGGATACGCACCGGAATAATGACCGGGCTCATCGGAGCCGCAGGCGGTATCGGAGA